>Ga0182016_10000218_pt1 | contig 70164 bp, 56 predicted proteins | sample 712S2MmetaG_FD_120491 | JGI IMG/M metagenome (GOLD analysis project Ga0182016, IMG submission 120491) | Permafrost microbial communities from Stordalen Mire, Sweden - 712S2M metaG | ecosystem: Environmental > Terrestrial > Soil > Wetlands > Permafrost | place: Sweden: Stordalen | collected...
CAGTAAAAGTTACGGGCCGCGGACGCTCCTGGAAGAGGTCTCGCTGCAGGTCAATCGCGGGGAACGCGCCGGGTTGATTGGGCCCAATGGCGCGGGCAAATCCACTTTGTTCTCCATGATCCTCGGGCAGGAAGAACCGGACTCCGGGACCGTGACACTGGATAAAAATGTCGTGGTGGGCCATTTGCCGCAGGAATCCGCCCCGGCCGATGAAAAGACGGTGCTGGAATTGGCGGTGGCCATCACGCCGGAAGTCGTGGAGTTGCGCCGCAAAATTCTCGCCTGGGATTCGTCCCATCCGGACGAGTCGGATCATCACGAAAACATCCACGCCCGTTACGATCAACTGGGGGGATACCAGTTGGAACCAAAAGCCAAACGGATTTTGGCCGGCTTGAGTTTTCGCGAAAAGGACTTCAACCGGCCCTTGCGGGAAATGAGCGGCGGCTGGATCATGCGCGCGCACCTGGCGCGGCTGCTGACCATGGAACCGGACATTCTCATGCTGGACGAGCCGACCAATCATCTTGACTTGGAATCGCTGCAATGGTTCCAGGAATATTTGCGCGGCTACCCCGGGGCCATTCTGCTCATTTCCCACGATCGCAGTTTCCTCAATGAACTGACCACCCACATCATCGAAATCCGCCAGCGCAAACTCATCCGTTACCGCGGCAATTTTGACGCCTGCCTGGCGCAGCGCGCGGCGGCGGAGGCGCAGCAATTGGCGGCCTACAAAAACCAGCAGCGCGAGATCGCGCAGAAAATGGAATTCGTGGATCGGTTCCGGGCCAAAAACACCAAAGCCGCGCAAGCCCAGAGCAAGCTCAAACAAATTGAGCGCATGGAGAAAATCGAAGCGCCGGAAGAGAGCGAAAAGAAAATCCATTTCAAATTTCCCCAGCCGCAACGGAGCGGCCAAAAGGTCATCAGCTTGAAAGGCGTGAGCCACTCCTACGGACCCAACGTCATTTACCGCGGGCTGGAGTTTCAGGCCGAACGCGGCCAGCGGGTGGTGCTGGTGGGACCGAACGGGGCCGGGAAATCGACCTTGTTGAAAATCCTGGCGGGCGTTTTGACGCCCCAGACCGGCGAGCGCGAATTGGGCCACAACACCAAAAGCGGCTATTACGCCCAGCATCGCGTGGAAATGCTCGACCCGGAACGCACCGTCCTGCAGGAAGGAATGGAGACGCCGCAACGAGTCACGGAAGAGTTTGTCCGCACGGTCTTGGGCTGCTTTTTGTTCCGGGGCGACGATGTTTTCAAAAAGGTGGGCGTCTTGAGCGGCGGGGAGAAGAGCCGGCTGGCCCTGGTGAAATTACTGCTGGACCCGCCCAATTTATTGTTGATGGACGAGCCGACGACCCACCTGGACATGGCCAGCATCGAGGCTTTGATCGGCGCCTTGCAGCAGTATTCCGGCACGCTCATTTTCATCAGTCACGATGTCTATTTTATCCGGCAATTGAGCAGCCATGTGGTCCGGGTGGAGGGCGGGCGTTTGACCCATTATTCAGGCGGCTATCAATATTATTTGGAGAAGATGGCGGCGCTCACGGCGGCGGCTCTTCCGGTGGCCGCGCCCGCGGCCGCCCCGTCCAAGGAGAAAAGCCAAAAGCGGCTGGAAGCGGAGCAACGCCAGGCGCGCTCGCGCGAGCGCAAGAACTGTCAAGCGGCGGTGGCGCAATTGGAAAAGGAGATTCAGCAGTTGGAAAGCCGGCACAAGGAGTTGACCGCGGAGTTGGAGAATCCCGCCACCTACGAAGGGGGGCGCGCCATGCAGGTCAACCGGGAATGGCGGGAAACCGAGCGGCGCCTGCAAGCGTTGAGCGCGGAATGGGAGCAGGCCTCCCAGCAACTGGCGGAGACGGAGAAAACTTGACCTCGCGGGATTTCCCCTACGGCGTCAACAGGTTAGCGCCGTCACTTGACACAAAAGCGATCACCCTTATAGTTCCTCGAAAATGCAAAGTGACTCATTTGACGGGCAGGCGCAGAAGGACGAACCCGACTCCGCACGGCTAAACTCGCTCAAAACATTCCATTCCGCCGGACGGGGCTTCTGGCACAACGTTCCACCTTCCGACTGGGATGATTGGCGCTGGCAGCTCAAAAACCGGATTACCACGCTGGCGCAATTGCAACGCTTCCTGCCCACCCTTACGCCGGAGGAGCACGAAGGCACGCTCCTGGCCAACCACAAACTGGCCCTGGCGATCACGCCCTACTTTTTTAATCTAATTGACGCCACCGACGAGAATTGCCCGGTCCGCCGCCAGGTGGTGCCGCGGGTGGAGGAGACCTTGACCGCGCCGTGGGAAATGAGCGATCCATGCCATGAGGATTCCCATTCGCCCGTGCCCGGCTTGGTGCATCGCTACCCTGACCGCGTGCTTTTTCTGGTCACGGACCGGTGCGCGGCCTACTGCCGCTATTGCACGCGCTCGCGCCTGGTCAGCAACGCTTCCGGCTACGATTTCCATCCTGCCTTTGACCGGCAGATCCAATATATCCAGGAACATCCGGCCATTCGCGATGTGCTGCTCAGCGGCGGCGATCCCTTGCTTTTGAGCGATGAGAAACTGGAGTTTTTGTTGAGCCGGCTGCGGGCCATTCCGCACCTGGAATTTCTCCGCATCGGGACGCGCATTCCGATTTTTCTGCCTCAACGCATCACCCCGGAATTGTGCGCGATGTTGCGGAAGTATCATCCGCTCTTTCTCAGCGTCCACTCCAATCATCCGCGCGAATTGACGACCGAGGCGCGCCAGGGTCTGGAACGCCTGGCCGATGCCGGTATTCCGCTGGGCAATCAATCCGTCCTGCTGCGCCAGGTCAACGACGACCCGGTGGTGATGCGGGCCCTCATGCAAAAATTGCTGATGTGCCGCGTCAAGCCCTACTACATTTATCAATGCGATTTGATCAGCGGTTCGGCCCATTTGCGCTCCACCGTGCGGCAAGGGCTGGAGATCATGGAAAGCCTGCGCGGCCATACCACCGGCTACGCCGTGCCGCAATATGTGATTGACGCTCCCGGTGGCGGCGGCAAGGTGCCGGTCAACCCCGACTATGTTTTGAGCCGGGAAACCGGTCGCGTCATCTTGCGCAATTTCGAAGGGAAAATCTTCGAGTATCCCGAAGCCCCGGCGGGCGCGCCGCTCTCGCCGCCGCCGCGGGAAATGGAAGTGCCGGAACTGGTGTGAGGAGTTGAAGGCTATTGAGAATTGGTCAATGGATGGCTACCAATTCATGGACGCCACGACCATTAAGGCTGTGCTTTTTCTCTCAAGTTGGTAGGGTCCATCCATGAGTTCTGCGGTAATTGCCCGCCAACGGGCTCGAATTTGAACACGAACCTTCGAGAACATGATTACCAAAGTCAAAGTTGAGTATTTTAAGAAATTCCAAAACACCAGCTTCGACTTGGGCGACGATATTGTCCTTGCGGGCCCGAACAATTCAGGGAAAACAACCCTGCTCCAAGCTGTGGTGGTTTGGAACCTGGCCCTTCAACGCTGGCAGGCGGAACACGCCGAGTCCTCAAAGGCCAAGCAAAGAACGGGTGTTCCGGTTTCGCGAAATGATTTTACCGCAGTTCCCTTGCGCGAGATGAATCTTCTCTGGTTTGGCAGGGACACTGGATATAGTGGAGGTGAAAAGGAAGGAGCGAAAGCCGGCCAGCCTAAGTTGGTTGCTGTTACTGTTTACGGGAACGGCGGCGGGGGCGGCGAATGGAATCTGACGGTTACCATCCGCTATGCAAACAAAGAGCAAATCTATGTCAAATTGGCTGATGACCAGGGAAATCCAGTCACAGAGATACCGCGTGGCGCAATGGATGTCGTTGTCGTCCATGTCCCTCCCTTCTCAGGTATCGGAGCGGAAGAAACAGGCCTTCAATTGGGCTATCAAAATCGCGTGGTCGGCCAGGGCAAACCTGGCGACATTTTGCGCAACCTTCTATTGGAAGTCTATCGCGCTGATAAAGAGAAGCAGTCCGGCCTTTGGCGGGCACTGGCAGATGATGTCCGGAATCTCTTCGGTTATATTTTAAAGGAGCCACAGTATTCCGAGGCCACTGATCCATTTATACGGATCGAATACACACATGAAGGCGAACGAACCGCATTTGATGTGGCGTCAGCAGGTAGTGGGTTTCATCAAGTGTTGACGTTACTCGGCTTCTTTTATGCCCGCCCCGCATCCGTGCTCTTGCTGGATGAACCAGATGCCCACCTCCACGTCATTCTGCAACGCAAGGTCTATGATTTGCTCAGGTCTGTAGCGCGACAGCGTCGATGCCAACTTCTCGTTTCCACCCATTCCGAGATCATCCTGGAGGATACAGATGCTGAGCAAATTCTCTCCTTTTACGGTCCGCCTCATCGCCTGTCCATTGACACACAGCGCGATCAAGTTCGAGAGGCTCTCAAGCGACTCTCGTCCCTGGACATTCTGGCCGCCGAAAATGGCCAAAATATTCTCTACGTTGAGGACGAGTTGGACTTCAAGATCCTGGCGAAGTTTGCTCGTGTCCTTAATCACCGCTTTGCTGAATTCGCAGACTCTCCATTTATTTGTCCCATCCACGGACGAAATGTCCGCGAAGCGAGCGCTCATTTCTTCGGCCTTAAGGCGATCCGCGCTCAAGTCAGAGGCGTTTTGCTACTGGACGGGGATAATCGAAAGTTGCCCGAACGCGAAATCGGCGCTGATAACCTTACCATCTTGCGCTGGAAACGTTACGAAATCGAAAATTACCTTTTGCACCCCACTGCCCTTTTGCGTTTTGTGGAAGGATCGGAACTAGACCTCCTGTCGAACGTCCGGCGCAAAAGCGGAGAGGCGTTTCTAAAGGAGAATTTTCCACCGCCAGCCTTGACGGACCCTTTCAAGGACAGCGACTATCTTGTTTCCACAGCCGCGAGTAAATCCATTTTGCCGGAGTTTTTTGAGAGAACCGACACCAGGCTTCCTAAGAAGGACTATTTCCAAATCGCGGAGAAAATGAAACCCGATGAAATTCATCCGGAGGTAGCCTTCAAACTCGACGCCATTTCAGCGGTTGTCGCGGGGGGAGGGTCCCAATGACTGACGGCAGGCGCCTTATCGCGAACTATCTGTCAATTGGAGTCGCTCCAGAGGGTTGGAGACAGTCCGGCCTCAGCCGCCCGTGTCGAAGGAGCGTCCGCAGCCGCAGCTTTGCGCCGCTTGCGGATTGGTGATTTTAAAACCGCCGCCAGTCAACGCGTCGGAAAAATCAACGATCGAGCCGCGAATGTAATCGGCGCTGAACGGGTCCACCCAGACAGAGACGCCAAAAAAAGTCTGCGCCAAATCGTCCGGCCTCTTCTCATCGAAGACCATGCCGTACTGCAGGCCTGAGCAGCCGCCCTTTTCCACGTAGAGACGCAATCCCTTCTTGCTTCCCTCCGCCTCCGCCGCCAACTTGGCCCGAATTTCTTCCGCGGCGCTGGCCGTCAGCGTCACCACCGTCTCATTTTGATTGACCGTTTCCATGTCGGTAACGTACGCGACCCCGCCACCGGTGTCAAAAGCCGATTGGGCCACACACCATCCGCGTCGGATAAATTTCCAGGATTGAAAAGCTGGACTCCGCGAAGTTCGCGCGGGGCCAGCCCGTCGCCCTTAACTTGGCAAAGTTGCAACCGGCATGATTCCTGCATGACTCACCATTGCGTGTCTTACCAGACCGCTTGTGCGGTTTGGGACGGAGTCTGGATCCGCTCAAGTCTGGACTCCGTTGCGCATTTTTCTCCGACCCTCCGAGACACTGTAAACCAGAAGGATCAGATTCTCCGGCGGAACAACGAATGGCACAAAAAGTGCGGTTCTCAATTTTAGATGAAGAAGATCAACAGCCTCCTGGCAATGACTTGCCTTTGCCTGGCCATGCCGGCCTTTGCGGCTAACGGACCCGTCCGCGGGTATCTTAGTGACGCCGAAATGGTGGTCAGAATAGGCCACGATCTTTACGCCACGCTGGATCCGGACCTTAAAAAGACGGTTTCCCCCAAGGCGGTTTCCTTGCAGGTCTCGAGCGCGCCGTGGATTGCCCCCATCCCCGGAACTGCCTCGGACGCGGGCGGACAAGTCGCCATTTCGACGGGATTCATTGCGTTGCTCAACCGCATTGCCCACGCCAAAGCGATTGACCGGATTCAACCCGGCTACTTCAACCAATACATTGCTGATCTGGCGCAAGCGAACGAAAACGATAGTCCGCCCTCGTTGCGGAATTTGGAAACTCCCCGCTATTGGAACGACGACATTCTCGTGGAGCAGGCCAGTTTGTTCAACCAAATGGTTGGTCTCACTTTAGCCCTGAACCTTTCCCATCATTATCTGGATCATTGCGGCAAGTACGCCGCGCAAATGTCCGCGGGTAATGCCGCTCCGCTCAATCGGTTCATCTCCGAGAGCGAATGGGGCGCGAGTTTGCAATGCGCCGCTTTAAACTCCCTGGATTGCGCCCTGGCCACGGCCGGCGGCAAAGTTCTTTTCGACTGCATCGAGCGCATGCCCCATCGGCCGGCCTGGACGTTCGGCGTTGTGCCCGCGCACGTGAATTTCAAACTAATGAACCAGCAACTCTCGCAGTATGAGCGCCAGTATTTTCACGGCAACTTGAAGTCAAATGGGCGGACCATAGTTCTGTCCAGCAGTTCCGCCCACAACCCGCCTTTCTAAGTGGTCTAATTCATAAACACGCTCACGTTCGTGGCGTTGCTTTTGGCTTGGGGCTTGCAACGCGATCCTCCCAGACCCATTGGGGTATGCTCGTCGCTCATGATTGGGGATGAACCCGCGGCCGCGCCTCGACATTTCCCAAAAACAATGCAAAATTTGGGCGTGGCAGTGAATAAACTCCAAGAACTCCGCGACCTTCTGCGCTCCTACGAGTCGTGCCTGATCGCCTATTCCGGCGGGGTCGATTCCGTCTTTCTGGCCGCCGTCGCGCATGAAGTTCTCGGGGATAAATCGCTGGCCGTCCTGGCTGATTCCCCCAGCTTGCCGCGCCGCGAGTTGGACGAAGCCGTCGCCATTGCGGCGCAATTTTCCATTCCTTTGCGGGTCGTGCGTACGGAAGAATTCGATAATCCCCAGTACCTGGCCAATCCCAACAACCGCTGCTACTTTTGCAAACACGAACTCTTTACGCAACTGGAGCCCCTGGCCCGCGCGGAGAAATTCGCCGTCATTGCTTATGGCGAAAACGCCAGCGACGTTGGCGATCATCGGCCCGGCGCGCAAGCCGCCGGTGAGTTTCAAGTGCGCGCGCCACTTAAAGAAGCCGGGTTGACCAAATCAGAAATCCGCGCTTTCTCCGCGCAAATGGGTCTGCCCACGGCCGACAAGCCGCAGATGGCCTGCCTCAGTTCGCGCGTGCCCTACGGCGAAGCCGTCACGCCCGAAAAGTTGCGCATGATTGAGCAAGCCGAATACGTGCTGCGCGATCTCGCTTTTTATGACGTTCGCGTCCGCCATCATGAACTGCAGGGGCTTGGCCGGATGGCGCATCTGGCCCGCATCGAGGTGGGGCCATCCGAGATCTCCAAACTGCTGGTGGACGGCCTTTCCGCGCGCGTGGCGGAGGCTCTGAAAAAAATCGGCTACAGCCACGTCACGTTGGATTTGCAGGGCTACCGGCGCGGCAGCGTCAACGAGATGACCACAGTCAAACCATTGGCCATCCCCGCCGCTACCGTTGCACAAAGTAGCTGAGATTTTCCAATTCCATCGCCAGGTTGACGTTGTTGACCACCACCGGCTCCGGCACGGCCAGCACGAGCGGTGCGAAATTGAGGATGCCGGTGATGCCCCATTGCACCAGGGTATTAGTCACTTCTTGCGCGACGGCAGCCGGCACGGTCAAGATGGCCATCTTCACTTGGCGCTCGCGGATGATGGAGCGCAGCCGGCCCAGGTCGTAAATCGGCACCGGGGTGCTTTTGTCGCGCAACCGCGCGGCGTCGATGTCGAACGCGGCGATGATTTCAAAACCTTCCTGCTCGAATCCGCGATAAGAGAGCAAAGCCAGACCGAGATTGCCCACGCCAACGAGAATGACCGGTTGCAAGCTGGTCGTGCCCAGCAAATCCGCGATCATTTCCGCCAATTGCTCCACATCGTAGCCCAGCCCGCGCGTGCCAAACTGACCAAAATAAGTCAAATCCTTGCGCAACTGGGTTGGTTTCACTCCTGCCGCCTTGGCCAGCGCCTGGCTGGAAACAGTGCGGATGCCATTGGCCTTGAGCTGTTGCAGGCCGCGGAAATACACGGAAAGCCGGTAAACAGCTTTGCGCGGTATTTCAGGGCGGAGATTTGTTTTCAACGCCGCAAAACATAGTAAAACACCCGCCCCGGCGCAAGCCGCGTGGGGGTGATTTTGGCATGATCGCTTTCACGTAGGGTCGCCTCGCCGAGGCGACCACGAGCGGCCTGCCATTTGCCAGACCTATTGCACCCCGTCGCCCGGCAGAAGATGTTCGTTGATCCTCTTGCACTGCGCCGGCAGCAGGTGGCCTTGGCCATCGTAACGCAGCATAACGACCCAGTTGAAAACATGCTCTGGCCACTCGCCGCCAGGCAGGAGGGCGCCGGGGTCCGCGCCCAGGGCTCGGAGCAATTGCGGAATTTCCCCGCGACGCCAGCAAACGAGAATATTCTTGCCGTGCTCTTTGCTGGCGAGCTTGGCCGCCAGCTTTTCCGGTTCCTTGTCCTTGTAGCGGCAATTGAGCGGCAGTTTCGTCGCCTGGCTTAAGGGTTCCAGCGTCAGCCTGGGGCGGCTGCTTTTTTTGGAATCGCTCGCGGCAAAGAGACTGTCCAGCTTGAGCGGCTGGCCGTCCACCGGAAATTCGAGGAAATACTTAACGTAAGCCTGAGCCCGAGCCTGGCCTTCCGGCGCTAACTGGTTGTCATTCTCATTTTTTTCGGCGTGCCGGATGATGAGGATGACGGCGTCCTTCAACGCGTTCTCCCCATGCGCGGGCCACGCGAGCAAAGCGCCAAACATTCCGAGAAACGCGGTGATTTTCCGGGCACTTTGCCTGGCGAGACGACTAAAGTTGCTCATGATTTCTAAGCGCATTGCGGGCAGCATTCATATCATGGCGTGTTAAGTAAGACAAAACCTTTGCACGCCCGTATGGGACAAGAAAGCCGTGTCTGCCGCAGCCGTCTTAATCACAGCCCGGAGGAACCTGCTCCGAGCTTTCCAATCTCATTGCCTCGTGAAGGCTGGGGAGGTGGCGTTGATATTTTATTAAGCAATCGGACAGTTATGTTAATAAATGATTAAGGCTTCAGACCTTTAGAGCTTCCAGCCGACCGTAATCCGGTCAACTCGACTCTTCTTCAGCTTCGTTCGCGCGGACTTGTCCAGCATGAGCAAAACACGCCATAATGCCTTTTAGTGCTCAGACAAAAATCCCTCAAATTCAGATCATCAGCGACACGGTTGGCTGGAGCGGCCCCACTCTGCTGGACGGGAGAGATTTATCATTTTTTAACAGCAACGAAGTTCTGCCTACCCAGTCTGGAAAGCTGATGGTCGGGAGTGGAAGGGAAATTTGTGCTGATTCTCTCCTCTATGTTTCACGGAAAAGGGCAGATTCGAGGCCTGATGAGCCATAAAACCACCAAATGGCACTTGAACTGCTTTTTGCTCTAGGTTATTGATTTTATATGCCGATACTCAAACAATTATTAACAACACCACAGCTTGGCAAGGCATTGCCCAAAGGGGATTGCAAAGAAGCGGCATTTAATTTTAATAGTTTGTTAATATTGTGAGGGAGCATTAAGAAACCGCCGGGCTGCATGTCTGCGATTAACGCTCAGTTCTGGCACTAAACCGAAAAACAACAAGAACACCGAAAGCAAAGACATATTAAAAACCAGCAAACTAAATGAAAATGAAACCGAGTCGTATTCCCAATCATAAAATGAAGCTCAGTCGCTGGACTCAGGCGCTCGCGGCTGCCGGAGTTGTCAGTTTGGCGGCAGTGCCCCACGCGGACGCGCAAAGCGCGACCAACGCCCCTGCGGCCCCAACCCCTCCACCGTACGGCAAGAGGGCCAACATGGGCTTTTGGAAGCGCTTTGACATGGCGGAACTTGAGCAGAATGGAACAGCCTCCAACCCGCCACCCGACACCAACGCCCCGGCTCCGCCGACCCGCCGCATTGGCGCGCCACCGTTCGACAGCCCCCCCTATCCAGACATGGACTGGCAGCTCGGCGGCGGCCCGAATGTCATCGGCGATCCCGGGGCTTTGCGGGACAGCCCGTGGCCGTTCATGCAAGCCATCTATGACGGTCCGTCCGGCAAGTACTGGTATGACAACCGCATTCAGCTTTACGGCTGGTGGACGGTGAGCGGAAATATCAGCAGTTCGCATCTCGGTGCCACCCCCAACTTCCCTGAGGTCTATGATGAGCGATCCGACCGTGTGGAAATGGATCAATTTGTCGTGTACCTCGAGCGCATGGCGGACGAGAATCAGCTAGACCATGTGGACTGGGGCTTCCGGTTGGCCCTGCTTTACGGATTGGACTACCGCTTCATGGCGTCTCGCGGTTACCTTAATGATGTCAACCTTCTCGTGAATAACCACTACATGGGTTATGACACGCCCATGATGTACGCCAACATCTATATTCCCAACATCGCCCAGGGCGAAAACATCATTATCGGCCGCATTATTTCCGAACCGGATATTGAGCAACAACTGGCGCCCAACAACCTCATGGCCAGCCACTCGCTTGTGTACAGTTTCGATAACTACACCATGTGGGGCATCTGGAGCGGGACCAAGCTTAACGCGAACTGGCTGCTCCAGGTCGGTTTGGCCGACGGTATTGATATCGCGCCTTGGGAACATCAAGACCCAGGCGATCAGCCCACGGGCTCGGTCATGCTCCAATACATTGCTCCCAACGGGCATGATTCATTCTACATTGGCGATAACTCATTCAACAATGGAGGGTTCGGTTTCAACAACCTGCAGGAATGCGTCGAGAGTTATACACATAAGTTCAACGAAAAAGTGTGGACGACCTTCGAGTTCCAATACATGTGGATGAATCACTGCACGACCACCCCGACCCCGAACGTGCCCTATCAGGACGGCTATTATCCCGTCCATGCCGGCACAATCGCGGAGGGCGGTTTAGTCAACTATACCATGTATCGTTTCGCGCCCAATGCATTTCTGACGTTCCGCAACGAATACTGGGATGACGGCGGCGGCGCCCGTTCCGGCTACGCTTCCGCTTATGACGAAAACTCGATCGGCATGCAGTATTGGCCGAATAAGCTGATCATGATGCGGCCGGAAATTCGTTTCGAGCACGCCTTCACGCACAATGGTTTGGCCAGCGCTTCGGCTCCATACAACCCCACCGGAGAACCTGAGCATGTGAGTGGTCCTTACGATAGCGGCCACAAGCAATCGCAAGTCACCTTCGCGGTGGACATTACGTACCACTTCTAAGAGTTAAACGTTTAGCCCTCTCCTCCACCTGCGAGGGGGGGAGGGAGAAGCGTCCAGCCGCTTGAAACTGTGGGCCTTGTGCAGGGCTCCTAGGTTTCGAGCGGCTTTTTCGTCCCGTCGCGTGGCAGTCGCAGGATGAACGTCGAGCCAGCACCCAGCGCGCTCTCACACCGGATCGTTCCTGACATCGCTTCGGCCAGCCGTTTGACAATCGCGAGGCCAAGTCCGGTGGAGGATTCACCACCCGTCGGGCGCGCGCTCAGCCGGGTGTATTTTTGGAAAAGTCGCTTTTGCTCGCTCTCGTTGATGCCTGGCCCTTCGTCACGAACGGCCACCGCAACATAATGGCCCTCGGAGTTTATCCGCACGCGCGTCTTCGTGTGAGGCGGCGAGTATTTCAAAGCATTGGAGATAAGGTTGTCCAAAATCTGTAAGACGGCCGCAGGGTCAGCTTTGACCCATTGCCCTTCGGAGAGGTCCACCTGGATCGCAATGGATTTACGCGCCGCTGCGGGCCGATTATTCTCCACGCTGCGCCTCACCAGCGCGCCCATGTCGCAAGGCTCTATCTTCGACGCGTACTGCCCCTGTTCGATGGCGTTCACGTCCAGAAGATCGGAAATCATATTGCGCATGCGCGTGGCGGCGTCCGAAATACTGGCCAAAAACTTTTGGACCTCAGCCTCGTCCTCCGTCAGCCCCGCCATGTCCGCGCAGCCCACAATGATGGTCAGGGGATTCTTCAAATCGTGGGCCGCCATGCCTAAGAACTCGTTCTTTTCCTGGTTCAAATGCACCAATCGTTCGTTCGCGGCGCCCAGTTCCGTCAACGCGACCTCCATCTTGGAAAAAGCGCGCTTTCTGCTGGTCTCAAAAATCAGCCCGAGAATGAACATGAATACGATCAGCCCCAAATATCCCGCGGAAGAGACGACTGCCTGCCATTTCCTATCATAGGTGACTGGCACTTGAATACCGAGCAGATCCAAGGCGGCGACTAAACTGGCGGCCAGCACGGCGAAAATGGCCCACCGCCGGGCCGCCTTTTCACCCAGCAACAGCAGCGCGCATAGCGGAACGCTGACCAGCCAAGCGATGGCATGTCCCTGCAAGCCGCCTTCCACCAAACACAACGCGGTGAATCCGCAGGTCAAAACCAGATTTAGGAAATGTCCCGCCGGCTCAATCGTCCTTTTGCAGCGCAGCCAAACGGGCGTAAGGGCAAAGCAGGAACTGCAGAGGACGATGATGAGCGCTCCCCATTTGTGGCCGATGGCCAGGTAAAACGAGGCGTACACCGTGCCAAAAAGCGCTCCCAAAACACCGAACCGCCAAACCAGCCGGGCTCGCCGCGTCTGTTCCGGGTCCGTAAAAACTTCTTCTGGACAATCCAAGCTCGTGGAAAGCTGTTGGAACCAACTTGGAAGCAAACGAAAGGCCGTATTTGCCACAGTGGCAGCCCCTGGCGGTGGTCTGGCCGGTTGGAGATGCTGGATCATGCCAGCCTTTAAAAGCCCACGCTGGTGGTGAGCGCCAGTGTATGGCGGCTCACTTCCACCGAACTGTTCGAGTATTCCCCTGAAAGCAAGCCGCTCGTCCCCACCTCCTGTTTCGCGGGCAAATCGTATTGGTAAGCCAGATCGAATTGCCAGCGCCGCCAATGATAACCAATGCCTGCCGTCAGCGTGTTCTCCATGATTGCCGCCGTCAGCGGAGTCAAAGTGGCCTCCGGTACCGGGCTGCCGCCGAAACAATAGCCGGCCCGCAAGGTCCACTCTTTTGTCACCGTGAATTCCAGACCGGCGCGATAAACAAATTCATTCCTCCAGTCCAGCGGGACCAAATCTTTGAAGCTGGAGCCCAGCGCGCTGTTGACCTTGGAGTTGCTTCCGTCACTCAGCTTGACTGGCAGCGTTTGAAAAGCCTCCTGCCAATCGATCCAGTCCACTTGCAACGCCAGACGCCATCGCGGATGAAGTTTCCAGGAGGCCCCGGCAGTGGTTTGCTGAGGGAAGATGTTCCTGACGTTGGCGTCGTAATGAAACGGCAGTGTGCCTTGCGGGTGGCCAAACTGCGAACTGGGGTCCCCTGAAGCATTGCCCGTCGTATCCACTCTGGCTTCGCTTTGATAGGAAAGACCGAATTGCCAGGCGGGTGTCGCGCGGTAGATGAGGCCCGCTTGCGCGTCCCACCCAAAACCAGCGGTGTGCATGTCCAAAAGAGTCTTGGCGCCGTTGTAGGGGCTGTTCTTGGGGCCGCTCGGGCCAGGTTGCAGATTCTGGAAGATGTAGGGAGCGTCCAGGGTGTTTTCGTTGTAAATCAAGCCCGCGCTCGCTCCCAAAGACAGGTGGGAGTTGAGTTTCGCCCCGGCCCCAAGCGCCGAACGCAGCACGATGATTTCTGATTTGTCCTGCTGGTATCCATAGGAGGTTTTCCCGCCGAGGCCACCCAGCGGGTCGAGATAATGCCAATTGGCCAACATCCCCGCCTCAGGGACGAAAGAAAGTCCGACCGTCACAGGTGAATTCCCCAAGGGAAGGCCCAATGCGCCTTCGGGCAATCCGACCGGCGTCTGCTCCAAATGGCCGCTCGCAACACCGGGCTTGTCAAAGCGGCCCTGCGCGAGCCCGCCCACCGCCCCAAAATCGAGTTCGGAAGTGTTGAGAAATCCAAGACCGCCCGGATTAGCTCCCATCGCGCCCAGCGGACCAGCGGCCCACGCTACGTCCGCGCCCCCCATCGCCATCGATTGCGCGCCGACGCCATTGCCATAAATGCCATCGGCTCTGGCAGGGCATGCTCCCAAAATGAACAAAAAGAAAGAGGCTGATGACCAGCGGCCAAGGAGATACTTCCTCCACCCGTGCCAAAAAGCAGCGAAAATGGCGTCGGTTTTAGAGCTTCTAGGCTTACGTCCAGGCCAGACGTATCCAAGAGGCTGACAGTCACATGCGAAAACCGGGTTCATGATAGCTACCATCGCCCTATCGGTATCAATTATGCCGAACTTTAGCGCGCAAATGTGGCAAATTCAGCCACTTGGCATCCGCCAACCCCCTTCGCAAAACGGGATTGAACCATTTTCAGGTCGGGGGCACTCATACCTGTATGCCCGAAAGTGGCAATTCCGGCGCACCCAAAGCCAGGGATTCTTTTGATATGCAAGAGTTCGTTGCGTTGCATGGCGATCGTCTCGTCCGTTCGGCCTATTTGTTGTGCGGGGACAGAACAGAAGCCCAAGACCTTGCTCAGGAAACGCTCATTCAAGCTTTTAAGTCCTGGAGCCGCTATCGCGCCGACTCCGCTCTTTACACCTGGGTTCATGGCATTCTCCTGAATTTGTGCCGCCGCTATCATCGGAAGCAAAAACGCCTCATTTACGACGACGAGTTGTTGCGGAACGAGAGCATGGCAACAACCGCGCCCCAAAGTGCCGATCTGGATTACTGTGGCCGCACCTTGGCGCAAGCGATAAGAGAACTATCCCTTGAACATCGTGAGGCCATCGTTCTTCGTTATTTCGACAATATGAAGATCCACGAAATCGCGCACCAGCTAGGCGTTTCCGAAGGCACCATCAAATCGCGTCTCCATTATGCCGTCCGCCATTTGGAAGACTTGCTTCCGCGGGAATTGAACCAATTTGTCTCCGACGGCACTGACAATAATGGGTTGCCATGAATTGCGAAGATTTTAACGATAAGTTGCCGGAGTTCTTGGATGGATTGTTGTCTGCGCCTGAACAAACAGCAACGCGAGAGCATCTGCAGCAATGCCTCTGCTGCCAAAAGTCATGGCGACACCAGGCAGTTTTGGCGAAATCAATCCGGCTTGCGTTTAAGCAGGAAACCGACGGTTTATCCCTGAACCCGGAAACGCGGCGGAACATTCTCAATGCCTGCAATCAACGCGAGCCGCGACGCAAGGCCTCGGACGGCGTTCTGGCATGGCTTGCTGCGATCTGGCGGCGGTCGGCTTGGACGGGGGCTGTCTTGTTCTTGCTCCTGCTCTTGATTTTTCGCGGCGTTCTTTATGATCGGCCAACCACAGCTCCAGCTTTGCCGTCAGCAACGGCCCCTCCACGGAAACTCTGCGTGATTGATGTTCCCATCAAGACCAAGATCCACGTTTCTCGAACCGAGAAAAACATGATGGTTGACGCCGTCATTCCCTCAGTCATGGTCGCCCAGGCGACCTTCTCCGGCGAGGCAAAACCTTCCTCCCATTGAAACGACAAACAAATTATTCAGACCTTATGAAAAAGACGCTGCTCACCACCAATGTTCACGTTTTCTCCGCCGCCATCTTCCTGCTTTTTGGATTCAGATCACTGGCCGGGGGAACGGATGAGGAACAAGCCCAACGATTTCCTCACCTCATTCAGTATGAATTGGGTGCCTGCGGATTTTTGCCAGGGGATCAAATCATCATCAGTCAAGTACGGGGTGATCGGGAACACATTGGGCCGGGAGGCAGCTATTTGGTGGAAGGCTCGTACACTTTGGCCTCACGCGCTAACGCCGACCTTGCGCTTTTCTGCACATCCCGCGGTCCGAGCGGGCCAACACCCATCCAGGATGGACAACTTATTCACATTGCGAAAGGATCCGGAAAATTCCGACTTTACACTACCAATCTCGTGGACGGCTGGCTTCATCTCTCGCTTTACCCGCCCAACTCCAGTTCGCGGGGCGGCGTGTATTTTGGCGAGAAAGGGAACGAACGCTCCATCATGCGGGATCAGGATTGGTTTCGTGAGTTTAGGCCCAATTCGTCGAGCCCATCAGCCAATTCTGGCGTTGAGGACCGGCTTGATGCGGAAAAGGGCGGCGGAACCCTCGACAATAAAGCCAACCGCGCCTTACTGGCTTACCTTGGCAATCCCACTCCACCCCCTGCCGACATGGATTCGCGCTATAACACGGAGAATTTGCTCAAGGCCTTCACCACCGTTTGTCAGAAAGCAGAGTTAGTCATCACGAAATTGGCGGTGGACGATTCGGAATTTCCATTTCTTTTGTACGGTACTTTGGCTGGCAACCACCCCTTGCCGAAAGCGCCTGTTTTTGAGGAACAAGCCGGTTATACCCGTGGCGGCTCCGTGCGGGGCAGCTTCGGCGAGGAGTCATCCTATTTTGCCGTCAACCTGGTTCCTGACAGCCAGTATCCCGCCGGCAAGGAGCAAGCCTGCCATCGGCGTTTGATGCTCCGGCTCCAAATGCTGGCCGACAAAGTGCAACAAACCGAAGCACAGCCGCCAAACTAAATTTATATTATTTTTATATCCATGAACTGTTCGGCCAAGCGTTCGGCAATATCAATATTATCAACCATTTTGAGTGTCTCTCTGCTGAGTTTTACCTAAATAAAGTGCGATTAGTTTTTATGTATTTTTAACAGCTTGCAGGATAGCATCTGTTCAGCGTTGTTGAGTCTTTCGTAGTAGCAAATGAGCCAGCATTAATCTTCTTTTAACACCTTGAGTTGACCACGAGACTAATTGTTTGTTTCCTAGCATCTTGACGCTGAGTTGCGAACCTTGTCCAACGTGAGCAAAACTCGACATGATGTCAGTTGCTTGCCATCCTCTCTATTCCCTTCCGCCTGGGCCAAAATAGCTTGCGATTTCCTGCCGTTCATCGGCCCGTCCTTGTTCGAAAGATATATGTGACAGCATCTGAAGGAGAGACAAGTGTAACTTTTGCGGGAACGGTTTTGCCCCCGGCAAATTCTTGGCGGGAGATGTCCCCCTAGCTGATCGAAGAGTAAAATTGACCCTATGCGATGCCCGTTTAATCAGCATCGATTGCTGTAAAAATCCCGTAACCACAAAATGTGAAATTGCGGAAATGGCATTTGAACTGCTTAGGGCGCAGAAGCACTTATATGCCATGAGTCAAATATGTATAAACTAAACCCCCGAGATAATGGGCAGAGAAGCCAGAGTACTTTGGGACGCCAGCCCCAGTCTGACGCCATAATTTTAATACTTTTTAAAGCAAGCCCGGGCCCTCGTCTATCCTCTCCGTTCTTGACTGATTTTTAGCGGAGTATTTCAAGGCGAACCGAGACCTGCATACCTAAAACACAAAAGAACAACATGCACAAAACCAGTATGAGCACAAAACTGACTCGTCAAAACACCCCTAGAAAAATGGCCAATCGCTGGACGGTGGCTCTCGCCTCGGCCGGGCTGATCAGCCTGGCTGGAGCTTTTCAAGCCGAGGCCCAAACCTCCACCAACGCCCCCGCGCCCCCGCCTTATGGCAAACGGGCCAAAGAACCGTTCTGGAAAAGACTTGACCAGGCGGAAATCGAACAAGCCGGGACCCCCTCCAACCCGCCGCCCGACACCAACGCCCCCCCGGCACCAGTGCGCCGCATTGGTCCCACGCCCTTTGACAGCCCGCCCTTTCCCGATATGGACTGGCAGCTTGGAGGCGGCCCAAACGTGATCGGCGACCCCGGCGCCTTGCGCGACAGCCCCTGGCCGTTGATGCAAGCCATATACGATGGCCCTCACGGCAAAGGCTGGTACGACAGTCGCGTCCAGATTTACGGCTGGTGGACGGTCAGCGGAAACCTCAGCAGTTCGCACAATTATGCAGCGAGCCCCACGCCCAATTATCCAGAGGTCTATGACGAGCGCTCGGACCGGGTGGAGATGGACCAGTTCGTCACCTATATCGAGCGCATGGCGGATATGAACCAGACTGACCACGTTGACTGGGGCTTTCGCCTCGCCCTGCTCTACGGTTTGGACTACCGTTTCATGGCATCACGCGGCTATCTCAACGACTTGAACCTGCTGGTGAACAATCACTTCGGCGGCTTTGATACGCCGATGATGTACGCCAATCTTTACTTTCCGCAAGTCGCGGACGGGATGGAAATCATTATTGGGCGCATCATCTCATTGCCAGACATCGAACAACAACTCGCGCCGAACAATCTTATGGCTAGCCATTCGCTCGTCTATAGTTTCGATGACTACACGACGTGGGGGATTTTTGACTCCATCAAACTGAACAAGAACTGGTTGATCTCAATAGGCTTGATGGACGGTGTTGACATCGCGCCCTGGGAACACCAAGACCCAGGCGATCAGCCAACCGGCTCGGCGATGGTCCAGTATATCGGATCAGGCGGACATGATTCGTTTTACGTCGGGATGAATTCGTTCAACAATGGCACGTTTGGCTTCAATAACCTTCAAGAGTGCATCGAAAGCTATACCCACAAATTTAATGACAAGTGGTGGACTACCTTCGAGGGCCAGTTCATGTGGACCAAAAACTGCACAGAAGGACCCACGGCGAATGTTCCTTATGAAGACGGGTTCTACCCGACGAAAACTGGCACCGTATGGGCGGGAGGCATTCTCAATTACACCTGTTTCCGTTTTGCGCCCAACGCCTTCCTAACGGTCCGCAACGAATGGTGGGATGATCCCGACGGCTACCGATCAGGGTATTCCTCCTCGTACGACGAAAACGCCATTGGGATCACCTATTGGCCCAGCAAGTTGATCATGCTTCGCCCGGAGATTCGCTTCGAGCATTCCTTCAAGCACGATGGCCTGGCGTCGAGCTCTTCCGCGTATTCCACCAACCCCTTTGACGGCGAGCCCTTTCATGTGAACGGCGCTTATGACGGTGGCACCAAGAGCTCTCAAGTCACCCTTGCGATGGATATTACCTATCACTTCTAAGAGTTAAACGTTTAGCCCTCTCCTCCACCTGCGAGGGGGGGAGGGAGAAGCGTCCAGCCGCTCGAAACCGTGGGCCTTGTGCAGGGCTCCCAGGTTGCGAGCGGCTTTTCGCTTTCGCGGCCTTGAATTTTCCGACCGATACGCATCATTCAACAATTGCCGGGCGGCCACAAGCTTTGTCCAACGTCGGTGCGATAGTAACTGGCCAGGACGTGGATTTTTTGCAGGTTGGAATACGCTCGGCGCAGGGCCTCCTCCAGCGTGGAACCCATCGCAGTCACGTCGGCGATGCGATGGCCGGTGGCCATAAGTTGGCCGTCTTCGCGCCGGGCGGCTTCGTTCCACCACACGTCGCAATCGAAAGCGCCGTCCACCCTAATCGGGAAATGCGGCGCGCGCGCCTGAAGAAACGGATAACCATACCCGGCGAGCGTGAGGGAAACGCCAAAGTTCGCGCCCGCGGCGAAGCTCAACTCCAGCTTTTGGTTCCGCGCCGTCCGGCCAAGAATCTCCCCCGGGTTTTTCAAGGCGCGCAAAATCATCGGGCCGGAGGTCACCCCCAGGCGGATATTGTACTCGACAACATGCCAGCGTCCGGCGCGTTGGACGGCGGTGACCTGCAATGGGCCGTGGTACTTCGCCGCCCGCAGCCACGGCCAGAGCGGGTGAATGAGCTCACGGGCCAGGCCGTACTTGTCGTCCGGGTCGCGCTCAATCAAACCGCCGAGCGGGGCGCCCGCCACAATGCCCATGTTGCCGTTAAAGGCGTATTTGTACTCTTGATTGGTGGCCACCGAGTAAATCTCCCCGCCGCTGACCAGCACGATATGCCCCGCTTCGGCGCGGCCGAGATACTCCTGCAAAAAAATGCCTTCCGCGTAATCCAATTGCTTCAACCAGGCGCGGGTGTCTTCGACCGTTTCACACAGAATGGTATGAATAGGGCTGGTCGGGGAACAGAGCGGGTTCTTGATGACAAACGGGAGAGGATGACGCGCCAGGATCTTCTCCGCTTCCAGCCGATTGGAGGCCACGTAAGCTTCCGGATAAGCGATCTTGCACTCGGCGCAAAGTTGGCGGGCGAAGTCGCGTTCGCGTTCCAGGCGCATTGCTTCGCCAATCGGGCAGAAAATACCCACGCCCGATTGCAATAACTCCGCCGCCCACGGTTTCATCGCCCAATCGATTGATTGCGGGATCACGACATCGACCTCCAGCTCCTTGAGCAACGGAACGGGACTGGGATACGCTTCAGGCAAAAAAACCGGCCCCGCCAGCGCCGCGGAATAATGGCCGTAATTGCGGGTCAAATAAGTGGCGGCCCTGGCGCCGTCATCGGCCAGCGCCCGACAATGGCTCTGGGCGAAAGAACCGACCCCCAGAACGAGAAAAGACAATTGCCCGTTTTTTTTTCGGTCGAGCGCGTTCATTGCGGTTTCACGGAAAAGGGACTGGCCTCGATGATTTTCTTAAAATCGCCGCCGTAAAACTCATCTCGAAATGCCGCCGTCTCCAGCAAATGTTGATCAAGCCTCCCCTGGTCACGCTCCAAAATGAATTTAAGCTCGTCCATTTTGCTCGACCAGCGGAAACCGTTGAAAAACTCCGCGCCGGCGAACTGCGTCTTGTAAAGCGCATTGCGCGAATAGCAGGTCCCCAGGTAAAGCTGCGCGAAAGAGCGCTCGGCGAAAAGCGCGACCGCGGAGGTCATCATGAACATGCCCAGGTTGCGCGCGTAATAATTAAGATCATAAAAGGCGTAGTAATAGTAAGCCATCGTGGTCCCTTCCAAATAGAGAATGCTGGCGCCCACTTCCTGCCCGCGTTCTGGATCGGTGACGAGAAGCAGATGCGACGTGACCGGGGAGTCAAACAGAGCGTCCAGGCGCTCGAAGGTCATCACATCCTTGCCGAATTTAATATCCGCGTAAGTTTTATAGAATTGGCGGCGTTGCGCGGTGTACTCGAATTGGGCGCGCGGGATGAGCGCCACTTTCAAACCCGCGCCTTTGCGCAGGATGCGGCGGTTTTCCGAGGAAGGTTTGAATTTCGCCAGGTTTACCCGCGTCTGCCGGCAAAGATAAAATCGGTCCAGAAAGCGCGACGAGGGCAAGAACCCCGCGTTGAAAATGGCCGAAGGATTTTCACCCGGCTCCGGCACCGCCCAGACCGCGTAGGGAAACTGGTAATGGCCGTAATCGGACTTCTGCTCGGAAAAGAGTAGCTTCATGACGCGGCGTTGGCGGAAGGTGGCCCAGAACCATTGATGGGTTTGCGGCGCAAGCGCAGGCGCCAGCTCGTGAGCACGTCGTAACTGACGGAGTTCTTGAGTCTGGCCAGATCATGCACCGTGATTTCCTCTTGACCCTGGCGGCCCATCAGCACCGCCTCGTCCCACATTTGCGCCTGGGGAATTTCGGTGATGTCCACCATGAGCGCGTCCATGGCGATGCCGCCAATAATGGGCGCGCGCCGCCCATGCAGCAGCACGCTGCCCTGGTTGCGCACCCGCGGGAAACCGTCGCCGTAGCCGACGGGCAGCACCGCGATCCGCCGCCGCGTCGGGGCCGTGTAGCGCATGCCGTATCCGACCGTCTCACCCGGTTGCAAGTATTGGATGGCGGCAATGCGCGCCTTGACCGACATGACCGGCTCCAGCCCGGCCAGGCGGCGGCAAACCGTCGAAGGAAAAATGCCGTAAAGAAGAATGCCAACCCGCACCATGTCGAAATGAGCCCGGGGCAGATCCAGAAAACCGCCGCTATTGCAGACATGTTTCCAGCGCACGGCCAGGCCCCGTTCGGTCAGGGCCGCGAGGACTTGCTGGAAGCGCGACAATTGGAGCAAAGCGAAGGTCTTGTCCGATTCATCCGATTGCGCGAAATGGGTCATCAAACCTTCCAGGCGCAAGGATTTTTCCCCGTGGATTTTTTCCAGCAGCGGCAGGACTTCGTCCCAGCGCGCGCCATAACGGCTCATGCCGGTATGGAGCTTGGCATGCAGCGGAATGCGTTTGTCCAGTTTCGCCCCCAGTTTGGCCAAATGCTCGACGGTGCGCGTGTGGTTGACGCAGACCGTCAGGTCGTGTGCGACGCACCAGGATAACTCGGCCTCCTGCCGTTCCCCGAGGAGAAGCAAGGGGGCTGAGACGCCCGCCTCTCGTAGGACCAGCGCTTCTTCCAGCGTGCTGAGGCCGTAACCCCACGCACCCACTTCCGCCGCCACGCGAGCCACGTCCAAAGCGCCGTGGCCATAGGCGTCGTCCTTGACCACGGCGAGCAATTCCACCTGCCGCGGCAAATCGGCCCGGATGATCTGCAAATTGCGGCGCAGGCGTCCCTGGTCGATCTCAATCCAAGCCGGACGCGTCGGGAAAGTTGGTGCATCAATCCTCATTTATCAATCGCCCGTGGTTTAGCCGCCTTCACCGCAAATGAACAGCGCAAAGTGACGTGAGAATTCCGCCCAGGCGTGAGACAAAATCCTTCGCGAGGGCCTCGGACAGCGTCATTGGGCGCGGAGAGGGAGAGGAATTCTGGCCCCTCTCCTCCACGCGGTGGAGGAGAGGTTGGGAGAGGAGGCTCCATTGGCCGCCGACGCGCCCCTCTCTCCGCCTCTCTCCCCGCTCGCGGGGAGAGAGTGGAAGGCTCTGTCTATGTTATTGTATATACTGTCGCCGCCTGTTAAGCGGGACAAGGGTTTCCAACGAAGAATTATGTCTCACACCGATTCCGCCCTCTTTGAAAACAAGTCACGGGCTGGGTTGTTTATCGCGCGGGTGGATGGAAAATGATCGCGGCGTACAAATAGGCGCTGGTCTCAGCGATGACGCCTTTGATTCCGGCGCTGGACTGCCACCATTGTCGTGCCTCCATATTAATCGATTTCAGAGGAATAATGCCTATTTCCATTCTTGGTCCCAAAGCGCGTTGAAACAACATATACGAGCGCCGGGCGTGGGCCCCCTCGGTGAGGAGGTTGAACGACACTAAAGTATTCCCTTTTTGGTCGCACCATTGTCTCAACGCCAATGCCGCATTGTAGGTGCGTTCTCTCTGGTTGACGTGGCACGGCACGGCCGTAATTCCCTCTTTGGGCACTCCCAGCGAGGCCAGGCGCTCTTTTCCCAGCTCCGCATAGGTCTCCCCTCGGAACGTGTCCCATTCGTCCTCGACCGTGCCTCCCGTCATCAACACGCGGTGGATCTGCCGGGTTTGGATGAAGCGCGCCGCCTTGGCCATGCAGTCGGGTGACAGCCAGCCTTCGACCACGACACAGTCGCTCTCAATCGGTTCGTTTTGGGCGAGAAACCCGTAGATGCCGCCCCGCAAGACGAAGAGCATCATAATGGCAAATCCCAATGCCAAGACCCACCCCTTCCACGAGAGCCTCCAGCACTCTTTTCGCACAAAAAACCCCGCGCAAGCCGTGCGGGGCTTTGCCGGCCTTCCTTCCCTTTCGTCCATCGTATTCATCCCGGCTAATTTGTTTCACAGCGCCTGCGAATGTCAATGTGGGCAAAATGCCAGTCGGGATTCTTGCACGCAAAAAGAGAGAGCCGGGGCATCGCGGCGTGGCGCGGCCTGGAAAGTTTTTTTCGCGACTTCCACCTTGAGGACTTCAAAGCGCCGACTGCTGCCAACTAGAAACAGGGTGGCGGGGAGTATTCACTAGCGAGGTCAAGCGTTTAAGGATGTTCTCGATGCCGGAGTAGAACTGGGCCAGAAACGCTGCTGCCGCAGTTTTTTCGCGCACGGTCGGCTCTCGTCCGGCCACATCCTCTCGCAACGTCTCGATTTCATTAACGACCTGTTGTAGCGAGTCGAACTCAATCCCGATTTCGGCTTTTAATTCTCCGGCCGTCACAAAAGCACGCGGGCGCGCTTTTCGACGAGCCGCGTAAAGGGAGTTGGCGGATCAAGCGGCACCAGATCCACCGGCACACGCAGAGCCTCTTCCAATGCCGAGGAGAATTCGTATAGTTTCCAGCCGGCGACACCCGCGCAGGCTAAATCCAAATCACGAGCGGTTTCCGGATTTTCCAAGGCGCTGCCGAAAAGAAGCAACCGCTTGACCCCAAAACTGTGGGCCACGCTCACGGCTTGCGCGAGAATGTTTTCCATGTTGCTCATCGCTGCTCAAGTTATCACTTCTGGTTCGGGAGTGACAACGAGAAGATTCCGCCTCATACAGCCAGTGATATTCCACTTCAACCGCGCCAAGCATGAAACGCCGAAGACGTTCCTATTCTTTGATAATGGTCGCGCCGGCGGCGGGGTGGGAACCAAAGAGAGTCGCGGTCAAGCCCGTCTTCTCCTGATAACCGGCACTGATGCGCGCGGAAATCTCCGGCACAGCATCGCTGCGCACCAGGGCCACCGCACATCCGCCAAAGCCCCCGCCAGTCATGCGGCAGCCATAGACGCCGCCTGACAAGCCGATGGCTTCGGCTGTTTCCACAATCGCGTCCAATTCAGAACAACTGACCTCGTAATCATCGCGCAAGGAGCGATGGCTGGCGTACATCAGTTCACCGGCTCTTTCCCATTGCGAGGCGCGGACGGCGGCGGCGCATTGCGTGGTGCGCGCGATCTCGCCGAGGACGTGGCGGGCCCGGCGAAACACGACTTCTTCCATCTTTCCTTTGGCCGAGGAAAGCGCGTCATCCGTGCCGTCACGCAAGGAGGCCACGCCAAGGATTCTCGCGGCGGCTTCGCATTGTGCGCGACGCTTGGCATATTGGCCGCTGCCCAGCTCGTGTTTGACGTTGGTGTTGCAAATGAGCAGTTCGACGGCGGGATCGCGCATCGGGACCAGTTCCGTGGCGCGCGAGCGGCAGTCGAGCAGGAGCAAATGGCTTGCGCGGCCCATGACGGAGATGAACTGGTCCATGATGCCGCAAGGCACATTGGCGAATTCATGCTCCGCCTTCTGGCACAATAAGGCCTTTTCCACCGGATCGATTTTCTGCCCCGTGACGGCCTCAATCAAGGTGGCGGTGGAAACCTCCAAGGATGCGCTGCTGGAAAGGCCGCTACCCAAGGGCACGGTCGAGTGCAGCAAAACATCCAGTCCCCCAGGATTGATGCCGCGCGCCTGAAATCCGGCGATGACCCCGCGCGGGTAATTGCTCCAGCGCAAAGGGGCGGGCCGCACCGGGGGCGCGACATCGATGATCGCCGGTTCCGGCTCGGCGGTGGAACGGATTTGCAAAATGTTGCCGTTCACCGGCGGTCGGCTGGCGGCCATGACGGCGTAAAACTCGATGGCCATGGGCAAAACAAAACCATCGTTATAATCGATGTGTTCGCCGATGACATTGACGCGACCGGGCGCGGCCGCCATCCAGCGCGGCGGGCGGCCATAGGTTTTGGCGAATTCCGCCGCCACCTTGGCGGCAAGGTCTTGCAGATTCATGGGAAGTCAGGGCTTGGGCGGAGTTTTGCGGCCGAGGATGGCGCCGAGCAACATCCCGCCGCCAAAGAGGAGCAGGACTACGCCCCAGATGATGTTAATATTGATGCCCAGTGAATGGCTATACATCTCCACATCCCCGGCGGTCCCGAAGCCATAGGCCAGGAGGAGCGCCCCGATCAGTGAGAACATGATGCCAATTGGCCAGCGAATATCTAAACCCATACGTATGCTCTTTCGTTAAAAGAAAATAATGTTCAGGATGACACAGCCCAGCAGGAGAATCGTCCCCAACACGGCGGGCCGCGTCAGAAAGGCCTGGTCGTGGTCCACAAGCTTTGGAGTCAACGAATAAACCAGCCCTTTGAGTTCCTCGTCCGTTTTCGTCCGCTCGGTGGCCAGCGAAATGACCAGCGTCAAGACGAAGCAGGCCGCGAACGCGAAGGTGGCCAGATAAAAATTCTGCGCCATTTCGCTCGGGAAAGTGTAAAGGACGGACAAATAACCGCCCTTGATCCCGGGAGCATTGCCGACCGTAATGGTCAAGGCGTGGAAAATGGCCGAAGTAAACGTGCCGCCGAGCAGACCCAGAAACGCGCCCGTCCCGGTGGTTCGCGCCCAGAACATGCCCAGCAGGAACGTGGCGAAGAGCGGCGCGTTGACGAATCCAAAGACCAATTGCACCACGTCCATGGCGTTGGAATAGTGGCTGGCAAAGTAGGCGCACAGAATGCTCAACAGGATACCCACCACCGTGATGCCCTGGCCCATGCGGAAATAGTGTTGATCGCTGCGATTGGGCGCCAGATAGGCCTGATAAAGATCATAGGTCCAGACGGTGTTGAAGGCGGTCACGTTGCCGGCCATGCCCGACATGAAGGACGCGAGCAAAGCTGTCAGGGCCAGGCCGAGCATGCCTGGTGGGCAGTACCTTTTGACAAGCGAGAGGATAATGCTGTCATAATCATTTTCCGTCACCGCGTTCTGCAGGCCCTCCTTCAACTTCTCTTCCGGCAGGGCGGAAACGGCGTTTGCGTGCATGAGCGCCAGGACTTTGGCCTTGTCGAGCTTGAGATCAACGTCTTTGCTGACGGCGGCGAAGGCCGCATCCTCCTGTCCGGGTTTGGCCGCGCGCAGGTCGGCCAGAGCGGCGGCGCCGCCGGAACTGATCGGCCGCGGCGGCAGGCGATAACCTTTGTCCGGCGTCGAGGCCAAGGCGATGGCAATGATACCCGGCAAAATAACCAGCACGGGGAAAATCATTTTGGGAATCGCCGCAATGAGCGGGGTGCGGCGCGCCGCCGTCATGTCCTTGGCCGCCATGGCCCGTTGCACGACCAGGAAGTTGGTACACCAATAACCAAACGAAAGCACAAAGCCAAGGCCGAAGACGATGGCGAAAACATTCACCCCCATGGGGTTGGCCCCGGCGCCGCCGAGGATCGGTTTCCAGGCGCTCGTCCAGGCGTCCGGTTGAAAATGCTTATCGTTGAGCGAAAGCGCGGCGGGATTCTGCGCGACGTCGATCAATTTGCTCTTGATCGTCTCCCATCCATGCATGTCTTTGAGCCCGAGATAAACCACCGGCGCAAAGCCCAGCACGATCATGAAGAACTGCAACACTTCCGTATAAATCGCCGAAGTCAAACCGCCTTTAAGCACATAAACCAGCACCACCGCGGAGCAAATCCACAAGCTGGCGTCGTAATCCCATCCCAGCAAGAGATGGAGCAACTTGGCCAATGCGTTCATGGAAATGCCTGAGGCAAAAACGGTCATGACCGCGAAGGTCAACGAATTTAAACACCGCACCCGTTCATCGAAACGCAACTTCAGGTATTCCGGCACGGACCGCGCCTTGGACCCGTAATAAAATGGCATCATGAACACGGCCAGGAAAATCATGGCCGGGATGGCGCCCACCCAATAAAAATGCGCCGTGGCGATTCCATACTTGGCGCCGCTGGCGGACATGCCGACCAATTCCAGCGCGCCGAGGTTGGCCGCCATGAAGGCCAGTCCCGTGACCCACGCGGGAATGGAACGGCCTGACAAAAAGAAATCGGCCGACGTCTTCATGTATCGGCGCAGGGCAAAGCCAATGCCTATGACAAACACGGTGTAGGAAAGCAGGATGGTGTAATCGACCCAGGCAAGATGGATTGGTTGCATATCAGTGTTGTCGTGGAGAATCCACGCTGACTCCGCGCGCCGGCGGGCGGGGTTCCTTCCAGATTGGCGCGGAATGGACAGCGTATTGAACCAAAGCCAACGCGCCATTGAAAACACTTCTGGCACAATCGGTTCTGGTTGTCATGAACCGAAGTTTTGCAGAATTTTCACACATGGCAACTGTAAAATGCGGCCCGGCTCGCGATGGTTCTTTGACAGTCCGCCGAGCCAGCCCGGCCTGGCCAGGTCATATTCCATCAATTAGGCAAACTGGGTGATACCGGTGAGAAGGATTAGGCAAGGTTTCGATAAATGTCCGGATGGTGTACCGTCATAAAATGCTCCGGATGCGCCAGCGGTTGGAATCCGAATTGCGCGTAAAGTCCGTGCGCGTCCTGCGTAGCCAGCAGAAAACGCCTTAATCCCTGCAACTCGGGATGGGCCAGAATGGCCCGCAGGAGCTTCTTCGATACTCCACGGCCGCGATGCGCGGGCACGACAAAAACGTCCGCGAGATAAGCCATCGTGGCAAAATCCGTAATCACGCGGGCAAAGCCGACTTGCTCCTCGCCAAGAAACGCGCCAAAGCAAAGCGAGTTTTGCATGGATTTTTCCACCACGGCGCGCGGTATCCCGGCCGCCCAATAGGATGAGGCGAGAAAGTTGTGTATGAACGCAGTGTCCAAGCGGCTGCGATCAGTGGAAACTTCATACTGGTCTGAATTTGACAACGAATTTGGCGGTTTCATGGACGATAAACCGTCGGTTACTAATGGCAAATACTCAATGACAAATTTTCAATTTGCAGCTACGGGTCATACCCGAGGGTCCTGATTTGAAAACTGGGCATCGCAGATTGGTCCTTTAAAATTCCGGAAAACGTCTTTTTGCTCTTGGCTGCAAGTATCGTTTTGGCATTGCCCGACCCCACCCGCCGGGCCTAAAATGCCCGCTCAGGAAAACTGCCTGGGCACTAGCCTGCAACCTGCTTTCAGATGTCATTGTTAATCAAAAATGGCGAAATCGTTACGGCGAGCGAACGCTTTGTGGCGGATATTTATTGCGACAACGAAACCATCACCCGCATTGATCGCGGCCTCGCGGCCCCGCCGGGCGCGGAAGTGATCGACGCCGCCGGCAAATATGTCTTTCCCGGCTTCATCGACCCGCACGTCCACATTTACATGCCCTTCATGGGCGGCTTTGCCAGGGACACCCACGAGACCGCCAGCCACGCCGCCCTCGCCGGGGGCACGACCACCTTTATCGAAATGATCTGCCCCAGTCGCAACGACCGGCCGCTGGAGGCCTTCGAGTTGTGGCGGGGAAAAGCCGAAGGGCACAGCGCCTGTGATTACACCTTTCACATGGGCGTGACCCGATTCGATGAGGCGGCGGAGCGGGATTTTCGCGAAATTGTCCAACGCGGCGTCAGTAGCTTTAAGGTTTTTCTGGCCTACAAAGGCGCCTTTGGCGTCAGCGATGAGGAATTATTCCGCACGCTGCGCCTCGGCCGGGAGTTGGGGGTCATCACCACCGCGCATTGCGAAAACGCGGAATTGATCGACGCCCTGCAAAAGCAGTTGCTGGCCGAAGGCAAAACCGGCCCCGAATATCATTATTGGAGCCGCCCCCCGGCGGTCGAAGCTGAGGGCGTGCATCATCTCCTGACCTTTGCCGAAAGGCTGGGCGCGCACGTTTACATCGTGCATCTGAGCTGCGAGGAGGCCTTGGCCGAGGCTGTGCGGGGCGCGCGGCGCGGAGCTCGCGTGTGGATCGAGACGCTCATCCAATACCTGCTTTGCGACAAGAGCGACGCGGAACGGGCGGATTTTGAAGGCGCCAAATTCGTCATGTCGCCCCCATTGCGGGACAAGCGCAACCAGGAGGTGCTGTGGAACGCCCTGCGCCAGGGTTTCATTTCCACCCTGGCGACGGACCATGCGCCCTTCGATTTCAAGACGCAGAAGATCATGGGGCGCGGCGATTTCACGAAAATTCCCAATGGCATTCCGTCGCTGGAAGATCGCGTCACCTTATACTTTACGCATGGGGTGAAAGGCGGGCGGATGGACTTGCATCGGTTTGTCGATACGGCCAGCACGCAAGCCGCGAAGATTTTCGGCCTTTTCCCCCGCAAAGGCACGATTCAGCCGGGGGCAGATGCCGACCTTGTGGTTTTTGATCCGGAAGCCAAGGGACGCATCTCCGCCGCCACGCACCACAGCCGTGTCGATTACAACGCCTTTGAAGGCATGGAAATCCAGGGCCGCCCCGAAATTGTGACCGTGCGCGGCAAGGTCGCGGCCCGCCACGGCCAGTTCGTCGGCGAAGCGGGGCGCGGGCGGTTTCTGCAACGCGAACCAAATCATTTTTAAACCATCGCCTATGAAAGCCCTCCAACTTATCGCCCAAGGTGCGCCCGGAAAATTCGTCTTTGGCGAGGTGCCCGACCCGATTCCCGGTGAAAACGAAGTCCTCATCCGCGTGCGCGCCTGCGGCCTCAACCGGCTCGACCTTTGGCTGGAGGAAGGCGGCCTGCCGGTGACGATCACCTTGCCGCGCGTGCCCGGCGGTGAGGTTTCCGGCGAGGTCCTCGCTTTGGGGCCAGGCGTGACGGAGTGGCGTCCGGGCGACCGCGTCGCTGTTCAGTCAAACCTTTTTTGCGGCAAATGCGAGTTTTGCGCCCGCGGCGACGAATCGACCTGCCTGCAGGGCCAGCTTCTCGGCGTGCAACGCGACGGCGGCTTTGCCGAACAAGTGGTGGTCCCCGCTTCCGCCTTGGTGCGCCTGCCGGAAAAAGTGGATTTCGCCTCTTCCGCCGCTTTGACCCTCGCGGCCAGCACGGCCATGCACATGTTGACCCGCCGGACCCAAGTGCGCTCCGGCGATTGGGTCCTGGTCATGGGCGGCGCGAGCGGCGTCGGTTCCGCCGCCATTCAAATTGCCCGCCAATTGGGCGCGCGCGTGATCAGCACCGGCTCGAACGATGAAAAACGCCGCTTTGCCGCGAGCCTGGGCGCGGAATTCGTCGTCGATAGTTCCAAAGGCGATTGGCCCGCGGAAGTCCGCAAATTGACCGGACGGCGCGGCGTCGATTTAGTCGTCGAACATATCGGCGGCGAAGTGCTGACGCAGTGTTTTGGCTGCCTGGCGCGCGGCGGCACCATTGTGACGTGCGGCGCGACAGCCGGTCGGGAAATCCACTTGCAATTATGGCCGCTCTTTGTCAAAGAACAGAAACTGGTCGGCAGTTACGGCCGCAACCGCCAGGACATCCTGGCCACGCTCGCATGGGCGGCGCAGGGCAAAATCAAGCCCGCCACGCATGAAATTTATCCCTTGCGCCGCGCGGCGGAAGCGTTCGCGGCGCTACGCGAGCGGCGAGTCTTGGGCAAGATTGTCATTCAGCCATAAGTCGGTCGTCAAACAGGCGTATTTAAAACATGAGTGAGTTGCGCCAATCCGATGAGTAAGAATCTCAAAGCTCCCAGGATGGACATCAACCGTCTGATTATCACGATGCGAGGCCAGAAGGTTATTCTCGCCTCCGACCTCGCGCGTATTTATGGCGTGGAGACTTTCCGATTCAATGAAGCTGTAAAACGCAACCTCGCGCGCTTTCCCGACGATTTCTTATTCCGGCTCTCCAATAGCGAATGGGCGGAGCTCAAATCTTTAACATCGCAAAACGCGATCTTAAAACCGGGGCGTGGCCAACATCAAAAATACCCCCCTTACGCCTTCACGGAACATGGTGCCTTGATGGCCGCGAATCTCCTTAAAAGCCCCCGCGCCGTGGAAATGAGCGTCTATGTGATCCGGGCCTTCGTGAGAATGCGCGGCGAATTGGCTCAAAATCAGCAGTGGGCCTTGCGCCTGGCTGAGATCGAGAAAACCCTCATTGGCCACGACGGAGCGCTCCGGGATCTCTACAATAAAATCCGTCCCCTGCTCACGCCACCTGAGGTTAAGCGGCGCGAAATTGGATTCCACACTACAAGGAAATAATGTTCGCCGTTTTTGGATCCCTTTGCTATAGAGAAATGCCTAAACGAGTTTGGATCGGCAGGCTGCACGAAAGTGGATTGCTGCAAGGACACTGAGAATTGGTCATTGTAGATTGAACCTTTGATTTACTTAAGTCATTTTTGGGTATTGGGCCGCATCGCCGCATGTAAGATTTATGATTTCGTCCAGCGGAATGTTAATAAAAGTCTGGTTCGATGCGGAAGCGGATTTCCAGGAAGTCCGTTTTTCCGACGTCGCCGGTTACGAGAAAGAAACCAAGCATGACGCCGTGATGGAGCGGGTGGACAAGGATGGTCATGTGATCGGTTTCAGCATCATCGGCGTAAGCAAGTTCAAGAAGGGCGCACCGCTGGAAGCTGATCTGGTTCCGGCCTGATTTCCATCCCACTGGATTTAAAGGTACGCGTCTGGTTTTAGTGCGGATGGCAACGCTTTACCCCGCCGACCGCTGTGCTTAACTATTTCTCGAACGCGGCGTAGCTCTTTTTGCCGCTGGACTGCATGTAGGCGATCAAGTCCCAAATTTGGTCCTCGGTCATGAAGCTGACCAAGCCCTCGGGCATGGGAGAGACTTTGGACGGCTTCCGGCTTTCGACATCCTTTTTTCGAATTTCCGTGTGTGTTTGGTGGATGGGGTCTGTTTCCACCACGAGCTTCTCGTCATCGTCCGTGAGGATGCGGCCGGTCACGACATCTCCGTCCTTCAAATTGACCACCGTGTTTTGGTATTGTTCGGATATGACCTTCGACGGTTCAAGGATCGATTCCAAAATATCACGCGAGGCCAGCCGGCTGGAAACCGCCGCCAACTCGGGCCCGACCGAGCCGCCGCTCTTGCCGAAGCGATGACACAGGATGCATTGCGCCTGGGTGAAAGCGGCTTTGCCGGCTTCAAACGAGCGCCCGGACTTGAGCTTGTCGAGGTTCGTCTGCAAATCGCGCATGGTCCAGTTCTTGACGAACTTGCGGTTTGGATCCACGGAGTAAGTGGCGTTGGTTTCCTTCGGCAAATAATCGGCCAGCGCCTCGCGCTCCGTGACGGTCAGGCCATCGGTAAACTCTTTTTCGAAATGCTGCAAAAACTTGGGCAAGCTGGCGCCATCACTGTAGTCCCTTTCCACATCCTTGAAATATTGCAGGATCTCCGGCGGGTGGCCAATGTGTTCGCGGTCCTTCTTGAACCAGGCCAGGTACTGCTGCCGCAGTTCCGGCGTCCAGCCCTCGGCCACATTGCGCAGGCGCAGGAGATAGTAGGTTTGTTCCTCTTGCGTCGGCGCCTTGGCCAGCAAAGCCATGGCCTTGGGCACGGCGTTGGAAGCATGCAGATAAATATCTAATTGACACAATTCGCGATTAAGCCGTTGGTCGGTGGACGGAAAGCGCCCATCCACTTCCGCCAGAATGTTGGAAGCCAATTCGCCACCGGGGCGCCCTTGCCGCGCGAAACTCACCTCCCACACGCGCAACTTCAACAACTCCTCCTCCAAATTGAGGTGGGCGATTGGAAATTTTTGCAGCGCCTGGAGCAAGGCCGGCTGCGACTCCGGGGCGCCGCAGCGCGCCAGCGCCAGCAGGGCGGTCATCCCGCCCAGGGGGGTGGATTCCTGCAAGGCGCGATCCTGCCACCAGGCCACATCCTGCGATTCAAGCGCGATGCGGGCCGCGTAGCGGATCCAGCGGTCATTGTTATTCAAGCACGGCCAGATGATTTCCACCGCGTTCTGGTCGCGTTTGCCGTGAAAGAATTCCAAATCGCGGCGCAAAGCGCGGGCTTCCCGCGCCGCCTCCAAGCCGGCCAATTCCTCCTTGGTTTTCGGCGGGTCCTTGATGGCCGGGCCGTCGTAGGTCAGGCGATAGAGTCCGGATTGGATGTCGCGGCCGCCGGTGATGAAGTAAAGCGCGCCATCGCGGCCGAATTGCAGCGAAGTCAAATTGAGCGGCACGCCGCGCACGACGGTCTCCGGGTCCGCCTCATAGCTGGCGCCGCTGGGAGTCAATTGCACGGCGAAAAGCCGTCCATACGACCAATCCTCCATCCAGAAGGCCCGGCGGTATTTCGCCGGAAAGCGCGAGTTGGTCCCAAACATCACCCCCGTGGGCGAACCAATGCCAATGTTCCGTAGGGACGGCAGCGTGTCCTCATAATACTCCGGGAATTTGCCGGCGCCTTCCCGAAAGCCGTAATCCCCGCCGGAAACCCACAAATTGACGCGAATCGGCCGGTACCAGGCCGTGCCCCAGTCCCATTCCATGTCGCTGTCAAACCCAAAGAGTTCGCCGTCGGGATCGAATGCCACCGAGTAAGTGTTGCGGGTGCCGGCGGCGAACAGTTCGCAATCCGAGCCGTCCAGGTTCATCCGCAGCACCATTCCGCCGGGCGGCTTCAGCCCGGCGCCGAAACCGTTGCCATCCTCCGCGCGCGGCAGCAGTTGATCGTCCGCGTAGTGGCGATGCGGCGAATCCGGCCGGATGTCGGCGGGTACTTTGGTAAAGTTGCCGACGACCACGTAAAGCTTGTGGTCCGGCCCCAGCACCATGACGTGCGAACCGTGCTCGCTGTTCTCGCTAAAAGGCCGCAAAAACTCCGGTGCGCCGAACTCATCTCCCTTGGCCGGCACACGGTAAAGGCCCCAGCCCTTTGGTCCCATTCCATCCACCAACAGGCTGTCTTCCGCGTAAAGCAACCCCATCGCGGAGCCGAGGGGCGTGGTCAGGCGCTCAATTTTCTTCACCCCGCCTCGTGACACCGTGACGCGGAGCATGGGGCCTTTCCGTTGCGGCGAAATAATGAAACGCCCCTTGGAATCCTCGGCCATGGCAATCCAACTCCCTTCCGAGGCGGCGGCGGAATGGAGCAGTTCCACCTTGAATCCTGGCATGACCCGCAGCGTCTCCGCGGCGGTGGCCAGATGCGGGGCAAAAACATCGCCCCAAGGTTTGTCACCCATGTCGGCCAGGCTGACGGCGGGTTTCCAGCCTGCCTCATCAAAGCGGACATTCTTCCATCCCGGCGCCTCCCGTTCGGAGGAAAGCCAGGTCGTATCGGTTACCAGGAGCGTGGCATTGCTCCCTTTGCTGGATCCTGCGGCGGGCACGGCCGTTTCAAGTCGCAGGACGAAGCCGCGATGCGATTTGCCCGGCTCGCAACGAGCCGCCAGGACATTGGCGCCAGCCAAAAGCTCTCGCGTCACATCCACTTTGGCGGGGTAGCCCCAATCAGTAATGAGCGCGATCTTTTTGCCATTGAGGAATACTTCCGCACGCTCCTCAGCGTCCACGGTCAGCGTGACGTTGCCGGTTTGGGCCATGGGCGTGAACGTCTTCCGAAAGAAACGCACTTCCCGACCTTGGGCGGCGGCGGGCGGGGGAGCCCAAATCCATTGGGGTGATTGCGCGTTGAGCGCGACTGGCGACAACAAAACCAGCCATAGCCAAAGTGTATGGCCCCATTTGCGAATCATCCTCATCATAAGTGTGGCAAACAAGCCCGACGAAAAACCTCTTGTAAAGATTCAATAAAATTTTTGTTTCGTTTCCGGTCCGGACGCAAAATCACCCCGGCAGGCCGGTGCTGCCGCGCCGCCCACTCTTTTCTCCGGCTGAGAAAATAAAATCCCCTGCCGCAGGCAGAACAAAGTTTGGGCGGAGCAGCAGCTCCGCCCCACCAGGATGGCCGGGACCCTTAATTGCCCCCCTTGACACCCGGTCGCTTCGTGCCCGCCACCAGCGGTTCCAAAAGCCGGCGGGCGATGCTCAAACCGGTTTCTTCGAGCTGCAGCCCGCCTTGGTGGTTGCGATAAACCGGGTCGTGCCAGCCTTCTATGTTCAAATCTGAGTCATACCCTGCGCGCAGCAGGGCATGGACAATCTCCGCCCAATTGGACTGGCCCAGCCCCGGAAACCGGTGCTCCGCCACGCCCGGATGACAGGGGCCGTAGGTTTCCAGCAGCGCCCGGTTAATGAAGGCGTCCTTGGCGTGAACGTGAAAGACGCGCGAGCCGAAACGTTGGAGGTTCGCGACCGGATCAATAAACTGGCAAACCAGATGGCTCGGGTCCCATTCCAAGCCAAGGTTGGCGCAAGAAGTGGCGTTGAACAGGCGCTCCCACATGGCCGGCTGGCCCAGGATGTTGTAATGCATCAAAGGCAAATGCCAGGGCCCTTGCGGACAGTTCTCGAAGGCGATGCGGACGTTTAGCTCCGCCGCCCGCCGGGCCAGCGGTTCCCAAAAGGCCAGCACTTGCGGCAAATAGTTCTGCAATGGCTTGTAAAGAGGATTTCCTCCCCGCTCATTCCATTCCGTTTCAATCACCGCCCCGGCAAAGCCCGAGACGGTGCGAATGCCCATGCGCGCCGCGACCTCAATCGCGCGTTCCAGGAGGCGTCGCGCGGAGTCGGTCTGCTTGGGGTCGAGCGGGTTTTGGTAATAGGCGCCAATCGCGGAGATGCGAACGCCGCGCTCGGCGGCCTCGGCGGCCAGTTGGTCCGCGAACGGCTGCCAATCTTCGTGCGGCGGCGCGGCGGGGGATTGCGCGAAACGCATCCATTGCATGGAGCGCAAGCCCAACTGTTGCGCCCAAGCCATCTCGTCCGCCCGGCATAAAACACCAATTCGCATGCCCCAGAGAATGGCGGGACACCCTCCCCGTGCAAAGGCCAAAGTTGTCTAACTCATCCTTGAAATTGGTGAAGGCTTCATGTTGCGTTTCGCAGTCTTTCCATCCCGGTGGGGTGAGACTCTGTCGAACCCTGACTTTCTCCCCAAGCAATCCAGCCACGGCTCAAGGGAGTTTCGCCCTACCGAAACATGGCTGCCAGAGATTCAACGAAATGTGGGGAGCAGCAGAGTTGGGCATCGGCCGCGCGAAAAGAAAAGAAAAAAGCGTTACGAAGCACTCGCGTCGCCTCGAAACGCTTTGAAGTGACGAAAGTATTCGCTCAATCCGGGACCATCGTGAAGCCAAGGGGCGCGGAAGCATCCTTCTTGGCCGATGAGTGTCCGCCCAGCCAGCGCAAATCGGAAGTGTTTCCCGCTCCGGTAGTCGTGGTCTGGCCGAAACTGTCAAATTGAGGGAGATAGCGCAAATCAGTTTTCCATTTGGTGTCCTGCCATTTGTGGATGATCGCGTGGCCGTCACAAAAGCTTAAACCGCAAGCCCCGTCATGCAGGCAGGTGGGATGGTCTATCCAAAGCGCGCTCGCATCCGTGATGGTGTTCATTTCCACCGCGAATCCGCCATCATTAATGCTGTCAGGATGTTCATCGATGATCAGCCAAAGGTTGGCAGGGGAAGGACGGCTCATGGCCGATTCCGTAAGATAAACCAAGTAAGGTCCGGGACTACCCCCATCCAACCAGTTGCCAATATCAGTGTAAGTGCCATCACCCGCATCGCCATTCATCGTACAGCCAATCGCCTGGTTCATGGAAATGCTGCGCACCCGCGGTTGGCCGGTCCGGCCATTCGAGCACGAGGGATCGGACGGACATTTGAAAGGGCCAGGGCCGCCGACATAAGGCCCCATAGAAGTGTATATCCCACTGATCAGATATTGGGTGTTCGTGTCGGAGCCGTCGGCGCCGCCCGTATAATCTTCATTACCGTTGACCCACGGCTTAACAGGCACATTAAGGGTATCATTTGCCGTATAGTTTCCCTCTTGGTTCGCCGGAAAATGTCCGCGATTATCCTGGTTGTACGAGTTCCAAGCGAGGGCGATCTGTTTCTCGTTGCTGATGCAGGTACTGTTCGTTGCCTGCTGCTTGGCCCGGGCTAAGGCCGGCAGCAACATCGAAGCCAAGATGGCGATGATCGCGATGACGACCAGGAGTTCAATTAAAGTAAAACCACAAGCCCTTTTTTTAAAGGCCTCCATTCGAGTCAGCTTAGTTACGCGCACTGGCGGTAACTTAGAGGACATGAACTCATAAATGTCAACCCTTTCCGGCCCTTTTCCTTGCCCGTTTTGCTTTGTTGAGTCGTTGAAGGTCCCTCCCCCTGTAAATCACAGAAAAGCCGTCCATCTTCATGCGAATGAAGGGTGCCCGCCTTCGCGAGCACCCTTGCGCAAGCTGAAGTTGGACTACGGGGCAATCTTAAGATCGCCCCCGTCATGATGCCCCACGGCCTTACCAGCTTCGACGCGAAAGTTTCGCGTCGAAGACTGTTTGCCAGGAGGTCGGATTAAATCAGAACGGCAAAACGAATACCGTGCCGTCGCTTTCGGAACCGCCGCCCGTCGTTGTTCCGTAATAGTCTCCATCTGAATCCGTGACTAAACCTTGCACGGGATAAGCTCCGTCCGTGCCGTCAAATGACGCCTGCGCAGAGCAACTTCCTCCCGTGTTGACCAAAAATATGGTCCCATTGCCACTTGCGCCGCCCTGGGCAGCCGTCCCCATGAAATCGCTCGAATCGACCACGGCAAAACCGCCATTCGGATACGCCCCGTCTGATCCGCCCGTGAATGAGTAGACGCTCGTCGCGGAGCCTCCACTAAGATTGACCTTGAAAATGGCTCCATAACCCGACCCGCCATAAGGTTCGCTTCCGTAAAGGCTCGAACCCAAGAGCAGAAGTGGGCCCGTCGGATAAGACAAATTAGTGCATAGATTTGCCAGCCCAGCCAGAGAAGTGCTCACCTTAAATACGGAGCCACCCTCACTCGCCACCCCGTAAAGCTCGCTCCCATTGAGAACCAAGGCCCCCACAGGACCGGCCTCACTTTCCCCGAGACTTACGCTTGCGTACCCAGCACCATAACCCCCACTCAACGCTATGCGGAAGACCGTCCCGTTGTTCGCTCCTCCTTCGTAGGTGGTTCCATAAAGATAGCTGCCTGACACAACCAACCCTCCATGCGGGTATCGGCCATCAGTCGAATTCGATATCGTGCCAAAGTCGTACAATTTGGTGAACCCGCTGCCATCTGTATTGACCTTGAAAATGGTTCCCCAGCCGTCCCCATTTGTGCCCCCTATCTGAGTGACTCCATACAATGTTGACCCTGAAACAACCAAAGAAGCAATGGGATGGAAGCCGTCCGTCCCAGAGAAGTCGTGCAGAACTGTTATCGTGGATCCCTCGCCTGTCCCGACCTTAAATACAGTCCCGCCTCCGTAACCCGGGTTGCCATCTTCATACGTGGTGCCGTAAAGAGTGCTCCCGGATAAGGTCAGTGTATCGTAATAGCCAGGATATGTTCCCGTGGCATCGCTGAAATCGGAAATGATGGGAATGCTCTGTGCCCAGCTTACCGAAGCGGCGGCGCCCGCCAACGCTGCCAGGACCATGAATCGTCCGAATTTCCGGAGCCGTGCTCCAGGCCCACGCAACAACTCAGTGCCAGCTAGTTTTGTGATGATGAATTTGTTCATAATGTTCCTTTTTTTTGATTTCCTACCCCAGCCAACCTGACAACGGACATTTGTGGCCGCTCTGGTTGACCCGCGCCCTTTATACGATTTCGCCTCGAAGGATAGCCATTACATTGACACGGCGTTTTCGGAAATCAGGTGTCATTTTCGGACATGGCGGCGACCTCGAGGACCGTGGCCCGCAAATCTTGAGGGCTCAATTTGTAGTGTCGTTTAAACTGGCGGGAGAAATTCTGCGGACTGCTGAAACCGGTTTCGTAAGCGATTTGCTTGATGAGTTTGCCATGGGTTAGGAGAACCCGCGCTTCCTCCAAGCGTTTGGCTGCCATCCAGGCATGAGGGGAGAAGCCGAATTTCTGACGAAAGTAGCGGTGCAGTTGCCGTTCGGTCGTTTGGCACCGGCGGGCCAGTGAAGCGACGCAATAGTGAGCTTCTCGCGCCGCGCGCTCCCAATCCCTGACGCAGTCAAGCCGACTTGTCATGCCATAAACCCTTCCATCAGCCCCGTCCCTTTTGCTCAGGCAAAGGCCCCTTTTTTACACCCGTCCAATGAGCAGCTCAAATAGAACATTTTTGCGTCAACTCGACAAGTCGTTTTTCCTTTACGAAGAAGAGACGAGGGACGCGTGACAAGATTCTTCGTTTGCTTGGTGTAAAAAGAACCCCCAGCACGGTTTTTACCTGAGGGCAGACGCTCCGAATGGAAAGAGGCGCGACTTCTCAGGTGGGGGAAGAACTCTGCCCCGCTGTGCAAATCCGACGAATTGCCCATTTTGAGCAAAAGTCTTCCGCTACCATGGTTTTCACGCTTTGGTGGCGGACGGCCACGCTGCGCCTCTGCGTGCAATAGGCGAAAACCAACTCGCTTTTCGGCGGGCGGAGTGGTATGGAGAGGGTGGTTCGTCCGCCATGAATAAAACAACGCCAGTGCCAGAGATCAAGGCTGCCGACATGGGCCCCGGCCAGACGGTTGCGCTCGATACCGAAGCCACTGTGACCGCCAGTCCGCCCGCGCCCTCGGTTCTCGTTCCCGCGGAGGAGACCATCGGCAGTACCATTGGCCGCTACAAACTGCTGGAGTTGACCGGAGAGGGCGGCTTTGGCTCGGTTTATGTGGCCGAACAAAAGGAACCGGTGCGCCGCCGCGTCGCCCTCAAGGTGATCAAGCTGGGCATGGACACCAAACAGGTCGTGGCGCGGTTCGAGGCGGAACGGCAGGCGCTGGCGATGATGGACCATCCCAACATTGCCAAAGTCTTTGACGCCGGCGCCACCGCGGCGGGGCGTCCCTATTTCGTCATGGAACTGGTGCGGGGACAGAAGATCACCGAGTACTGCGATGAGCACGAATTAAGCACGCGCCAGCGGCTCACACTTTTCATCCAAGTTTGCCGCGCCATTGAGCACGCCCACCAAAAAGGGATCATCCACCGGGACATCAAGCCCTCGAATATTCTCGTGACCCTGCAAGACGGCGCTGCGGTCCCGAAGGTGATCGATTTTGGCATCGCCAAGGCCACTTCCGGAAATCTAACGGATAATACCGTCCTTACCCAGAACGAGCAGTTTATCGGCACGCCCGCCTACATGAGTCCCGAACAGACGGAATTCAGCGGCGGCGATATTGATACGCGCACCGACATTTACAGTCTCGGGGTCCTTCTCTACGAACTGCTCACCTCCGAGACTCCCTTTGAAACGAAGAATCTCCTGGCCCGCGGATTTGACGAGATGCGGCGGATCATTCGCGAAATTGAACCGCCTTCCCCTTCGCTTCGCCTCCGCGCCCAACGCAAGGAAGATCAGACCTCCACCGCCAAACGCCACGGCACGGACGTTCCCAAGCTGATCCATTTGATGCGCGGGGACCTGGATTGGGTGGTGATGAAGTGTCTGGAAAAGGACCGTTCCCGGCGTTACGAATCGGCCGATAGCCTCGCGGCCGATGTGCAACGGTTTCTCACCTACGAACCGGTGGTGGCCCGTCCGCCCAGCGCCCTTTACCGTTTTCAGAAGCTCGTGCGGCGCAATCGGCTGGCTTTTGCGGCGGCCGGCGTGGTTTGGCTGGCCTTGGTCATCGCGCTGGCCGTGAGCTTTTCCTTCGGCATCCGGGAAAAGCAAGCCCGGCGCTTGGCGGAGATCGAAATGGCCGTCGCCAAAAGGGATCGTCTCAATGCCGACTTGGCGCGGGTCCAGGCCCAGGCGGCGGAAAAAAAAGCCGAGGACGCGCAGGCTCAAGCCGAAGCGGCCTTGAAAAAAGCCCGCGACGAGACGGAAAAAGCCCGACTGGCGAACCAGCTAGCCGAAGCCTCAAAATCCGAGGCCCAATCCGCCCGCCAAGCCGCTACCGCGGCCCAATCGCAAGCGCAGGCCTCGGACGCGGAGAAATCCGAAGCCCTGGCGCTTGAAACCAACTCGCGCCGGCAGGCGGAGTCCTGGCGGACTGCTTTGTCAAATATTTTTCTTTTCGCGGAAGCGCTCCCCTCCAACGCCGTTTTCACCGTGGGCAACGCCTTGCTGGCCTCAGGGGAAATTCCTCGATGGCAAGCGCCTCTTTTGCGCCAGCGCGGAGCATGGCGCGCCCGGCGAAGCGATTGGGCCGGGGCCGCCGCCGATTTTACGGCCATGCTGGCGCTCCAACCGAATGGGCCGCGCTCTTTGGCCGCCTTGGCCTGCATTGCCGCCCAAACCGGGGACAAAGCGGCCTACGCCGCGACTTGCCGCACTTTGCTCACCCGCGCCGGCGCGCCGGATGAGGTGGAGACCAGGCGGCTCCTGGCCAAGATTTGCCTCCTGGAGCCCTCCAGCGATGTCGATATGGCCAAGGCCGTCGCTTTCGCGCGGCAGGCCGCCGTGAGCACGAGCAATGATCTTCATGCCGCGGCCGGCGCTTTGCTCTTGGGCTTGGCGGAATACCGCGAAGGCCGTTTTAGCGAGGCCGGAGCCCGGGCGACAGCAGTCCTGGCCACTGCCGATCTGGACCCGGCCTTGCAGGCGCAAGCCTCCGCCGTGCTGGCGCTGGCTCGGTATCAAATGAATCAAGCCAACCTGGCGCGCGCCACCCTGGCCACGGGAGACCTGGCCTTGCAATCTGACCCCGCCAACGCGGAAGGCGGCGATCTTGGGCCGCATTGGGAAGAATGGGTGGCCGCCCGCGCGCTGCTGCAAGAGGCAAAATCTTTGCTCCAGGGGTCACCCGCGGGGAAATAGGGCGGACCTCAGAATTTCAATTCCACGCCTTCGCGCGCCGCGCAGATGACCAAATTGGCGCCGTGCCGCGCCGCCCTTAAACGGCACGCTTGCACCTTGGCGTCGATCTGTGTGTCAGTGCTTTCCGGATCGTGGTGGAAAAGGGCGAGGGTTCCCACATTGGCTTGGGTGGCAAAATCGGTCACGGAAAAGCAGCAGGAATGCCCCCAGGTTTGCTTGGTTTGGTATTCCCGCTCGTCGTATTGCGCGTCCATAATCAACAGGCTGGCGTCCCGCGCCACCTCCAGCAGGGAACTCGGCATGTGGCGCGGTGGTCCGGTATCTTCCATGTCCGGAAAGACCTCCCCGGGCTTGATCTCCAACTCATTGTCCGTGGCATAGACGATTTTCCGTCCATCCTTTTCAAAGGAGTAACCGAAGCACCCGCCCGGATGATTGAGGGCGAAACTCCGCACAATGACCCCGTCAATCTCCCGCTGGCCGTCCTGGAAAAAATCGGCGGAGATGCTGTGGCCGATCTCCTTGAAGGAAACGGGGAAATAATCCGAACTCATTTGGCCCGAGAGCAATTGGTACGTGCTGTTGTCCTGGGCCTGCCGTCCATAAACATGCACCGGCATGTTTTTTGCATAAACCGGCGCGAAGAACGGAAAGCCCTGGATATGGTCCCAATGCGTGTGGGTAATGAGCAGGTGCAGTTCTTTGGGCGCAGGCTGGCGCGTGAGCAAGTCCTTGCCCAATTCCCGGATGCCCGAGCCGGCGTCGCAAATAAAAAGGGTATTGTCAAACCGAACTTCCACGCAGGGGGTGTTGCCCCCATAAACCCGCGTCCAGCTCGCCGGCGTCGGAATCGAACCCCGCGTTCCCCAAAACTTGACAAAGGCGGGCATCTACTCCTCGTGATAGACAAAGACGCTGTCCGCCACCTGGATGACATCGCCCTCCCGCAAGACGGCTGAATAAACCTTTAAACCGTTCAGATAAACCCCGTTATGGCTGTCATTGTCGCGCAGGATGCAATCGGTGCCCCGCACCCGAAAAAAGGCGTGCAGGCGCGAGGCTCGCTTGGAGGAAAGGCGGAAATTGGTATCGGCCGAGCGCCCAATGGTCAATTCCTCCCCCTCAATGGTGATTTCGCGCAGAGCGCCTTCGCCCTCCAATAACTCCAACGAATGGCGGTGGGTCTCCCGGCCCCGGCGCAGCATCCGAATGTCTCCTGTCATAGTCGGCTCTTGGTCGGCCATGTGATATTGCTCTTAAGTTACCATCATCTTGCGGAGTCACAAAGCATTTGCAAGGACTTTCCGCGCGAAGGTGTGCGTTTGACTTTTTGGGGTCAATCTTGCGTCCGAGGTATTGCATTGGCTTGTCGGACAGCTCGATGGAGAATCTGTTATTGTTCATCGGAGGAGGGTTGCCTGATCTTTATATGACAGATGGCAAATCCTCAATCACCAATTTTCAATTGCCCCGCTTCTTAAGCCTATTCAAATGGGCGAGAAATGCCAAAAAAGTGAGCTGCCCTCCGCGCCGCATCTTTTACTGCCTGCGGAGAAACCCCGTCAGTAGCCAAAAGCGGCGACGAACCGGGCCAGTTGACCCTGCCACGGCTCGAAAGCCGCCTCGTAGTGTTTCCAGCGCCCGATGGCCCTGTTATGGAGCGGCTTGGCCACGTCGCTATAGGTGGGGGAAAAGATCAGCTTGCGGCGCGGGGATTCATGCGCGCGGGCCTGGCTCGGTTGCCACTCCAAACCAAGAAAAGCTGTGATCCGCCGTCCTTCTTTCTCCACGTCCGCGACCACATCCTCATAGCGCGTCTCCATCCAGTCAAATCCCCCCAGGTCCCGCAGGCGCAGCCAGGCGCTCATCATGTCATTATAATGTTTGACAGATCGCTCCAGGCTGAGAAAATTCACATTAACCTGGGTCAGCGCCAGATTTTGAAAAAAGCAGCTCAGGACCACGTCGCGCGGGTCCCGCAAAACGATGAGGATCTTTGCTTCCGGAAAAATTCGCAGCCAGAGCGGCAGCGACGCGGTGGGCGATGGATTCTTATCCAGCAAAACGGCGGCGGAAACTTCTCCCGCCGTTTCCCGCAAAAGGCTCTTGTAATAACGGCTCCGCAATTCGTGGCGGCGGCTGGAGGAAAGGGAATTGAGCCCGGCCAGTTTCAAGGGCGGAGCGGGCGGCGGCGGAGCCAGCTTGTCCCCCACTTCCGTAACGAATGCTTCCGGTTCGTCAAAGGCCAAAATGGCGGAGTGCGCGCCGAGAATTTGTTCCAGAAGCGTCGTGCCGCTGCGGGGGTGTCCGCCGAGCAGCGCCAACTGGTGAGGCGCGGGCTGCGGGGAGCTTTGCCCTCGCCATTGCCGCACTGTTTCCGCCGTCAATTGCCCGAGCAATGCCTCTCTCTGGCGCGCCGCTTGATCGTAGGCCTGTTCCAGGGGGGCGACGTTCTGCCGTCCGCGCGCGGCCTCTTTGGCCCGGAGCAGGCCGTCCAGCGCCCCGGCATACTGGCCCTGCGCATCGAGCACAACCCCCAGCAGATGCAGGCAGGAAATGCGCACGTCCGGGTCGCGCAAGTCGTTCTTCAGCAAATCGCGCAGCGCGTTTTCCGCCTCCGTGTTCCGGTTCTGCCGATGAAGGAGAAAGGCCCGGTAATAAAGGGCCGCGGGGTCGCATGGGTTGCGGACCAGGCAGGCCTTGGTTTGTTCGCCAGCTTCTGCGAGGCGGTTTTCCCGCTCCAGCCAAGCCGCCCAACTCAGGCGGGCGTGGGTGGAGGAAGGATCCGCCTCCATCGCGCGTTGGAAACATGCGCGGGCGCGTTCCGGCTGACGCAGCCGATGAAACTGCTGGCCCAGCATGATCAGAATGGAAGGGTCATTGGCGGCCAGGCGCCTGACTTGCTCGAAGGCCTGCGTGGCGCGCGTGAACGAAAGGTCGGCGGCGGCCGCCACTCCCAGTTCAAACCAAAGATTAGCCACGCTCGGAAACCGTTTGACCAACTCCTGGTAGGCGGGCAGGGCGAGAGCCGCGCGCCCGGTCCGCAAGTGTTCCCGCGCTCTTTGCCAGCGCGCCACTTCTTGCGGCGCGCGTTCGAGACGGGCCAAATCGCTCACGTCGGTCTGTAAGGCAACACCCAAATCAAGCGTAAGGTAACACCCAATTCAGGTTGTGAGGCAATAGCCAAATTTATTTGTGAGGCAAAACCACGCTCTAACCCTCGCCTGGGACGATAACAGGCGAACCCAACGCCAATGGCGGCTTGACCAATTTGGCTGAAACTGAAAAGGTTTTGGCCATGAGCGCCTCGCATCCTTTTCCGGGTTACCTGATCGCCATTGAAGGAATCGATGGCGCGGGCAAGAGTACTTTGGCGGATTTGGTCCAGGCCCTTCTCACCGCAAGGAAGTTTCGCGTCGTGCGCTCAAAAGAACCCACCACGGGGCGGTGGGGCCGGATGTTGCGGGATTCGGCTCTGACCGGCCGCCTTTCGTTGGAAGAGGAAGTGGAAACGTTCATCAAGGACAGAATGGAGCACGTCGAAAGGCTCATCATCCCAGCGCTGCTTGAGGGCAAGGTGGTTTTGCTTGATCGCTATTACTTTTCCACCGTGGCCTACCAGGGAGCGCGCGGGATGGACCCGGCTGAACTCATGCGGCGCAATGAAACCTTTGCGCCCGAGCCGGACTTGCTAGTGCTGGTGGATGTCGATCCGCAGTTGGGTTTGGAACGGGTCCGCTCGCGCGGGAACCACGCTGATCAATTTGAAAAGACCGGCACGCTCGAAAAAGCGCGCGAGATTTTTAACCGCATTCAAAAGCCCTATCTGCTCCGTCTGGATGGAACGCTCCAGCCCCAGGCATTGCTCGAGCTCATTGCCCTGCGTTTTTTGGCCGTGCTGGAGGAACGGGACACGACCCATCGGGCCGATTGGAAGAATTAACCGTCTGACAATAGGCTTGCGGGCGCGGCCGCCGTGTGGTTAATTCGCATTGGTTCAATTAACAATTAGAAAAACTATGAAAAAGCTATTTGCCTTTGTGGCCGCCTTGGCCCTTGCCGCCAATGTGTATGCGGCGGAGTTTCCCAATATCACCATTGACGGCGTGAAGGAGGCGATCGCCTCCCAGAAAGCGGTCCTGCTCGATGCCAACGGCACCGATTCCTGGCAGGCGGGGCATATTCCTGGCGCGATCGATTTCGCCTCGCAGCAGGAGAACCTGGCCAAGCTTTTGCCCAAGGACAAGAACGCCCTGATCATCGCCTATTGCGGCAATCCGCAATGCCCCGCTTACCGCGCCGCGGCCGAAGCCGCCAAGAAGCTTGGTTACAAGAACATCAAGCATCTGAGCGCCGGCATCGCCGGTTGGAAGTCCGCCGGGGAAAAGACCGAAAAAGGCAGCTAAAAGCGCGAGGCTTAATCCTCGCCATTGCCGCCGAATCCTTTCTTCTCCCATTGCCGGGGAGTACGCTGAGGTAGAGTCGCATCTACCTTGGCGTAATACGTTTCCTGCCCGAAACGTTCATCGACCGACTGTTGCAACGCCAGCGACGGCCTGACGAAGTATTTTTCATGGGTCTCGATGAAAATGGCCTCCCCTCCCGGCCAGCGGCAGCAAAGAAACAACGGGCATTTCCCCGGGTGAGCCGCCGTTAATTCCCGCGCCGCCTCCATATCGGGCGGGGTGAGATGGGCCATTTGCAAGCGGAGATGCACTTGCTTGGTGTGGGCCAGGGGAGCGTCTTCCAAAGCGATCATCTCCTGGGGAAAAATTTTCGGTTTATCTTCGGAAAGATTTACTTCGCCCGTCAGCAACACCGCCTTTTTGGGAACAAGCAAGGAAATGAATTTGTCGTAATTCTCGTTGAGAAAAAGCACTTGCACGGACCCCTCCAAATCCTCCAGCGTGACCATGGCGTACGGTTTGTTGGATTTTTTGGAGATACCCTTTTGCACCTCGACAATCAGGCCGCCAATGCGCGTCATGGCGCGATTGGAAAGCCCGGCCAGGCCGTTCGTCGTTTGCAAGGCATATTTCTCCAAAATAGGCGCGTAGGGGGTCAGCGGATGCCCGGTGACGTAAAAGCCGAGCAGTTCTTTTTCGTGGGCGAGCAGTTCGTGTTGCGGCCATTCCGGCAATTGCCGCTCCGGTTCCGCGCGCTCTTCCGCGCGTTCCTCCAATTTGCCGAAGAGCGTGTCCTGGCCGCGCTGCCGGTCCTGCAGGATGCCGGCGGCCCGGCGCAGGGCGTGATCGATCCGTGAAAAAAGGGTGGCGCGCGTTTCGCCGAAGCAATCGCAAGCGCCCGATTTGATCAGCGCTTCCAGCACCTTGCGGTTGACGGTGCGGCCATCGACCCGTTCGCAAAGTTCGCCGAGCGAACTGAATTTCCCGCTTTGCCGGGCCGCCAAGACGGTCTCGACCGCGACTTGTCCCAGCCCCTTGATCGCGGCCAAACCGAAACGTATGGCCGGCTTGTCCTCTCCGGCCGCTATGCTGGGGGTGAAAAAAACTCCGCTTTGATTTATGTCCGGCGGAAGGACTTCGATGCCGAATTGGCGCGCTTCCGCGATCAGCACCCCCATTTTGGCGGTGTCGCCCATGTCATTGGTCATCATCGCGCTCAGGAACTCGACCGGGTAATTGGCTTTGAGCCAGGCGGTCTGGTAAGCGACGATGGCGTAGGCGGCGGCGTGGGATTTGTTGAAACCGTAACCGGCGAACTTCTCCAGCAAGTCAAAAATCTGGTTGGCCTTCGCGGCGGAAATATTATTGACTTTGCCGCAGCCCTTGACGAAAATATCCCGCTGTTTGGCCATTTCCTCCGGCTTCTTTTTGCCCATGGCCCGGCGCAATACGTCCGCGCCCCCCAGCGTGTAACCGGCCAGGACCTGGGCCGCCTGCATCACCTGTTCCTGGTAAATGAGCACGCCGTAGGTCTCGCGCGAGAGCGGTTCGAGCAGCGGATGCTCGTACTCGATTCTCACCTCGCCGTGGCGGCGGCGGATGAAATCTGGAATGAGTTCCATCGGCCCTGGACGATAAAGGGCGACCAGCGCCGTGATGTGCTCCACGGAACTGATTTGAAACTTGCGGCACAAATCGCGCATGCCCCCGGATTCCAATTGGAACACGCCGGCGGTATTCGCTTTATTGAGGAGATCGTAGGTCTTGGCATCATCCAGCGGCAAATTGTCAATGGGAATGTCCACCCCGCGCCCCTGCTTGACCAGATCGCAGGTGTTGCGGATCACGGTCAGCGTCTTGAGCCCCAGGAAATCCATTTTCAGCAAGCCCAGTTCTCCCACGGGATTCATCGCGTACTGCGTGACAATGACGCCGTCCTCGTCTTTCTTGAGGGGCAGGAGATTGACCAGGGGTTGGTCGGAAATGACCACCCCGGCGGCGTGAACCGAGGCGTTGCGGGTCAAATCTTCCAGCACAAACGCCGTTTCCACTAATTGGTGGGTTTGTTCCTCGGTTTCGTAGGCTTCCTTAAATTCCGGCGATTGTTCCAGTGCCTTTTTCAGGTCCATCTTCAGCTCGTTCGGAATCATCTTGGCCAGGCGGTCGCATTCGCCGTAGCTCAAACCCATGACCCGTCCCACGTCGCGCACGACCGATTTTGCCCCCATCGTGCCGAAAGTGATGATCTGCGCCACCGAATCGCGCCCATATTTTTCCCGCACGTATTCGATGACGTCCGCGCGTCGATCATCGGCAAAGTCGATGTCGATATCCGGCGGATTGATGCGCTCCGGATTGAGGAACCGCTCGAAGAGAAGCCCGTAGCGGATTGGGTCCACGTTCGATATTTCCAGCAGATAAGTGACGATGGAACCGGCGGCCGAGCCGCGCGCCACGCAGGAAATGCCTTTGCTCCGGCCGTAGCGGACAAAATCGCCGACGATCAGGAAATAGCTGATGAACCCGGTCTTCTCGATCACTTTCAGTTCCACCGCCAACCGGTCCATGACCGCCTTGAGGCCGGCCTCCGCTTCGGGCGTGGTGGGCACCGGGGCCCCCGGGGCGAAGTTGGGCAAGAGCCGTGGATTCTCAATTCCGTCCACCGCGAAACCCGTCCCCTCGACGCGCGCCTTGATGCTGTAGCGCTTGTGCAAGCCCTCGGCCAGCAACTGGCGCAAGTACTCTTCCCGCGTGTGTTCGGGCGGCGGATGAAAGAGCGGATAATGCAATTGGCCAAATTTGATTTCCAAAGAGCATTTTTCCGCCACCTCCAACGTGTTCTGAATCGCCTCCGGCACTTCGCTGAAACGCGCCTTCATTTCCTCGGCCGAGCGCAGATAAAACTGCTCCGGCTGATAGCGCATTCGCTTGACATCACTCAGCATGGTCTGCGTGCCAATGCAAATGAGGCAGTCATGCGCGTGGGAGTGCTCCTTGGCCACGTAATGGACGTCGTTGGTGGCGATGAGCTTGAGCCCAAATTCTTTCGCCCAGGGGATCAGTTGCCGGTTGACTTTGAGTTGCTCGGGAATGCCGTGGTTCTGCAGCTCCAGGTAAAAATTCTCCGCCCCAAGGGTTTGCTTATACCAATCGATCGTTTCCCGCGCCTTGTCCCATTGGTCATTGACGATCAGTTCGGGAATCTCGCTCGCCAAACAGCCCGACATGGCGATCAGGCCCTCTTTGTTGGCTTTCAGCAACTCTTTGTCGATCCGCGGCTTGTAATAATAGCCTTCGAGATGCGCGGACGTCACCAGGCGGACGAGGTTTTTGTAGCCGGTCTCATCTTTGGCCAGCAGACCGAGATGATGATAGGCATCGCGGCCGCCGCTGGCCGCTTTTTTTTCCTTTCGGCTGCCCGGCGCGACATAAACTTCGCAACCAATGATCGGCTGAATCCCCTTGTCCAGGGCGGCTTTGTAAAAATCGATCGCGCCGTAAAGCACGCCGTGGTCCGTGATCGCCAGCTTGGAAAACTTAAGCTCATGGGCCCTCTCCATGAGCCGGTCGAGCCGGCAAGCGCCGTCGAGCAGCGAATATTCCGTATGTAAATGCAGATGAACGAAATCGGCGTGAGCCATAGATTCAATTTAACGCTCCCGCGGCAACGTCGGCAAGCGAAGTGTCACGCCTCCAAATCCGAGCTTAAGCCGACGATCTTCACTGTCCGGGGAGCGCGACCGTCTCGGTCGCTGTGGTCGGCGTCCCGCCGACCACATCTTTCCACTCCTATCCAATTCCTACCGAAGCATGCAGGTGCGGAGCGAACATTAGGCGAGGATTTGGCCGCGCCAATGTGGGGACGTCTCGCCGAAGTGGTCCTGCCTTATCCGGCCCGCCACCCATGAGGCTTTCTCCGGGCGGCGGATATTTCTCTTGAGAGCTTCGCTACGTGGAGGGTAGGCTCCCTTTATGCCCGGGAATAGAATTGCCTTTGTCACGGCCCTGACGCTTGCTGCCTTGGCGGTGTCCGCGGCTGACACCAATCTCACCGTTCAAACCGCGCGCTTTGCCTTGGTTTTTGAGCGGGGGAAAGAGGGGCGCGTTTATCAGCGGCCGCTCGGTCAAAACGGCTCCGGCCAGGGCGAAAAGAGGGACCAGGAAGCCTACCCGCAAGCGGGCGACGGTTACATTTGGGAACCGGCCCTGCAAGCTGTCCATGCCGATGGCAACACCTCCACCGACTTGCAATTTGAAAGCGTGACGCGAAGCCAATCCACCGCCGGCCAGGAAATGGTGCGCCTTCAACTGCGGGACCCGGTTTATCCCTTTACGGTGGCTCTTTGCTTTCGCGCGCATCAGGACGAGGACCTGATCGAGCAATGGGCGGAATTCCGCCACGACGAACCGGGCCCGGTCACGCTGGAGCGGATGGCTTCGACGGCGCTCCTGCTGCCGGCCAATGTTTATTTGACTCATTTTTATGGCGATTGGGCCAAGGAAATGAACCCGGTCACCGAATTGCTCACCCCTGGAACCAAGACGCTCGATTCAAAGATCGGCGTGCGCGCCCATCAATTTGGCAACCCGAGCTTCGTCCTTTCGCTGGACGGCCCGCCGCGCGAGGACGCCGGGCGGGTTCTCGCCGGTTCGCTCGAATGGTCCGGCAGCTTTCAGTGTGCTTTTGACAATAACGGTCGGCAAACCCGTGCCTTGTGCGGGGTCAATCCCTTTGCTTCCGCCTATCATCTGGCTCCAGGCCAGACCTTGGTCACGCCCACCATGCTCTGGGTTTGGAGCGACCAGGGCTTGGGCGGCATGAGCCGGAAATTTCATCAATGGGCGCGCAAATATGGCCTCCGCGACGGCGATCAACCGCGCTCCGTTCTGTTGAACAACTGGGAAGCGACCGGGTTCGATTTCGATTTTAACCGCATCGCCGGTCTCTTTGGGCCGGCGCGGGAAATCGGCGCGGAGTTGTTTTTATTGGATGACGGCTGGTTTGGCAACCGCTACCCGCGCGTCAACGACCACGCTGGTCTGGGGGATTGGCAGCCCAACCGCCGCCGCTTGCCCAACGGTCTGGCCCCGCTGGCGGCGGCCGCGGTCCAAGACGGCTTGCGCTTCGGCATATGGATCGAGCCGGAAATGGTCAATCCGCAGAGCGACCTGTTTAATCAGCATCCGGCCTGGGTCATCCGCCAGCCCGGACGCGAACTGGAATTGCAGCGCAACCAGCTTACCCTTGACTTGACTCGACCGGAAGTCCAGGACTTTGAATGGACGGTGATTTCCAACACGCTCTCCATTCCGGACATTTCCTACGCCAAATGGGACTGCAACCGCTACTTGACCCAACCCGGTTCGTCCTGGCTGGCGCCGGACCGGCAGTCGCAGCTTTGGATTGATTATGTTCACGCCCTTTACGCGCTCATGGACAAAACGGTCCGGGCTTTCCCCAAAACGGAGTTGATGCTCTGCTCCGGCGGGGGCGGGCGCGCTGATTACGGCGCTTTGCAACACTTCCACGAATTCTGGCCCAGCGACAACACGGACCCGGTCGCGCGTGTGCCCATGCAGTGGAACTATTCCTATTTCTTTCCGGTCATGGCTTTGGCCAGCCACGTGACCCATTGGGGAAATCGCCCCATGCACTTTGCCTGCGCCGTGGCCATGTCGGCCCGCTTCGGCCTGGACCTTGACCTGGTCAAATTGTCCGCCGCGGACCGGGCGGTCTGCGCGGGCGCGATTGCCGCTTACAAACGCATTCGCGACGTGACCCAACTGGGGGATCTTTACCGTTTGGAAAATCCAAATGGAGCGGCGCGCGGTGCCATTAATTTCGTGTGCAATGACCGCTCGCGCGCCGTCGTTTTCGTCTATCAACTCCAAGAGGGCGCGCCCGGCGCGGTCCATCCGCAAGGGCTCGACCCGGAAAAACATTATGGCGTGCGCGAGTTAAATCCCGCCCCGGGACGCCCCGCCCTCATGCAGGAAGGTAAAGTATTGACTGGCGCGGAGATCATGCGCGACGGGCTGGAGCCATCCTGCGGCCACGCTCTCGAAGCCTGCGCGATCGAACTGGCGCCGTGAGAGCGTTTCTCACTTGGCAATGCCGCGTTCACTCGCGCGGATGAATCCCGCTAAATGTTTAATTTCAGGCAGCGGCGGCAATTCGTTTTCAATCGTGGCCAGGGCTTTTTCCTGGGTCAGACCGGCGCGGAAGAGAATGCGCAATGCTTGTTTGAGCGCCACTTGCGTCTCTTCAGAAACACCATTGCGCTCCAGGCCGACCTTGTTGAGGGCGCGCGTCCGGGCGGGATTACCGTCGGCCATCATATACGGGGGCACATCTTGGACCACTTTGGAACAGCCACCGATGATGGACATGGCGCCAATGCGGCAGAATTGATGGACCGCCGCCAACCCGCCGATCACCGCCCGGTCTTCCACCACAATATGCCCGGCCAAAGTCGCCACATTGGACATGATGACATGGTCTCCGACGGTGACGTTATGGGCCACGTGACAGTACGCTAAAATGTGGTTATGCGAACCAACGGTGGTCACTTCGCCGTCGCTCGTGGCGCTGTTGATCGTGACGTACTCCCGAAAAGTATTGTGGCTCCCGATGACCGTGCGGGTCAGGCCGCCTTTCCATTTCAAATCCTGCGTTTTCAGGCCCAGGCAGGCAAAGGGAAAAATCTCATTGTCATCGCCCAAGGTGGTATGGCCGTCAATCACCACATGGGAATGCAGGCGGCAGTTCCGGCCCAGGGTCACATTTTCGCCGATCACGCAATAGGGCCCAATGACGCAACCCGGGCCGATCCGTGCCTGGGGATGAACGACGGCAGAGGGTGCAATCATACGCGATCAATGAGCATGAAGGTGACCTCGGCCTCGCTGACGGTTTCCCCGTTGACCTGGCAAACGCCCTTGGCCTTGCCAATATTGCCCCGCGATTTGGTCAACTCCACGTTGATGTGCAAAGTATCGCCGGGCCGCACCGGCTTGCGCCAGCGCACGCTGTCGGCGGACATGAAATACGCCAGCTTGCCGAAATTCTCCGCTTTCCGCAGCATCATCACGCCCGCCACCTGCGCGATGGCTTCCAATTGCAGCACACCCGGCATGATCGGATGGTTGGGAAAATGGCCCTGAAAGTAAGGCTCGTTCGCGGTCACATTCTTGACTCCAATGATCTTCGCCCCTTCGATCTTGATGATCTTATCCACCATCAAAAACGGATAACGATGCGGCAGGGTTTTCATCAGCCGCGCCGTATCCAATTCGTCTCCGTCGCGCAAAACGACCGCTTCACCCTCCGGGCTGACCACCGCGGGCGGAGGCGGGGCGAAGCTGCGCGCGGCGTCGAGCGGTTGGCGCATCTGCTGCAAGATCAGCCGCGCCACCTCGCAATTGGCCATATGGCTGGGCTTGACGGCAATGACATGCGCGGCGAAGGGGCATCCGACCAGGGACAAATCACCGACAATATCCAAAATTTTGTGGCGGACGAATTCCTCCGGGTACCGCAATGGTTCCGTGGTGAGAATGGCATCATCGCGAATGACGACCGCATTTTCCAGACTGCCGCCTTTAATCAGCCCGTTCTTAATCAGATACTCAATTTCCTCGAAGAAACAGAAAGTGCGGGCATGGGCGATCTCACGCTCCCAATTTTCCGGCGTCACTTCGACGCTGAAAAACTGGGTGAACCGTCCTTTGTTGTCCGCGCTCGTGCAAGTGATCTTGAAAGAATCATGCGGAAAAACCGAAATCGTCGTGCCGTCCTTTTCGTAGAAGACCGGGGTATGGATGCGAAAAACTTCGCGCGGTTCGTCCTGTGGCGCCACCCCGGCCGATTGAATCATGCGGACATATTCGCGCGCGCTGCCATCCGCGATAGGTGGCTCATTGGCGTCCAGTTCCACGATGGCGTTATCGATACCGCGCCCGGCAAATGCCGCCAACACATGTTCGACCGTATGGATTTTAGCGTTACCTCGGGTCAACGAAGTGGAACGGTTGGTGGCGCTGACATAATCCACCTTGGCCTCGATTTCCGGTTTGCCTTCCAGATCGGCGCGGCGGAAGCGAAGGCCCGAGCCGGCCGGGGCCGGCAAAAAAGTCATATTGACTCGCGCGCCGGAATGAAGTCCAACGCCCGAGAAACTCGCCGCTTTGCGCAGAGTCTGTTGATGCACGTTACAAATTTAACCACGGCCCGATGCTTGGCAAGACTTAGAAGTTCTCCAGCCGCCAGCCGACCATCGATAAGGCCGTTGGACCAAATGGAAGAATAGGCTACCTGGAATGACGGCGTTCGTGAAAGATTCCAAATTGCCGTTTTTTCAACAAACAGGCTTCATACACCATTCGGCTGTTTCTCGCGATGCGCGTGGCGTAACGAAAACGTGCCTGGCGAGGAGGTGGGGCGGAGCTGCTGCTCCGCCCAAATTACTCTTTCCCCTGCGAATTTCCTGCACGCTACGGAAAAGAACAATGGGCGGAGCTGCAACTCCGCCCCAACAATTATTATAACCTGCTACGGATCCTGCTCCGCTTTATCCCTTGGGGCCGTCGCGCCAATATGTATTGCTTCATCGCGCTCCCCAGCCATAATCATGCCTTAACATGAGCAAGCCATTTTGGCAGGGTGTTTTTCCAGCCATTACCACCCAACTCAAGCGCGACGGGTCGATTGACCTGGAAGCGACTGCCCGCCATGCGGATGTTCTTATCGCCTCCGGCGTGGAGGGGCTTATTTTCCTGGGCTCCCTGGGCGAAAACCAGGCTTTGCGGCGCGAGGAAAAACGAACCGTCCTGGAGGCGATGGTTAAAGCCGTGCGGGGCCGGGTCCCCGTTTTGAGCGGCGTGGCCGAGAGCAGCACGGCGGAAGCCTGCGCTTACGCCCGGGACATGGAAAAGCTGGCATTGGACGGATTGATGGTTATGCCTGCGATGCTCTACAAGGGCGACGAGCGGGAGACGATGGCGCATTTCCGGGCCGTGGCCCAGGCCAGCGCGCTGCCGATCATGATCTACAACAACCCCCTCAGTTACGCCAATGATGTCACCCCGGCGATGTTCGCCCAGTTGGCTGACGAGAAGAATTTCGTGGCGTTGAAAGAAAGCTCCGGGGACGTGCGGCGGGTGACGGACTTGCGCAATACGGTGGGGGATCGTTACGCCATCTTTAGCGGGGTCGATGATCTTATCCTGGAAACCGCGGTCCTGGGCATTGACGGCTGGGTGGCCGGCAGCGGACAAGCCTTCCCGGCGGAAAACGAGTATTTTTGGGAATTGACCCAGAGCGGCCAATGGGAGGAGGCACGGCAATTCTATCGCTGGTTCACGCCCTTGTTGCATTTGGACACCCATACGAAATTTGTGCAATACATCAAACTCGCCATCCAGGAATGCGGCCTTGGCCGGGAATGGGTGCGGGCGCCCCGGCTCCCGCTGGCCGGCGCGGAGCGCGAGCGCATCCTTAAAATTATCCATCACGGCCTGGAGAGCCGTCCGCCCATGCCCAAGCAGGTAAAAGCGTGACGAACCGCATCCATGTGATTGACTCTCATACGGCGGGCGAGCCGACCCGCGTCGTGGTGAGTGGCGGTCCGGCCTTGCCTTCCGGCAGCGTGGCGGAGAAGTTGGAGGCCCTTCGCCGGCATCATGACTCTTTCCGCTCCGCCGTGGTCAATGAGCCGCGCGGTTCCGATGTTTTGGTCGGCGCTCTTTTAGTCGAGCCTTCTGAGCGGACCTGCGCCACGGGCGTGATTTTTTTTAATAATGTTGGTTATTTGGGCATGTGCGGCCACGGCACCATTGGTTTGATGGCCACCCTTTCTTACTTGGGGCGCATCCGCCCTGGTGCTCATAAAATTGAAACGCCCGTCGGCATCGTCACGGCCACCTGGCGCCAGGATGGCTCGGTCTCGGTCACGAATGTGCCCAGCTACCGCAAGGCCAAGGACGTCAAGGTGCAAAGTCCCGAAATCGGCATGGTTACTGGCGACGTGGCTTGGGGAGGCAATTGGTTCTACTTGGTGGAGAAGCACGGTCGGAACATTCAATTGGCCGACGTGGAAACGTTGACCGAGTTTAGCTGGCGCGTGCGCCAGGCCATCAACGCCCAAGGCTATCCCGAGGTGGACCACATTGAACTTTTCGGTCCGCCCTCTGATGCCGGCGCCCGCAGCCGGAATTTCGTCCTTTGCCCCGGCAAGGCGTATGACCGCTCTCCTTGCGGCACCGGGACCAGCGCCAAGCTGGCCTGTCTCGCCGCCGATGGCAAATTGGCGGAGGGCGAACCGTGGGTGCAGGAAAGTGTCATTGGCACACGTTTTACGGGCACGTACCGGCGCGACGGAGCCGACATCATCCCGACTATCACTGGCATTGCTTTCGTCAATGCCGAGTCCACCTTGCTCCTGGACGAGAAAGACCCCCTGTGCTGGGGCTTGCGGCAGAATGTTTCCGGCTGAATCGCAACTCGTGGCCACCCCATCGTCCAAATCATCTTCCGCGCCCGCCGCGCACACGGGCGGTGGTTATCCCAGTCAAATAAAATACATCATTGGCAACGAGGCCTGCGAGCGCTTCAGTTATTATGGGGTGGTCGGCATCCTGGAGCTGTACCTCAAAGACCACATGAGCATGGGGGACAGCGGCGCCACCGAGGTGCTGCATTATTTCGGGACGGCGGTCTATTTTCTGCCCTTGCTCGGGGGATGGCTGGCCGACAGGTTCCTGGGGCGCTACTGGACGATTCTCAGCATTTCGCTCTTTTATTGTTTGGGGCACGGTTGCATGGCGATGTTTGGGGACACGCGCGGGGGCCTGTTCTGCGGCTTGGCTTTGCTCGCCATTGGCGCCGGCGGCATCAAACCTTGCGTCTCCGCCTTTGTCGGCGACCAATTTGGACCCAAGGATGAACGCGCCTTAACCAAAGTGTACGCCTGGTTTTATTGGGCCATCAATCTGGGAGCGGCTTTCGCCTTTTTTGTCGTTCCGCTCGTTCGCCAGCAGGCGGGCTATAAGTGGGCCTTTGGCGTACCGGGCATTTTCATGGCCCTGGCCACCCTGGTTTTTTGGCTGGGCCGAAAGCAGTACGTTCGGCAACCGCCCTCCTCCGCGCCGGAGTCGATTGGTCTTTGGAGAGTATTTTGCTACGGACTTTCGCGGTTGGGAATCGCCCGGAAGGGTTTTTCCTCCGCGCAGGAAAAGGACGCCAGGGCCGTGTGGCGCATTCTGATGATTTTTGCCACGGTGCCGATGTTTTGGGCGCTTTACAACCAAGTCAACAGCACTTGGGTCTTGCAAGGCAATGCCCTCATGCCCGCTTTGCATTGGCACAACCAATACTTTCTCACTGGCGAAACGATGCAATCCGTCGGCTCAATCCTGGTCATGATTTGGGCGCCGGTCTTGACGCTCTTGGTCTATCCCGCCTTGGAGAAGGCGGGCATTAAACCGACGGCCTTGCGCCGCATGGCCCTCGGCATGTTTTTGGCGGCGCTCGCGTTCATCGGTTCCGGACTGTTGCAGGCGCAATTGGACCATGGGGCCAAGTTGAGCATCGCCTGGCAATTGGTGCCTTACGCCGTGCTGGAAGCGGGCGAAGTCATGCTTTCGGCCACCGGCCTGGAGTTCGCCTTCGCGCAAGCCCCGGTTTTAATGAGAAGCACCATCACCAGTTTTTGGCTCATGACCATCGCGGGCGGGCATTTCCTGGTGGCCGCCTTTACCAGCTTGAATGACAATTACATTCATGCGCGGGGCGCGACCCAATTCTATTTTTTCGCGGTGCTTATGTTTGTGGTCGCGATGGTCTTCACGGGTTGCGCCGCCGCCTATCGCCCGCCGCCATCTGAAACATAGTTGCTTCCTCTTAATTCGGCGGCATTATCATTCCTATGAAGTCTGTTGTGAGCAAAGTCCTCATCGCCGGACAATGGCGCGAGAGCCAGACCACCGATTATTTTCAGGCTGAAAATCCGTCCAGCGGTGAACTCCTGCCGGAGCGTTACCCGGTCTCTCCGCGCGAGGAAGTCCTGCGTGCCCTGCGCGCCGGGGCCGAGGCGGCGGAAGCCTTGCGCAATGTCAGCGGCGCAACGATCGCGGGGTTTCTCGAAGCTTGCGCGGAAGGGATCGAGCAGCGCGCCGTTGAATTGGTGGAGACGGCCCACGCCGAAACCGCCCTGCCCAAGACCCCTCGTTTGCAGAACGTGGAGCTGCCTCGCACGACCGATCAACTTCGCCAAGCCGCTCGCGTCGCCCGCGATGGCTCCTGGCAACGCCCGGTGCGCGATGAAGCGAAAAAAATTTATGCCATTTTCGCTCCGCTGGGCGGGCCTGTCGTGGTGATGGGACCGAACAACTTTCCTTTCGCTTTTAATTCCGCCGCCGGCGGCGATTTTGCCGCCGCCATCGTGGCGCGCAATCCGGTCATCGCCAAGGGCAACCCGGGTCATCCCGGCACCACGCGGCTTCTGGCCGAAATCATTTTTGCGGCGGCGCGCCAACGGGGTTTGCCGGAGGCTGTCATACAATTGATTTACCGCACGCCCCGTGACGCGGGGCTGGAATTGGTCGCCCACCCTCTGGTGGGCGCCACGGCTTTTACCGGCAGCAAAGAGGCGGGGCTTGCCTTGAAGGCGGCGGCGGACCGCGCGGGCAAACCCATTTACCTGGAAATGTCCAGCATCAACCCGGTGGTTTTTCTCGAAGGCGCCCTGCGCGAACGCGGTCCCGCCCTGGCCGAAGAGTTCTTTGCTTCCGCCACTGCGGCGGCGGGGCAGTTTTGCACGAATCCAGGCCTGATCCTTTTGCCGGAGGGCGCTTTGTCCGAGGATTTCGCCGACGCCGTGCGGAAAAAATTTGAGGCGGCCGCGCCCGGCATCCTACTCGGCAAGGCTGGTCGGGAGAAATTAGTCCAGGCGGTTTCAATCTTGACGGCGCACGGGGCCAAGGTCGTCTGTGGTGGTCAACCGTTGCCCGGACCCGCCGCGCGCTTTGCCAATACCCTCCTGCGGGTCACGGGAGAAGCGTTTCTCCGCAATCCGTCGGCATTGCAAACGGAAGCCTTTGGCCCGGTCTCGCTCTTCGTCTTTTGCCGCGGCCTGGAGGAAATGGCCGCGGTAGTCAAGACGATCTCCGGCAACCTCACCGGCGCCATTTACGCGCACCCTGGCGGCGCGGATGAAGCGGCTTACGCGGTGCTCGAACCTCCGCTGCGGACGCGTGTCGGGCGCTTGCTCAACGACAAGATGCCGACCGGGGTCGCTGTCAGCCCCGCCATGAATCACGGCGGCCCTTATCCTGCCACCGGCCATCCGGGCTTCACCGCTGTCGGTCTGCCCGCCGGCGTCCAGCGTTTTGCCGCGCTGCACTGTTATGACAACGTGGCCCCGCATCGGCTGCCGCCCGCTTTGCGCTAATTATCCATGAAATATTCCGCCCTTGATCCGCAATTATTTGTCACCCATCGCGCAAACCTCACGCGCCTGCTCCTGTCCAATTCGCTGGCGATCGTCAACGCGAACGACATCCTCCCGACCAATGCCGACGGCTCCTTCCTTTTGCGGCCCAATTCAGATTTGTTTTACCTTAGCGGGGTGGAGCAAGAGGAGTCGATGCTTCTCCTTTACCCGGATGCCCATGACGAAAAATTCCGCGAAATTCTCTTTCTCCGCGAACCGAGCGCCCTGGCCGAAACCTGGGAAGGCCACAAGTTGACCAAGGATGAGGCGAAAAGAATTTCCGGCGTCGCGCGGGTGGAATGGCTTTCGGAATTTCCCGCCATCTTTCATCGGCTCATGTGCGAGTGCGAGCATGTCTACCTCAACAGCAATGAGCACAAACGCGCCCAGGTCGTGGTGGAAACGCGCGAAGCCCGCTTTGTCCGCGCGACGCGGCGGCAATATCCGCTGCACGATTACCAACGCCTGGCCCGCCTCTTGCACCAATTGCGCGCGGTCAAATCGCCGGAAGAAATCGACTTGCTCAAGCAGGCCTGCGCCATTACCGAAGCGGGTTTCCGCTGGGTCTGCCGCTTTGTCCGGCCCGCAGTCAATGAAATGGAGGTGGAGGCGGAGTTCGCCCACGAATTCATCCGCCGCGGCGGTGGTTTCGCGTACAACCCGATCATCGCTTGCGGCGCCAATGCCTGCGCGCTGCACTACGTGCAAAATGACCAACCTTGCCGCGACGGCGAACTGCTGCTCCTGGACGTCGCCGCCAGCTACGCCAATTACAATGCCGATCTGACCCGCACCATTCCGGTCAACGGCAAATTTACCCGCCGCCAAAAACAGGTCTATGCCGCGGTGCTTCGCGCCTTGCGCGCCCTGAGCGCCGCCGCCGTGCCCGGCAAATTGCCCAAAGACTGGCAGAAGGAGGCCGAGGCCTTCATGGAAAAGGAATTGGTTGACTTGGGGCTGCTCAAAACCTCGCAAATCCGCCGCCAAGACCCGGATCACCCCGCTGTCAAACAATACTTCATGCACGGCATTGGCCACCCTTTGGGCCTGGACGTGCATGACGTGACCCACACGACCCAGCCCATGCAAGCCGGCTGGGTCCTAACGGTTGAGCCCGGCATTTACATTCCCAAGGAAAAACTCGCCGTCCGCCTCGAAGACAACATCGTCCTGCGCGAAGGCGGCAACGAAAACCTCCTGGCCAAAGTCCCCCTCGAACCCGAAGAAATTGAAGAATTGATGCATCACGCCAAGCGCTAGGACGGGGCGGTGAATGGCCGATTTGTGGAGCGCTTGAGAATTGGTCGTTGAAGATTGAACTATGATTGACCAAAGTCAGTTTTGGATATTTGGCCGTTGCGCTGCAAACGAAATCTTTGATTTCGTCAAACGGAATGTTCAATGTTTAACTACGCACACAATTCCTTCTCCATTTCTTCAGTCAACGTGCGAAGGCATTAAATGAGTGGCTTCTGCCATCGTGATTACTTTCGGCGATACCGACTAAACGTCGCCCAATACGGCGAGATCGTGGTTAATGAAGCGTTCTGCGGAAAGAAGATGGGCGATTCGCAGCCCGGCTACGACATAGTTACCAGCAAAGCAGCATTTATTGATTCGCTGCAAAGAGCGGGCATGAGTACCCAACAAATAAGTACATTCAACTTGAATGAAAGAATTCTAATTCAAGTGAAGGCGAAATTGAATGAAGCTCCATCGGGCAAAGCGAGCGTGGTTCATTGTCCAGACAGCAATTTAAGGGCGATGACTCACCTCGCAATCGTGCTTGTGGACCCTGGAGCCCGGGTCGAACACGGCGATCCGGCTGAAGAGGGCTTGATCGTTCACGCATGGCTAATGACTCGCGATAGGGCATCCGAGTTGCGGTTTAAGAAAGGTCAAGAGCAATACATCAATGTCAACAAACTGAAAAAAGCCGCCAGTTCGCACCAAGATATTTTCGATATTAAGGAGATGTTGTCGTTCATTGTTGATGCACAGATTGAGGTGGTGGCGCATTGACTCACAGCGAACAGGGGCAGGCAGGCCTTGCCTGGTGGTGGCGGGATTGGCCGGCAGCGAAACGGAGGTGCAAGTTGTTCTGGAATCCCAGGAAGAAATTCGACGTGGCAAAAGCGATGCGAACGTGTATCTTTTCTATCGCAACCGTCGCAAACGTCGTTGGATCTGCGCCGTGAGCAAACAGGTAGGCCGCACCGGTTTCCTCATCACGGCGTATCCTACCGACGCGGTCAAAGAAGGCGAAAGGATATGGCCGAAGTAACTGTTCATTACGATCCGAAGGGCCGCGCGTTGACCGTGTGGTTTGGCCGTCCGCGGGAGGAATCCACCTGCGAAGAAACGGGTGAGGAAGTGGTCCTGATGAAGGATCGCAAAGGGCATGTCATCGATTTCGAGCGGCTGAATTATCCGGCCAAGGCCGCTCAGCCGTTGCGCGTGTCGTTTGAAACCATTCCACAGCCTGCGTGACCGCTTGAGGAGTTGGCGCCTGCGCTCGACGGCCTGACGCCGGAAGAAAGAAAATTGTGGAAGGAGCAGCCAAATGAAATTGCCCAACGCCGAGAAGGCCGTCGTGGAGCGCGAGAAGATCGAAGATTACCTACTCAATGCCGCTCATCCCGATAATGGCGGCAAGGCAGCCTTTTTTGCGGGGCTTGGCTTTCGCCGCGCCAATTGGGAAGAGCTGGCCAAGGCGTTACGCATGGCGGCCACCCACGCGGAAATCACGCAAAACATGGAAGGCAACATGATCAAAGAACATGACCGGATAGTTTTGAAGAACGACATTCCCGCCGAAGGATCGAAAGCTGGCGACGTCGGAACAGTCGTGCATGTGTATCGCGACGGCCTCGCCTACGAGGTGGAGTTCACCACGCTCGCGGGCGACACGGCGGCGGTCGTGACAGTGGAAGCGCCGCAAGTTCGCGCGGTCCACTGCCGGGAGATTACCCACGCCCGCGAATTACAGACGACATGACCCTAAAGGTTGACCGCATCGTCGCGGCGAAGTAGCGCAATACCGAGGCGGTAAAACGGACGGAGAGGCTTACAGAAGCAAACAGAGACAACGGAGCGCAGTCTCCTCGGTTTCCTCCGTTCGCTCCTGTTCAGTTTTTGATCCTTGCTACCCGTTCCGCTCCAAGGAAAATGGCGCATTCAGCAAAGATTCTTCCGACTCTCTTTTCCTCTTTGTTGCCTTCGCTCCCTTCTGTTCAATTTCGTCTTGCTTGAGAAATTTCCTATCTCCGAGTGCGGGCGGTCCCCAGCCCTGGGAGGCGGCGCGCACAGCGTGACCCGCCCGCCCGTGCCCGCCATGATTCGGGTTGAAGCCGGGAAATGTTTCGGTTACGGTGGCTGGCATGAACACAGCGAAATCGGGAAAAAACAACGGCGTGAACAACGTCACGTCCCTCAAAACAGTCAAATCTAAAGTTGGAGCGCTGGTTGATGCCGCGCTGGAAGATAGCGGCGGCTTGCTCCGCCTGGCCCCATGCTGGGTGCCGCGCTCCTTTCTCCAGCCGGGCAAACGGCTCAAACTGCATCCCGACGACCTCTACGCCTTTGGCCTCAACCGCGGCGGCATCGATGAACGCTGGTTTGGCTCCACCACGCCGGCGGCCAATGAAAATCGCACGCCCGACGAGGGCTTGAGCTATGTGGTGGCGGGCGGGCAACGGTTCACTTTGCAACAGGCGGTGGCGGAACGCGGCGCGCAAATCATCGGCGAGCGCCTTTGGCGCAAGTACAAGAAATGGCCCGTTTACTCCAAATTCTTCGACAACATGGGGCCGATTCCGCATCACATGCACCAGAATGCCAAGCAGGCGGCGCTGCTGGGATTGGAGGGCAAGCCGGAGTCATACTATTTTCCGCCGCAACATAACAACGTCGGCAACAATTTCCCATACACCTTCATGGGCCTGGAACCGGGCACGACCAAGGCGGAAGTCCGCCGCTGCCTGGAGAATTGGAACAAGGGCGACAACGGCATTTTGGACCTGAGCCGCGCCTACCGCCTCAAGCCCGGCACCGGTTGGCTTATTCCGCCGTGCATTTTACATGCGCCGGGTTCCCTCTGCACCTATGAGCCGCAATGGGGCAGCGATGTCTTCGGCATGTATCAATCGCTGGTCGAAGGCCGCGAAGTGCCGTGGGCGCTCCTGGTCAAGGATGTGCCGAAGAAATATCACCACGATTTGGATTACCTGGTGGATCAGTTGGATTGGGCAGGCAACACGGACGAACATTTCAAGGACAACCATTACCTTGAACCCATTCCCGTCAAGGGCCCGCAGCAACCGGGCTGCGTGGACCGCTGGATCGTCTATGGCAAAGTCGAGGGCCAGCAGCTTTTCAGCGCCAAGGAATTGACCGTCGCTCCGCGCGCCCAATGCACGATCAAGGACAACGGCGCCTATGGGTTGATCACCGTCCAGGGCGCGGGCAAAATGAATCAGCTCAACTTGGATTGCCCGAAACTCATCCGCTTCCACGAATTGACCGAGGACGAAGTTTTCTGCACCGAGGAAGCGGCGCGGGCCGGGGTGACGTTTGAGAACACCAGCCCGGTCGAACCGTTGGTCGTGCTGCGCTACTTTGGCCCGGAAGCCAATCCCGACGCGCCCGCCGTCGGCGACTACCGTCGAGGTTGAGTCAAGAGAAATTGGCCCACCGCGCCGGTGCCGGGGAAAAATCCACCGGCGTTGGTCTGCTGTTGAAAGATGACCCCTTTGATGGGCGCTGTCCGGCCGGTGAAAGGGTCTTTGCACCCGCCGGTGATGACGCCGTTGGATGGGTTGATACTGAGGGCGAGTCCGGGAATATTTCCGCCGGTGGGCTCCAGTTTGCCGCTTTTTTCGAGGATCACGGCATTGGTCAGCGCCGTGGTCAAGCCACCGCCGCTCAGGACCACGGAAAGATTGGTGGCGCCGAGGATCGAGGATTTGCTCGTGGCGTTGGTGAAGGTCGAGCCAGCCACCGAAAGCAGATTCGTAAACGTTGCGGCGGAGCCGGTGCGAAACCAAGCCGCCGTCCCGGCGAAACTATTCGAGGAAGTGGAGCGGAAATCAATCCATCCCACCAGCGAACCGAGCCCGCCGTAAAGCGGAATATAAAGCGGCCATTGGCCGGAGGGCGAGACGCTCGCGGGCGCGGCCGGTGCGCCGGTATTGTCCGACAGCACGGCCTGAAGCGCGACCAAGCCGTTGAGGCCGACGCTGACAGTGCCGTAGCCATCCCCGCCGGTCGAAGCGCCTCCGCTCTTGGTGTCACTGAAGAGAAGGGTGTATTTTCCCCGCTCCGGGCAGGGGTTGGAGCCGCTGTAAATGGCGCGATCGGCCTGCAATGGGGCCGTCCAATTTCCGCCGGAAACCTGCCCCGTGATGCGCTGGCCGCCGTTCGTCAAACCTAAATTCATCTGCAAGTTCAACGGGGGCGCGCCGGACCGCGCGACCGCGCCGGAGAAGTAACCGTTGATGTCGAACACACCCGAGAAACCATCGGAACCGCCCGCATTGAGAATGCGCCCGGTAAATCGACCCAGCGAACTCAAGGTGAGTGTCAAATAACCGGAACTTTCAAACCGGGGATTGGTTTCCGTGAATAACCCATAAAAGGTTCCGGCCACGAAAGGATCGGCGGTCAGGGTCAACGCCGCCACCACGCTGGTGGCCTGGCCATATTTGTTGGCCACGACCAACTGGTAATCCCCCGCGCTCGTCGCGCTGAGATTGGCCAGGGTCAAGTTCGAGACGGTTGCTCCCGAGATAATGGTCCCGTTTTTCAGCCAAGTGTAGCGCAACGGCGCCGCCCCGGCGGTGAATGATGAAAAAGTTACCGTCCCTTTGGGAAATCCTTCCTGGCTGACGGGTTGTAGGAGGATCAACGGGGCCAATACGTTGGTGGCGGATTGGACCACCACCGTGACCGCCGCGCTGGTATTGGTGCCGCTTTCCGTCACGGCGAGAGAATTTGTGCCGACGGGGAGAGTGACGAATGTTTGAAAGATGCCATTCGCATCGGCGGTAGTGGTCGTGCCCGCCGCGCCGTTCACCAGGACGGTGAGGCTCGCGCCCGCGCTGGCGGTCCCGCTCACTTCCACGCTCGAGCGGGGCGCTTGGAAATTGTTGGTGGGAACGAGAATCGCTGGCACAGGATCTTGCGCCGTGCGGCAGCAATCATAATAACCCTGGCCGATGACAACGTTGTCGATCCACCAGCCACCGGTGCCGACCAAGGCGGAGTTTTCGTAATCCGTGCCGCAGACCCAGCGCAATTGGATCGTCTTCTCATAAGCACCGGCGGGCAGATCGACAACGGTCGTCATGAAACCATCCGACGTGCCGCTCCAGGCCTGTTGTCCATTCAAAGGACTGCTCTGGCCCGTGGTGTCTCCCTGGTCTGTAATCTCTTCAATATAGCCGCCGGTGACAAACGAACCGCCCGCGGCGAGAATGTCGGCAAACGCGCCACCCCCAATGCTGATTTGCAAGACACCGCCGTCATAGGTGTCTTCCAAATTGAAGCTTTGGCGGAAGCTCAACTGCGAAGATGCGTTGGTGATGAGAATGCCGGGCGAAGTGAGCAGGGCGTTGCCAACGCTGGCGTTATCCGGGCAATAGACGGCGTTGGCCCCGCTGTCGCTCACTCCGGATTCCGTGCTCCAACCCGTCAAGGTTTTGGCCGTCGTCGAACTGCTCCACCCCGGCGGAAGGCCGGGCGGGGCGACTTCCTCGAAATTCTCGGAGAAGTTTGTCAAGAGGAACATTTGCCCCAGTTGGAAATTATAGCTGACAGTCCCCGCGTCGGCCGCGCCATCGCGCAATTGCAGCGTCGCGGTGACGAACTCCCCGCAGTCGGCGTCCGCGGTGAAAGTGAAAAGTGCGCTTTGGCTCGCGCCGGGGGCGAGCGCGCCATAACTCTGGGCCGCGCTGGGGAAGACCACACCGTTGCCCGTCAGCAGTGTGGCGATCAGATTGGTCGTGGGCGCCTGCCCGGCGTTTTGCAGACCCAGGGCCACCGTCACAGTTTCACCCGGATTGATCACGCCGCCCGCCGGGTTGCAATTGCCCGCGACCAGGGCCGAACCATCGGCCACCAGCGTGGGCGCGGCCCCGGCGTTATAAATGACAAGCGCGAAATCCTGGTTGGGCTCGTCCGTGGAATTGGGCACCGCCGGTGAATTGATGTTCGCCGCCGTCAGCGTCACGGTGTAGGGCCCGGAAACTCCCGCGGGAAGAAAGACGCTCTGCGCGTTGTCCACCTCGTCCGCCGCCCCGCCGGTCGTGGAGAAAGCCCCTTTGAAGACGTTCCCCTTGTAGGTGTTGCCGCCGACCGTTACAGTCAAGTCGATAATGTTATTGTAGGCCGCGCCGGTCGTATTGCCGGGAGCGTCGGTCCACGCCACCGTCACCCGAAACGGTTTGGCGGTGTCGGCCACCACCCCCGTAAAGGAGCGGGTCTGGCCGCTCGCGGTGAAGATATTATTGCTCGATTCATCAATTAAATCGCGCGCGACCCCGTCAAACGCCACCCCCAGATCCATCTCGCCCATCCCCTGGGTTTCCGACCATAGGTTGTCATTCGCCCTCGACCCTGTCAAATAGCGGGCGGAATTCATCAGGTACGCCTTGGTCATGGCCGGGCTGGGCGGGGTCCTTGATTGATTAATAAAATATTGCCGCAGCAGGGCGCAGCCCCCCGAAACACAAGGCGTCGCATGGCTGGTTCCGGTCGAAGCGGTGTAGAACTGTTGGCCGGAGCGGAAAAACAAGTTGCTGGCCACCCCGCCGCAGACACCGCTGTGGTCCGCCAGAAAACAGGCCGCCGCCGTCCCGGTCGAACTGGGGTTGGCGGCTTGGGGCGCGCCGCCGCTAATGTGGGTTCCCGGCGCCACCAGGTCCGGTTTGTGCCGGCCATCGTCGGTCGGTCCCGCGCCGGAAAAAAAGGCGACCGCGTTGGCGTTGTCCGCCACGGAGTCCGGCGTGCCGCAACCGTCCTCACCCCCGAAGGCCTGCACACTTTGGGCCGCGCCAACGGTAATGACGTTTTTCGCGGTGCCGGGCGGTGAGATCGCGTTGGTATCGTTGCCGGCGGCAAAGACAATTAACATCTCCTGGTCGCCCGGGGCGGCGTACTGCGAACCGTCCGGCTGGGCATCGCGCACCAGCGCGTCGTATTCCTGGGCGTCCAAATCGTACACGCCATCCTCCGTGCCCGCCCAACTGTTATTGGCAATCCGGGCCCCATCATGGTACGCGGCGGAGGTCAGTTCCGAGTATATGGGATTGGTGAAATTATCGGGATCAAAAATGACGGAGGATCCAACCCGGACAAACGGGCAGGTCCCCAGGCCATAATGATAACCCTCGCTGTCAACAAACGGAAAATCGCCGCCGTCGTCATACCCGCAAACGATGTGCGTGTTGAGGTTGCCGTGGCCGTCGCAACCGGCCAGCGTGCTCCCCGCATTGGGCGTCCCTTCCAGGCGATTGTAAAGCACGCGGCTGGCCAGGCCGGTATTCCCCTCCGCATAAAGGCCGAAATGGTAGGGAGAAGTCGTGCCATTATCGATCCCGCTATCGGACATATCCACCAGGAACCCGGAGGCGTCGAATTTGCTCTGGGTGAAGCCCTTGTCGGCCAGCCAATTCAAATAACCCGGGCCGGCTGGTGCGGCGCCGGAAAGATTGCCCGCCACAATTTGATCCTGCCGTTCGCAGACTTTCCGCAGCGTGCCGTAGGGTTGGATGGAGATCACGTCCGGACGGGCGGCCAATTGAGCGATGTTCGCCGGCGCGAGGCGCGCAATGACATCCAGATAGCGCAACACGTGATGCTGCCGCGTAATGGGCGCAAGTTTAAGTTGATCGATTAACCGCAGTGTGACCGGATTGGCCTCGTCATCCGCCACCAATTGGATGGCGAATTGGTCGGTCGCCGCCGGTTGACGCAGCGCGGCGGGATGGATTTTGTAATCGTCCAGGTAGGCCGCCTCCCACTGCACGGGCGTCTCGATGTCGGCCCAAGCCTGCACGCGGGCGATGGCCGCTGCATCTCCATAAATCAGGAAAGCGTTCTCCGGGATGTAAGAGACAATCCGCGCGCCCGTGGCGAGCAAGGCGGCGCGCCAACCCGGCAGGAGCGGGCCGGCAAACTGGACCAAATGCAGGCGTCGCCCCGCGAAGGGACCCGCCTTTTTGCGCAAGGCCCTCGTGCTGGGTTGCGTGGTGTCCAGCCGGCGGGCATTGAGAAAAAGGGAATTGTAGTCATCGCGCGCCTCGACTTTGTCCGCGGAAAAATTGGTCAAACCCATCGGGGCGTCATAAAGCAGAAACGTCCCATAATCCGCCACCAAGCGTCCGCCCGCCGCCGCGATCTTGGCCGCCGCGGCACGGTCCCGCACTTGCAATTTATGGCTGGAGCTGGCGGGTTGCCCCGCCAACGCCAGCGCCAGCCCAAAATAAATCAGCGCAACAACGTGATTCGACGCGAATTTTTTCACTTCCTTGCTCTTAGCCAATCCGAATTATGTCCGCCAGAAACATCCTCACAAAACGATCGTTTATCCAGTGAAAAGCGGGAGGGCTGGGACGAAAATTCTTCTCGTTCCAAAAACCGCGTCGATCATCTCGCAGATTTGGGATTGAAACCACGGAGGCACAGAGACGCAGCGCGGCACGCCGCAACCCAAAATTCACCACGAAGGACACGAAGAGCACGAAGAAAAAGAGGTTCGGACTCTTCTTTTCAATACTTCGTGTCCTTCGTGACCTTCGTGGTGAAAAACTTTGCTACAAATGCGTAC
>Ga0182016_10000219_pt1 | contig 70124 bp, 58 predicted proteins | sample 712S2MmetaG_FD_120491 | JGI IMG/M metagenome (GOLD analysis project Ga0182016, IMG submission 120491) | Permafrost microbial communities from Stordalen Mire, Sweden - 712S2M metaG | ecosystem: Environmental > Terrestrial > Soil > Wetlands > Permafrost | place: Sweden: Stordalen | collected...
AACGCAAACCCCACATTCGACATTCCTGCGTACAACTACGGCTATATGCAGCAATGGAACCTCGACGTCCAGCGCACTCTCTGGGGCGGATGGTTCGCCGACGTGGCATATGCCGCCAACAAGGGAACGCACCTGCCACAGTACAGCCAGCAAGTGGATCAGCTGGGAGACAATTATCTTGCCCAGGCGGCAGCGCAATCCCAAGCCGGTGCGCCAGTTGCCATCGCTCAGTTTGTAGCGAACCCATTCGCCAGCAGCTCGGCGCCCGGCAGCGCAATGTCTTCATTGACCACCACCGTTGGGCAATTGATGCGCCCCTTCCCGCAGTTCGCCGGTCTTCAATATGCGGGACAGGGAAGTTTTGCCAGCAACTATCAATCGCTTCAGGCAACCTTGCAGAAGCGCTTCAACGGCGGCGGAACTCTGCTGGCTGCCTACACCTGGGCGAAGCTGCTCAGCAACACGGACACCATCACTTCCTGGCTGGAAACAGGCGGCACGGGAGGAATTCAGGACTGGAACAATCTGCGCGGCGAGAAGTCGATCTCTTCGCAGAACGTTCCACAGCACCTCATCGTCAGCTATGTGCTGGACCTTCCGCTGGGCAAGAACAAGAAATTCCTCAGCGATCTTCCGGCACTTGGCGACAAGATTGTCAGCGGTTGGGGAATTGACGGCGTAACCACGCTGCAGACGGGCTTCCCCGTCAACATCAGCGCGGGAGGCAACGGCGCCAACTATTATGGCGCCGGATTGCGTCCCAATGTTATAGCCGGCTGCAAAAAGGCAACCAGCGGAGGTGCGCAATCTCGCGTAGAGAGCGGTCTGGTGGGCGGGCCCGGATCAGGCTGGGTTAACTCAGCGTGCTTCTCTGAACCCGCGCCATACACCTTCGGCAACGAACCTCGTGTTGATCCCTCTGTGACAGCCGATGGGATCGCCAACTGGGACTTTGCCGCCTTCAAGCAAACCAATTTCGGCCCGAAAAACAAGTATGGATTCGAATTCAGGGTCGAGGTCTTCAACCTCTTCAACCGCACGCAGTTCGGCCCGCCCTCAGGCGGATATGGATCCTCCACCTTCGGTTCGATTACCGGCTACATGAACAATCCGCGCCTTGTGCAGTTCGCAGGGAAGATCACCTTCTAAACGCAGGTTCAACCGCGAGAGTGCGGCATCGCGCCGCACTCTCGCACTAAAAAGCTAAAGTAGTGCCGAACGAGACAGTTGCCGCTTCAACTGCGGAATAACACTGAAATAGTGCATAATCTAAGCGTCAAGGCGCATCCCTCGGCTTTTGTGTGAGGACTAAAGCCAGTACCCTTCGGATATTGATAAAATGAGAGAGCTATGAACAGAAAGCTTTTTTCAGGACTTGTGTTTGCCGCATTATTTACGGCAGCCGCCTTGAACGCGCAGCAACCCGCGCCCCCACAACCCGCTCAACCGGCGCAGCCTCCGGCAGCCCAGCAACCGGCGCCGCAGCCCAATGGTGACCAGGCCGGACAGCAGGGGGACGTGAACGGATCGCCAGTCATCCGGCTGGGTGTCAATGAGGTCAACCTCATCTTCACCGTTACTGACAAGCACGGGCACTATATTCCCGACTTGCAGCAGAGCGACTTTGCGCTGCTCGATGACGGCAGAGCGCCGGCCAGGGTGAACAGCTTCCACCAGCAAATCAATCTGCCGCTGAGGGTGGGCATCGTTATAGACGCCAGCACTTCGATTCGCTCGCGCTTTCAGTTCGAGCAGCAGTCGGCCACAGAATTTCTGCTGCAGATTCTGAAGGCCAAGAGCGACCGCGCCTTCGTAATGGGCTTCGATGTGACGCCCACGGTGACGCAGGACTGGACCAATAATATCGACGGGCTGGAGACGGGCATCAATCGGCTCCGTCCGGGCGGTGGCACGGCACTGTTCGATGCCGTCTACACAGCCTGCCGCGACAAACTGCTGGACGAGTCGCGCGGCCAGGAGCCCGTGCGCAAGGCCATGGTGCTGATCTCTGACGGCGACGACAATCAGAGCCGCGTCTACCAGGACGAAGCCATAAAGGAGTGTCAGCGCGCTGAGACCATCATCTACGCCATCAGCACCAACTGGACGCCGAGCCGCGGCAAGGGCGACAAAGTTTTGTCCCAGATGGCAGATGATACCGGAGGGCAGGCATTCTTTCCGCCTTCAGTCGAGGAAATGTCGGCCAGCTTTAAGGGCATCGAAGAAGAACTTCGCAGTCAGTACGCGCTGACCTACACCCCGGCCGAGTTCAAATACAACGGCGCGTTTCGTCCCATCTATCTTTTCTGCCACGACCGGCGCTACCAGACACGCGCCAAGAAGGGGTACTTCGCGCCGAGGCAGTAAAGACCGTAGCGGTGTGCTGTCGCTTTGAAAGGGCGTGGCTTTCGCTAAAGCCGCGCTCTTTCACGTTCTGGCCCCCGGCGACCGGCCCATCTCGCGGGGGTGGAAAGCGGCGGCGTTACCGCTTGTTTCGCTTTGCCTCATCGCGAATCGGATTTATATCTTATTTTGCCTCCCTTTTCTCCCGCTAATTCAAGCGACATTCGTCGCTCGTTCCGTTTCAGGAAATTTCCCGGCCTCGCTATACTCATTTGACCCTAGTCCGCATTCTTTTGGTTCTTCTCTCTCCGATTTCGCCTTGTGCGCGATGAAATGGAGGTACGCCTTATAAGGCTGCGAGAAAAACGGAAATCGGCCCGGCCGCGAATGGGCTGTGCGAGGGGAAACAGGGTGATCCGGCAGGCGATATCGTGCGACATCTGCGGAACGGAAAAGAAGCAGACGAACCACTGGTTTGTGACCTATGAACAGGCAGGCGAATTGCGAGTCAGCGGATGGAGCACGCGCAACCGTCTGCGTCCAGGGTCGAAGCATCTCTGCGGTCAAACCTGCCTGCACAAGCTGTTGGACGACTTCATGGCCAGGTCCTTGACGGTGCGTGCGCCGCGGGCCGCTGAAAACGATGTCGAAGAAAGAGTGATGGCTCAGGCCGCAATCGCCGACACCAGCCTTACCTCTGACGCCGCTTACCAGGAATTCGAATCTTCCGCGCGTCTGATTGCGACGCCAGGGCCTGCAAAGCCCGCGCGACCGGCAGCCGCGCACCCGCCAATTCTGGCCGCGCCCGCCGCGCTTGCCAGACCCCAGCTCCGAATGCCGCTGGAACTGGTTGCCGTACCTCCAGTGAGGGCGTGCGACGAGGAGGAGGCAATTGCGGTAAACGAGCCGCCCCGCTATACCTCGCGCAACTGGCACGCCGCGGCCTGGGAGCGAGAGCGCGAACGGGAGCGCGAGATGCACACTGGCGAGCGCCATCCGGGCATGGCGGCCCGCCGCCGCAACGTTTCATAGCAGATGAGAATGTGAGGATGCCATGTGGTTGGACATGTTGTTGATTCTTGTAGCCGTTTCGCCGCTGATGCCTTTGAGCCGCTTCGGCTGGCAGAGCCATGGAAGCACGGCTGACCGAGAGCATGAGGCGCAGCTTACTGCGTGTTCGGTCCCGCGCTAAGCAGCTCGAGCAACCCGGCCTCATCCACAACAGGAACCTTGAGTTCACGCGCCTTGTCGAGCTTGGAGCCGGCCTCCTCGCCGGCCACCACGTAGCTGGTCTTCTTGCTGACCGAGCCGGCGGTTTTGCCGCCCGCTGCCTCAATTCTAGCCTTGGCCTCGTCGCGGGTGAGGGTGGGCAGCGTGCCTGTAAGTACAAAGGTCAGCCCCGCCAACTGTGCGGAGCGTTGCCGCTTCTCCGCTGTCATGTTCACACCGGCGCTGCGCAAACTCTCGATGAGCGCCAGGTTCGCCTTCTGCGCGAAAAATTCCAGAATGGCTTGCGAGATGCGCGGGCCCACTTCTTCCACGCGCTCCAGTTCTTCGGCGGTTGCCGTCTCCAACGCTTCGATGGAGCCGAACTCCTCAGCCAGCAATTCCGCAGTGCGCTCGCCGACAAACCGAATGCCGAGGCCCATCAGCACGCGGGCCAGTCCGGCGCGCTTAGAGTTCTCGATCTCAGCCAGCAACGCGCGCGCGGATTTCTCCGCAAAGCGGTCGAGGCTGGTCAGTTGCTCCTCAGTCAGCGTGTAGAGATCGGCCACGCTCTTCACTAGTTTTCGATCCAGTAACTGCTGTGCGACCGCCTCGCCCAGCCCTTCAATGTTCATCACTCCGCGCGATGCAAAGTGGAGCAGGCTTTCGCGCAGCTTGGCCGGACAATCGGCATTGACGCAACGAAAATCCACTTCACCCTCAGCGCGTACGACTGCACTTCCGCACTCCGGGCAAATCGACGGAAAGATAAAATCAACTTCTCCGCGACGATGTTCTGCGTCTTCGAGGACCTCGACGACTTTGGGAATCACGTCTCCGCCGCGCTCGACGCGCACCCAGTCGCCAAGTTTCAGCCCCAAGCGCTCAATGAAGTCGGCGTTGTGCAGCGTAGCGCGGCTGACGGTTGTACCGCCGATGAAGACCGGGGTCAGCTCCGCGACCGGCGTGAGCTTGCCTGTGCGGCCCACCTGCACAGTGATGGAGTTCACTTGCGTGATCCCGGAGCGCGCGGTGAATTTGTACGCGATTGCCCAGCGTGGCGCGCGGCCGGTCGAGCCAAGCCGCTGCTGCGTGGCGTGCGCGTCGACCTTGAAAACCACTCCGTCGATCTCGTAGGGCAGAGCGGCGCGGCTAGCTTCTGTGGCGTCGATGAATGCGGTCATCTCCTCGACCGAGGCAACCAGCTTTCGTTGGGAGTTGACCCGGAAGCCGAGTGCGGCCAAAGCGTCGAGAGTTGCGCGTTGACCTTGCGGCCAGTAATCGCCCTCCACAAGCAAAAAGTAGGCGTAAACGTCCAGGCGGCGATTGGCCACGATGGAGGGTTCGAGAGTACGCAGGGTTCCGGCGGCGGCGTTGCGAGGATTGACAGCCGGCGCAAGGCCCTGCTGTTCGCGCTCTTCGTTCAATCGCAGGAAGGCGGCTTCGGGCATTACCGCCTCGCCACGAACTTCAAAGGCCGGCGGCAGGTGGAGTTCTCTCAACTTCTCAGCCGGGATGGTCAGCGGCACACTGCGGATGGTGCGGATATTTGTAGTAACATCCTCGCCGGTCTGTCCGTCACCGCGCGTGATTCCGGTGGTGAAGCGCGCGCCGCCGCCCTCCGTTGGCTCGTAGCGCAGGGCCACGCTCAAGCCATCCATCTTGAATTCGGCAACATACTCGACCGGCAGCGGGCCGGCCAGTTCGCGGCAGCGTGCTTCCCATGCTGCCAGTTCCTCGGCCGAGTAGGCGTTGTCCAGCGAGAGCATGGGGCGCGAGTGCGCCACCTTGCGAAAGCCCTCGGCCGGCCTGCCGCCCACGCGCTGAGTGGGTGAGTCGGGGGTAACGAGTTCGGGATGTGCAGCTTCGATGCCTTTGAGCTCGTTCATCAGCGCATCGTAGGCGGCGTCGGTGATCTGAGGCGCGTCGAGAACGTAATACAAGTGCTCGTGGCGGCGCAATTCGGCGCGCAATTCGCCGGCGCGCTGAGACGCGGTGGAGTCTGGGGTGGTTCGTTCGCCCATGGGGAGAATTATAGGGGGCCGCAGGGCAAGGTAGTATGGTTTGCAGACTGATATGGAACCCATTACTCACTTTCTGACCGGAGCCTGCATCGGCAGGGCGGGGTTGAACCGCAAGACGGCCTACGCCACGCTGGCGGCTGTGCTGGCCGCCGAGGCTGCCGACATCGACGTGTTCTGGGGGCTGGCTGGGCCGGTCGAAGAGTTGAAGCACCATCGCGGCATCACTCATACGTTCATCGCTGTGCCAGTGGTGGCGGCTGCTGCGGTGGGCTTGGTGTGGGCGATTGACCGCTTGGTGCAGGCGCGGAGACGGCGCAGGCTGGCGGCGTTATCCGCTGTTGATGAACAGACGCCGGTTGAGGGTCGTGGTTTCCCACCCTTTCCGCAGAAAGACGCGGAAAGGATGGGGCACCAAGTTTCAGGTGCGCCGGTCCAGAAAGCTCGGCAGCAAATCTGTTGGGGCTGGCTTTATTTGACGGCGCTGATCTCCGCGCTTAGCCATCTGCTGCTGGACTGGACGAACAACTACGGTCTGCGGCCATTTTTCCCCTTCAATTCGCGCTGGTATGAGGGCAGCTTTGTTTATATCGCCGAGCCGGTAATTTGGGCGCTGCTGGCGGCGGCGTTAGTGATTCCGGCACTGCTGGGGCTGATTGGCGGCGAGATTGGCGTTCGCCGCACTCCTTTTCGCGGACGGGGGTTGGCAATCTTCGCGCTTACCGGGATCGTGCTGCTGTGGGGCTGGCGCTGGTCAGAGCATGGGCGGGCTCGGATGCTGGTAGAGAATGCGCAGATTGCGACGGCTCCCGTGAAGCGCATGGCTTTTGAGCCTTATCCCATTAATCCTTTCCGCTGGCACGCCATCCTGGAGACGGCGGAGTATTACCAGACCGCAGAGATTAACACACGCACCGGGGAGATTGCGAGCGACCCTCGGACGGACGTGATTTACAAACCGCCCGCGACCGCGGCTACGGAGGCTGCCAAACGCACGCTGCTGGGGCAGGTTTATCTGGATTGGGGCACGTGGGCTGTGGTGCGCGATGTTGGCCCGGTACCTGCGCCGGGCATGAATCCGCCCGAATTGCCGCCGAACCAAACCTGGACGACGGTCATGTTTACCGATCTGCGCTTCGACTACCCGTTTCTTGGCCGGGGCGCGGAGAGAACTCCAAACCGGGCGCCATTGAGCGGCTGGGTCTATATCGTGGACGGCCGTGACGATGCGGGCGAGGCGATGAATGGACGGGAACAGCGGTAGGCGCGTCGGCTGAAACAAAAAAAATTGTTCATCGCGTCAAGGCGTTAGGGTTGACCCGGCGGCGCGCGACCCGCAGAATGAGATGAGTGCTGTTGTTGCCACCCCAGTAACATAACGTGTCGCCGGGGACCCAGTAGTGCTGCCGGAGAGTCTTCTTCCCCTTGGGAGATGCCGGAATCCTGAATTCTGAGGTGCTCATGCCTGCTTATCTGTTGCTGCTGGTTGCCGTGTTGAGCCGTGTTCTGCCCCATCCTGGATGGGTGAACTTTACAGCCGTTGGCGGTGCGCTGCTTTACTTTGGTGCGCGTCGGCCGTGGCGAGAGATGCTGGTTCCGCTGGCTGCGCTGATGGCTACCGACTACTTCCTCACCACATATAGCTACCACTACAACTTTGTCTGGCAGGGTTACGTGGCCACATGGGCGTGGTATCTGATGGCCATGGCGCTGGGGCAGATTCTGTTGCACGCGAAGACAACCTTTGTGCGTGTAGTGGCAGGCGCGCTGTTGGGGCCGACCTCGTTTTTCCTGGTCACAAACTACGCGACCTGGTTGAGCGGCTGGGCCTTTCCCTATCCGCATACGATGAGCGGTCTGGTAGCCTGCTTTGCCGCAGGAGTGCCGTTTTACCGCAACGATCTGGCCTCGACGGCCATTGTTGCAGGGCTGGCGTTTGGGGTTCCTGTGCTGGTGCGCCGGATGAGCGCAGCGCGGGCGCAGGTGGCGCTGGCCGGGAAGTAACGTCTGCAACAGTGGTTAGTGATCTGTGGTTAGTGGTCAGTCAGCAAGCTAGCGAAACAGCCCCGAAGCGACGCTTCGGGGCTGTTTATTTGGGCGAAAAACGGTTCTTTTCGGTGATTTTCAGAGGCCAAAATTCACGATGCGGAAGAATCTGGAGGCGAAAAGTTCTCAACAGGTGTTGATTTCAAACGGGTTAAGAATAATCTGCAAGGTCTTAGGGTAAATTTATACCCCAGGGGGGTATAGGGGGGGTAGGGGGTACGCCTTTCTTGGTACGGACCGGGCGCAGGCCAGCACATAGCTGACAGATTGGCCTGGCCAGAGCGGGATAACCTTCTTCATTTCTCCATTGTGCGCGCGGGGAAGGAAATTATTTGCAACCACCTGCGCCCACCGCCAACTGTTCTTTCCCTTCGGCGCAAGCTTTGCCTAGACGCAGTAGCCGCGCGCCAACGAGGAAGAACCAGAGCGTTGCGCCCAAAGCATTTGCCATCACGAATGGAAAGAAGCCCGTCAACGTCAGTACCCCGAACACCCCCGAGATGACCCCGGTCCAGGCGCTCGCCCTCCCGAATCTTGCCTTCATCATAGTGATGCTCGCCAGCAGAACGCCCACCGATGGAATCACGATTATGTAAAAGGCCAACAGCGGCGTCGCATAAATCGAGGAGGCATATTCGGCTGCAGCCAGATAGGCGGCCCGATGAGCCTCGTCAGCGGCGCTCGTGTAGTTTTGGAAGAGCGCCAGCAGAGAAGCGTGATGCGTCCAGGTCACTGCCAGATCGAGAACTACAAACAGATGCAAACAGACTATGGCCGCCAGCATCAGATTTGTTCCCGCTTTGCGCAAGGCGTTCCACAGCGCCCAGGCAACCGGCAGATAAAGGAGATCGGTGACCACCGAAAGCCAAATAATCACCCACCACACCGTCGTTTTGCCTGGCAGGTAGCGGAACCATGCCTCGCCTGTCACCGGAGGCGCGCCGGCCCATGCGAAGAGCGGAATAATCGCCACGTATCCTATTGCCAGAAACAGCGCCGCTATCCCGCCCCAGCGATAGCACTGCTTCTCTTCATAAGCATTCAGACCGCTCATCTCAACCGACATCTCCATATTGGCTTTTTTTGCTTCTCCGAAATCATACGCAGTTTGCTATGGCACTGTTCCGGTCTTATCTACCCGGCAGCATACGTCCTGGCAGATTTCCACGTATAAATGGTCTATGAAGTGTCTGCGACGGCGATGGTTGCAAAACGCACTTTAGCGCCTTTATGAAAACCGATATGCCTGGCCAGTAGTTGTGGCAACGCTTTGTGAGAATCTGCATGAGGCGACAAATGTTGGCGTCAATCTCCCTCTGGATTCATTCCTCAGGGCTGACCACTCAAAATGCGAGATATTTCGACTCCGATCAGTACAGGCTCCGGGGCACACATTCATTTTGAGATAGTCAGGCCTGCGCGGCCCGCCCAGGTGGTATTTTGGCAAAGCACAGGCACCTGGCCGGAATCGGGAACGGGGGCCAGGGGCGTTTGCTCAAGAAGCGGCGAGTGGCCTTGTTTTTCGGTAGACTACGGTTAAGCGGCTTAACTTGCCTTACCATGGCCACCAAGGCTGGGTGGGGAAAAGCCATGTTGCGGTCCGGAAAGCGGCACGCCGAGGCTGCCGCGGGGAGGACACTATCAGCACGCGAATGCGGTTGGGCGATCTGCTGATCCAGGCGCATCTGGTTACTCTGACAGATGTTGTCAAGGCGCTGGAGCGTCAGTCCGGCAGCGGCGGCCGTCTGGGCGAGAACCTGGTGGCCATCGAAGCCATCAGCAAGGATGTGCTGGAGAACTTTCTGAAGCGCATTCCCGTTGAGCCGGCGTCGATGGCGGCCACCGGAATCGACGAGACCGAACTTCTGGGCCTGTTGATGAAGCTGATCCACGCGGGCAACCTGGAGGATTGCCGCCAGTACGTCGAGGCCATCAAGCTGCCCTACCACATTGTGGCGGACTTGGTTCACATGGCCGTGGATCGGAAACTGCTGCGCGCTTTGGGAATGCGCTCCTCCAGCAATCCGATCGAGATGGGTTATGCGCTCACCGACGAAGGCAAGCGATGGACCATCGAGGCGCTGGAGCGGTTGCATTATGCGGGGCCGGCGCCGGTGACGCTGGAGGACTTCACCTACCAGGTGAATTTACAAAAGTTAACCAACGAACTGGTGACCTTCGATCGCATCCGCCAGGCGCTGGGCGAATTCATATTTGAGGACAGTATTGTTGAGCAGGCTGGGCCGGCGTTGAACTCAGGCCGGGCGATGCTGCTTTATGGCCCTCCCGGCAACGGCAAGACTTCGTTCGCTCATTCACTGGCCGGCGTCTTCCGCGATGTGATTTACGTGCCTTATGCGATCTCTATTGAAGGCGAAATCCTCCGCTTCTATGACCCCAGCGTTCATCGCGCGGTGATTCCCGCCGACGTCACGGATGATAGTCACCAGTCGTTTGTTCGGGCTGAGGAGTATGACTTGCGCTGGGTTCCGTGCCAACGGCCTTTTGTGACCACAGGCGGCGAATTGACGCTGGAGATGCTTGATCTGAAATATGACGTAACAGGCCACTTCTACGAGGCTCCGCTGCACGTGAAGGCGCTGGGCGGCTGTTTTGTCATCGACGATTTCGGCCGCCAGTTAGTAACTCCTACCAGCCTGCTGAACCGCTGGATTGTACCGCTGGAGAACCATGTCGACTACTTGAAGCTGCATACCGGAAAGAGCGTGACCATCCCCTTCGAGGGACTGGTGATTTTTTCCACCAATCTTGAGCCGGAGAGCCTGATGGACCCGGCGTTCCTGCGCCGCCTTCTCTACAAGATTGAGATTGGTGCGCCCACGCCTGACCTTTACAAACGCATCTTCGAGGCAGAGTGCTTTAGACATGGATTGCCGCCGTTCGATGATGTGATCGACGCCATCACACTAAAGCTCCAGGATCAGTATGGGCTTGAGCTGGCTTCCTATCAGCCGCGGTTCATCGTCGATCAGGTTTTGGCTACCTGCCGGTTCATGGGCCTGGCGCCGCACTTCGAGCCGCGGTTCATCGACTATGCACTGAACAATCTGAGGGTGAAGAAAGCCGACCAGGTGTACGGGAAGAGCGGTGGAGAGCCTGGTGGAGACCAGAAAAAGCTATAAAAACTTTAGGTAGAGATATCCCACCTTAGGCGCAACAACAAAAGCGCGCCGAAGGTGGTGCACCTGGAGTGGCTGGTTGAGGTTAGAGCGCGGGTTCGCCGCGCTCGTCGTTGCGGATACGGATGGCTTCGTCCATGTGGCTGATGAAGATCTTGCCGTCGCCGATGCGGCCGGTGCGAGCGGCGCCGAGGATGGCATCGACTGCCTTGTCTTTGAGGACGTCGGAGACCACCAACTCGATCTTGATCTTGGGCAGAAGGTCAACGGTGTACTCACGGCCGCGATAAAACTCGGTGTGGCCCTTCTGCCGGCCGTGGCCGCGAGCTTCCAAAATTGTCATGGCTTCGATGCCTGCCTCGAGCAGCGCATCCTTTACCGCGTCCAGCTTTGAAGGCTGGAGAATCGCTTCTATTTTGAACATACGCAAATGCCTCGTTTGACAGCGTAACAGGCGGGACCGCTTTTGTGTGCAGCCCGCCGGATTTGTGTTGGTCCGTCCCGGATCCTTCAGGCCGGAGCAGCTTAAAAATGCAACAATCGAACCCTTCGACCTCGCTCAGGACATGTTTTCGATTACGAAAGCCGCAAAAGGCGCGGCCTGGGCAGCACTAGAGATCAAATTATTACGAGTTGAGGTCGTAGCCTTCTTCGCCGTGCTGTGTGATGTCTAGGCCTTCGGCTTCCTGCTCGGGCGAAACGCGCAGACCGATGAGCTTATCAACCACGAACAGCAACACCAGCGTGCCGACTATCGAGATGCCCCAGGCAAGGCCAACGCCAGCGGCCTGGTTGAGCACCTGGCCCCAGTGTCCGTCGAGCGCGCCGGTGGCGATGGGGTTGCCCGCGGCGTCTTTGCCGAAGGCGGCGTTAATGGCTCTGGTTGCAAACAGACCGGTGAGCAGCGCGCCCAAAGTTCCGCCGGCTCCGTGCACGCCAAAGGCGTCAAGCGAGTCGTCGTAACCGAAGAAGCTCTTCACGATGAAGACCATGAAGAAGCAGAAGATGCCAGAGAGGAGTCCGATGAGCAGAGCCGGGAAGGGCTGCACAAATCCGGAGGCTGGGGTAATGGCCACCAGTCCGGCGACAGCGCCGGAGATGGCGCCCAGTGCGGTGGGCTTGCCGTTATGAATCCATTCTGCGATGGACCAGCCGATGGCGGCGGCAGCGGCGGCAAAATGGGTGTTGATGAAGGCGCTGGTGGCCAGGGAACTGGCCCCCAGCGCGCTGCCCGCATTGAAGCCGAACCAGCCTACCCAGAGGAGACATGCGCCGATGAAGCTGAGCACCATGGAGTGGGGTTGCATTTTGGTGTAGGGGTAGCCGACGCGCTTGCCCAGGTAGATGCAGCAGACCAGCGCCGAGACGCCGCTGGTGATGTGAACCACTGTGCCTCCGGCGAAATCCAGAGAAGGAACGTGACCGCCGGTAGCGTTCAGGAAGCCGCCCACGCCCCAAACCATGTGAGCCATCGGGCAATAGATGATGAGGGACCAGAGCATAAGGAAGACTGCCATGCCGCTGAACTTCATGCGTTCGGCAAATGCGCCGGTGATGAGCGCCGGAGTGATGATGGCAAACATCAGCTGGTAGACCATGAAGGTCTGCTCGGGAATGGTTGCGGCGTAGTCGGTGTTGGGAGTGAGCGTGACACCACGCAGGAAGAGGTGTTCCAAGCCGCCGATGAATGCCGTGCCGTGGCCGAAGGCCAGCGAATAGCCGACGACGGCCCAGATAACGGTGACCAGGCACATCACGGCGAAGCTCTGCATCATGGTGGCGAGGATGTTCTTCTTGCGCACCAGGCCGCCATAGAAGAGAGCCAGTCCAGGTCCCGTCATCAACAAGACCAAGGCGGCTGAAGCCAGCATCCAGGCGTTGTCGCCGGCCGAGCGGGCATCCGTAACGGCCTGTTGCAGGGCGGCAATCTGGGCTTGTGTAGCGGATGGGGCGGCGGGTGCGGACTGAGCTAAAGCCGAAGCCGGAATTGCCAGCATAGCAAAGAGAAACAGCAGTTTGAGTCGACGGTACATTCGGTCTCGCTTCCATGAAATATGCGGTGGGCAAAAGCCTTGCGTGGGGCCGGAACTATGGCGGAACCTTCGGCATAATAGTGAACAAGGGCGCGCCGGCAGCGTGAGTCTCGGGTGGTTCCAGACCGCTGCAGGAGCAGGAATCTCGCTGAGTAACTGTCAAATATGACCAAAGGAATTGTAGGGTCACGGAAATAAGGAACCCATGAAGATATTCGCAAAAGGGCGTTCAAAATGCCGGAAGTGAGCAAAAAACTATTGAAATATCATCCAGGATGCGCAAGGAGTATCGGTTAAATTCGAATCTGGTAGCCGTACCAGACAGGTAGGGAATGCGCTAGTGTGCTTGGCCACGGAAAGTAAAGCAGTTAGGCGTGTTCTGAAAGCTATGAAACGGATTGCCCTCTGGGGGATTTGAACTTCATGGCTCTCTTTATCGCGTCAAATACATCCCCAACCCGTAAGCCGGTCGCCCCTCCGGGCATTACCCCGTTTTCGCCGGCGGCGGTATAGTAGAGACATGGCGGCCACTGCAGAGCGGGATCGTTATTTATTCGGGGCGCTGGACAGCAGCGCGACAAACCGCATCAAAGTGAGGGAGGCAAACTACGGCTATGAAGAGCCGGAGGGAGTTCTGCTGACCTCGCTGGATTACGCAGTGAACTGGGTGCGCAAGAACTCGATTTGGCCCATGACCTTTGGCCTCGCCTGCTGCGCCATCGAGATGATGTCAACGGGCGCGGCCCGCTATGACATTGCACGCCTGGGCGCCGAAGTCTTCAGGCCGTCCCCGCGCCAGTCAGACCTGATGGTGGTTGCGGGACGGGTTTCGCAGAAGATGGCCCCGGTGCTGCGCCGGCTCTACGACCAGATGCCGGAGCCAAAGTGGGTAATCTCGATGGGCGCCTGCGCGACCTCCGGCGGAGTTTTCAATAATTATGCTGTAGTGCAGGGCGTAAACCAGGTGGTTCCCGTGGATGTGTACGTTCCGGGTTGCCCGCCGCGGCCTGAGCAACTGATTTACGCGCTTACTCTGCTACAAGAAAAGATTCAGCGAGAACCGCGCAGCCTGATGAAGACTCTGAATCTGGGATAACTCGAGAGCAAGCGTTCAGAAGCGGATTACCATAGTAATTTCAGGGTTACCTACAGGGCGTTGAGGCGGGTAACGGAGGAAGCTCCTCAGAGAGAAACTTTTACCTGAAACGCTTGTCATGATGATAGGTTAAGTTGTATAGCAAGGGTGCCCGATTATTCTGCGAAGAAATTATTCTGCGAAAAATGCTTGAATCTTCTTCCACTTGAAGAATCTTGCCGGTGCTGAGCTGGTCGTCGTGCTCGCAAGCAACCTTGTTCAACTGTTGTCGGTCAGATTTTTCTGTGGAGGAAACTGCATGTTCGCGCACGTTGCGAAAGATGTGTTCCGGCTTTTTACCCTTGTCTGCGTGGCGTCAATTCCATGTGTTGTTAGCGCTCAGGTTGTTCCTGCCGTCAAGCAAGCTCCCAAGGGCGATATCGCAGCCAAATGGGACTTCTTTGCGGGCTACAGTTACATCCGGCCATACGGAACGGTGATTTCGCAGGTGGGCCCCAACTCTCCACATACTGAGCCGTTCAGCTATGTACCCGTCGACGGCGAGGTAATTGGCAGTGTCACTCGCTACTTCAGCAGGCATTGGGGCGGGGAACTGGTCGGTGATGTCCATTTGCAAAACGATGTTCCGTGGCCCGGCCATTATGTGCCCGCAAACTCGTTCAGCGGCGCAACGGGCGGCGTGATCTACCGGTTCAAAAACTCGAGCAGCACGCCCTTCATTCACGCCCTGGTGGGCGGCGAGATCGCAGACGGTCCATATTGGCAGGCTGACAACTGGGGCCCGGTGGGAACTATAGGCGGCGGCATGGATTGCGAAACATCGCTGTTCAAGCATCACATGGCGATTCGCTTTATTCAGGCGGACTACCAGCGCGTCTACGAGAATTTTGGAACCGGGACATCGGGAGGCATTGGAAACATAAACGCTTATCGCCTGAGCGCCGGCGCGGTGTTCCACACCGGTACCGACGACCAATATCGTCCGGTGCTGGGTCTGGCGTGCCTGGCTACCCCGAGCCCGGTTTTTCCCGGCGAGCCGGTGACCGTGACTGCGACAGTCAGCGATCTCAACCCCCGGCAAAGCGCGATTTACTCCTGGTCGGGAGCTAGCGTTAGCGGCAACGGAGAGCGGGCCACTGTGGCCACTTCTTCACTGGCGCCCGGCACTTATACGGTGACCGCCGAGGTGAGGGAGATCAAATCGACGCGGGACTGCCTGCGTGTAATTCCGCCCCAGCATGCTTCTTGTACGGCCACCTATATCATCAAGCGGTTTGAGCCTCCGACCGTCAGTTGCGTGGCCAGCCCTGCCACCATCAAGGTGGGCGAGACCAGCACCATTACCGCGGTTGGCGTTAGCCCTCAGAACCGGCCGTTGACTTACAGTTACTCGACCAGCGGCGGCTCGGTTGCTGGCGGCGGGACGACGGCTGTCTTCAATTCAGCAGGCGCGCCTATCGGCGCTGTGGTGATTCCCTGCGTTGTGACCGACGACTCGGGTCAGATGGCATCGTCGAGCACCAGCGTGACCATCCTGCCTCCGTACGTCCCCCCAATTCAGCACAGCCAGGCGCTGTGTTCCATCAGCTTCGCCACCGACAAACAGCGCCCGTCGCGCGTGAACAACGAAGCCAAGGCCTGCCTGGACGAGATCGCCCTTGATCTGGAAAAGCAGCCGGATGCCAAAGTTGTGGTGGTGGGCAATTCGGATGCGACAGAAAAGGCCAATAGCGCGCGGCAGCAAAAGGCGGCGCTGCGGAACAAGCGCATCAAGGCCGAGGATGCCGCGGCCGAGCGCGCAGTGAACGCCAAACAGTACCTGGTGACCGAGAAGGGTATCGACGCGGCGCGCATCAGTGTCGCGACCAGCGCGACGAATGGGCAGGCCGCTGAAGATTACCTGGTTCCCTCCGGAGCCAACTTCGCGGCTGACGTGGAAGGCACGATACTGGTGGATGAAAGCACAGTGAAGGCGAAACCGCTTCCCGCCAGGCCGCTTCACAAGCCAGCCGTGGCCGTAACCAAGAAAACCGCACAGTCGCCAGCAGAGTAGGCTAGCAGCGGCAAAACCCGGAATCCGGCTCCCATCGATGCAACAAAGGGAGCCGGAGCCCGGCCAGATTGAGAATTCGCAAACAAAATTTGAGGTTGACTGGCGGCTGGATGACGCTTTATGTTATTCCCGGCTTCCGAGTCTGTTCAGCGTCAGGAATGCCTCGTTCAGCAAGAATTGTTTTCGAGTTACACGGGCAAAAACCAAGCCATGGATTGAGCCGGAGTCGGGAGGCGAATATGTTACCATGGTTCCGTATTGAATACTGTCTCATTGTCGCTTTCTTGATGCTTGGTTAGGACTTAGTTTGGAGGTGGTGAGCATTAGCGAGCCGTCTCAGCAAATTCTGGAATTTGAAAGTGGAGGAGAATCACATGCACCCGCAAAATCTGAAATCTGTTAGTTTACTTCTGGCTTCGGCGTGTTTGGTACTGGTACCCATGGGGTGCAAGCAGGCTCCGCCGATTACGCTGTCGGCCACAGCCACACCCCCCGCCGTATTTCCTGGTGACACAGTCACAGCGACTGCTACCGCCGGGTCAGTGGACCCCAACAAGAAAACGAACGTGATTTACAACTGGTCCGGAACCGATGTAACAGGCAACGGCACCACAGCCACAGTCGCCACCGCATCGCTGGCGCCGGGCACTTATACGGTGAAAGCGGATGTGAAGGAAGGCAAGAAGGGCAAGGAAGGCCTGAAGCCTGGCCAGACTGCTGACGCCACCGCTACCTTTACCGTAAAGCAGTTTGAGCCGCCGACGATCAGTTGTTCGGCCAGCCCGACCACCCTCAAGCCGGGTGAGACGAGCACGGTGACCGCAGTCGGCGTTAGCCCCCAGAACCGTCCGCTGACCTACAGCTACGCGGCAGTTGCCGGCACCATCAGCGGCAGCGGCGCCACGGCGACCTTCTCCTCGACCGGCGCACCGACCGGCGAAGTGGGGATCACCTGCACCGTCACCGACGACAAGACCCAGGCGGCAAACGCAAGCACCAGCGTGAACATCCTGGCCCCCTATGTGCCTCCGGTTCCTCACACCCAGGCGCTGGCGACGATCAGCTTCGGCGCCGACAAGAAGCGTCCGGATCGCGTGGACAATGAAGGCAAAGCGGGTCTGGACGGAATCGCTCTGAGTCTGCAGCAGGCGCCCGATGCCAAGCTCGTAATCGTTGGCGAGGCGAATGCGAAGGAACGGGCGAAGACCGCGAAGGAAGCAGCGTTCGCGTTGAAGCACAAGCATGCCAAGGTTGATGACCCCGCGGCCGATCGCGCCGTCAACGTCAAGGATTATCTGGTAACGGATAAGGGCATTGACGCTTCTCGCATCACCGTAGCCACAGGCACCACAGACGCCCAGGAAGTGGAGACTTACCTGGTGCCCGCAGGCGCAAACTTTGCGGCTGACGTGCAGGGAACCACTCCTGTGGACGAGACCATGGTGAAGGCGCAGCCGCGCAAAGCCATGGCTCCCAAGGCCGCGCACAAGAAACCAGCGGCCGCGAAGATGTAATTTGCTTCACTCCCGGCGCGGCGGCCTTCGGGTTCGCGGCAACGGAGAATACTATTCGCAATCAGAGAGGCTGACCGGCTTGCCGGCCAGCCTTTCTGATTTTCGTTGAATTATGGCGCGCGCGGGACAGGCGATTCTGCATTCTTTGTATACTCTTCATATGAGATTAGGGAGTTTCTTGTCCGCATGAATCGTTTGCGAGTCTGTTTTAATTATTCCTACCAGTCCGGATTATTTGCGCAAATCTCATTTCTGTTTCTGGTTTTGCTTGCCGTTCCGGGACTGACGGCGCAGGTGCCATGGAGCGCGATTGGTCCCGAAGGCGGCGACGCGCGCGCCTTTGCGGCCGTTCCCGGCCAGCCACATCATTTGTATCTGGGCACAACCAACAGCTGGCTCTACGAGTCATTGGATGGTGGCTCATCGTGGCACAGGCTCTCTAAGCTGGACGCGGCCGACGACTTGATTCTGGACCACATCGTTGTGGACGCGGCAAATCCGGCCACGCTCTACGTAGCTGCGTGGAAGCTGGACCATCCCGGCGGCGGGTTGTGGGTGAGCCGCGACGGAGGGCGCAGTTGGGGCGAGGTCGCGGCCCTGCGCGGCCAGTCGATTCGCGCCTTTACGCAGGCGCCGTCGAATCCCGCCATGCTGATTGCAGGAACGCTCAAGGGGGTATTCCGTAGCACGGATGCCGGCGCCACCTGGACGCAGATCAGCCCGCCCGGCAGCAAAGAGATTCACGAAGTGGAGTCGCTTGCCATCGATCCGACAGACACCGATGTGGTCTACGCGGGCACGTGGCATCTGCCCTGGAAGACTACCGATGGCGGCAATAGCTGGAGCAACATCAAGCATGGCGTCATCGACGACTCAGACGTGTTTTCGATCATCATCGATCCCGCCGAGCCGAAGATCATCTTCGCCAGCGCGTGCAGCGGTATCTACAAGAGCGTGAACGGGGCCGAACTGTTCAAGAAAATCGAGGGCATTCCCGACACTGCGCGCAGGACGCGCGTGCTGAAGCAGGACCCGGGAAATCGCGACGTGGTGTATGCCGGAACCACCGAGGGGCTCTACAAAACCTTGAACGGCGGCAAGAGCTTTGAACGCATGACCGGCCCAGACGTGATTGTGAACGATGTTTTTGTCGATCCGGGGGACACGAATCATGTGTTGCTGGCCACCGACCGCGGCGGTGTTCTGCTCAGCCAGGACGCTGGAGTCAGCTTTGTAGAGGCCAATGGAGGCTTCAGCGGGCGCAAGGTCGAGGCGTTGCTGGTCGCCAGCGGCAGCCCGGCGCGGCTGTTTGCCGGCGTGGTGAACGACAAGAGCTATGGCGGCGTTTTTGTTTCCACCAACGGTGGCGCGCATTGGGAGCAAATTGACAACGGGCTTGACGGGCGCGATGTTTTTGCGCTGGCTGAGTCTCCGGATGGAACGATCCTGGCCGGAACGAATCACGGAATATTCGCGCTGGCCAAACCAGACAAGGCAGACAAAGACGCCGCGGCTACGCCGGGTGCGAGCGCGGATCCCCCCGCCGTGAGTTGGATCCCGCGCGGCACGATCGAGAACACGCTCGTGGAGACGGCCACGGAGATCCATGACGGAAAGCGCGTCACCGTTGAGAGGCGCGTTAAGGACGCAGGCCGCGAGATCGACGGCCGCGTGCGCGCGCTAGATCTTTCCGGCGATGCATGGCTGGCCTCGACCTCCGGCGGCCTGTTCTCAAGCGTCGATCACGGCGCCACTTGGCAAGGCGGCCCGGTGATGGGCTCAGTGGATTATCTTTCGGTTGCGGCGCATGGGTCGAAGCTCGTCGCTGCTCGTCGGGATGGGGCGGTTCTGTCCACCGACGCTGGCGAGAGTTGGATGCCCATCGGCATTCCGGCCATGCTCACGCGCATTCATTGTGTGGCATTCTCGGCAGATGGGACGCTTTGGCTGGGCGCGCGTGAGGGCGTGTATTTTTCGCGCGATCTGGGCAAGACCTGGCTGTGGGTTCACCGGCTTCCGTTGAACGATGTGGATGACCTTACCTACGACGATCACCTAGGCCAGATTCTGGTCAGCTCGCGTTTGAGCGACCAGGTCTTTGCCATCAATCCCAAGACGCTGGAGTGGAAGTTCGCTCAGACCGGATACCATGTCAACCTGGTGCGCGCGGCCGCCGGAAGGCTGCTGGCGGCCTCAATGTTTGACGGGGTGGTGGTTGAGCCGGAGAAAACAGGGACTAGCGAATAGGGACTTAGGGACTAGGGATCGGGACTCTTGCAGCCTAAACCTGTCGCCGGGAACCCGAAAGGCAACAGGGAATACTTCCCTGGAGAAGCTGTTTCTGTATCATTAAGATATGCAGACCGAGAGGGCGGCTTCCCGCCAGCCAGCAGCTTTTCGCACCCATGATTCGCGGCTTGAGCCTATTGCCGCCAAAGTTCTGGCCGGCGAGCGGCTGGAGTTCAACGACGGCCTTGCGCTTTACGGTTCCTCGGACGTGCTGGCCGTGGGCTGGCTGGCCAACCACGTGCGCGAGCGGCTGCACGGCGACGTAACCTATTTCAACGTGAACCGGCACATCAATCCCACCAATGTCTGCGTGGCGGCCTGCAAGCTGTGCGCCTTCGGACGCAAGAAGGGCGACGCGGCAGGCTACACCATGGCCCTGGAGGAGGCGTGGGAGACGGCGGCCTCGGGCTACTCAGAGGCGGTGACGGAGTTTCACATTGTCGGCGGGCTGCACCCGGACTTGCCCTTCGAATATTTTCTCGACCTGGTGAGCGGCCTCAAAGAGCGTTTTCCCAAGGTTCACATCAAAGCCTTCACCATGGTCGAGGTCGCGTACCTGGCGCGGCGGGCGAAGTTATCTATTGAAGAGACGCTCGTCAAAATGCGCGAGGCGGGGGTGGACTCGATGCCCGGCGGCGGCGCGGAGATCTTTGCCGATCGTGTGCGTTCCATCATCTGCGACCACAAGATTGACGGCGAGGAGTGGCTGCAGACGGCACGGCTGGCCCACAAGCTGGGCTTCAAGTCCAACGCGACGATGCTCTATGGGCACATCGAGAACGACGAAGACCGCGTGGACCACCTGCTGAAGCTGCGCGCCTTGCAGGACGAGACGGGCGGCTTTCAGACGTTTATCCCGCTGGCCTTCCATCCGGAGAACACGATGCTGGACCACCTGCCGGTGACCACGGGCCTGACTGACATTCGCCAGGTTGCGGTGGGCCGTTTGCTGCTGGACAACTTCCCGCAAATCAAGGCATACTGGCAGATGCTCACGGCAAAGATTGCGCAGATAGCGCTGCGATTCGGCGCCGACGATCTTGACGGCACGGTCGTGGAAGAGAAGATTTATCACGACGCCGGAGCAACCACGCCGCAAGGCATGACGCGCAAGGAGCTTTGCCGCTTGATTACCGAGGCCGGCCGCGTTCCCGTAGAGCGCGACACGCTGTACCACGCCGTTACGCGCACTGAAGATAGTTTTGTAGTTGCTGTTTAGAGAACGTGGAAAGGGGCGATTTCGATGGAAGCTTTTGGACGGGCTGCTTTGGCTGGATTCTGTTGGGGGTTCGCGTGGGGAGTCGGTTGCTCAATCGCAATCCTGTATTCCATTTATCTGTCCGCTTACCGCAAGGCGGTGAAGGATTCTCTCAAGAAGGTAAAGCCGCCGCGGTACACGCAGGTTCTCGATAAGATTCTGGCGAAGAAGGAAAAGAAGGCGGCAGCGGCGTCCACGTCCAACCCGCAAGGAACCGCTGTCTAGCAGTAGGGTCTCGATAAGGAAACGAGCCTCTGAACAAGATTTACTGGCGCACGACTGCGCCGCCCTTCATTACAAAGCTCACACGCTCGACAGCGGTAATGTCTTCCAGAGGATTGCCAGGAACGGCGACAATGTCAGCATAATAGCCGGGCTTTAGCTCGCCGATCTGGCCTTCCCAACCGAGCAGTTTCGCTCCGTTGATCATGTCGGCCTGCAAGACCGCCAACGGCTTCATTCCATAGCGGACCATCAGCTCCATCTCGACGGCTTGCGTGCCGTGCGGGAAGGGGCCAACGTCGGAGCCCACGGCAAATGGGATTCCGGCGGCAATCTGCTTTTTGAATTCGCGCTTCTTCACATCGAGCAGAGCTTTCTCGCGCGCGGCAACGGCGGGCGTAGGCGCGTGCTGCGCGAAGTAGTCGAAGATGGCGAATGTCGGCACGGCGGGAATCTGCTTTTCGCGCATCAGGCGCATGGTTTCGTCGCTGAGCTGGGTGGCGTGCTCCATGGAAGCTACGCCGGCCTGCGCTGCAAAAAGCGTGCCCGGCTCGCCCATGGCGTGGACGGCAACGCCGGTGCCCAGGCGATGCGCCTCCTCGACGGCCGCCGCCAGTTGCGCCTCAGTGTACTCGTAGGGCGTGTGCAGTTCGCCGTCAACCACGGTGTCTTTCCCCGTCTCATAAATCTTGACGAAGTCGGAGCCTTCCTTGTGCTGCTGGCGGATGACCTCGATCAGTTGGTCGGTGGAGTTGGCATAGTCCGCATTGGACAGCACGTGCTGCGCGGGGTTGTAGTGAATGGCGTCTTCGTGGCCGCCGAGGATGTTGATGGCGTTGCCGCTGATGCGCAGGCGCGGGCCGGGGATCAAACCCTGATTGATGGCGTCGCGCACAGCCGTGTCAGCCGAGCCGGCGCCTTCAGTGCCCAGATCGCGCTCGGCGGTGAAGCCGGCCAGCAGGTCGGCCCTGGCTGCGTCGGCAGCAAGCAGGGTGCGCCAGGGAACCGACTCCTCGACGGTTTGCAAGTCCTCAGCGCCGGGGTGCAGGAAGAGATGCACGTGGGCGTCAATCAGGCCGGGGAGCACCGTGGCGTCGCCCAGGTCGATGATCTTGGCCCCTTGCGGACGCTCGACCGAGCGGCCCACGGCGCGGATGCGCTCGCCTTCAACCAGAATCTCGCCGGGCTGAAGCAGGGTCCCGGTATCCACCTGGAGCAGCCGCGCCGCATGGAGAACGATGGTCGTGCTGGCCGGTTGCTGCGCATGGGCTGCGCCCGCAATGACGATAGCCAGGGTGAAGATGAGCAAGCGAATGGGGCGGGGGCAAAGAGACAGATTTTGCATGACACAAGAATATGCCGCATCAGCCCCCTCTTGTCGAGGGCCGATGCGGCATTGGTTGCACTTATCGCTCTAGTACGCCGGAATCCCGGTGAGGTGCTGGCCGAGAATCAGGGTGTGAATGTCGTGCGTGCCTTCGTAAGTAATGACCGATTCCAGGTTCATCATGTGGCGCATGATGGGGTAGTCGTCGGTGATGCCGTTGGCGCCCAGGATGTCGCGCGAGATGCGGGCACATTCCAGAGCCATCCACACGTTGTTGCGCTTGATGAGAGAGACGTGCTCGTGGCCGACCCGGCCGGCATCCTTGAGGCGGCCCACGTGCAGGGCGAGCAACTGAGCCTTGGAGATTTCATTGGCCATCCACACCAGCTTTTCCTGAACAATCTGATGGCTGGCGATGGGCTGGTTGCGGAACTGCTTGCGGAATTTGGCGTACTGGAGTGCGGTGTCGTAGCAGGACATGGCCGCGCCGATGGCTCCCCATGCAATGCCGTAACGAGCCTGGTTGAGGCACATGAAGGCGCTCTTGATGCCGAGGGCGCCGGGCATGGCCGCCGTGAGGGGCACATGCACGTCTTGCAGCGAGAGGCCGCTGGTGTGCGAGGCGCGCAAGCTCCACTTGCCGTGGACATCGTAGGCGGAAAAGCCCGGCCGGTTGGTCTCGATCAGGAATCCGCGGATTTTGCCGCCTTCATCCTCGACTTTGGCAAAGACAATGGCCACGTCGGCGATGGTTCCTGAGGTAATCCAGAGTTTTTCGCCGTTGAGAATGTACTCGTCGCCCACTTTTCGGGCTGTCGTGGTCATGGCTCCGGGATTGGAGCCGGCGCCGGGCTCGGTGAGGCCGAAGCAGCCCAGCTTTTCGCCGCTGGCGAGCGCGGGAAGCCACGTGTTCTTCTGCTCGTCGGAGCCGAAGGTGTAGATGGGATACATGACCAGTCCGGACTGCACGCTGACAAAGCTGCGGAAGCCGGAGTCGCCGCGTTCCAGCTCCTGCATCACCAGGCCGTACTCGACGTTGGACATGCCGGCGCAGCCGTAGCCTTCGAGGTTGGCGCCGAAGAAGCCCAGTTCGCCCATGATGGGGACCAGCTCGCGCGGAAAACGCTCCGTGCCGAAGCACTCCTCGATGATGGGAACGAGGTTGTCCTCGACAAAGTCGCGAGCGGTCTTCCGGACGAGCAATTCGTCCTCGCTGAAGCTGGAGTCGAGATGAAGAAGATCAAAGCCTTGAAATTTGAAGCCCATAAGTTACCTGCCATTCTGTCGCGATCAACCAAAACAGTCGATTCTAGCAGGTGGGGAGGGGTGGTGGGAACACGGGGCATTTCTTGGTAGTGGGCTACTTTGAATAAATGAGCTAGTTTTGCACAATTGGCAAATGAAATGCGGGGTGTGTAATGGCAACAGTGCGGGAAATCTTTGAAACACCGCACGATTGCTGTCCGAAGTGGGGACTCATGCTCACCGCATATCTTGACGAGACTGGCCATGAGGGGAAGGAAGTTGTGATTCTGTCCGGTTTTTTGGGGACAGCCGAGCAATGGGAGAAGTGTGAAGCTAACTGGCAATCTGAGCTATCCAAGCGCCAGCGGAAACATTTGCACATGGCAGAACTTCGTTGGTGGAAGCCCGAGCGTCTTCGGCCTCTACTAGCCGCGCTTGGACCTATCCCCCATGCAGCGGGTCTGCAAGCTGTCTACTCTGCGGTGAAGATCGCCGACTACGCAGATTTGGTTGACGGCACCGTGATGCAAAAGCTATGGAAGGGTTATTACATCACGCTGCTCGGCGTGAGTGACGTTATTGCCAAGCATATCCCGCCTGAAGAGACATTCAAGCTAGTACTCGAAGCGCAAGACACATACGAGACGGGAGCACAGCAAATTTACCTTGGCGCACGAGAAAACCGCACACCTGACGGCAGGCGCAAATGGGTGTCTCTTGAATTTATTGAGAAAAACGATTCGGTGTTAGCAGAACCGGCCGACTACTTGGCATACGCTCAGTTGCAGCACTATCGAGACCCGAAGTCGGTAAAGTCTGAATTATGTGCGCCGATCCTTAGGATGCAGCGTTCAGGCTTAGCCCGGAACCACCTGGACCAGAGAGACAACTTACGGCTGTTTGTGAAGGGCATGATTGAGAGATACCCAAAGCTGATGCGAAGTGCGGCTTAAGCCGCCATTTGTTCGGCTTCGTAGGACTCCCACAGCGCAACCAAGTCCTTTACGTCCCATAGCTTGCTAGTCACGCCAGCGGCCATTGCCGGAGTGCAACGGAGCGTTCTGTGAATCTGAATGAAGTTGTAGGAGAAGTAGTTGAGGGCCGTTGCCGCCGCATGGTTGCGGCGCTTGCGGGAGAACCCGTTCGACAGGCGGGTGTAGCGCCTCATCTTCGTTCTCACCGTCCAGTTCTGACGCTCGATGTAGCTGGTCGAGACGTGCTTCGGGTCCGGGTTGCCGCTAATATGGCGCTCCTGAATCCCGATGCACTGTGCGGGCGAGTAGCGGGTTTCATTCTCAAGAGGCTTGCCGTAGATTTTTTGCAATATCGAGTAGTCCACTTCGCAGCCAAATGCCCGTTCCACCGCTTCAATGTAGGGGTTGTGGCCGTCAGTGGTGATCTGCACCCGATGTCTCAGACGGCTGGCCAGATCGTCAACGAAGTTCCTGGCGGTACGCGCATCACGGCTGCCGAGAGTCCAGCACGGAACCAGTTTAGTGTCAGCATCCACGGCAACCCACAACCAGATATCGCCAGCGTCGGGATGGTTCTTGGCAATCGCCTCGGTGCGTTGCTTCTGTTTGCAGTAAATCCACGCCCACATCTCGTCAAGCTGCAAGCGTTGGCAACTGAGATTCTGGAACACCTTGTCCTGGTAGTCGGCGCATACGTCGCCAACTTCCACAAGCAAACGCATCACGGTTTTCTTCGCAACGCCGGTCATTCTGACGGTGGACCTGATCGAGCATCCTTCGATCAAGCAACTAATCACTTGTTCTCTTGTGTCGCTTGATAAGTGGTTCATAATGAGACAAGTATACTAATACGCTTTAGCATTGTCAAGAGGAAAAATGCAATGGAACAAGATATTATTTACGCGGCTCTCTTCAAGCTGGCGCTGGATAGTGAGGGCACAGCCGAAAATGCGTTCAAGGCGCTAATCCGAGCGGGTAAGGTGGCTGAAGTCTACATGGGTCCTTATGTGCCAGATTCTTTGTGGGTATCCTTTAAGGGTTTGCAGAGTTCAAGCAGCGCCACTGCAAGTGTGCCTTCGGCGGAATAGTGGATGATGCGCCAACCCTTCCGCGCAAGCTTGTTCACTTTAGCGAGGAATTCTGCTTCGTTCCCTCGCTCTCTAATGAACTGATATTCGTATTCAAGGTGTTCCACGCGTAATACCTCCTGGCTGTTAGGGTTTTTTGAGCACGATGGCCAAAATGAAAGAAACGAGCATACCCACTCCAAAGCTAACGGCAAGCCACGTAGCTGGGTTTTTCAGAGGAGAAGGTTCGTTGAGGACGATGAGCAGGATGAAAAAGACGAGCATGGCCAGTCCGGTGCCGATGGCCAGCCATATATGGGGGTCTTTGAGTGAATTGTAGTCGGCTGGTTCGACCGGACGGGGCGGCAAACGCGGGGGCGGTGTCAAAGCGGCCTCGCAGGGACTTTGCCCTTGGCCCAACGTGCCTGGGCAGCCTTTTGGGCGACTTCGCTGCGCTGTTCGGGCGTCATGGTGGTTAGTCGGCGTTTACCGCCTATTCGACCTCCACGGCGACCCATGGCTGCCATGACGCGGGATATGTCGGAGCTAGAGACCTTGGCAGGTGCGGGTTCTTCTGTGCCGGTCAGATGCCGGACCATCTGGAAAGCGGCCTGGTTCACGTCTTGGGAATGTGCGGTTGTGCTTAAACGCTTTGGCATAGATTTAGTATGCCACCAAACAGGGTGATGGGGCGCTAGAATTCAAAGTAGCCCACTACCCATTTCTTGGTTGCGGGCCAAGTGTTTTGTGCGGGGCCATACACCGTTTATCTACTGCCGTTGAGCCAGCATAGCGCCTGGTTGGTTCAGAGCGCTATCCCTAAATATGTGCTTTCGTCGATGAAGATAGCGATACATCGCTGAATCTAAGGTTCTGAATGCTGAAAGGAAGATCATATTTCGTTCTATAAGGGCAGTCGTAGAAGCCAAGACATCTGCGAATTGCTCCCCCCTCTCACCAAAAGATGCGACATTTAGGGCCAATTCGTGTACCTCCTCATTTGAGAGCGTAAGGAACACAGAATTGATGAGAAGGAACGCATCTAGACAAAGGGCTGCTGTTCTTTTGTTGCCGTTACTGAAAACGTGGCCAGTGGCAATATGAATGAAGAGGTAGGCTGCTTTGGCCGCGATTGTGGGGTACAGTTCATGGCCAAAGCAGTGTTGATACGGCTGATGGGCCGCCGAGTGGAGAAGATTGAGATCTAGGCATGTACTTTTTTGAACAGGCTCGACCCCAGGCCACACCATCGCAATGCCAAAATCATGCGCGTTCTCAATTAGCGCTGCAGATAGTCGATGTGTCGGTTTGTTATTCTTCGGCAAGTTTCTTGAGTGCAGGGTAATACTTCGCCGCAGAGCCGACGAACGGAGAGCGACTCGGGGCTTTCTGGCCACGAACCTGCTTGGCCTGGGTCATATTCGTGCGAGTGATTCTTATCAGTGTGCGGATCTTTTTTGCAGTAGCGGCAGTCATACAATTATCCCCCTCTCCCTTTAAGGGTTGTTGCGCTTCAGAGGTCACTTTACGTTCCGAAGGGAACGCTTGGACATTTGAGTCCCTTAATATGCCTCTAGAAAAATGGAAGGGCAGTCCTTGTCGTGCGCCCCGTGTTCCCCGAAGTGTATAACACTCTCAGGATACCTGTATAGACCCAAAAATAAGCAAAAGGTTGCACATCATTAGCCCCGGCGCGCCTCATGCCGTTTGCTGCGAATACTTTAGAATTGATCGTCCATTGAGCAAATTCACCATTTCCTCAATATTCCAGACGCGATTGGAAGGCCCCGCTTCCATCGCAAGGGTCACGCGCAATGTCTGGTGGACCCGGCAAAAGTTGTGATAAAGAAGACAGATTGCCAGCATGTGCTCGCGATTTTCCAGCTTCCTTGAGAGTCCGTTTGTAAGCCGGGAGAACCCGCGCTTCGACATGCGCGTGGTCACGTTCTCGCGCTCCACAAGGGAAGCGGAGGCGTGATTTTGGTCCGAGCTGCCGACGGCCTGTTTCCTATACCGATTCCCGTTCTACTCCAGAAACTCGCGCACAAACGGGTTCTGGCTTTTGACCAGCTCGTGAAGCGAGCCGTCGAAGATGAGGCGGCCTTCTTCGAGCATCAAGAAAGTTGTGTTGGGGTCGGTTTCGCCTTTGGGGAAGGGGACCATGCGGCCTTCTTCGGGGTCAAATCGATGGTTGCAGAGGGCGAAGGCGTCCTGCAGGCGATGGGTGACCAGCAGTGAAGGGGTATGGCTGACGTCGCGCTCCTTGACGATCAGCTCGATGATGGTGGTCGAGGTGACGGGGTCGAGTCCGCCTGTGGGCGAATCGTAAAGCAGCAATTCCGGCGTTTGGATGAAGGCACGGGCGATAGCCACGCGGCGGCGCATTCCGCCTGAGAGGCTGGCCGGAAACATGTCGAAGGTCTCCTCCAATTCGACAAAGCGCAGGGCGTCGCGGACGCGGCGGTCGATTTCGCTGTCGGGAACCTGTGCCTGGATCAGCTGATAGGCCACGTTGTCGCGAACGGAGAGCGAATCGAAGAGCGCGCCCTCCTGAAAGACCATGCCGGTGCGGGCGCGCAGAGCGAAGAGCTGTTCCTCGGGCATGTGGGTAATCTCTTCGCCGAAGAGCAGAATGCGGCCCTCATCGGGGCGCAGCAGGCCGTTGGCGAGCTTGAGCAGAACGCTCTTGCCTACGCCGGCCGGGCCGAGCAGGACACGCGTCTCTCCCGGCGCAATGGAGAAGCTGACATTTTCCAGCACCGGTGGGCCGTCAAAGGCGATGGAGACATTGCAAAAGGCGGCGACCGGCCTGGCCATATCTTGATCGGATGGGCCGGGGCCGGGCTGGGCGAAAGCGGGGCAGTCGCTCATAGGGGCGGAAAGAGGGTGAGCAGAACCTGGGTGAGGAGGAAGTCAACGAAGATGATGAGCACCGAAGCCCATACGACGGCATCGATGGTGGAGCGGCCTACGCCCTGGGTTCCACCCTTGGTTCTCATGCCGTAAAAACAGCCGATGGAGCTGAGGATATAGCCGAAGAAGAGCGGCTTGACCAGTCCCTGGATGACGTCGGGATAGCGCAGGGCCTCCCAGGCTTTGTTCAAGTACAAAGTGCCATTCTGGTGGTTCATGAAAACGGTGACCAGTCCGCCGCCGGCGATGCCGCAGGCGTCGGAGACGATGGTGAGAAACAAGAGCATGGTAATGGTGGCGGCGATGCGCGGGGTGACCAGTTTGCGCATAGGGTCAACGCCCAGGGCGCGCATGGCGTCAATTTGCTCCGTCACAACCATCGACCCGAGTTCGCTGGCCATGGAACTGGCGTTGCGCCCAGAGACCATGACTCCGGTTAGTATGGGGCCAAGTTCGCGGATCATGGTAAGCGCGACAAACTGGCCGGTGACGGCGGTGGCGCCGAAGGACGACAGCGTGGCAGCCGATTGCAGCGCCAGCACGCCACCGGTGGAAAGACCGGTAAGCACCACGATGGACAAGGAGCCGACGCCGATGATGTCGGCTTGAATGAGGAATTCAGGCCAGTAGATGGGGGGGCGATAGAGATTTGTGAAGGCGCGCCAGGCAAACAGGGAGTAGTCCTGCACGGTGAGGACGAGGGACTTGGCGGTCTTTTCTATCGACTGTATCGCCATTGCGTTTGCCGGCCTGCGGCGCTCCCGTAAGTGTTGTTGCAAGGACAGGATAGCGCATGAGGGATGGGGGAGCGGAATGAATCGCGAAGGGCTCACCAGACTGGGAGACGAGAATTTTTGATAATGTGGTTGTTTTCTCCTTGACAGCTTAGGAGAGATGAGGCTAGTCTCCTAATCATCTTAGGGGGCACCGTGAACGACCAGGCTCAGCTTCTTCCCGGCACACTCGATCTGCTTATCTTGAGGGCGGTTTCGCTCGGCCCGCTGCATGGGTACGGAATCCTGCTGCGCATCGGGCAGATTTCCGACAATGCGCTGCTCATCGAGCAGGGTGCGCTCTATCCCGGCCTGTTTCGCCTTGTCCGTCAGGGATTGCTCAAGGCGAACTGGGGCACATCGGAGAACAATCGCCGCGCCAAGTTTTATGAACTCACCGTCGCTGGCCGCAAGCGTCTGCAGGAAGAGACAGATAGCTGGAACCGCCTGGCTACTGCAATCGCGTCCGCGCTTTCGCCACAACCGGAGGAAATATGAAACTCCTCGATTCGCTTCGCTTCCGCATGGCCGCGCTGTTTGGGCGCGACCAGATGCACGCCGAAATGGAAGAAGAAATTCGCTCCCACATTCAGCACCGCGCTGACGATCTGGTACGCTCCGGCATGAGTCGCGCCGGAGCGGAACGGCGCGCACGCATCGAGTTCGGCGGACGCGAGAAGTACAAAGAGGAGATTCACCAGGCTCTGGGCGGCAATTTTATCGGGACTTTTCTGCAGGATGTGCGGTTCGCTCTCCGCGTGCTGCGCAAGTCACCCGGATTCACGGTAGCCGCGCTCTTGACGCTGGCATTAGCCATCGGCGCCAACGCCGTGGTTTTTGCCGTATTGAATGCGCTGATACTGCGTCCGCTGAATGTGCCACAGGCCGATACCCTCTACTCGATCGAGCGTGGGTACTATAAGGCCGTGGATTTTTCTTATCCCGACTATCTCGACCTGCGCGAACGCAACCGCAGCTTCGATGATTTGGCGGTGTATACCCTGGCGCCGATTGGGCTGGATACGGGAAAGAACGCGTCCCAGGCCTGGTGCTATGAGGTGAGCGGGAACTATTTCGACGCGTTGCACATTCAGCCGTTTCTTGGCCGCTTCTTTCACGGCGCCGATGAGCACGGTCCAAACAGCGCTCCGTATATTGTGCTGAGTTACGCCTATTGGCACAGACATTTTCAGGATGATCGTGGCGTGGCGGGCCGTCAGGTTCAGGTGAACAAGCATCCTTTCACCATTCTCGGCGTCGCGCCGCCTGAGTTCCGAGGGACTTTACTGTTCTTCTCCGCGGACCTGTGGCTGCCCATGGTTGATCAGGGACAAGTGGAGGGGTTGAATGTTTTGAACGCGCGCGGGGAGCGCCACATTTTCCTCTTGTTCGGACATTTGAAGGCGGGTGTTACCCGGGCGCAGGCCATTGGTGATTTGAACTCTGTTGGTTCTTATCTCGAAAAAAACTACCCCAAAGACGAAGCCGATATGACCTTTTCCCTGGCGCGGCCCAGTCTTGCCGGCGACATGCTGGGGCCTCCGGTGAAGGGATTCATGACGGGAATGATGCTGCTGGCGGGGTTGATTCTGCTGGCCGCGTGCGCCAACCTGGGCAGCCTGTTTGCTGCGCGCGCCGCCGACCGTTCTCGCGAGGTTGCTTTGCGCCTGGCGCTCGGTTCGAGCCGCAAGCGCATTCTGCGCGGAGTGTTTACTGAGGCCTTGCTGATATCAATTGCAGGAGGCGCCCTGGGACTGTTGGGCAGCATCGCATTATTGCGCGAGCTGATGGCATGGCAGCCAGTTCCCCAATATCCTTTGTATCTGCCTGTGACTCCGGACGCGCAAGTTTACCTGGCCGCACTATTTTTGGCTTTAGCCAGCGGATTTCTTTTTGGCGCTGTCCCGGTGAGGCAGATACTTCGCACCAATCCTTACGAGGTGGTCAAGGCTGGGTCAAGCGGCATCATTGCGGGCAATGCCGGAAGCAGAATTACGCTCAGGGACGTGTTGCTTGTGGTGCAGATTGCCATCTGTGGCGTGCTGGTTACTTCTTCGCTTGTTGCAGTGCGCGGGCTGGTGCGCTCTATGCACAGCAATTTTGGTTTTGAGCCGCAGAACGCAATGTTGGTGGATACAAATCTCAGCATGTCGGGCTATAGCGGCGACCGGGTTCCCGCAATGCAAAGACGCATGATCGATGCGCTTGATGCGATTCCCGGCGTAAAGAATGTGGGACTGGTGAGCCAAATCCCGTTGGGAGGGGGCGGGACGAGCGCGAATGTCTTTAAGGACCAAACGACAGACCTGAGGCCGGCGAATTCCGCTTCCTGGGTCGCGATGTTCAATATATCTCCCGAATACTTTCATGCGGCGGAAACATCTCTGTTGGCAGGCAGGAATCTCTCCTGGCAGGACGATAAGACTGCGCCGCGCGTGGCAGTGGTCAACCAACTTTTTGCGCGCACAATCTTCGGCTCGGTCAGCAATGCGCTGGGCAAATACTACAAGATGGAAGATGGGACGCGCGTACAAGTGGTGGGCGTTGTCGAAGACGGAAAGTACTATATGCTCACCGAAGATCAGCGCACGGCGATGTTTCTACCATTTCTGCAATCGCCCACCAGCCTCACATGCCTGGTGGTGCGCTCTGATCGCGATCCGGCGCAACTGGCGCCAGCCATCAGGAGTGCGCTGCGGAGCCTTGACGGCGCATTGCCTTTAAATGTCCAAACATGGAACCAGGGATTGGATATCGCGCTGTTTCCCTCCCGTGTGGCGACGACGGCGTTGGGCGTACTGGGCGGAATGGGCGCGATGCTTGCACTCACAGGCATCTTTGGAATGGCTGCATACTCAGTGAGCAAACGGCTTCGGGAGTTGGGAATTCGCATCGCCCTTGGCGCTAAGCGCAAAGAGGTGTTGCAGGCCGCGTTGGGGCGGCCATTGAAATTGCTGGCCATTGGTTCGGCGGCGGGTTTGCTCCTCGGGATTCTGGCGGGCAAGGTGCTGGCTTACATCGTGTATCAGGCAACTCCCCGCGATCCGCTGGTGTTATGCGGAGTTGTTCTGGCGATGTTGCTGCTGGGCCTCGTGGCTACGTGGATCCCGGCGCAACGCGCCCTTTCAGTCGATCCCTTGATCCTGCTGCGTGAAGAGTGACCAGGTTCTATTGGGTCGCGGCGCGCGGCTTGATCAACTCGTCGAGATAGTCCGGCTTGTCCGCTACGCGGACCAGGTGTGGAAACTTATCGCCGCCATGGTAGTTGATGACGCAGGTCCGGAAATAATCGTCCACCACAACCAATAGTGTGACCGGCTGCGAGGTGTCTTTGGCGGCTTTGATTGCGTCCGCGAGCAAATCGTGGCTGTAGACGCGGCCATTGACGCCGATGACTTTCATTCCCGAAGAGACGCCGGCCTCGAACGCGGGACTGCCGACAATGGCATCGGTCACCGTGCCGTCGGCGCCCACCTTAAGGCCGATTGAATAGACATCGCCGGGGTCGCCGTTGCGTCCCTGCAACTTCATCGGTTCGCCGTTCAGCACAACCTTCCAGCCGCCGTTTTCAATGCCGCCTGTGGGCGCATCCGCTGAGGTGGAATTCAGCCGGGTGTGAAAGAAGCCGGCCCAGTCAAAGGGCGCAATCGCATTCAGCGTACTCACCAATTCGTCGAAGGTGTATGTCTTCACTTCCGCGCCATGATTGGGACCGCCGTGGAAAGCCTGGCAGAAATCGTCGATGGTTTTCTGGCCGTGGCTCTCGCGATGAATAATGGTGGCCACTTCAAGCCAGAGCAGATCGCCTTCGTCGTAGTAATCAACGCCGCGGCGCCAGTTCAGCCAGCCGCCTCTTGCACGCCCCATTCCCGGCTCTCCGATAGCGGTGTCGAGCAAGGGGCGCCAAGTGCGTCCGGGACGGCCCGGCCCAAGCGAGGCAGCGATGGCGGCCATATGCTCGTGGTACTGCTCCTGAGTCCAAAAGCCGCTGCGCGCGGCCAGCATCGGCCCAAGGTAATCCGTGAGTCCTTCGTAGACCCACAACAGATCGGTTTCCATCGGCGCTTCAAAGTCAGGCGTGGACAGATCAGCGGGGCGGCGGAATTTGCCATTCCATGAGTGAACGAATTCATGCGCCAGCAAGCCGCCGATGAACATTCCGGAACTGGGCAGAAGCAGAGCGCGCTCCGGTAGGCGGCTATCGTTGGACTCGTGATGTTCAAGGCCGAAGTGCGCCACATGATCGCTGAGAGTGAGCAGAAAATGATAGTCGCGATAATGGCGCGCGCCGAATAGCTTGCCCGATTCGGCAACCAGATTGGTCATCTGCTTCTGATTGTCGGGGCTCATGTTCAGCGCGGCTTCGCTGTCGGCCACCATGTCGAGTTCGTGATGAATGGGCTCGCCTGGGGGCGTGATGTCAATGGCGCGATAATATTCGCCGGTAATTACGGGCGAGTCCACCAGCATCTCAAGAGAAATCGGCTTGAACGAAACCTCATTGCCGGATTGCTTTTCGACTGGAAGCGATGTGCCGAATTTCCAGCCATCAGGCATTAGAATTTTGGCTTCATAACTCAGTTGCCGCGCGGGGACGCCGGCCGGATAAAGAACCACTTCATTCCATTCGAGGTCTAGCAGCTTGTCAGTGGCCGAAACGCCATCCGGTTCAATGTAGTCGTATTTGGCCTCGAGACGGCTGACGCCGGCAGGGATTTCCAAGTGGAATTTGTACCCGTCCAGCTGATCGCGCCGCCACGGAATGGTCTTGCCGTCCGCTTCGAACTTGAGGCCGGTGAGGCTTGCGATTGGCCCATTGGGTCCGTGCTCGCCGGGAATCCATTGGGGATAGTAAAGCGTCAGCGGCCCGGGCTTGACGGGAATGACTTCATGAGCGCTCAAGAGCTTCTGCTGCGTCCTGGTTGCGTCTACCGTGACCGAAATCGTCTGGCCGGTCAGCGCGGCGGGCGCTGCGATAACCAGGGTTATGGCGAGAAACACCAATGCGCGAAAACGGCCGAGTTCCATGCAAATGCTCCTTTGGCGAAACAGAAGAAATCTACCTGTGCATCATACTATCAACCGGCGGGGGAGCGGTGAAGGGCTACAAATGGAGTGATAGCCACCGTGGTTGAGGAGGAATGATGGGTGATCTGCAGATTTCGGACAACTGGGTCTTTCTTGTGGGGGGAGTTATTGGCATCATCTGCGTTTTAGGCGCAAAGACTTTTTCCTGGAGCAACAGTGAATTCCTAGCCACTGAAGAAGATCGCAAACAGGAGATTCCGATGACTCTGCTCAAACGTTGAATATTAGTCGGAATTTGCGCACTGATCAGCGCTTATGGCGCTATCCAACTTCAGCGAGATCATGCTTGGAATCTATTTCCGGTTGGGAGGGGGACTACGCCGTCCTCCACGCGTTAACGCAATTGTAAGCTATCCGCTGCTTTCTTATTCCCGGCCCTTTTTGCGAATCTCGATGTTGAGACGCTTGATTTTCTGGTTGAGCGTGGAGAGCGGGATGTGGAAGTGTTCGGCGGCGTCGGTCTGGTTCCAGTTGCAGCGCTCGAGCTTTTCGATGATGATGCGGCGCTCAATGTCTTCGAGGATATTGAAGAGCGAGGCGTCGGGGTTGTGTTCGAGCAGGGCGTCCTGGAAGCTGCGGCCGGTGATGTGGCCGGGGAGCAGATCGGAGCCGATGACCGGCCCACTGGAGAGCACCACGCCGCGTTCGATGGAGTTTTCGAGCTCGCGAACGTTGCCGGGCCACTCGTAATCGACCAGGGTGCGCAACGCGTCGGCGGAGAGCTTGCGCGGTGAGAGGCCGTTCTCGTTCGCGTAGAAATCGAGGAAGTGCTGCGAGAGAAGGGGAATATCTTCGCGGCGCGCGCGCAGCGGCGGCAGGTCAACTGTGATGACGTTGAGGCGATAGAAGAGGTCTTCGCGGAAGCGGCCTTCGCGAACTTCCTTGCGCAGGTCGATGTTGGTGGCGGCGATGATGCGCACATCCACCTGAATCTCCTGCACGCCGCCCAGATGCATGAAGCGGCGATCCTGCAGGACTCGCAGGATTTTGGCCTGCGTGTCCATGCCCATGGTGGCGATTTCGTCCATGAAGAGCGTGCCGCCATTGGCGACTTCAAAGAGGCCTTTTTTTGAAGCGATAGCCGACGTGAATGCACCCTTGACGTGGCCGAAGAGGGTGGATTCAAGCAGCTCGCTGGGCATGGCGCCGGTGTTGATGGGGACGAATGGCTTGTCTTTGCGCGGCGAGTTAGCGTGGATGGCCTTGGCAATGAGTTCCTTGCCCGTGCCGCTCTCGCCCTGGATGAGAACAGTGGAACGGCTGGGCGCGACCTGCGCAACAAGGTCGAAGACCTTAAGCATGATCTCGCTCTTGCCCACGATATTGGCGAAGTTATAACGCTGCTTGAGCGTGCGCTTGAGTTGCAGGTTTTCTTCTTCGGCCTTGTGGCGGGCTACGGCGGAGCGAATGTCGGCCAGCAGCTTTTCGTTGTCCCAGGGTTTCTGGACGAAGTTTTCAGCGCCGGCGCGAATGGCATCAACGACGTTGTCCACGGTGCCGTAGGCGGTGATCATGATAACCGGCAACTCGGAATTGCGCTCCTTGATCTGAGGCAGAATCTCAAGACCGCTCTGGCCGGGGAGAGCCAGGTCAAGCAGCACCAGGTCGAAGCTTTCCTGGTCGAGAAGTTTGAGGCCTTCGATGCCGTCGATGGCGACTCTCGTGGTGTATCCCTCGAGCGAGAGCAGCACTTCGAGCGACTCGCGGATGGCGGCTTCGTCGTCGATGACGAGAATGCTGGCCAGGCCGGCGGGGAGGCCAGATTCGTCGGCGGCGTTTGCAGATGCGGGCGGATTCAAAGACTGTTCAACCTCAGACATGAACGGAATTCCTCAGCAAGGGAAACTCAAGGTGGAAGGTTGTGCCGGCGCCGACAGCGCTCTCGACATGAATCTTGCCGGCGTGTTCCTGGATGATGCCGTAGGAGACGGAAAGTCCCAGGCCAGTGCCGCGGCGGTCGCCGGGCCGGACCATGGTTTTGGTGGTGAAGAACGGATCGTAGATGCGCTTGAGGTGCTCGGGCGCAATGCCGGAGCCTGAATCGGCGACCAGCGCGGCCACATAGCTGCTTTGCCCCTCAGGCGAATTGATTTGCGTGGCGACACGCAAGCGGCCACCGCCGGGCATGGCCTCCTTGGCGTTGAGCAGCAGGTTGAGAAAGACCTGCTGCAGCTTGCCGGGGTTGCCGTGAATGGCGGGCAGCGACTCGGTGAGTTCGAGATCGACGATAATCTGCGCAGTCTTGAACTGATGTTCGAGCAGGGAGAGCGTATCACGGATGACCTGGTTCAGGTTCGTGTCACGAAATTCCGTAGTCGAAGTGCGGGAAAAATTCAGCAGGCCATTGGCTATTTCGGCGGCGCGGAAGCTCTGCTGGATGATCTTGTCGAGCACCGGGCCAAGGCGCTCGTCGCCCTTGAGCTGCTTGGAAAGCATCTGCGCGTAAGAGGAGATGACGGCCAGCGGAGTGTTGATCTCATGGGCTACGCCGGCGGCGAGCAGGCCGATGGAGCTGAGTTTGTCAGACTGCGCCAGTTGGGTTTCCAGCGAGACACGCTCCGTGATGTCGTCCACCAGGATAATGCGTCCCACGGAAACAAAATCGCGCGAGAGCAAGGGAGCGATGGCGATGTTGGCGGTGCGCATCTCGCCAGCGCGCGTAGTTAGGGGGAACTTGTAAAGGTGATGGACGCCTTGCTCGTTGCGGAAGGTGTCGAGAGCATCGACAAACTCGGCGGGGAAGACGGAACGAAGCTCCTGCCCGATGGCTTCGGCACGGCTGAGGGCGTACATGGCCTCCATCTGCGCGTTCCAGCTTTCAATGCGTTCGTCCAGATCGAGAGCCAGGATGCCGACGTTGATGGACTCGACAATGTTTTCGTTGAATTCCTTCAGGCGCTCGAATTCACCGATTTTTTCCTGAAGCCGGGCGTAGAGACTGGCGTTCTGAAGTGCGATGCCGATGTAGCTGGCAAGGGATTCGAGCAGTTCAATGTCCTCGCTGGAAAGGAAATCGCCGCCGATGGTGCGGCCCAGGCCGATGACGGCGATGGTGCGCGTGGCGGCTCCGTCCTGAACGCGACAGGGCAAGTAATAGTTCAGGTCGAGCAAGGCCGCGGTGCGCTGCTGGCGCGCGGGCAGGTGGAGGGCCGCCTGGGCGTTCTCCAGGAAGATGTGCGAGTGGTCCTGGGCGCGGTCGAAGTCCAGAAATTCCAATGCCATTTTGTCTTGCGCGGCCAGAGCGTCGGCAGGCAGCCCATGGGATGCGGCCAATTGCAGACGGCCAGCTTTCTCCGCTGAGTTCTGGGCCAGAAAGATTGCCACGCGCGCCACCAGCAGAGTACTCGGTAGGCGATCGACGATGGACTTCAGCAGAGCCTGAAGATCGGTTTCGGAACTTAGGCCGCGGCCGAACTCGACTAGCGCCTTGCGGTAGTCGTAGCGATGGCGGTCAAAGACGCGGTCGACCCAGCCCTGAATCCTGCGCTTGAGCGGCTCAAAGAGCATGAGCGCCAACACGATCGCGATGCCCTCGCCCCAGTCTTTAACAGGTTCAGGCAGACGATAGTGGGCCAGGCCGGCAGCCGCAGCGATTGCCCCGAAGTAGGCTCCAAGAATCAGGCCGGTGGCGAGCGTGTACGCCACGCCGCGCTTAAAGATCAGGTCAGTGTCCATCAGGCGGTAGCGCACGATGGCCCAACTGAAGGTGAGCGGCAGAAAGACGATGGAGAGGCCGGCGAGATTGGTGAGCCAGCTATACGGATGCCAATCCAGGAGGAAGGGAATGGCGTAAAAGAGCGTGAAGGGCACGACTGCGAGTAGCGCTCCGCGGGTAAGCCATTTCAATTGCTGTCGCAGAAGCGGCGTGTTGGCGCGGCTGTAACTCAGCACGAACAGCGCGGCGGCAAAGACGTAAAAGAAGGCGTCGTAGCCGGTGCCGACCTGTTCAAGGCGGTGCTTGAGCAGTGCGGTGGCTTGCCAGAAGTTGATGGCATAGAGCCAAAGGAAAAACAACGCGGCGCCGGGCGTGTAGATGAGCGGCAAAAGCCAGCGGCGGCCAAACTTCTTTAAACGTTCCTCGGGGAAGCTGAGCGCGAAGTGGAGGAATAGCGCCGGTTGCAGTGATTCAGCCAGCACGTTGCCCCAAAAGACGGTCCAGTCGAGCAGGTCGAATGTGCCTGTGTACTTCAACGCGTAAAGCGAGAAAGAGACCAGGCAGAACATATAGAAGTGAGTGGCGCGCGGAGCCGTCCAGCGGCGAAAGAGCACATAGATGCCGATGGCTAGATAGATGAGCCCGATGAGGCGCTGACCTAGCGCCAGGCTCCGGTCCATCGGCTCAGGGATCACCTCGACGACATCTTCGCGCAGCGCGCCGGGCGCGACGCCTTTGCGGGTGAGCTTGTAGTAGATCTGGAAGTAGTTTCCGGTGCGGTAGAGGGCGCGCTCCAGATCGGCGGACCTTACGATCGGGGAGAATTTAACCTCGGCGGAGAGAGCAAACTGTTCGTCGCCGGCGCTCTGGTCAGAAGGCTCAGGCAGTTCCTTGACCACCGGCAAGCTCTCATGCGAGCGGAGCCTCTTGGGCAGACCCGGACCGACGGAACCAACCGGCAGGATATTAACCCCCGTAAGCAGGTCGCCCTCACGGATGCCTGCGCGCTTTCCGGGGCTGTCAGGCAACACCTTTTCTGCGATGAGTCCTGCGCCATTGGCAGCCTCGCGCCACCAGACGCCGTCGTCCGGTAGCTGGGCGCGGCGCTCCTCCATGAAATTCAACACTGCAAGCGACACCAGGCCGGCCGTAACAACGATCAGCAGCGTTGCCTGCAAGCGATTGAGGAAGCTAGTCTCCACAGGGAAGCACCTTAAGTCAGTCTAAATTGTTGCACGTATGGTGCCACGACTGCAGAATGTGTCCCACGCCGTGAACAAGGAGGCAACCGGTTGACAACACGCGAGATAAGGACGCATGTTGGTTGCAAAATTCAACCAAGGCGAACGGCGATTGTTTGCAGGCAATACAATAAACAGTATATGCTATATATAAAACAGTATTTGCCTATTGAAACCTGTACTCCATTAACAAATAACTCTGCTTGAGCAGTTAAACACGGTAACCGTCTTCCTACTTAACGGCAGCGTTGTCTCCCGCCTGCAGGGCGAGAAATGGCGGAACGATGCGGCTGCATTTTCTGCGCGGAGATTCTTTATCGAGGAATGACCCGCAGGCCGTTTTCATCGAGTATTCTGTTGTTGATTGAAGATTTTGATTTTTCGGGAGGAAGGAGTGATTTCGATGCGTCGTGTCTTGATGTGCGGTTTAGCGGGGCTAGCGGTTTGCATGTTGTTTTCAGCGGCTGTGCTGGCCGCCCGAAATCTTGCTGATTATCCGTTGAGGGTTCACATCTTCTCTCACGATTCAGTTTCACACTATTGGGGCCCGGGCGGTGCACGGTCTCTGAATGAAGTCGACGGCGAGGGCCGGGCAAATCTCTTTGAGAATGGGGAGCCGCGGGGCTTTGACTTCAGATACAACTGCGGGAACCGTCTCATGAATTCGATGGGCTATGAGACCTATCCGGCGCGCTGGAAGAAGCCGGGAAAAGAGATGCAGATATTGTTGCCGGCTGATGGCGGCGCTTGCGACTTCAAGGTTGATGTGAAGCCGGACGTGGTTTATGTCAGGCACAATGGCTCGCTGAATGAGGAGCCGGCGGCAAGGTACAAGGCATGGATGGTGAGGCACCAGTACGATCCGGAACACGGGATGAATCTGCCTTTGGAGTCGGCTCCCGTACCGAAGCCCGCACAGGCGCCGCCCCCAGCGAGCGCGCAGCAGCAAACCGCGCCACAATAACAATAAAATGACAAGCGGGGCGGGCAACTCTGTCCGCCTCACATTCTAGTTACATAAACGAGAATTGCTGATGGGGCTGTAAACTTGCAGCCAGTGCGGGCGTCTATCTAGGTAATGGCAGCCGGCACAGCATTGGAACCGATGACCATGGCCATGGCAGAGGAGATAGGCGCCGAAGAGTTTTCGGCTGTCGTCGCAAGGCATCGCGCGCAGATCTTCCGGTTTCTGCTGGCGTCTACGCGCGATGTGGACTTGGCGGAGACGCTCACACAGGACTGTTTCCTGAAGGCGCACAGGAACTGGGCGAGCTTCAGGGGCGAGTCGAGCGCGATGACGTGGTTGATGCGCATCGCCATCAATCTGCAGAAAGACCACTGGCGCAACCGGCGGATGCAGTTTTGGCGGCAGACGCGGGCCAATGCTGTGGAACTGGGCGAGGCGAGCGAGTGGCTGCCAAGCGGCGAACGATCGGCCGAGCAACAGTTGCTGGCACAGGAGCGAGTTCGTCAGGTAAGCAAAGCGGTTGAGGGACTAAGCGAGCGTCAGCGAACGGTATTTCTGCTGCGCTATGTGGAAGAAGCTGAATTAAGTGAAATTGCCAGGGCCACGGGGTTGAGCGAGGGCACCGTGAAAGCGCACCTCTCGCGGGCAGTGGCGAAGGTTCGAGCGGAATTGGGGGGGAAACAGTGAATTTCAAAAAGAAATTGGGCTGCGAGCCAGCCAATGCAGGGAAGCCCTGTCGAGAGCGGACAGAAGAGGATTTTGAAGCAATGCATCCAGAATTGATCAAGGCGCTTGGCGAGTTTCGCTTGAGTGTTCATGCCTGGAGCGAGGCGGCCTATGGCCGGTCGCGGAGGGTAGAGGCGCCCGGCAGACGGCGGGTTTGGCGGTTGGCGGCCGGATGGGCGCTGGGCTTCTTTCTGGTGGCAGGCGGTGCTTCGGCTGGGATTTGGGAGCACCATCAGCACCAGCAGCAGATGAAAATTGCGGCGGCGCACGCGGCCGCGCAGCAGCGACTGGCGGCCCAGCAGCGACTGGCGGCCCAGCAGCGCGAGCAGCAGGCTCGGCAGGAAAAAGAGGATTTGCTGGCCAGAGAAGATTTGCTGGCCAAGGTAGACAAAGATGTTTCACGCCAGGTTCCGGCCGCCATGGAGCCGCTGGGTCAAATGATGGCCGGGGACGAGAGTTGGTAAGCGCGACGTCGGCAAACAAAGGGCAAGAGGGAAATAGGCAAGCGGGAACAGAATCCCGTGCGAGGAACGCTTGAGAACGCGGCAGTGGAGCGCGGGACCCGGCCAAAGGAGAAGCGATGAAAGTATCAGGAACGGTGCGGTTGGGATTGTCGATCGCCGGAATGCTGCTGGCGGGAACGATGGCGCTGGGGCAGGGGCCGGGTGGCGGAATGGGCGCGGGGCCGGGATTCGCAGATCGTCGACCGCCGATGGAGAGAGCCTTTGGATCCCAGGACGGCCATGGCCGCTGGTGGAACAATCCCAAAGCGGTGGAGCGGCTGAAGCTGACAGACGAGCAGCGCAAGGCTTTTGACAATATTTTTTTGGAACACCGCGAAAAGCTGATCGATCTGCGAGCCAGCCTTCAGAAAGCCGAACTGGCGTTGGAGCCGTTGATGGGCAACGATCAGCCCGACGAAGCCAGGATTCTGGCGCAGATTGACAAGGTGGCGCAGGCGCGGGCTGAACTGGAAAAAGCGAATGCCGCATTTCTGCTGGCCATTCGCGCCAAACTGACGCCTGAGCAGTGGAAGTTGATTCAGGCCTTCCGGGCTGAGCATGGGGCGGGTCAGGGCTGGAGACAGCGTGGTCCCGGAGGCGAACCGGGACAAGGTGGATGGAAGCAGGGCGGGCAAGGTCCATATCACCGCCAGGCGCCTCCATCAGGCGCGGAACCGGCAGCGCCTCCCGCGCCGCCTGCTGTTGAAGCACCACCGGCGCCTCAACAGTGAGTTGAACAGTAGAACGCGCGTTCCAGAACAAGAACACATAAGGCAAAGACAATTGGCGGCAAGAGGCGAGTCCTCTTGCCGCCAATTGCTTTGCGCGTGTACGTTTCTTGTCGCGAATCGATGCAAGAAAGTGGAGCATAACGCCGCACCGTTTGAATCGCTTTGGGACAGGCATTGAACGGAAGCGGGACAGTGTGATTCGACCTGCGGCAAACAAGACAAAAAGCGGTATTGAAATTTGTGACTAAAGTTATTCTCTACCGGTCCGATGAAGGGTGCAGATGCAAGAACGCCCATCCGGAAAGAGCGGAGGGCCTGGCGGACGGAAAGTAGCATTGCCGCGCAGGCCGCGATTCAAGGCATCAAAAAGGAGCTACCTTCCATGGCCCTCGGTGTTTTGAACAATCTTTCAGCGATCTATGCAGAGAACAACCTGAACAACACCAACAACAGCCTGCAAACGGTACTGGAGCAGTTGTCTTCAGGTTCGAGGATCAACTCAGGCGCGGACGACGCGGCGGGACTTTCGCTGGTGAATGGCCTGGCGCCAACTCTTCCGCCCTGACCCAGTCGGAGACCAACGCAACTGAAGGCGTGGGGCTGCTGCAGGTGGCCGATGGCGCTCTCTCGCAGGTGACAAGCCTGCTCAATCGCGCAATCACTCTGGCGACTGAAGCCTCGAACGGCACCCTCAACTCGACTCAGGAATCGGCGGCCAACCAGGAGTACCAATCGATTCTTGCCGAAGTGAACAACATAGGCTCGACGACCACATACAACCAGGAGCAGGTGTTTGACGGCAATTCCGTGGCGATCTACACAGGCGACTCTTCGGCGGCAGGCTCGTCCATCGACAATCTGAATATTCGTTCTCTGAGTTCAGCCAGCGTGGGCGATACCGATGGCGCCATGAGTTACAGCAGCGGCGCAGGCAACGTGTTCGTCGATCTGTCCAATGGCGGCAAGCTTGCGACGGCGAACGATGCCCTTGTGAATGCGACCACCACGCTCAACGTGACGTATATGACAACGGGCGCGGGAGGCGAGGTTTCCTATCAGACCGCGGCGATCACCGTGGGAGGCGCCACCGGCAAGCCGGACACGGCCCAGGGACTGATCAATGCCATCAATGGCGCGGGACTGGGCTTGAACGCCAGCTTTACCACGGCATCGCAAGCCGGCACGGAGGCAGTCGCTGCTGGCGCAGGGACCGACACCGGCATTGAAATCACAGGCCCAGGCGCGGGCGTGGGGAGCGGGGCCACGCCGGGTCAAATCGGCACGCTTGCTTCAACCGGGGGTGCAGGGGACGATCTAACCGGCACACTCACGCTGAAAGGTTCTGACGGCGTGGTTCACACCATTACACTGGGCACGCCCGGCAGCACCGATACGCTTAATGACTTGGCAAATACAATCGACGCAGATGGCTACGGAATTACCGCGACGTACAATGCCGGGTCAGGAAACGTTGTGTTCACATCGGCCAGCGCTGTGGCCAGCGTAACGGCTGCAAACCTGGGCGATACCAATACGCCAGCGGATATGCCGACTTACACCGCGGCGGCTTCGTACTACACCACGGGAGTTACAAATCCGGCAGGCGCAACCGCGATCGAGGATGCAGCCACCAACCAGGCAACCGCGGCAACTTACACTGCTGCCCCGACAGGCTCAGGCGGAATCGCTACCATGAGCTACTCTGACAGCGCCGGCGAAGCACTAAGTTCCACTGACCTGTTGACACAGCAGGATGCGCAGGCCGCGCTGAACGATCTGAATGTGGCCATCACCGACGTGGCGGCGCAGGACGGGTACATCGGCGCGCAGATCAATACGCTGAATTCGATCAGCCAAGTAATGAGCACGCAGCAGGAGAATGTAGTTTCCGCGCAGAACGCGATTCAGGCCACCGACTATGCCTCTGCAACTTCGAACATGTCGAAGTATGAGATTCTCTCGCAGACAGGCATCGCCGCATTAGCGCAGGCCAACAGTGTCGAGCAGGAAGTGACCAAGCTCTTGCAATAAAGTTTTAGCACGATTGCACTAACTTCAAGACAACCCAGGGACGGGCGGCGGCAAAGGCGAGACCTTTGCCGCCCACTTTTCTTGGGGACAAGGAACTAGGGAACAGGGACTAGTTCCTGTGTCTCACCACCGTCCGCTGGTCAGGTACTCGTGAATGGACTTGGCGGCCTTGCGGCCCGCGCCCATCGCGAGAATGACTGTTGCTCCGCCGGTGACAATGTCGCCGCCGGCAAAAACGCCCGGCTTGCTGGTGCGCATGGTCTCGGTGTCGGCAACAATATAGTTGTGCTTGTTTGTGGCCAGATCGGGCGTGGTGCTCTGGATCAGCGGATTTGCCGTGGTGCCGACGCCGATAATGGCCACGTCTGCAGGCAAAGTAAATCCCGACCCCGGTATCTCGACTGGGCGGCGACGCCCACTTTCATCCGGTTCGCTCAGCTCCATGCGCACGCAGCGCGCTCCGGTGAGCCAACCCTTTTCGTCGCCGAGAAATGCGACAGGCGCGGTCAACATGCAGAACTCAACGCCCTCTTCGCGCGCGTGCTTTACTTCTTCGGCGCGGGCAGGCATCTCGGCATCGGAGCGGCGATAAACCAGAGTCGCAGTCCGCGCACCCAGACGCCGCGCAGTGCGCACAGCGTCCATGGCGGTGTTGCCTCCGCCCACCACGATCACGTTGCGATCGCGGCAATCGTAGACCGGCTCGTCGTACTCCTCTGTGTTGTAGGCGCGCATCAGGTTAATGCGCGTGAGGAATTCGTTGGCCGAATAGACGCCGTTCAAGTGCTCGCCCGCCACGCCTAGAAAGACAGGCAATCCGGCGCCCGTCGCCACAAAAACCGCGTCGTAGTGTTCGTCGTGCATCAGCTCGTCGATGGTGACGCTCTTGCCGACAACCACATTGGTCTCGAACTCGACACCCATGCGGCGCAGGTTATTCACCTCGCCCTTCACGATGGACTTGGGCAGGCGGAACTCCGGGATGCCATAGATGAGCACGCCGCCGAGTTCGTGCAGAGCCTCGAAGATGCGCACGCGATGGCCTTTTTGGATGAGATCGCCGGCGGCCGAAAGCCCGGCAGGCCCGCTGCCCACGATGGCCACGCTCTTGCCCGTCGAGGGCGCGTTCGGAGGCAGCCCCAGTTGACCGCTCAAGCGCTCGTAGTCGGCCACAAACCGCTCGAGGTTGCCGATGGCCACGGGCGAGCCCTTCTTGCCCACGATGCATCCGCCCTCGCATTGATTCTCCTGCGGGCAGACGCGGCCAGTGATGGCCGGCAGCGAGTTGTCTTCGCGCAGCTTGGCCGCGGCGCCAAGAAAATCGCCGGCGCGAATCAGTGCCACCATTTGTTTGATATCGACGCCCACCGGGCAATCGATAACGCAGCCCGGCTTGGCACATTCAATGCAGCGCGACGACTCGGTGAGGGCGTCATCGGTCTGCAGACCCAGGTTTACTTCCTCAAAGTTGCGGCTGCGAACCTTGGGGTCGAGCTCCGGCATGTGCCGGCGCAGGATCTTCATGCGTTCTTTCAGCGGAAGAACATGCATAGCTGAGCGCGGGAGAGTTCTTATTTCGGGCATAATTGGGTCTCCTGTGCGGCCAGCTCTTCGCGAAGCTGGGTCACTTCCGCTTCCATGTTCTGCTGGAACTGCTTGAGCGATGCGCACTCTTTCTCGCGATACATGGTGTTGCGCTGCATGAGCACCTCGAAGTTGACTTCGGAAGCGTCGAACTCCGGCCCGTCAACGCAGGCGAATTTGCTTTTGTCGCCCAGCAGCACGCGGCAGCCGCCACACATTCCCGTTCCGTCCACCATGATGGAGTTGAGGCTGACCATGGTCTTGATCCCCAGTGGCGCAGTGATGCGGGCCACGGCTCTCATCATGGGCACCGGGCCGACAGCGAGAATGAAATCAATCTTGCGTCCCGCGGCGATCAGCTCGTCGAGCTTTTTTGTGACCAACCCCTGCTCGCCGTAGCTGCCGTCGTCGGTCATCATATAGGTTTCATTGCTGGCTGAGCGCACTTCGTCTTCAAAAACGACCATTTCTGTCGAGCGCGCGCCTTCAATGAAGATCACGTGATTGCCAGCCTGCTTGAGCGCGATGGCTGTAGGAAGCGCCATGGCCGTGCCAACGCTGCCGGCGAGAACCACTACCGTGCCGAATTTTTCTATCTCCGAGGGATGGCCGAGGGGGCCGACAATGTCCAGAATGGAGTCGCCCGCTTCCAGGCAATTCAACAAGGAGGTGGTTTTGCCGATGGCTTGCACCACGATGGTGACCGTGCCGGCTTTCGCGTCAGAGCTCTTGATGGTGAGAGGAATGCGTTCGCCTTTGTTATGAAGGCGCAGAATGATGAACTGCCCCGGCTTGTGCTTGCGTGCAATGCGCGGCGCCTCAATCACAAACTGCTTGATGTTGAGTCCGACGCAGCTGGCTTCCAAAATTTTGTACATAAAAACACGTCTCCAATTTGGCCGAGGAGACGGGCAATTCGATTCCGCGCGAGTCGCAAAAAACCAGACGCATCAACGAATTGCGCACCAAGGCGCAGGCGAACCAATCGCCGTCTAACAGGATCGTTCAGTTAGCGCGGGAGGGGATGTGACGCGAGTCACGAGGGGAATTTTGCCACAATCTACAGGATACACTTGCAGTCCCCGTAACGAGAAGTTGCCAACAGATGCAGCAAGTTAGCCCTCTCTTGGCGAGGCAGCAAGCCGGCGGCTGGGACTCAACTTTCCATTTCCAGGTCCTGATTGACTTCGGCTTCCATAGCGGGGAGGATGGAGCGCATGCGCTCGAACTCCAGGTTGCCGTGGAGGGGTTTGAGGCGAGGATCGGACATCGCCTGGAAGAACCAGGGGCAGCGAGCTTCGTCCGCGGCGCGCAACTCGGCCAGAGCGGCTTCATGGTCTCCTAGGGCAACATAAGCCGCGGGGGTGAACCCCCGAACGATATAGCGTTCGCGCCCCAGCCATTGCATCCGTTCAAGAACCACGCGGGCCTCGTCCGCCTGACCCGCGCAGGCCAGAGCGTAGGCGTGCACGGCAGTCGCCAGGTCAAAATGGGGCAGGCGCTGTTCAAGGTTTCGCGCGATCTCGTTCGCCTGCTTCGTCTCTCCGTTGAAGGCGAGAATCGCCGCCCCGTAGAGGCTGGTTCCATCGGCATTGGGAAACAGCGAGAGGCACTTGTGAATCTGCTCGAGGCTTTCCGACGCTTGACCATCGAGGTGCAGAGCCCAGGCCAGGCGGCTCTGCAGCCAGGGCGAAAATGGATCGATGTGAATCGCCGCGCGCAGCATTTCAACGGCATTGCCATAGTGATTGCGGCTGAGCGCGAACAGAACGCGGGCGCGCGTGGTCCAGGGATCGTGAGCCAGGTGAGCGCTGAAAGAGAAGGCCAGCAGGGCCGAGGGCAGATTGCGGTCGAAGTGGAAGTTGACCCATCCCAGCGCGGGCAGCAGTGCCTGTGCGCCCTGGGGCAGTTCGGGAATCGATTCCGCCATGCGATGCACAAGCTCCGCTGAAGCATGCGGAGACATGAAGCCGTATAGAGCCTGGGCAACGCACAGGTTCGCCAGATCGACCTTGGCGAAAGTCAGCGTGGGATCAAGCTCAATGGCTAGCGACAAGCGTCTCAGCCCGTCCTGCATGCGATGGCGATGAAGCGTTTGCCACTCATAATGCCCGCGCAGAAAGAGGTTGTAGGCTTCCTTTTGACGGGGAGAGTGTTCGTCATTGATTTCGGCAGCAGAGGCGGAGATTTCCAGTAGTTCGTTGTTCCATTCTTGTGACGAATCCGCCCCAGCGGAGATTTCGCCGTTCCACATGGGAGGCCAGGCCGTGTCATCCGGGGCATCAATGCCCAGGCGATAGGCCAGCCGATGCATCAGATCCGCCTCCAGCCTGCTTGCCTTGCTGCGCAACGCCAGCATATCTTCCACCCAGATTTGCGTGCCGTCCTCGACCCGGATCATCTCCGCCCGTAGACGGTAGTGCGACGAAAATGCCTGCAAGTTTCCGGTCAGCACGAGATCAGCCTTGAGCTCCTGGCCGATCTGCTGGGCCGTAAGCCCGCGCTGCGCCAGGTTGAAAACAGAGTCCCTGGCCAGCACAGCGACGGCAAAGTTCGACATGCGGGAGAGACTGGCCGTGGTCTCTTCGGCCATGGCAGGGCCAAGATGTTCGGGAACGGAGTAGGCGGTGGCGAAAGGCAGAATGGCTAGTCGCAAGACTTTCCCGGCAGGGGCAGCGCCGTCTCGCCGGATTTCGGCTGAAAAGCGATAGCCGCGCTTGTAAACCGTCTGGATGCACGCCTCCGGCTCGAGCCGGGCGCGCAGGCTTGACAAGCACTTGGGAACACTGTCGGCCGTCACATGCACATCGCCCCACAGCTCGTTCTTCAACTGCGCGGGCGAGACGACCTGGCCCGAGTGCGTCAGCAACAGCCGCAGCGCCGCCAGTTCCTTGGGAGGGAGGTGAACCACCGCTTCGCCGCGCCAGAGCGTGCCATCGGCCTCCAGACGGAAACCTGCAAACGAGCAGGCAGATTCGCCATCACCTTTACTGAAGGCATTAGTGGAGGATTCCGCAGTTTTGGCCGCGTTCTCCGGGAGGAGCTCTTTCTTAGCTGCCACAACGCATCCTTGTATCATGGGCGACACGGTTGCAGTCCTCCTCGGGATCAAGCCAAGGAGAAAAGCAACAGCTTACAGTGGCCGCGGGAATCTGCGTCGAGAAAACAACCCAGATGGGAAAAAGATAGCAGTGGTCCCGGCGAATCTCTGTGCTTCAATGAGCCCAGTATTTTCTGTGAATCTAGCTTAACGGCATTAAGCATACAGCGGGAAAGTTTGCCGGAGTTCTTTGTGCATTTTGAAGCGCGAAGTAATCCAGGCGGGTTACCAAGGAATCCTAAAGTTTCACTGCTTAGGTGGAAAAGGGGCCGGCAGGTTTCAGGAAAACTTCAGGGATTTGTCAGAAAATGCGGCACCTGGCGCTGAGAAACTAACGGAACGGAGTTTGACATGTCCAAAACTGTTTCCTACGCCCAGTGGTCTCTTGAACCCTACTGCATTGGAATGAAGCTGCGCGCGCTGCGCACACAGAAACGGATGACGCTTTCGCGCCTGGGCGCCGAAACCGGGCTTTCCACGGCGCTGCTCTCAAAGCTGGAGACTGACCGGATGGTTCCCACGCTGCCCACGCTGGCCACCATCAGCCGGGTTTACGGCGTAGGCATGAGCTATTTCTTTGCGGAGCCGGCCAAACACACGCTCTCGATCACCCGCAAGGCCCATCTTGCAGGCACCAGCCGCGGACTGGAGTCAGTGAAGACAACCCCGCTGAACACGGTGTCGGACGGAAGCCAGCTGGTGGCGCGGATGATCGAATTTCCCGCCGGCGGAGCATCGGCTGCCACGGATATTGGCCGCGGCACTAGCGGCATGGTGTACGTGCTGGAAGGCAAGCTGCAGTTGGATGTAGGCGGCATGCATGAGCTGCTGGAAACCGGCGATTGCGCCTGCCTCGAAAGCGAGATGGCGCTGGCATGGAGTGCGGCCGGCAAGCACCGCTGCCGGATTCTGGCAGTGACGCCGGTGGGCGAGCGCGCGGAAGGCTGACTCACCGTGCTGGTTCTGGACGATCGAAATCAATGGGCTGGCGCGGCCGGGGCCGGCGTGCGCGCAATCAGCTGGAATGAGTCGAGAAAGCGCTGGGTGCCCGCATAGGGCTTGCCGAGCGGTGCGGCCGTCAGGGTCTGATAGAGTGTGGTGCCCACCAGAAAGATGCGGGCGGTAAAGTGCATGGCGTCGCTTTCGGCCTCAAACTCCCGTCCCGGATAGACGCCGAAGATGATTTTCTTTCCACTGACGAGGTGGGCTTTGACGTTGTCAATGGCGCCTTGTTGGGCGCCGTCCAGTACCTGGTCCGGACTCCTGTCTGAGATTGCCGAGCCGTAATCGCACACCCCGACGAAGATCGCTGCCTCGCCATCCTCCACAAGATACGCGCGCAACTCGAAGCTGCCCTTATCAGTTGGAACGTCTCGCTTCGAGAATTGCGGCTCAAAAGGGAACGAGGCGCTCAATCCATCTGCCGTATAGCTGTAAGTCTTCCAGTTCGGGGCCGGCGCCGCGGGCGCGGGGGTGGTCTGAGCGATTAGCGTGGCGGCAAAAGTGAAGGCCACGAGAGAAACGGCCATACTGCGCGCGAAAGTCTTGCAAATCCTGTCAATCATTCCGAGTCTCCTTGTCCATGAGAAAAAAGAAACTTCTGCGAGCATTGAATCCTGCTGGGGTGGGTTTGAAGGGTTACAGGAAGATAACGTGGAACTTGGATTCCGTCACCACTCCGCTCAGTCTCAGAGCAACCGATTATAGCCTGTTTACACTGCAGCGCGTTGGGCCTCTCCGCCTGATGCTGCCAGCTGCGGTCACTCGGCAGAGCGCGAGCCATATACGGCAGCCAAAGTGTTGTACTATCTAATTTTTGCACCGAAAGGCAATAAACGATGCGACCCAATTCCAAACTGATCAAGACAACCCTGATAGGCGCTCTGGGGGGCCTGCTGTTCGGATTCGACATTGCCGTCGTCTCCGGCATTATCGAATCCATTACGCGATTCTTCGGACTCAGCGTGGATACCATGAGCGTACATTCTCAGGGGTTCACCATGGCCGTTGGCACCATCGGAACCGTACTGGGTTGCTTTGTCGCCGGCGTGATCGGGCAAAGGCTCGGCTCGCGCACGGCGCTGCGCTATGCGGCGGGGTTTTACATCCTCGCGGTTTTGGGCTGCGCTCTCGCATTGGACTGGCCGATGCTGCTCTGCGCGCGTTTTCTGGCGGGGATGGCCATCGGCACTGCCTCGGTGCTGGGACCGGTTTACATCACGGAGCTCGCGCCGGCCATGTGGCGCGGACGGCTGGTAGGCGCCTTCCAAATCAATATAGTAGTCGGCATTCTATTGGGTTATACCTCGAACTGCCTGATTGGCCTGGCGCAACTTGGCGCACTGGAATGGCGCGCGATGGTGGCTGTTGCGCTGGTGCCGGCAATTGTCTTTTTTGCGTTGCTTTTCCGCATTCCGTTATCGCCGCGCTGGTCGGCCTCCCGTAATCAGCCCGGTGAAGCTCTCGCAGTACTCGGCCAGATGGGCGATCCCGATCCCAAGGCTGAGTTGGCCGATATTCAGGCGGCGCTCAATTCCGAACACGCCACGACACACGAGCCGGTTTTTCAATGGAAGTACCGCTTCCCGCTCTTTCTCGCCATCACCATTGGCGCCTTCAACCAGTTGGAGGGCATCAACGCCATCCTTTATTACATCAAGCACATCTTCGCCGCGGCCGGCTTCAATCAACTCTCCGGCGATTTGCAAGCAGTGGGCATCGGGTTGACGAATCTGATTTTTACGCTGGTGGGTATGTCTGTGATTGACCGCTTTGGCCGCAAGAGCCTGCTGATGGTGGGCGCGGCGGGCACCACTCTCTGCCTCTCCGGCGTGGCCTGGATCTTCATCACCAACAGCCACCAGGCTGCGCTGCTCGCCCTGCTGGTGGTCTATATCGCCTTTTTTGCGCTCTCGCAGGGCGCGGTCATCTGGGTTTACCTGGGCGAAGTCTTTCCCACCTCGGTCCGCTCCAAGGGGCAAGGCGTGGGCAGCGCCAGCCACTGGATTCTGGTCGCCCTCATTGCGTTTTTCTTTCCGGTTCTGGCGGGCAAGTTTGGCACGGGCACGCCTTTCGTTTTCTTTGCCGCCGCCACGGCATTGCAATTTTTGGTGGTCACCTTCTTCTATCCGGAAACTAAGGGGCAGACTCTGGAACAGTTGCAGCGCAGGCTGGTGAAGGAATAGGAGTCACCGGGTCCCAGGCTCGCGCTGTATATAATTTGAATCAATACTGGCGCTTGCCGTTACGCGGTCATTCAGCCCAGGCGTGAGGACTTGCCATGCAGCAGACAGCGGTTCCAATTCCGGAGCAGGTGAGTGGAGTGGCGCCAGCCGTGGCGGAAGTCTCGTGCGAGCCGGAGCCGGCAGATGAATCGCCTTTAGCGGTTGCCAACTCCCCCGAGGCACAGGCCATGCGCGCTGAGATTGTCCGCGTGGGCCGCAAGCTGTGGGAACGGCAATATGTTGACGGCAACGGCGGCAACATCAGCGTTCGACTCGGCACGCGCTATATGCTCTGCACGCCCACCATGCTGAGCAAGGGCGACCTGGAGCCTCCTGACATTTGCTTTCTTGACCTGGCCGGAAATGTTCTGGCCGGGGAGCGTTCGCGCACCAGCGAACTGCTGCTGCATCTGGAGATTTACAAGGCAAACCCCAAGGCCCGCGCCGTAGTGCACTGCCATCCGCCTTACGCCACAGCCTTTTCTATCACCGGCACCACGCCTCCCAACGGGTTGATTTCCGAATATGAGATATTCATCGGCCCGGCTGCCGTGGCTCCCTACGAGACTCCCGGAACACAGGCGTTTGCCGAGACGGTGCTGCCTTTTGTTCAGGACCACAACACGATTCTGTTGCAGAACCACGGAGTGGTCTGCTGGTCCGACACGGTCACGCACGCCGAGTGGCTGGTCGAAGTGATGGACACATGCTGCAAGACCTATCTGCTGGCCAAGCAGATTGGCAAGCCGCTCAACGTCATTCCCGACAACAAGATTCAGGAAATTCTCACGCTGAAGCGGCGGTTGGGTCTGCCCGACGAACGCCTCGCCAACCCTCCCAAGGCATAGTCCGAGTCACGGCAGGCACACTTCCGGCGATGCTTCAGCCAATTTCGTCCGGTCCACCAGCATCTTCCGGATGGCGCGCAAGATATTCTCGACGGCCGGGCGGCGATAATCCCAACGCTCGTCCGCCTCGGGCGCAAAGACCGCCATGGTCGCATTCGCCTCGAAGACCAGAACCTTACCTTCCTTATTCAATCCAAAATCGATTCCGCCATAATCCAGCCCCAGGGTCTGCTGAATGCCTTCGAGAGCCGCCATGGCCCGCGTCCCAAGCACGCCGCGCATATTGGCCAGAAACGCGGCATCCTCGGCGCGATGCTCGGCGTTATCCGACATCTCCGCGCTGAAGTAGTGAATCTTCCAATCGTGCGAAATGGCCGCATGAAGCGGATAGAGCGCGCCATCGATCATCATCACGCGGTACTTGCGCGTCTTTCCGTCGGTCCCGCTGGCGTCAAGAAATTCCATCACTGTCAGCTCGGCGCCGGGAAGTTCGGAAAGCGCTGTGGGAAGCCCGTCAGCGGTTTCCACGCGCAGGAAGTTTTCGCCGCCGTGAAATCCCGGCGTACGCATCAGCAGAGGAAACTTGAATCCATGCTGGATGAGCGAGGCGCAGGCATCGGACGCGGCGAGTAATTCGCGCGGTAGTGTGAGAGTCTTCGCTGTCACAACTCCCGGAACGGCGGCAAGCCGCTCGGCGATGGCGCAACGGCCCGTCGCCAGCACAGCAGCGGGCGAATTGATTACTGGCGAAGTCGAGCGCGTGAGAAGTGCCTCTGCGCCGGCCAGCGCAACGCCGGCCACGTCGGCATCTCCGATAGCGTTGACGATAAGCTGATGCGGTGGCAGCGGGGTAGTCGGCTCGTAGAACTCCGTGGCTACCAGGTAACGCTTGAATACTGTGTCGCTTAGGAAGTTCTTAATGCGCGTATTGCCGGGACCGATGGCCACCAGTTCCAGAATCGTGATGGGCGGCTCGCTGCCGCGATAAGGCATCGGCACCACGCACCGGCCATGAAAGGCTGCCCGCCGATGCAGGGCCGCTGCTTCAGTCTCTCCCTGTGCGGCGAGAATCGCCGACAAGCCCAAATGCGCCTGCCAGTAATCGGGATCAAGTCTGAGGGCGTGTTGATAATGCTTGCGCGCTTCCGCAGCACAACCTTCGTTCTGAAGAACGCTCGCAAGTTTGACCAGGCTCGCGGGATCGGCTGGAAGATTCTGCGGCTTTGCGGCTTTGGTTTGTTGTACAAGAGCACGGCCGTGTGTCAGCGTGCCTTCAACCAACGCATCAATCTCCGCGCGGCTGGTGCGGTGATTCACAATAGCTGCGCGAATCGCCGTGAGGCCTCCGAGCCGTGTGGTCGAAGGCGCAACAATGCCGGACTCCTGCAGCTTGACGGAAATATTCGCGTTGAGTTGGTTAGCTCTTTCCGGGTTCGAATCGTGGACGCGATAACGGAAGCAGACAATGTTCAATTCAACCGGCGCCATCAGTTCCAATTCCGGCGTGGCGTTGATACGGCTTTCGAGGTAGCGGGCCAGCGCGCAACTGCGCGAGATGGACTCACCCAATCGCTCCGTTCCCAAAACCTTCAGCGTGAACCAGACCTTCAAGGCGCGAAATCCGCGCGAGAGATCCGGCCCCAGGTCGCAAGGCCAGGGGGACCCTGCGGCCATTCCTCGCGCGGCCCGCTCAAGATACGCAGCAGGCGATGCAAAGGCTTGCTTATGCGCTTCGGCGTCGCGCACCAGAATGAAACCGGCGTCATAAGGCGCCTGTCCCCATTTGTGAAAATCGAAGGCCACGGAATCGGCGCGCTCCATTCCATTGAGGCGCGGCGCAATCTCCGGCGTCAATTTCCCTAGCGCGCCAAAGGCTCCATCGACGTGGAACCAAAGCTTTTCGCGTTGGCAAATCTCGGCGATACGGGCCAGATCGTCAATGGCTCCCGTATTCACTGTTCCCGCAGTTCCCACTACGAAAAACGGCGTGTGGCCGGAATCGCGGTCGGCCCGAATGTTTTTTTCGAGCGCATCCAGATTGACGCGATAGCGGCTGTCAACGGGGATCAGGCGCAACGCGTCGCTGCCCAGGCCGGCGAAGTCCATGGCTCTGGTGACGCAGCTATGCACCTCACTCGATGCGTACGCGGTCAGCCGTTTCTTTCGGGCGGCCACTCCCGCGCTGCGCGCCTTCACGCCGAGCGCGGCATCGCGCGCAATAAGCACGGCAATCAGATTTGCCATCGACGTTCCGGTGACGAACAGCCCGCTCGCACCTCGCGGAAACACGAAAATCTCGCGCACCCATTCGGCCACCTGCCGCTCGACCTCGACCGGAATCTGGTCGCGGCCTCCGAGATTGGCGTTCAACCCGGCTGCGAGCATCTCCGCCACCATGCCCACAGGCGTGCCGCCGCCATGAACCCAGCCCATGAAGCCCGGATGAACATTCCCGACAGCAAAGGGCAGAATCTCGCGCATGAATTCCGCATGAACCTGAGCGAGGTCTTCGCCCTGGCGCGGCAAAGGCGAACGAAAGCGCGCCCGCACTGCATTCGGAATCGGCTGCCACACCGGCCGCTCGCGAATGTTCTCGATGTAGCCGAGCATATCGTCGAGCATGAGGTGAGCCTGAGCGCGGAAACTCGTCCAATCCGCGGGATCGAGGGTTTGGTTTGCCTCCGCATCAGGAGCAATGCCGGGCTTTGCAGCGTGGTCGATGATGGTTGGCAACTCCGACATTGGTTCTCCCTGATAACTATTTTACGTGTTGCGGGTAACCGACACTCAGCCTGAGCCTTATGCTTCGACCTAAGCGGGATAGCATTAGTTGTTCAGTTTCCGAATCGGCGATCATCCGACCGGAACACGTCAATTCCATCCACAAGCAGCGGGTTCTTCGCTCCATGCGGCCCGCGCGGATTGTGTTCGAGTTATCTAACTACTTTTGGATTGCTTCAGGGATGATCTTTTTCTTTCGACGGGCGTCGAGATTCTCCTTCCAACGGGCCTTGCGAGCCAAGGCCTCATCGGTAATCTGAAAAACAAGATTGCCGTCGGCATCTGGGCCTACCTTCACGGGTCCTGGCTTCCTGAACCACTCCAAAAACTTGGGCGGAAAGTCGGGGCATACAAGCATTGTGTATTCGGCCGGTACCAGTTCGCACTGTTGCGCGGCGTATGCCAGCTTTGCAATCAGGTCAACGGCGTCGCGGCAGTCGACGTTTAGGATTTCGGAAAGATGGAGGGCGATAATCCCGAGGGCGAGTGCCTCTTTGTCTTTGTGCTGCATTGCAAGGGTTGCCATCTTGAATGCAAAGTTGAGGATGAACCATCCTGCTTTTCGAGTGATCGCAGACCTCATTGCTCTTTGACCGTCGACGACCGCTCCCATGTACTCAATGCACAGAGCCTTTATTTGTCGTTCGAGGTCCTCCGGCATTCCATGCAAATACACTCGGTGTATGTCTTGCCGCTCCAAATCCTTTAGAATCTCGTCCTTGTAGTCCATTTCGATTGGCACCTATGGGTTCATTGGAGGGTGGAGAAGTTTTGTCACATTCATTTTACTGCCACATATAGTTATTAGCGTGACCTAATAGCTCAAGCCTACGCGAATCCTGAGGCCGCACTATGGAACGCCCAGGCGTTCTAGATTCATTCTGTCTGAATCTCCGGCTAACAAGAGACTGAACCAGCATCGGGATAGCGATAACGACTGCTTTCTATAGCTATCCGTGTTACACTGTAGTTGCGCTCAGTGATTTGGCCGTGAGCGGCAGCGAGCCCCACCAAGGCAAGTTTGCCTGGCACAGATTTTCCAAAGCCCCTACAGACCGGGGCCCCCAAAAAACCGGTCTTTGTTTTTTGGGGTGGAGCGTATCCACATAAGCCTCCCATCCTGGGGGCATCTGCCATGGGTCATACCAGGCCCGGCAGTAGACTATGCGTTCGTCACCTTCAACAAAAGGATGCCGCGCAAGCGAACCAGGAAACGTTAGAAAGCGTGGGAGCGTGGAGCCGGCCGGCAAAGCGCCGCCTGGCAATGATGCAGCGTGTGGCAGCTCCGGGCCCCGGGCGTTCTCCCCTTGAATGTCCATCGGTCAGTCTTAGATTCGACTCTTCGGTTCTCCCTTACGCATATTGATAAGCAGGTTCGCGGCCTTATATAGGTGTGCCAGCCTCCATGTCCGGTTCCGATTGCAGGCCGCTCGAAACTCTGGCGGCTCCGGGACCCACACAAGAAATGACTAAATTTTGACGACACTGTTTTCTGAATTTTCACTTTCGCCCGCCTTGATGGCGCGGCTTGACGCTAACAAATTTGTAACTCCCACTCCGGTGCAGGCCGGTTGCATTCCTCCCGCGCTCGAAGGCCGCGATATACTCGCCACGGCGCAGACGGGAACAGGCAAGACGCTGGGCTTTCTCATTCCGATCATCGAAATGATGCAGAAGGCCGAAGGCAAAGGCGCTGTAGCGCTGATCTGCCTGCCCACGCGCGAACTTGCCATGCAAGTGGAGCAGGCATTCCTCACGGTCCGCACCAGTTCCGCGCAATCCGTGGCCCTCGTTGTCGGCGGAATGGCGGAGCGCTCGCAGCTCGATGCGATTCGCCGCGGCGCGCGGCTGATTGTGGCCACGCCCGGACGGCTTGAGGATTACATGAAGCGCAGGCTGGTGCGCCTCGACGGAGTCAAGATTCTCGTGCTCGATGAAGTGGACCGGATGCTCGATATGGGTTTCCAACCGGCCATAGCGCGCATCGCCACCACGCTGCCCGCCGTGCGGCAGACCTTGTGTTATTCAGCCACGCTCGAAGGCGCGGTGAAAGAAGTGGCGCGTAAATACTTGAATAATCCAGTGCGCGTGGAGATCGGCTCAGTACTCAAGCCTGCTGAAAATGTCGAGCTGCGCACCTTTGAAGTTGAGCCGGACAAAAAGCAGGAGCTGCTCGAACACCTGCTGGGCGCGGAGACAGGCAGCTTCCTGGTCTTCGTTCGCACCAAGCACGGCGCTGATCGCGTGGCGCGCAGGCTGGTTCGCTCAGGACATTCGGCCACGCAGATTCACGGCGACCGCTCGCAGGCCCAGCGCAATCAGGCCTTGCGCAGCTTCTCCGAAGGGCGTCATCGCGTGCTGGTGGCCACCGACGTTGCCGCTCGCGGCATCGATGTTGCCAACGTGGCGCACGTCATCAACTTCGACATGCCCAAGATGGCCGAGGATTTTGTTCATCGCGTAGGCCGTACGGGGCGCGCATCGGCGCACGGCGTGGCGTCAACATTTGCCGGCCCGTCAGAGCGGGGCGATCTGAAGAAGATCGAGCGCACGCTGTCGATTTCGATGAAGCGGTTTCGTGTGCGCTCGGCAAGCGACGTTAAGGCAGCGTAAGTCAGCTTAAATCTAAATAAGAAGAAGTGCCCACCTTCTGCGCAGTTTCATTGCGCAGAAGGTGGGCACTTCTTTATTGATGCGCTATTTCAGCTTCATCTCGAAGGCCAGCGGAAGCAATTCGTGGAAGCTCATGGTGCGGTCGCCGTCAACGGCGGGGAAGACAACCGGTGCATCAGGCAGAATAAACTCAGCCAACACCTGGCGGCAGGCTCCGCAGGGCGGGCTCGGGGCGGCGTTGAGATTGGCTACTGCAACGGCCTCGACGCGAATGTCGGGTCCGAATTGGGAAACGGCCCGCACCAAAGCGGAACGCTCGGCGCATATCGTCAGCCCGTAGCTCACGTTCTCCACATTCGTTCCGGTAACGATTTCGCCGTTGGTCAGCCGCAGAGCCGCGCCCACGCGAAAGCCGGAGTAGGGCGAGTAGGCATGCTGCGCGGCCCGGCGCGCCCGTTCAAGCAGGCTCACAAGCGAATTGTCCGTCGATGGTGCATCGTTCATTGGGTCTCCGATTCCTTAAAAGCGTGGAAATAGAGGCTATAGCATTTGGGCGCCGGAATACAAGCCGTGGCTCTTTGCCGAACTTCTGCATAAGTCGACGTTTTGAAAGGGCACGACTTCAGTCGTGTCGCATTGGCAGCAAAATGAATTCGGACTTTAGTCCCTGAGGGAATGTTTGACTAAAGTGGGGACTTGTTCTGTGGCTCCTTAAGATGATCTCTCGCCCGTGGTTCCGTCATCCGTCAAAATTCCATCTCTCAAGTTGCTCCCTTTCTTTCCGATAAACCCCTTGAGTACTCTCTGTGCCGGGAGCGTTCATTCCGGCCGGGCGGATGAGTGGGCGCAATGGATGAGTTGACGAGGGAATTCCTGATCGAGAGCCAGGAAGGGCTGGACCGCATGGAGCGCTGTCTGACCGATCTGGAGGAGCGGCCCAAGGATGCGGGACTGATTGGAGAGATCTTCCGTTCGGTGCACACCATCAAGGGAACCACCGGATTTCTTGGCTTCAAGCGGCTGGAAAAACTGGCTCACGCCGGAGAAAACCTGCTGGGCCAACTGCGCGAGGGCAAGCTGACCGCCAACCGTCCGATAGTCACGGGCTTGCTGTCTCTGCTCGACGGTTTGCGCTCCATTCTGAAAACAATCGAGGCGGACAGCAACGAAGGCGAGGGAGAGGACGTGGGCTTGATTGGCCGTCTGGAACAGTTGCAGGCGCCGGCACAGGCGCGGGCAAAACGTCCGGCACACGCGCGGGCCGGAGCAGTTTCCGCGCGCGTTCTCCCGCCAGAGTCTGCAACTGTGCAGTCGGCAGCGCTTGAGTCCGTTCCGGTTCCGGCAGAACCAGTCGAGGCCGCAACGCCGGTTCCCATGACTTCGGCACAGCCCGAGGGCGATCAGGCCCGCCCGCGCCCGCAGGGAACCGCAGCCGAGAGCACGCTGCGCGTTGATGTGACTCTGCTGAATCGGATGATGAATCTGGTGGGCGAGTTGGTGCTTACGCGCAATCAAGTCTTGCAAGCCACCTCGGCCGATCCGAGAATGACGCTGCTCTCGCGCCGCCTGGATATGGTCACGGCCGACCTTCGCGAGAGCGTGATGAAGGCCCGGATGCAGCCTGTGTCGAATATTTTTTCCAAGATGCCGCGCATCGTCCGCGACCTGTCGCAATCGCTGGGCCGCAGCGTGAGGCTGCAGGTTGAGGGGCAAGACACGGAGCTGGACAAAAGCCTTCTCGAAGCCATCAAGGACCCGCTTACCCATGCGGTAAGAAACTCGCTCGATCACGGCATTGAGCCGCCCGATGTGCGTGTGGCTGCGGGCAAGGACCCGGAAGGAACGCTCAAGCTCAGGGCCGCGCAGGAGGGCAGCCACGTAATCATCGAGGTCTACGATGACGGGGCCGGCATCGATGTAGAAAAGATCCGCAAGAAGGCTGTGGAGCGCGGGCTGATTACCGCGCAGCGCGCCTCGCGCCAAAGCGATCGGGAACTGTTGCAACTGATTTTTGTGCCCGGATTCTCTACAGCTGCGGCCGTGACCAACGTCAGCGGGCGCGGCGTGGGCATGGACGTGGTGCGCACCAATGTCGAAAAGATTGGCGGTAAGGTGGAGATCGATTCGCGCGTGGGTAAGGGAACCACGCTGCGCATGAGAATTCCGCTCACGCTGGCCATCATTCCCGCGCTGATTGTGCGCAGCCTCAACCAGAGCTTTGCTCTGCCGCAGGGCGCGCTGTCGGAACTGGTGCATATTCCTCCCGAGCAGGCCGCCACGGCCATCGAGTGGATAGAGAATGCGCCTCTCTACCGGCTGCGCGGCAAGCTGCTGCCCCTGGTTTTTCTTGACCGGCTGCTGATGCCCGGCGTCGAGCACAAGATGGCTGCCGAGCGAGACAACTTCATCGCCGTATTGGACGCCGACGGTCGCCGCTTTGGCCTGGTGGTTGACGGGCTGGCCGATCCAGAAGAGATTGTCGTCAAGCCGCTCTCCGCGGTGCTGAAAACCATCGGTCTGTTTTCTGGAGCAACCGTGCTGGGCAATGCCGAGCTGGCGCTGATTCTCGATCCGGGCTCGATTGCGCTGAAGGCTGGAGTAAGCCTGCGCGAAGAAGATGCGGTCCTTGTAAGCGAAAGCGAAGCCGCCGTGAGCGCCGCCGCACTCGAATATCTGCTGGTGGAAGCCGCCGGACGCGAGGCCGCGGTGCCGTTGGCCGACGTGCTGCGCATCGAGCAGCTTCCCCTCAAACGCATCGAGTACATCGGCTACCGGCCGGTGCTCAACTTCGAAGGGCAATTGCTGCCGGTGGAGGATTCGAGCGGCGTGCTGGCCGCGGTCGACGGCAACCCGCAGGCGCAGATCATCGTGGTGGTTTGCCGCGAAGGCAATCGCCATGTTGGCATCGCAGTTTCGCATGTTCTCGACGTGGCCGCCGGGGGCGACCTGTTCGAGGCCGGCACCACGCAGCGCACAGGTGGCGTCACGCTCCTGAAGAATCGCGTTACCAGTGTGGTGGACCTGGGTACAGTGGCTCCGCTGCCTGCCGGCGAGGTGCAGCCTGCGTGGAGCGAGATAACGGAGACGGTCGCATGAGCACAGCAGCAGCGGCATTGCGTGTAAAGAAAACAGCGCCGGCGGCGACGCTGGCCCAGATGTGCACGGTGCGCCTGGGAAGCTCGGTATTCGGCGTGCCCATCACTCACATTTTGGAAATCGTTGGCGCGGCGCGGCCTCAGCCGGTTCCTCTGGCGCCGGCTTTTGTGGGCGGACTGGTGCACTATCGCGGCGATGTGCTGACCACGGTAAGCCTGCGCCAGTTGCTGGGTTTGCCCCGCAGGGAGGGCCGCCAGGACCTTCTGGTGCTGGAGAGCGCCGACGGAATCTTCGGTTTGTTGGTGGATTCGGTTGGCGAGGTGCTCACCGCGTCGCCCGCCGACCACGAGGCGAATCCCTCGATTCTGGGCGAGCGCCATAGAGCGTTGTTTGCAGGCGCATACAAGCTCAAGAATAGTCTGTTGATCATGCTCGATCCCGAACAACTGGACCCCATGCGCCTGAGCGCCGCACGGGCCGCTTAACGCCGTATCTGACAGGAGGTGACCATGCGAGCTTTGATTGTGGATGATTCGCGGTTTGTGAGGGGCTATCTCCGCGGCCTGCTCGAAGAGAAGGGAATCGAGTGCGAAGAAGCAGCCGATGGCCAGGCCGGCATGGCGCAGTTGAAGCAAAGCCCGTCCTTCGACCTTGCGCTGGTCGATTGGAACATGCCGGTGATGAGCGGACTCGAGATGCTCCAGCAGTTGCGTGCGGAGGGTTATGGCGAGATGAAAGTCATGATGGTGACCACCGAGGCCGAGAACGCATATATTCTCCGCGCTCTTGAAGCCGGCGCTGATGAATATCTCATGAAGCCGTTCGACGACCAGGCCCTCACGGAAAAACTCGCCATGCTCGGCCTCGTGGAGGACTGAGCGATGACCTCCGGCGGCCGCATCAGAATTCTGATCGCAGACGACTCGGCAGTGATGCGGAGTCTGTTGCGTGCCGTGGTCACGAGCGATGCGGGCCTTGAAGTTGCCGGCACCGCGGCCAATGGCGAAGCTGCCCTGGGCGCGATTGAAACTCTGCGCCCCGACCTGGTTCTGCTGGATGTGGAGATGCCGGTGATGGATGGATTGGCGACACTGAGAAGGTTGCGCGCGCTGGGACACAGAATGCCGGTGATCATGTGCAGTTCACTCACGCAGCGCGGCGCCAAGGTGACCATCGAGGCTCTGGCCCAGGGTGCTTCAGACTATGTAGCCAAGCCCGCCGAGCAAGCGGGCCGCGAGGCAGCCATGCAGACACTCACGCAGGATTTGATTCCTAAAATTCAGGCGCTCACCAGCCGGCCTCAACTGGCCCTCCCCTGCGCTGCGCGCGTTCCGCCGCTCGGCCTTGTGCCGCCGTTCAGTCCCCAGCCGATTTCGTCGGTTCCCACGGCTCTCGTCATCGGCGTTTCCACTGGAGGCCCCGCCGCGCTCGATATCCTCCTGCCGAGCCTGCCGGCAAACTTTCCGCTACCCGTGCTGATCGTGCAGCACATGCCCGAGCTGTTTACCAAACTTTTCGCAGAACGGCTTAATGGCCGCTGTTCTTTGCAAGTGTGCGAGGCTGTCGAGAATGAGCCGGCGCGTGCAGGCGCGATATATATCGCCAGAGGAAACTGGCACATGGAAGTGCGCTCCGGCGCGCGCATCGGTTTGCCCCCTGCTTTGCATCTGAGCCAAGGCCGGCCAGAAAATCACTGCCGCCCCGCGGCCGATGTGCTCTTCCGTTCAGCGGCCGCTGTTTACGGCGCGGGCGTGCTCGCTGTGGTGCTCACCGGCATGGGCACTGACGGCATGTTGGGCGCGCGGTTTATTCGCGAACATGGCGGTAGCGTGCTCGCGCAGGACGAGGCCAGCAGCGCCGTCTGGGGAATGCCCGGCGCCGTCGCCAATGCGGGATTGGCGCACAAGGTGCTGCCCCTCAACGCCATCGCAACTGAAATTGTCCGGCTCGCCAGCCGGGCGCAAACGGTAGCGCGTGATCTTCGGGAGTCGGTGGCTTAGACATGCAAAATTCGTCCAGCGTGGACTTCGGCTATCTGCGCCAACTGGTCTTCGGCCTCTCGCAAAACGTGCTCGATCCGTCGCGCGACTACCTCTTCGAGACGCGCCTCATCAGGCTCCTGCGCAACCAGGGCATGAGCCGCCTTGACGAGCTTGTAGCGCACCTCAAGGCGAGAAAAAATCCCAGCCTCGAACGCTCCATCGCCGAGGCCATGACCATCAACGAAACCAGCTTCTTCCGCGACGCCCGTCCCTTCGAACTGTTGCGTGACGAGTTGCTGCCCACGCTCATCGAATCTCGCCGCCCCATGCGTTCGCTCCGCTTCTGGAGCGCGGCCTGCTCCTCAGGCCAGGAAGCTTACAGTCTGGCCATGCTCCTGCATGAAAATTTTCCTGCGCTCACAAGATGGCATATTCGAATCGAGGGCACTGACATCTGCGCCGAGGTCATCGAGCGCGCTCAGTCCGGCTGCTATCAGCGCATCGAGATAAACCGCGGCCTGCCAGCACGGCACATTGTCCGCTACTTCGATCACGCTGGAGAAAACTGGACGGTCAAACCGGAGATTCGCCGGATCTGCAATTTCCGCCAGGCCAACCTCTGCTCATCGCCGCTGCCCTTCAACCGCAGCGATGACCGCTTCGATGTGATCTTCCTGCGCAATGTCATGCTCTACTTCTCACAGGAGACGCGCAAGACCCTGCTGGCCGGCATACACCGCGTGCTCGCGTCTGACGGGATGTTGTTTCTCGGTTCCACCGAGCAGCCCGCCGATCTCTCCATCTGGACCCCGGTAATCGCCGGCGGCACCTGCTGCTTCCGGCCACGCCAGCCGAGCTAGCGAAGCAGGGAACAGGGAGTAGAGATCAGGGGTTCGGAGCAGTCTGACTCGCCCTGCCGCGTTACGGCTAGGATGAACTCGCGCCAACTCGCTAACTCGCGATTTCCGCGAAGCGGAAGCCAACTTGCTGATTTTGTTTACCACCCGCCTCATCCAACAATGTTGTTCATAGGGAGAGCGGTGCAGTCTCCGGTTAGCCGCTCAACCGCCCGAAGAGCCCGGAAATCCCGGCAAGCAGTCGTGATGCCGACTTTGCGGTACAAATGGGGCGTGTGATCTGCAATAAATCACTCGCAGATACGACGCGGTGCGTCCCGTCCCGACCGCAATAGTCGAAACAATAGACGCACCGGATCGATTTCAATTCCTTCCTGTTACTCGGCAGCCTGCCTGATGACTGCGGCAACCACCTCGGGATTAGAAACATAGATGGCGTGGCTGCCTGGCGCCTCGGTCACATGGGCCCCTGCACGGCTCGCCATCATGCGTTGCGCGGGGGGCGGAATCATCCCGTCATCTTTGGCAACGAGATAGTGGCTGGGTTTCGTACGCCACGCGGGCTCGCTCACCGCACCCTGCAATGCCTCCACACCCCACGAAACCTGAGAATCGGCCATGAACGCGGCTAGCTCCGGGCGAACGTCGGCAGCGAAGGAAGCGGCGAACTTCTCCCGATCAAGAAGGAGGAAGCCGTCTACCGGCGGAAGAATGGGAGGCACCGGTGCGCCAGGAGCAGGGTTGGCAATCAGCGATGAGACCGACTCGCCCTTGTCCGGCGCAAAGGCCGTGATGTAGACCAGCGACTTGACCTTCGGATCATTGCCCGCCTCCGATACGACAACTCCGCCGTAGGAGTGGCCAACGAGAACGACGTCTCCCTTGGCGGCCGCGATTGCGCGCTTTGTCACGGCAACATCGTCCGCCAAAGAGAGCGTGGGATTCTGCGCAACGATGACATCAAAGCCGTCTTTCTTGAGGATCTGATACACCCCTTGCCAGCCGGAGCCGTCAACAAAGCCGCCGTGTACGAGAACAATGGTTTTGGACGTGGACATAACCTTCTCCTTTTCTCATTTCGGGTTTCGGGCCGTCGCCGGCCTCGATCGAACTTGTGCTTATTCTGTTCTTTGGTATTCTGAATAACAAGTTCTGAATTGTCATCAAATAGTGAGGAAACATCAACAATGGAATTCTCTTCAAGGCAGCTCAGGGCTTTCCACCTGGTGGCGCGCCATTGCAATTTTGCGCGTGCAGCCGAAGCGCTTCTGATCACGCCATCCGGACTGAGCGTACTCATCCGCGAACTGGAGCGCCAAGTTGGTTTTCGATTGTTCGACCGCACAACGCGACAGGTCAGCCTGACAGCGTTCGGAAGCGACCTGCTGGCGGTAACCGAGTCCAGCCTGGCTGCTCTGGACGCGGCCATGTCCCGCATCGAACGGACAGCCAAAGGCCGGGAAAGATGGATATCCATTGGAACGACTCCATGGCTCGCGGCCAATGTTCTTCCACCTGCCATCAGGCAGTTTCGCGAGCGCCGTCCGGACCTGCGCGTTCGTCTGTTCGACGGCTTGCTCAGTGAAATTGAACAACGTGTTCAGGCTGGAAAGCTGGATATCGGTGTGGGGCTTTTCAAAAATGCTCCCGGCTTACGAAGACTCCCATTCTTCAGCTTCACCCTGATGGTCGTATCGCCGGATCAGGGATTTGTGATCAACAACGCTCCTACGCGATGGTCGTCTCTCGACCGGCGAAGACTGATTTCGCTCACCAACGATTATCCACATCAGCTGCTCATTGATAAGCAACTAGCGAAAGCAGGTGTCACCGTTGTGCGGGGGCAGGTGGTTAAGCTGCTGGAGACACAGATTGCATTGGTGGAAGCCAATGAAGGAGTCGCGGTGATCCCTTCGTTTGGCATGCTTGCCTGTCGCAATCGCAAGGTTACAATGAGTGAACTGATTGACCCGGTCGTCGATCTGGATTTCTATCAGATTACGAGCAGAGGAAGCCGTTTGTCAGACGAAGCTAAAGAATTCAGCGTGTTCCTGAAAACGTACATCGCTAGTTGGGCAGGCACCTCGAAAGTCAAATAGGCCCTCGCGGATTTGTACCGGTAAACGCCGCAGGGTCCGGGATCTCCGCGATGCCTGTGTGGTCGCCTATTCGGAAACTTCACCACCGCAGAGAATCACCCTCCACCGGAGCACAATGTGAATTGGAACCCCTGATTGCAAACATGGACAAAAACATGCGAGACCGAACGAGGCCGACAGGGACTGCCCCAACCCATCAGGCAGTCTACATATTGTGTTTTCTCTGATGTACCGTTAGCACCAGCCCCACCAGCGCAGTGAGCATCGAAACCACGGCAAGCGAAAGAAATGCGCTGCGCCAGCCGAAGGCAACGGCGACCCGCGCCACCGTGACGCCTGAGAGCCATCCCGCCAGATAGCCAAATCCATCGATGATTCCCGCCGCAGTGGCGCTCCCGCGTTCACCCCCGAAGTCAAGCGACATGGCGCCGGCCAGGTACGAGTAGGGCCCCAGCAGCATGAAGCCGACCAGCGCAACAAGTACGGTCGGCGCCCAAGCTCCGCCGTGGTCGGGCACGCGGCCCATCACGATTAGGCAAGCCGTGCAGCCCGTCATCCCGGTCACGATAAGAATGTTGCGCCCGTTGGGGCCGAGTTTGTCGCTCAAGAAGCCCATCAACAAAACAGAGATGCCGCCGCAGAGAGGGAAGAGCGCGCTTCGGCTGGCTGCCACGCTCGGTGCAAGGCCTGCGAACTGGACAAAATACGTTGGCGTCCACAGGTTGAACGTCTCCCGCAGCATCGTAGTTCCAAATGCCAGCACACAGACCATCCAGAACGGGAAGCTTGTCAGCAACGGCCCTAGAATCGTCCCGACTCTCGCCCGTTTTCCCTCGCCGGCTTCCTCTTCGTCCGCGTAAACATTTCTCGGGTTCACTTCCGGCGCGGGCAACTCACGCTCCTCGGGCCTCTCGCGAAGCAACACCAGATTGGTCAACATCAAGACCGTGAGCGCCCCTGCTGCGAAGAAGAACACGCCGCGCCAGCCAACCCCGTGAGCCATCAGTTGGCTCATCATCCATCGGCAGATTGCGTCTCCAAACAGAAAGCTCAAGCTAACGAAGGCCATCACTGTGCCGTACGTCGAGTAGGAGAACCAGCGCGATGAAACCTTCACCAGGCCCGCCCACCCTTGCGACTGAAACAGCCGGTTCCCGATCCATGCCAGCGTGAATATCGGAAATCCGCCGCTCATGGCAAAGATGATGGTGAATACGATAGAGCCGGCCATTCCGCCCAGAAAATTGCGGCGGCCGGTGCCCAGGTCGGCCAGCGCGCCAGAGACGAATTTGCCCAACGCATACGCCACGGTGCCCACCGAGGCGATGAAACCCAGGCGAATCTGTGCGCTGCTCGTCGTCATGCCGTGGCGCGCCATGTCGTGAATCAGGTCCGGCAAAACCACGGAGAGATCGGAGCGGCAGAAATAGTAGCCGGAATAACCCAGGGCCAGCAGCGCGGCCGTGGAGGCGTGCCAAGCCGTAAACTTCCGCTTTGAACCTGGCTGCGCAGGCTCAGTTTGGCCCGCGGCTACAGTTTTGGTGGTGGACACACAATAACGCTACCACATGCGCCGATGGATGAGTTCCGCGCTCAGGCGGGCCAAAGAGTATATTCACGCGCTGTTCATCGGATCGCACTCCAGCAGCGAACCGCGCACGGGTGGCTCCGGTGTCCCGCGGCGTGCTCGGCAGTTAACAAGCTGGTAATTGATGAGTGGCCGGTCAGGCGCGCGTCGTTAGTTAATTGCCTTTTGTTACGGAAGATTGAGAAGTTTCTTTAGAATCGACAGTGTTGCCAGCATTTGGGTTGAGCCAACGCCGTTCGACGGCTTCGATTCCCAATAAACCGATTATCCCTATGAATGCCAGTCCGAAGTAAGGGCGGCTCGTGTCCTCTGTGGTCAGAAAATAGGGAAGGTAGGGTATGAGAACGACGCAGAGCCAGATCCATCCGCAAACTATTGCGAGAAAGGTCAGGTGGGTCAAAATGACCCCTGATTCAGGCTTGGCGTTTTCCGGCGAAACGCCAACAGAGTTCTGCTTGATGCGTCGCAACCCGAAGACAAGGATCGAATAGCCCGCACAGGCCGCGGCATAGAGCGACCACGCGTGGCTCCTAAACGGAACGAAGACTATCATGGTGGCCACCGTGGCTATTACATAAACCTTATTATTCTTATTCTTCTTGTATTTTACCGGTGAACCTCCCGACAGATAGTAATGAACAGGCCTTAACTTCGCAATCCTAAAAGACGTCAGCTTAAGAAGCCTCGCCGCACGTTTTAGTCCATGCTGATGAGCATGTCGAAGCGCATGGTCATCTTCCGGGTGCGGTGACTTGTGCCTGCGCACATTGTTTGCGGTGGATCTTTACCGCGAAGTGGCGAATGATCAGCGGCGGAATTCCGAGGATGCCAAACGCGGTAAAAAAGAAAACCAATCTGAAAACAATGTCCGATGGCGTGCCTCCTGTGTCCCCGGCTTTCGACAGGACGGCCCCGGCAAAGCCTGCGGAGAGGACAAAGATGAAGCAAGGCAAATACGCGTAGAAGCATAGATGCAAAACCCAGGCAGTAAATCCCTTCGGACGAAAGAGCAGCAACGCGGAGCGTACCATGGATGTGATTGAAGTGACGCCACTGAAGCTGCGCCGGGTCCTTGTCTGCAGCGCGGTGAGTTCGTGAAGAGCTGCTTCGAGTTCGACCGTCAGCGCGGATTGCGGCGTGACAGCTGGGTTGACACTGGGCAATGGCAGCACGGGAAGTTCGGCGATGCTCTTAGCCAGGGTTGAGACGCGCTCAGTAAGCTCTGCGCTGCGCCGCTGGTGTGAGTGATCCAGAATCCACTTCGAAGCCGCTGTAACGGCGCCCGGGATCAATAGGGCGAGAACAGGCAGAACATACTTCGCGAACTTATCAGGTATAGTCGCGTCAGAGAGGAGCATGTCGTTCTCCAGAAGAGCGTTTTTTTGCGTGCGCCGGGTGAATCGCGGTTTACTCTTCCGCCACAATTCAACCTTGGCAATTCTCCCATCTTTCACGTCGAGAGTATATCGTCGTCAATCCGTAAGTAGCTTTGTGGTTAATACTTGCCGTAAATTATGAGAATCGCCGGACTTCACGTGCCAGAGCTTTCTCGGCTCCCGACACCCCGTAATCATCTATTCCCGGCCCGGCAGGCCGGAAGCGCTCCTTGGTTTTAATGGATGCAATCTACGTTCTTTTCGTATTGGCAGATTCATAACACACGTCAGGCATCCTTGCTTCACAAGCTTTTTTCGAAAACCGCGGGCCCTTGCTTAGCATTGAATTTTTCGCCAACTGTGCCCCGGCTTCGCTCTTCTTAAGAGGCTCTCGTCTCGACTATCGAATCCCGGCAGCGTTCAGATGGTCCGAGTATCTCTTATCAGTGCCGTGAATGTGGAAAGCCAGCCAGTCCTTTAGAAAATTCAAGGTCTCGACTGAAATCGAATTCTC
>Ga0182016_10000221_pt1 | contig 70088 bp, 55 predicted proteins | sample 712S2MmetaG_FD_120491 | JGI IMG/M metagenome (GOLD analysis project Ga0182016, IMG submission 120491) | Permafrost microbial communities from Stordalen Mire, Sweden - 712S2M metaG | ecosystem: Environmental > Terrestrial > Soil > Wetlands > Permafrost | place: Sweden: Stordalen | collected...
ATCTCTACGGCTATGCCACCACACCGGTTGCGCCGAGCGACGCCATTCAAAAGTCCGACGTCATCGATCTCACTTCGAAGATGCATCCCGATGGCACGCTCGACTGGACTCCACCCGCAGGCGAGTGGGAAGTGATCCGGTTCGGATATTCGCTGATCGGAACCACCAACCATCCCGCCACTGCTGAAGCTACGGGTCTTGAAGTGGACAAGCTCAACCGCGCCGAAGTAAAAGACTACTTCGAAAAGTATCTCGACAGCTACAAGCAAACCATCGGCGCAGATCAGATGGGCAAGCGCGGCATCCGCTACGTGATCAACGACAGCTACGAAGCCGGCGCGCAAAACTGGACCGACAACATGATCGCCGATTTCACCAGGCTCCGCGGTTACGACCCAACGCCGTGGCTGCCGGTGCTGGCCGGCCGCGTTGTGGCCAGCTCCGAAGCGAGCGACCGGTTCCTTTGGGATTTTCGCAAGACGCTTTCAGACCTGATGGCCGAGGAGCACTACCACACTCTCGAAGAAGTGCTGCATGAGTGGGGCATGGGGCACTACGGTGAATCGCACGAAGGCGGACGCGCCCTCATCGCCGACGGCATGGAAGTGAAGAAGTGGAACGAAGTGCCCATGAGCGCCATGTGGACGCAGACGCCCGGCGTGAATCACGAGCAATACGACTACAACGCGGACGATCGCGAGTCAGCGTCGGTTGCGCACATCTACGGGCAAAATCTCGCCGCCGCCGAATCGATGACCGCCTATGCCGCGCCCTGGGCATGGTCTCCGGCGACTCTCAAACCTACTGCGGACCAGGAATTCATTAACGGCATTAACCGCTTCGTGATTCACGAGTCGGCACACCAGCCGCTGATCGGCAAGGCGCCCGGCTTGTCGCTTGGACCCTTCGGTCAATGGTTCAATCGCAATGAAACCTGGGCTCAACAGGCCACTCCCTGGATCAGCTACATTGCGCGCACCAGCTTCATGCTTCAGCAGGGACGCTTCGGCGCGGATCTGATCTACTTCTACGGCGAGGATTCAAACCTCACCGCAATCTTCAATGAAAAATCGCCCAACGTGCCCGCGGGTTACGGATTCGACTACGTCAACGCCGATGCCATTATCCATGCGCTGAGCGTTGCCAACGGCCGTATCGCCACGCCCGGCGGCATGAGCTATCGGCTGCTCGGGCTCGATCCATATAGCCAGCACATGTCACTGCCGGTGCTGCGCGCAATTCACAAGCTGGTGGAAGCGGGCGCTGTGGTTGCCGGCCCTAAGCCGGGTGACGATCCCAGCCTCGCCGACAATCAGGCGGAGTTCAACAAGCTCAACGATGAATTGTTCGGCGATGGAACAGGCACGCACAAGGTGGGCAAAGGCACCGTCTACGCCGGGCAGAATCTCGGCGACGTATTCGCTGCCATGAATGTGAAGCCCGACTTCGACTACACCAAGCCGGAAGCCGACACCCGCCTTGAATTTGTTCATCGCAAACTCGCGGGCGCCGATCTCTACTTTGTCGACAATCGCAGCGACAATCCGGCGGTCGTCGATGCCACCTTCCGCGTAGGCGGCAAGGCGCCCGAGCTTTGGCATGCAGAGGATGGAAGCTCGAGCCCCGCGACCTTCACCATCGCAGATGGACGCACCACCGTTCCTCTCAAACTCGAGCCGTGGGGCACGGTGTTCGTGGTCTTCCGCAAGCCAACCAGCCAAACCTCGTTTACCGCGCCCGAGAAGGCCGAGACGCAGATTGCCACCGTTGAAGGCCCGTGGACTGTCAGCTTCCAGACTGGCAGAGGCGCGCCGCCATCCATTACGCTCGACACGCTTTCTTCGTGGAGCGACAACCAGGACTCCGGCGTCAAGTACTTCTCCGGAGCGGGAACCTATACCAAGTCCATCGACGCCAGTCCCGACTGGTTCAAAAACGGCGCGCACGTCTGGATCGACCTGGGCGACGTGAAGAACCTTGCGGAGGTCACGGTGAACGGCAAGTCGCTGGGCATCGTGTGGCATGCGCCGTATCGCGTAGACGCCACTGCGGCCCTCAAACCCGGAGCCAACGAAGTAAAAATCATGGTGATCAACGCCTGGGTCAACCGGCTCATCGGAGACATGCAGCCGGACGCAACCACCAAGTACACCTTCACAACTTCAAAGCCATACGAGGCTAATTCGCCGCTGCAACTCTCCGGCCTGTTGGGGCCGGTGAATGTCTACTCGGTAACAACGAAGTAGCGGAGATTTCGAATCAGTTAAACTTTGGCTCTGAACCGGCCGGCTTGTGAGAATTGCGGGCTACGAGCGCTTCCGCAGACTCGAAGCCCGCACCACAATATGCGGAGTAATGAAATGCGGCTTGGGCGCCTGGCGCGACTTGCTCGCGGCCAGCCTGAGCGCAAGCGTTGCGGCGAGTTTGCCAATGCTCTCGCTTCCCTGGTCCACTGAGGTCAGAGGTACCCGCAGCAGATCGTCGTAGGGCACGTTCCCGCATCCAACCACCGCGATATCGTTTGGAATGCTGAGCCCGGCCTCTTCAATGGCTCGTATGGCGCCCAGCGCCGATGGGTCGTTGAAACAGAAGATCGCATCGGGACGAGTCTTCGCTCGCAGCAGTTCCATGGCGGCCGTATATCCGCCCTTTTCGCCGCGGTGATCTCCCGAACTGCCTAATGAGACCACCTGCTCCGGCAGCTTTTTGCCTTTGAACTCGGCCAGCGCCTTCCTGTAACCTTCCAACCGCCCACGTGCGGTACTCACCTCTGGTCCGCGAATATGCGCAATGCGTCTGCACCCCTGTTCAATCAGGTGCCGGGTGGCGATCAATCCCACTTCAACATCGTTCACGCCGATAAAATTCGCCTTCAGACCGTCGATTTCGCGGTCAAGCAGGATGTACGGCGTCTCCTGGCCTTCAAGGAACTTGAAGCCTTCAGGCGACGAGCGCGCCGAAGCAATCAGCAGCGCATCCACGCGCCGGGCAACCAGCTGCCTTATCTCCTGTTCCTCAACCTGGGGGTCCTCGTCAGAGGATGAGATCAGCAGGCAAAAGCCGCGGTTCCTGATTTCGGCTGAAATTGCCTTCGCAATCTGCGCAAAAAAAGGGTGCAGCAGGTCCGGCACCACCAGGCCAATCGACCAGCTTTGTCCCGTAATCAGTGACCGCGCGGCGAGGTTGGGCTGATAGTCCAACTCTTTCATCCGCTTCAGCACCCGCTTGCGCGTTGCCTCGCTGATATCCGGATGGTTTCTCAGCACCTTTGAGACAGTGACGACCGATAAACCGAGCTCGGTTGCTATGTCTTTCATTCGCACAGCCATGGCTTTCACCTCTCGATTGCTTAAGCTCGTCCGGGAAACTGCGGTCGGGGTTTCCTTCTGAATCGCTCTCTCAGTCTAGTCCATTATTTTCCTGCGGTTGCGGAGATCTCGGGACATCCGCTCATAATTGCTTGTCTGGCAATTGATTCAAGTGATATGGTTTAAGTTATCGATTACGGAGACCATATTTCATGCAATCTCTCTCACAAACTGCGGACCATCGGGCCGCAGGCGTGGACCCTGCAACCGTCCCCTTCCGGACGTTGAGTTCGGGCGCGCGAATGCCCGCAATTGGCCTTGGAACCTTCGGTTCCGACCACGTTTCGCACGAGGCGGTTGCCGAGGCAGTCTTGTATGCCGCCTCCGTCGGTTACCGGCATTTCGATTGCGCAAGGGTCTACGGCAACGAAGAGCAGATCGGCGCATCGTTTAAGAAACTCCTCGACAGTGGAATTCGCCGCGAAGACCTTTGGATCACCTCCAAGCTCTGGAACGACATGCACGCCGAGCAAGATGTGACCGCATCGTGCGAAAAGTCGCTGGCAGATTTGCAGGCCGGGTATCTCGATCTCTTTCTCGTCCACTGGCCGTTTCCCAACCATCATCCTCCTGGCTGCGATGTGAGCGCGCGCAACCCGCATGCGATTCCATACATTCATGAGAACTACATGCGTACGTGGCGCAAAATGGAGGAACTGGTCGACAGGGGACTGGTGCGGCACATCGGCACTTCGAACATGACCATCCCCAAAATGGAGCTGGTGCTACGCGACGCGCGCATCAAGCCGGTAGCAAATGAAATGGAACTGCATCCGCACTTCCAGCAGACGGAGTTTTTTGAATACCTGCAGGGGAAGGGAATTCAGCCCATCGGCTACTCGCCCATCGGCTCGCCCGGCCGGCCTGAACGTGACCGCACCCCTGAAGATACTTCGCCCACAGAAGACCCGGTGATTGTCGAAATCGCGCAGCGGATTGGCGTGCACCCGGCAGTGGTGTGCATCAAGTGGGCAGTGCAGCGCGGCCAGGTTCCTATCCCGTTCTCCGCCAATCCACGTAATATTCTGGGCAACCTGCTCGGCGTGGTCGGCGAACCGCTCAGCGCGGATGACATGAGCGCTATCGAGAAAGTTGACCGCAACTGCCGCCTGATCAAGGGACAGGTCTTCCTATGGAGAGACAATCAGTCGTGGGAAGATCTGTGGGACGTGAACGGTGTGATTACGCCGGCGTAAGCGGCGAAGTCCACGGTAGTGCGGCGCCAGGCCTATAACCAGAAATTGAAGCCGGCTTAAGAGAGCGGCGAGGAGCAACTGGAAATGCGCAACACCATGAAAGCGGCATTTCTTCCGGGCAACAGCACCGTTGACATGAGGGAAGTACCGGTTCCCGTGCCGGGTCACGGCGAAGTTCTTATCGAAGTTAAAGCCTCAACCATTTGCGGTTCCGATATTCGGGCCATTTATCACGAGCATCTCGGCAAAGGGCCTGAGGGCTACCAGGGCGTGATTGCCGGCCACGAACCAGCCGGCCTGATTATCGAGACGGGCCCCGGCTGCCGCCGCTTCAAGGCCGGCGACCGCGTGATTGTGTATCACATCTCGGGTTGCGGCGTGTGCAACGATTGCCGCCGCGGCTACATGATCTCGTGCACCAGCCCGGAGTTTCGCCGCGCCTATGGCTGGCAGCGCGATGGCGGAATGGCCCCCTATCTGCTCGCCGAAGAGAAAGACCTCATCCTGCTTCCCGGCTCTCTCACTTATCTTGACGGCGCGCAGGTGGCATGCGGCTTTGGCACCGTTTATGAGGCCCTCGAGAAAATTGGAATAAACGGCAACCACGCGGTGCTGATTACCGGCCTCGGCCCCGTTGGTCTTGCCGCCGGAGCCCTGTGCCGCAAGCTGGGAGCGGAGAAGATCATCGGCATCGATATTTCGCCGGAACGCCGCGAAATTGCCACGCGCCTGGGTCTTTGCGACACCGTGCTCGCCGCCGGCCAGGACAACGTGAGCCAGGTTCGCGAGCTTACCGGAGGCTTTGGTGTGGAGCGCGCCGTCGATTGCAGCGCCAACGCCGATGCTCGCGCCACGGCCATCCGCGCCACCCGCAAATGGGGAAAGATGGTGATGGTCGGCGAGGGCGGCACCGTGATCTTCAACCCTTCGCCCGACATCATTCACGATCAAAAAACGATCTATGGTTCCTGGGTTACGTCCACCTGGCTCATGGAGGAGCTGGTGGAGCGCCTCGTTCGCTGGAACCTGCACCCTGAAGATATTGTTACCGACCGCTTCTCTCTTGACCGGGCAGATGAGGCTTACAGTTTGATGGCCTCGGGTCGATGTGGTAAGGTCGCGGTTTGCCCCACTCCGGAGTAATCAATGCACACTGCGCCGCCCGATACCAGCTCGCCCCAGTCCTCGTCCGCACCGCTATTGCCGCAAACCGGCAGAGTTGCCTTCTTCCTTGTCACGGGATTGTTCTTTCTCTGGGCCATCCCCAACAACCTCAATGACATTCTTATCAAGCAGTTCATGAAGTCGTTCGAGATCAACCGCCTTGAGGCTGGTCTCGTGCAATCGGCGTTTTACTTCGGATACTTTCTGCTGGCCATTCCCGCGGCTCTCACCATGCGCCGCTATGGATACAAGCGCGGGCTTCTCATCGGTCTCGTGCTTTACGCGACCGGCACGTTTCTTTTTTATCCCGCCGCCATCGCGCGCAGCTATCCGCTGTTTCTATTTGCTCTCTTCGTCATCGCCAGCGGTCTCGGCTTTCTTGAAACCGGCTCCAATCCTCTCATCGCGCAACTCGGCAGCCCGGCCACGGCCGTTCGCCGTCTCAACTTTTCGCAGGCTTTCAATCCGCTCGGCTCCATTATTGGCGCTTTCATAGGCGCCAAATACATTTTGTCGGGAGTAGAGCCTGGGGCAGACCGGATTGCGAGCATGAAGGCCGCGGGCACTTACGACCTTTTTCTGCGCCAGGAAACCATGCGCGTGATTGTGCCCTACATGGTTCTCGGAGGTTTGGTGCTGTTGTGGGCCCTGTTTCTGTTCCGTGCCAAATTCCCGGCCATCGAAGGTGATTCCTCCGCGGTCGACGCGCACAAGTCCGGCGGGTACCGGAGACTTTTCCGCTACCCGCATTTTCTTTCGGCTGTCTTCGCGCAATTCTGCTATGTGGGCGCGCAAGTGGGCACCTGGAGCTACTTCATCCAGTACTGCCAGGACTACACGCACGTCCCTGAAAAACTCGCCGGTTATCTGCTTGTCGGCACGCTGGGTGCGTTCGCCATTGGCCGCTTCTCGTCGAGTTACGTGATGAAGCATTTCCATCCCGACAAAATGCTGGGCGTTTTTTCAATCGTCAACATCCTGCTCCTGCTCGTTGGAATACTTTGGACCGGATGGGTGGGCCTGATCGCCGTCCTGATGACCAGCTTCTTCATGTCCGTGATGTTCCCCACCATCTTCGCGCTGGGCATCAGAGATCTGGGCGAGCACACCAAGGAAGGCGCATCGCTGCTGGTAATGGCGATTATTGGCGGAGCGGTCTTTACTCCGCTCATGGGGTTTGCCTACCAGCTCACCAAGAGCATGGCCCTGAGCATGATCGTCCCGCTGGTTTGCTATGCGGTGGTCGCAGTATTTGCCTATTGGGGAACGCACCTGGCGCCCTTCGCAGAAGCGTTGCCGGCCACAGCTCAACGAGGTTCAAAGTGACCACTCGACTGGAAAGCGAAACGCAAACCTGGGAACAAAGGCTGCAGCAACTGCTGCCGCTGTTTGGCCATCGCAATTGGATCGTGGTCGCAGATTCCGCCTATCCGGCGCAGTCGAATCCCGGAATCGAAACCATCTTCACGGGTGAGGATCACCTTCGCCTGCTGGGCAAGGTTTTGTATGCAGTTGCCGCGCAACCTCACGTTCGCGCCAATGTTTATATCGACGCCGAACTAATGCACGTGCCGGAGAAGGATGCTCCAGGCGTGACGGAACTTCGTGGCGAGATCGAAAGCCTTGTCGGCCAAAAGGCTCGCTCGCTCGATCACGAGCAGATTATCGCCAGGCTCGATGAAAGCGCCAAACTTTTCAACATCGTGATTTTGAAATCGACACTCGCAATTCCGTACACTTCGGTTTTTCTGCAACTGGATTGTGGTTATTGGAACCAGGATGCAGAAGAACGCCTGAGAAATGCCATCGCAAATAAACCCGCCGCAACGTCAGGCAGCTGACCGCGGCGCCGCAAGGTTAGCGGCCGGCAACCAGCAAAATGGAGAAATGAAGCATGCAAAGAAGAGAGTTCTGCAAACTGATCGCGGCCGCTGCCGCGGCTAACGCCGCTTCAATGAAGGGTCAAACAGGTTCGGGCACACCCGCCGGCTTCAACAAGCTGGGTCAAACTTACCAGCAGTTCTGCGCCACTCCCGAGAAAGACCGCATTTTTTATTCGTTGGTGAACGGCAAGATTGTTGAAACCAAACTGAACGATGCCGACTGGGCTCCAACCGAATGGGGCGATCCGCCAGAGCTGCCCGGCGGCTCGTGGGATGGCGTTCCCATGCAGGCCCCCATCGATGGCCTCAACGGCGATGGCCCGTATCAGGGCAACTGGGATTCACTGCTCAATTACGACGCGCCCGAGTGGTATCGCGACGCCAAGTTCGGCATCTGGGCGCACTGGAGCCCGCAATGCGTGCCCGAGTTCGGCGACTGGTACGCGCGCGCCATGTATCAGGAGGGCTCTCCCGATAACAAGAATCAGCTGTCGCACTATGGGCACCCCTCTGAGTTTGGCTACAAGGACCTGACCGCGCAGTGGACGCTGCTCAACTGGGAGCCTGAAGAGCTGATCCAGCGCTACAAGGCAGCGGGCGCGCGGTTGTTTATCTCGCTGGCCAATCATCATGACGGGTTCGATGCGTGGGATTCGAAACATCAGCCGTGGAACGCCAAGAGCCATGGGCCGCATCGCGACGTGGTTGGCGAGTGGGCTGCCGCGGCGCGCCGCAATGGGCTGCGCTTCGGAGTGACCGTGCACCAGGCGCGCAACTGGTGGTGGTTCCAAACCTCGCACGGCGCAGACAAGTTGGGACCATTGGCCGGAGTGCCCTACGACGGCCGCATGACAATGGGTGACGGCAAGAACCAGTGGTGGGACGGGCTCGATCCGCAAATGCTCTACGGCGCAAAGCATCCCAAAGACGCACTGCCCGATGCATCGTATGTGAAATTCTTCTACGACCGCACCCGCGACCTGATCGATCAGCACGATCCCGACCTGCTCTACTTTGACAACTCGCTGCTGCCGCTGGGCTGGGGCGGCATGAACGTGGGCGCCTACTATTACAATCACAACCTCAAGACGCGCGGCAAAATGGAAGCCGTGCTCAACATCAAAATGGTGCCCGACAAGCTGGCCAAGGCAGTTGTGGCCGACTACGAACGCGGCCTCACCAGCGGCATCATGCCCTACGCGTGGCAGTCTGAAACCTGCATCGGCGAGTGGCACTACCAGCGCCGTCTGTACGATATCCCCGGCCAATACGGCGGCTATCTGCCGCCCCGCGACGTCATCCACTGGCTGGTTGACACGGTGAGCAAGAACGGCACGTTCATTCTCAATGTGCCGGGCATGCCCGACGGGACCATCGACAGCAAGGAAATCGCGGTGGTGGAAGAGATCGGCGCGTGGCTCAAAATCAACGGCGAAGCCATCTTTGAAACGCGGCCGTGGACCATCTCCGGCGAAGGTCCGAACCAGGTGAAAAGCGGATCGTTCCAGGGCGAAAGCATCAGCGCCCTCGGCGAAAAAGACATTCGCTTCACGCGCAACAAGGCCAACAACGTGATCTACGCAATCTTTCTGGGGTGGCCGTCCGGCTCGGCGCAGATTGCGTCTCTCGGCCTGGGGAGCAAGACCAGTCCGGGCAAGATTCTGAACGTGACCGTGCTGGGCAGCGATGCAAAAATCAAGTGGACTCAGGATGCAGATGCGCTGAAGTTCGAACTGCCCCGCCAGTCGTGGCAGGCAAACGACTACGGCGCGGCGGTCAGGATAGCGCTGAGCTGATCCGGCGAAGCCTGATTTCTCTGATAACTAACTACGCCAGCTTGCGGCGATCGAAGCTCTCGCGCAGCGCATAGAAACAATCCGTCGGCTTGAAGTCCGCGTCAAAAGGCAATGGACGCTGCTGCCGGTTGGGTTGTTTCTTGCGATGCGAGCCAATGCCGTTGAGCCAGGTAAAGCGGTCGCTCAAATCCCACGTCAGCACCAGCTTTACCGCCGGGTTCGGCAGCGCCGCCGAAAGAAACTCGGTGTAGGTTTTGGCAACAATCGCATCGCGTTCGGCCACGTCGTTTGAGGCAGTGTCGTCGTCGTTCACGTCGAGTTCGGTTAAGTAGACCTCGAGCCCCATCTGGTGCAAAGCCTCAATATAATCGCTCACTCCCTGGCCATACTTCAGGCCTGCACTCAAATGGCTTTGCACGCCCACTGCATCGATGGGCACGCCGCGGCTCTTCATCCCCTTCACCATCTCCAGAATGAGCCGACGCTTCTCCGCATCCCGGTCATTATCTGCCTCAACGTCGTAATCGTTATATGTGAGCTTCACGTTCGGGTCGGCGGCGCGCGCCGTGTAGAATGTCAGGTCGATGTAATCGGGCCCCAGATTCTCATACCAGAATGACTTCCTCAATCCGCCCGGCAAATTGCTGTGGGGGTCAATCGCTTCGTTCACCACGTCCCACGATTGCAGCTTGCCCGCATAGTGCTTGCAAACCGTCGTGATGTGGTCCACAAAGATCTGCCTGATCTCGTCCTTGTTGTCGATCTTCCTGAGCCACCCGGGTACCGATTCATGCCAGCACAGCGTGTGGCCGCGCATCAGCATGGCTTTGCGCTGGGTAAAGTCGTAGAGAAAATCGGGCGGGCCAAAATTAAACACATCGCGCGAAGGCCGCAGCGCAACCCACTTCAATTCGTTTGAAGGCACCACGATGCCGCACTGCTCGCTCACCAGCGCGGCAAAATCGGCATTGTGTTCTACCACGGGAATCACCACGGCCGAACCATAGATGAGCCCGTGTCGCCGGGCATGCGCGCGCAGCGAGCGCGCTCCGGCAAGATCGTGATACGAGCTCACCGTCGGCGGATGGCTTGACGCGCTGTTTGCGCAACCGGCCAGCAATCCAGTGCTCGCTGCGGCTGCCATGGATACGGCGGTTCCCGTTCCCCTGGCAATAAATTCCCGGCGTGAAAGCATTTTGTCGCTCCAATTCCTTACGTAAATCATTTTAGTAGCCGCGCCAGGCCTGTCCGCGGCCCGGCAAGAATCCCTGGTGTCGAATCTTTTCAAGCCATTGGTGCCAGCTCTCGCGCTTGAGGTGTATGATTCATTCGCTGCGTCCCCTTCGCGGTTCAACCACGCACTCGTATAGCGGCCAACAGGCCGGTTCCAACGTCGAAGGGCGTTCTTTGAGCGCAGAAAGATTTCCCGCAAGGAGGTATAAACATGGCTTCAACCGCAACGCACCCCGGCAAGCTCAGCGAACGCGTGAGCTTCCTGTCACGCTATGGCAACTACATTGGCGGCAAGTGGGTCGAGCCCGCTTCCGGCCAGTATTTTGAGAACATCACCCCCATCACCGGCAAAACATTCTGCGAAATTCCGCGCTCCAACGCGCAGGACATCGAGCGCGCTCTCGACGCCGCCCACGCGGCCCGCGAATCGTGGGGCAAGACCAGCCCCACCCAACGCGCAATCATCCTGAACCAGATTGCGCAGCGCATGGAAGACAATCTCGACATTCTGGCCCTGGCCGAGACATGGGACAACGGCAAGCCTATTCGCGAAACCACGGCTGCCGATATTCCGCTCGCCATCGATCACTGGCGCTATTTCGCCGGCTGCATCCGCGCCCAGGAAGGAACAATTTCAGAGATCGACCACGACACCGTGGCCTATCACTTCCACGAGCCGCTCGGCGTCGTCGGCCAGATCATTCCGTGGAACTTCCCAATTCTGATGGCCACCTGGAAACTGGCGCCGGCAATAGCCGCAGGCAACTGCGTGGTCCTCAAGCCCGCCGAGCAAACTCCGGCCAGCATTCTCGTTTGGGCCGAATTGGTGGGCGACCTGCTGCCCCCCGGAGTGCTCAACATCGTCAACGGCTTCGGCCTTGAAGCTGGCAAGCCGCTGGCATCGAGCTCGCGCGTGGCCAAAATCGCCTTTACCGGCGAAACCACCACCGGCCGGCTCATCATGCAGTATGCCAGCCAGAACCTGATTCCCGTCACGCTTGAGCTCGGCGGAAAATCGCCCAACATTTTCTTCGACGATGTGTGCCGCGAAGACGACGACTTTTTCGATAAGGCGATCGAGGGCTTCGTAATGTTCGCGCTCAACCAGGGCGAAGTGTGCACCTGCCCCAGCCGCGCGCTCATCCAGGAAGGCATCTACGAAAAATTCATGGAGCGCGCGCTCAAGCGTGTGGCGCAAATCAAGCAGGCCAACCCGCTTGAATCTTCCACCATGATCGGCGCGCAGGTGTCGAACGAGCAGCTTGAAAAGATCCTCAGCTACATCGATATCGGCAAGCAGGAAGGCGCTGAAGTGCTGGCCGGCGGCAAGCGCGCGCGCCTGGGCGGAGAACTCGACGAAGGCTTCTACGTTGAGCCGACGGTCTTCAAGGGCCACAACAAAATGCGCATCTTCCAGGAGGAGATATTTGGCCCGGTAGTTTCGGTCACCACTTTCAAGACTGAAGCCGATGCGCTGGCCATTGCCAACGACACGCTCTACGGCCTCGGCGCAGGCATCTGGAGCCGCGATGCCAACCGCTGCTATCAACTAGGCCGCGGCATCCAGGCCGGTCGCGTCTGGACCAACTGCTACCACGCCTACCCCGCCCACGCAGCCTTCGGCGGATACAAGCAGTCAGGCATTGGCCGCGAGACTCACAGCATGATGCTCGATCACTATCAGCAGACCAAGAACCTGCTGGTAAGCTACAGCCCCAAGAAGCTGGGCTTCTTTTAAAGACAGTGGTCAGTGATCAGTGATCAGTAGTCAGCGTTAAGTAATCAGAATGGGTGCCCCAGGTCTCGATTTTGAGACCTGGGATAGCACGAACCTCAACGTTCCAATTTCACGCAAGCACAAACAGTGGGTGCCCCATCTTTGCGACGTCTCTGTTTTTGTCGCAAGGGTGGGATTACACGAACCCACACAACCCGCTAACACCGCTAGCTCCGCTGCTTTCAACCATGCCCGATCTTCCCCAACAAGTTCTCGCCACCGACCTCGCCATCCACCTCGTCCGGGTGCTGCGCGAAAAGCACGGCCTGCTCATGTTCCATCAGTCGGGCGGATGCTGCGACGGCAGCTCGCCCATGTGCTATCCGCGCGGCGAGTTCCTGGTCGGCGACAGCGATATTCAGCTTGGCGAAGTTGACGGCGAGCCCTTCTACATGAGCCGCAGCCAGTTTGCATACTGGAAACACACGCAGCTCATCCTCGACGTGGTTCCCGGCCGCGGCGGTCAGTTCTCGCTCGACAACGCTGAAGGCGTACGTTTTCTCATCCGCGGGCGAGTCTTCGATGAGAATGAGATTCACGATCTCCGTGCCGCCGGCCGCATCTGACTTCGCGGCGTCCAAGCGACTTCGAGAAGTCCAGCGCCGCGGGATTACCCTACATATATCCACGCCGCGAGCACACGAGAGTGTTCATCAACCAGCAGCTGCCTGGCGGGCGGCTTGTGCGAAGAATTTCTAAAGCGCCACCCGAGCGGTATTTTAACGGCCGTTTTTCAAAGGAAGACCCAATCCAATGCGAGCAATTTTCATTTCTTGCGCTTTGCTGCTGACTACCGTTGCCCTTCGTGCCCAAAGCGCCATCGAGAACACAACAGCGCCCGACTCGCCCCATCGTCAGTGGAAAGCCGCGTGGATCACTCATCCAACCGCTCCGCTGCGCGAGCCGCTCATATTGCACTTCCGCCGCACGCTCACGCTGCCCGCCGTTCACCACAGCTACATGGTCCGCGTCAGCGCCGACAATCGATTTGTGCTTTTCGTCAACGGCCATCGCGTAGGCGATGGACCGGCCCGCGGCGATTTGCCGCATTGGCGTTACGAGCGCTTCGACCTGGCGCCATTTCTTCAGCCCGGCGAGAACATCATCGCCGCCACGGTTTGGAACTTCGGTATCTACGCGCCTCTCGCGCAAATGTCCGACCGTACCGCTTTTTTTCTTGAGAGCGAGGCAGAAGGGGACACTTCCATCAGCACTCCGGCAGGATGGCTGGTCGAAGCTGAACAGGGGCAGCGTCCGGTGCCGCATGTCGCCAATGGCTATTGGGACTATTTCCCATCAGGCACCGCCGAGCAGATTGATGCCGCGCACTATGACTGGTCGTGGAACGCGCCGGCCTCGACCGGTGCCTCGACTGGTGCCTCGACCGGCGCCTGGGTTGCGGCAGACACGCCCATCCGCGAAAGCATTTATCCCGGAGCCGGCCACGCGCAGTCCGCCGACACTGTCAGCGGCAGCGACAACCGATGGGGACTTGTTCCCGACCTGCTTCCCCCCATGGAATATTCGCCAACGACACCAGGCACGCCTGTCCGCGCCACTCAGGACAGCCTTCGCACGTTTCCCGCAGCGCCCATCACTGTTGCGGCCGGCAGCCACGTCCATCTGCTACTCGATCGCGGCACGCTTACCACCGCTTACCCGCGGCTGACTGTCTCCGGCGGCAAGGGCGCGAAGATTCTTCTCCACTATTCCGAAGCTCTCTACGACAAGAATCAGCAAAAGGGTGATCGCGATGCCGTGGACGACCGCGTGACGCTGGGCCTTACCGACAGCCTTTTGCCCGATGGCGGTGCGCACCGGTTCTTTGAGCCGCTCTGGTGGCGCACCTGGCGATATCTCGACATCGAAGTCGAGACCGCCGGCGACCCTCTACAGTTAGAGTCGCTCACCGCCAACTTCACCGCCTATCCATTTCAACAGCGCGCTAGCTTTATCTCCGGCGCCCCGGATCTCGAAAAGATATGGGACATCAGTTGGCGCACCGCCCGCCTCGACGCCCATGAAACCTACATGGACACGCCCTATTACGAGCAGCTCCAATACATCGGCGATACCCGCGTGCAGGCGCTCATCTCTTACGCCGTGGCTGGAGATGGACGCCTTGGCCGCCAGGCAATCGACGCCATCGATCAGTCCCGAACCCCCGACGGTCTGACCCGCAGCCGCTATCCCAGTTCGCTTCCACAAAACATTCCGTTCTTTTCACCGCTCTGGATCGGCATGGTCCACGACTACTGGCTCTACCGGCCCGACCCCGATGAAGTCCGCTCACTGCTGGTGGGTACGCGCGCCGTGCTCGAGCGCTTCGCCACATGCGAAGCGCCTGACGGGTTGCTCAACGACCATTCTCCCTGCGGAGGCTTTGGAGATTGGACTCCGAAGGGCGACGAGATTCACACGGCCGACGCCCAGGGCGAGTCCTGCGTAAGCACTCTGGGTTATATGGGCGCGCTCGACGAAGCTGCGGAAATGGAATCCAGCCTTGGAGACAAGCTGCTCGCCTTGCGTTACCGGGCACGTGCCGCGCACACGCGGGCAACGCTCACTCGCAGTTGCTGGGCCCCTTCGCGCGGACTCTTCGCCGACAATCCTGACCGGTCCGGCTTCAGCGACCAGGCCAACATTCTTGCCGTGCTCTACGACGCCGTGCCCAAAGACCAGCAGCAGCGCGTGCTGCGCAAGGTCCTATCGAACGGCCTTCAAACTTCTTACTACTTTCGTTTCTATCTGGCTCGCGCCCTTGACCACGCTGGCCTCGCGGACGAATACCTTCGCTCTCTCGATCCCTGGCGCGATTTACTTCCACTTCACTTCAGCACCTGGCCCGAGGTTCCCGGCAGAACCCGCTCCGACTGTCACGCGTGGAGCGCTCATCCCATTTTTGACCTGCTCACGCTGGTGGCCGGAGTCGAGCCAGCCAGTCCCGGCTTTGCCACGGTCCGCATCGCTCCTCACCTGGGGTCGCTCACGTCGCTCACTGCCACGTATCCCCATCCAGCGGGCGACATCAAGCTTGAATATCACCGCCAGGGCGAGGGCCTCAAGGCCATCATCACTCTGCCTGCCAAGCTCACGGGCAGCTTCCAGTTCCATAGCAAGGTCTGGCGTCTTCATCCCGGAGTGAATCAAATTGATGCTCCGTAACCGCACAAAGCGTGCCGGTTCTCCCGATCGCGAACCGATACAAGTCCGCCACCGGCGAAGCCGACCCAAAATGAATGAAAAGCTGGGTGCCCCCGGTCCCTCGCACTTGGGGACCGGGGATAGTACGAACCTCGACCACTCCGTCTCAATCGAGCACTAAAAGTGGGTGCCCCACCCTCGCCGCGTCTTTGCATTTGCGGCCAGGGTGGGAGACCACAAATCTCAATATGCCGGCAGTTGGTTTTGTTTTTTATCAAACAACGCAGGCTCTAAACTTCCGTTGCCACCACGCAGTTTCTGCCATTGGCCTTTGCCTGGTAGAGCGCGCCGTCGGCGATTTTAATCAGCTTGCCCTCATCGGTGGGGAACCCCGAAGCCACGCCAAAACTCGCCGTGATCTGGATTGACCGGTCGCCGTATGCCAGTCGAGCCGACTCCACCGACAACCGTAGCTGCTCGGCGCGCTGACGCGCGTTGGCAAAGTTCGATCCCGGCAATATCAGCAGAAACTCCTCACCGCCGTAGCGGCCCACCCAGTCGTGAAAACGAATGGAGCGCAGAAAAATCGCGCCCGCCTCCTTGAGCGCAAGATCGCCGGCGAGATGTCCAAACGTATCGTTGATCTGCTTGAAATGATCCAGATCGACAAGGATCACGCTCAGCGCAGTCCCATCGCGCTGCGATTTCTTCACCTCGGTGCGCAGCCGCTCCACAATGATGCGGTGATTCCACAACCCGGTCAGATCGTCGTGCTCGGCGTAGTGACGCATCTGTTCGCGTGCCCGCAGCAATTCCGTTTTTTCGCGTTCCAAATCTTCGGTGCGGTGCTGCACGGCGAGCTCGAGTTGTCCCTTCTGAGCCTCGAGCGCGTGGATGCGCCAGCGCCACAACTGCGTTACTCCGAGCGCGCAAAGCACAATCAGCGTCCAGCGAAGGAACAGGTCTTGCCACCAGCGCGGAGCAATGTGAAAATCCACTTCGTTCACGGGCGAAACCTGTTCGCCGTTTTCGTCAACCGTCGCAGCTTGAAAACGGTAGTTTCCGGGCTCGAGTCGCGGATAGCGAATCGTCTCCTCTGGCGTTTCCACCCACTCCGGCTCAAGCCCCAGCAGCCGGTACCGGAAATGCATATGCCGGACATCGCGAAAACTCAGGGCGGTAATCGAAATGGTAAGCGGATTGGCGCTCCACGCAACGCTGGAGCCATTGGCAATCTCCTCCCCACCGAAACTCATTTCGGAAACCACCGGCGCTCGCGGGAGCGGTTGCGGAATTGTCTCCGGCTTTATCAGGTGCGATAAGCCGCCCGATGTGCCGATCCACATGCTGCCATCGGGATCTTCGTTGATGGCGTAGGAATCTGTGTCGTTCCATATCAGCCCATCCCTCCGGGTAAACCCGCGCCAGGTGCGGCCGTCGTAAACTGCCAACCCGGCATCCTGTCCCACCCACAACCATCCGCGTCGGTCCATGTAGATGGCCACCACCTGGTCCGATAGCAGGTGCGGCCGCGAAACATGCTGCGTTTCCACCACCCGGTCGCCGGCAATCCGCAGCCGCACAATGCCCTGAAACGCTCCCGATGCCCACAAGCTGCCATCCGGGCCGGCGGCCAGCTCCAGGGGATTGATGTTCGAAAGCCCCGTGTCGATGTTGTGCCATCCCTTCGAGTCGAGCCGGAACAAACCCGCATCCGAAGCAGCCCAAATCGTCTTCGCTCCGTCCACGCACACATCGGTAAATCGCCGCTGCGGGAGCGCCGCTCCGGGTCCCGCCGCGAACTCCGGCGGAGAATCCGTGCTTGGGTCTTTGGTGTAAAGGCCGCCGCCGGTTGCAATCCAAAGGCGTCCATCCGGCCCCGTCAGCAGGCGGTACACTTCGTGAATACTCCATTCCCGACCCGCCAGAGTCCGCGGATTGATCCTCACCAGTGTCCCGGCTGCGCTGCCCATCCAGATGTTTCCATCCGCATCAACGGCCAGGGTCGCGGCGCGTACAGTCGCAATGCCCGCGCTCTTCCATACATTAACCTTGGTGCTTCCCGGCGCAATCCAGTCAAGGCCCGACTCGGTTCCAACCCACAAGCGGCCCGAGCGATCTCGCACCGTGCTCCACACCACGTCGTCGCTAAGCCCATCGGCTGCGGTGTAGGCCTCCCAGCGGTCCTGTCCCACCCAGCGCATCAGCCCGTGCCCCACCAGGCCAATCCAGATCGAACCTTCGCGGTCAACGAACAGGGCTGAGATGTCGTTATGCGTCAGGCCGTTTTTCTCGGTGATCATTTTCCACGCGTTGTTCTCCCAGAGCCCCAAACTCGCGCCCTGCGATGCAATCACCCGGCCGCTTGCATCTTCGCCCAGCGAACTGTACGGCGCAGCAGTGCCTTCGCCGGGCAAATCGTGCGACTCAACGCGCTTTTCAGCTTGGAAGAGCTCCACCACCCGAACCCAGCTTCTCAACCACAAATGCCCATCGCGATCGAATAAAAGATGGAGCCAGTTCTCTTTCGGCAGCCCGTATTCGTCGCCCACATGTGCAGTCTTGCCGCCGGAGTATCGGCAAAGATCGAGCCCGCAACCGTACCACAGCGCTCCATCGGGCCCATACTGAACGCTCCATATGTTTCCCGGCTCCAGCGCAAGCGGCTCCGCAACCCACTGTTCCTCGGCCACTTTATTCAAAGCGAAAGCGCCGCTGCGATCGGCCATCACCACCTGGCCCGTTGCGTTCTGCGCAAAAATGGTGCCGATCCGTACCGAGAATTCATCCACCGGCGCGGGCGCCTTGATCTCGGCAATGCGGCCGTCGTGGCGAAGAAAATAGACGCCCGCCGTGGTTCCCACAAACAGCGTTCCATCCTGGCCCACGAACAGGCTCTGAATGGTGCGCCCGCGAATCCCCTCGGTTGGCCCGAACTTCTTGAACTGCCTTCCGTCGTAACGGTAAAGTCCGTTCTCGGTTCCCACCCACAGGTAGCCGGTGCGGTCCTGCGTTATGCAGTTCACATTCAGGTTTTCAAACCCATTGGTGATGGTGCTGAAACTTAACTGCTGCGCCGCGCAAACAGATGCAGCCAATGCACATGCGCACGCCACAATCGCAGCTGCCACACGACTGTGTGCGTGGCCGGCTCGCAACGGCCTCCGCAATCGGACGCAGTGTGCAAAGACACGCCGCGGCATGCAATTCAGCGTTCGCATGAGGCTCAGCAACGGGGGACCTTCTCGATGCGGGATGAGTTCAACTATATACCTGCATTTTGATAGACAAAATGCAGACCGGCAGCGAGTGCGGCTCTTTTGCTTCCTTGAAAACTAATTGTTGATTGGCTCAAGCTCAATCGCAAACCAGAACCGCGTCAGCCAATCCGGCTGGCTCGTTTTCGACGATCGAGTCCAACTCAGGCTCCGCCAGTTCACCGGCCTCAATCCTCGCCATAAAGAACCGCTCCACCTCGGCCAGAACCCCGTTCCCGGTATGCGCATGATAGATAGCCGCGCGAAGCTTTGCGCCTCCAGGCACTCCATGGGTAAACCACGTGGCAAACTGCTTCATCTTGCCCACCGGATCGCCCATGCGCCCATCGCGAGGCAGATCGCGGGTTGCAATCTCTTCAGCCAGCAGCATCTCAAAGTACGCGCGGATCATGTTGTAGCGATCCCCGACTCCAGGCACATCGTACCTGCCCGTAGCCGTGTACTGCGCAATCTGACGAAAGATCCACGGATTGGCAGGCGCGGCGCGCCCAATCATCACCGCATCGCAACCCGTCTTCTCCACCATCGCCGCGGCGTCTTCAGGCGTGCGAATGTCGCCATTGCCAATCACCGGAATTCTCACCGCCTGTTTCACCGCCGCGATCCACTCCCAGCGCGCCTGCCCGTTATAGCCCTGCTCGCGCGTTCTCGCATGCAGCGCCAAAGCGTTCAGGCCCTCGCTCTCGGCCATCCGCGCCAGCTCCACGCACACAATCTGCGAGTCGTTCCAACCCAGCCGAAATTTGACAGAGAAGGGAATCGTCACCGATTTGCGAATAGCCTTGAAGATCTCACCAATCTTGGGCAGATCGCGCAACAGGCCCGACCCGCCGTTGCAGCCCACCACGCGCTTGGCCGGGCAGCCCAGATTCAGATCGACGGTGTCGAATCCGGTTTCCTCAACAATGCGCGCAGCCTCGGCCAGCGTCTCGGCGTTCGACCCGAAAAGCTGCGCCCCGATGGGATGCTCGTCGTCGTAGAAAGTCAGGTAGCGCCGCCGCTTCGTCTCGCGCATCCGCGCCAGCCCATCAGCCGACGTGAACTCGGTCATAATCAGCCCGCACCCCGACTGCGCATTCGAGATATCTTTCTCGACTGTGGCCGCCCCCGCCCCAACAATGGGTGCCCCAGGTCCCTCGCACCCGGGGACCTGGGAGGCCAGGTTCGCATTCGAATTGGCTCCCGCATCAGTAAACAAACTCGCGTGCCGGATAAACCGCCGGAACACGGTATCGGTAACTCCCGCCATGGGGGCAAGCACGGTAGCCGGACGCACGGCGACGCCCCCGATGCGCACCTCGGCAGGCACCCGCGCGTCTGCGGGCATCTGGTGCTCCACCGGATTGTCCCAGTGCTTCTTCACGGTAAAGCCTTTGCCCGCCATGGTGACCTAATCCCGAGCTTCCCAATTTGGAATGTGCTTTGCAACGAATGAGTCGGTCAATGCGACTATTTCCTTCGACGAACGGAATCTTTCGGCTCGAACGACGACTCTGGGTAGAGGATCGCTCCCAGCCAGATCCACAAACAATAATCCGACCCTTCCTACTCCGTCATCAGCAAACGAGTATTCGAGCAGTCGCTCAGAGGGAATGAATCTGCCACTTCCAGATTCGCCACTCACAACCACCCCGTAGACGTAGTGGGGCATGACGTTTGCTGGCGGAGTAACTCGAAGGTTCGCAATTGCAGTTTCGATCGCATTCTCTGTATCTTTGTCCAGATGGATAATTCTGGCTTCGTGAACATCGCCCGTTCCGGAGCGATCTACCGCAAGTACATCGGCATGGACGCCCATGAAATCTACGTCCAGGTAGACTTTGGGGAAGAGCAGCTTACGAATGAAATACTCCTGCACTAAGTTCTGTGCCCGCCCTTTGCTTAGATTTGCCTGGATAGTCGCCATCGTTACCACCCCTGTAACTGCAATTGCACTCCGGTTGTTTCGGCCTAACGCGCGAACCGCTCAGAACGCTTCACAATTTCTTCGATCTCATTCGCTCGAACCGCATCGCTCGAGTATTCAACCCTGCTCTTGAAGCCTATTAAGACTGCCAGCTGATTCGTCCCCTCCAACACCCCAAATCTTCTCGATGTTAGCCGTGCCCGCAAATCGGTAACCCCATTCCGGTGGTCGTCTGAGGACAAATCATCGCACCCCATCCCCGTCCTCAATGCGTCACTGTAAGAGATCGCGCTATGAATCGCGAGCAAGGCGGGCGAGTATTTGTATTCGCCCAAACTCTCTTCGAAGACAAAGACTTCGGTGTTCCGAAGATCTCTCATGCCTATCAGAAATTCTCTCGCCCGGACCAGGTAGTGCTGAACTTGCACGCCGATCATAACGATGATTCTCGCATAATCCACAATGAAAGGGCCCCCGCCGAAGCGGAGGCCCGATGATTGCGTGCTCTCTGCGGCCCGCTTACTTCGCTGCCGCCGCTGCCTCGCCGGCCTTGGCGTACTTCCGACGGAACCGCTCCACGCGTCCCGCCGTGTCAACCAGCCTCTGCTTGCCCGTAAAGAACGGGTGGCATACCGAGCAGATTTCCACGTGGATGTCGCCCTTGTGGGTCGAACGCGTCTCAAAATTGTTTCCGCAGGCGCAAAGCACCCGCACCGCGGCGTAATTGGGATGAATCTTTTCCTTGGGCATCTCGTTAACTCGCAAACCTTTCCTGCAATATATCTATTTTAGGGGCATTTTCCCGGAAAGTCCATGCTCGGTGCCCCGCCCGCCGCAACTCCCGCAAACCACAGATTTTATTTCGGATCAGCCTGTTTTGGATCAGCCCGGAACCAATTGTGCTCCGCTCCAATTCCAGCCTTCCAGTCGCCGATTTGCCCCTGACCCAGCCCGGTCAGGCTCACAACTTGGGTTTCTTCGGGAAGTACAACAGCCACACCAGCCGGCACCAGACCAGGGCGGACCCGGTACCCAGAACCAGCCAGATAATGATGTGCGTCCAGGCTTGCTTCTTGTCGGAGTGGAACGCAGCCGCCTGCCACCCCCAAAACACTACATGATAAAAACACATGATTCCGAAAAAGCACGCAACCATGATCCCCAGTATGCCCAATGCCGTGGGTTGTGGCGCCGGTTCGTTCGCCATGTTCTTCCTCCCCCAAATGCCTCAAAAAGTCTTTCCCCGCCCGCTTACCCACCGCGCGGTGGTTTACTTCTTCAGCGCCTGTTCAATTCCTGCCTCAACCAGCGGCGCCATTACTGCGTAGCCGGCCGGCAATGGATGAACGCCGTCCTTGCTCAGGGCCGGGGGAAGCCCGCCTCGGCCATCAACCATCGCCGAGTAGTAATCAACATATATGTAGCCCTTCTGAGCAGCATAACCCCTCATCCACTGGTTTAGTGTTGCTATCTTGGGTGCGGGCTCCAACCCCGGGCTCCAGGGATAATCAAACGCCGGCAGAATCGAGCAGAAAATCACCTGGATTCCGTTCGCCGTCGCCAGATCGGACATTGAGGCAAGATTCTCCTCCGTCTGCTCCAGCGTCATGGGTCCGGTGTTGCCCGCCAGGTCGTTTGTCCCCGCCAGAATCGCCACCGCGGCCGGCTTCAGATCGATCACGTCCTGCCTGAAACGCACCACCATCTGCGGCGTCGTCTGGCCGCTGATGCCCCGGTTTACGTAAGGCTTGCCGGGGAACGACCCATCGATCTTCCACGCATCCGTAATCGAATCGCCCATGAAAACAACGCGCTTTTCGCCGGCGGCCGGCGCTCCCAGTGTCATATCCGCATCCTTGTAGCGTTCCAGGCCGCCAAAATCCATCGCCAATTGGTGGTCGTGGTCATTCAAGTGCGCCGCAGGTTTTGCCGCCTGGGGCGCTGCGGGGTTCGTTTGCGCAACCACCGATGGCATGGTTGCGCATATTGCCAAAGCCGCCAGCGCTGCAACTTTCGCAACTCCCAGCCATAGTGTGCTTGAATCTCTCAGATTCATTCGCGTTTCTCCCAATGCTTGCAGGTATAGTCGCAGCCACCGAACGTCTTCCGGCGGTCGCCTATAGCATTTTCTGAAATCATGAAGACCGAAACCACGACTGCTTAGTGGGTTTTTCCTTAAGGAAAACCCACTTGTGCGACTCTCAAAACTTCACACTATTTCAGAAAATGCCGTAAAAAGCATTCGCATGATTGCGCTTCCGATTGTAGAGAAGCCCGCAAGGGTGCGGGGATATTTTTTGACAGAGGGAATGGGATGCGCCACCCTCAGGCCGTCGGCCATCTACCCAGGTGATGGGAGCCTCAGGGAGATGAACTCAGCGCCGCGCGATGGATCGGCTTACCGCAGCACAGGCCGCAAACGGCAAGCGGACCCGGAAATCCGGGCCCGCCGCCGCATTGGCCTTTGCTACTTTTGCAGAAGCAGAATTGAGCCAACCGGGTCTGACTGCGACGTGCAGACGGCCCGAGTGGAGGTAATCACTGCGCAGCTTCCGCTGCCGTTCGTAAGCAGGAAGGTACCCGTTCCCGGCGCAGTCGAGTCGAACGCGTAATCGTAGCTCTGTGCCTGGTCGTAGTTGAACACGCCCTGGCCGCCAGAAGAAGCTCCCGCCGTGGCCGTGCCGCTGCTTGTAACGTCGAACTCGCCAACCGTATCGTATTTCGTCGCACTTTCAACCGGAAGCAACCCGATCATGTAATCGCCCGCCAGCGCCGCATCGGTAAAGGTTGCCTGCGTCTGGGCCTCGAAGAACCCGGAGTCCATCGAATTCACCCCTCCGCCAACGCTAAGTTCAATGCCGGAGTTCGTATTGGCAAGATAGACAAGGGTCGTGCTGCCAGGTCCTGTATTGATCGTCACCCGGCCTGGGTTGCTGGTATCGAATGTTGCGGTGGTCGTCCCATCTGCGCCTCCCGCGGAGTAGCTGCCGTCGTCATCCATGTAGCTTTGGTTAATGGTAAGGCCGCCTGACCCGTTTCCGGTTGCTTCAAAGACTTCAGAGTAGTTGCCGGTAACCGTGTCCGGGCTGCCGGAGTTTGCGAACTCGTATCCTTGGAGGTAGACCACACCGTTGCCGCTCAGATTCGCATTCGAGAACGAGCTCAGCGCCTGCGTAAACACATGGCCCTCTTCAATGCCATCGGCGGCTTCTGTTGAGATCAGGAATGCTTCATTGGCGTTGACGATGTAGACCGCAAAGGGCAGGCTGCCACCGCTGACTGTGATCGTAAGCGTGTATCTGCCGGTGGTGGCGCTCGGCGCAGTATAGCTGCCACCCGTCAGGCTTGCACTCGTGAAGGTGGTATTCCCGCCTTTGGCCTGATCGATGTACCCAGACGTGAGGCTGCCTCCCGAAGCGTCAAATCTTCCCGCAGTTACATGCGGCCTGCCTCCACTGTCTGCGCCGTCGATGCCGAAGATGAAATTGTTGCCGTTGATGGTGCTTGAAGCAAAGGCGCTGGTGGTGTCGAGCAGGCAGTCGGCCTGTCCGTGGCGTCCGGTCGGCGATGATCCGTCATCGTTGATCAGCACCATGCGGAACTCATTTGCCGGGCTGCCCGAACCTGTGGCGGCGATTGCCCAGACGTTGGTGAATGATCCCGTCAACCCCGAAGTGTACGTGCCGTTGACCGTAGCCAGCCCATTGTTGTCAGACCCTAAGCTGTAGGTGCCGGTCAATGTGCCCTGGCCTTCGGCTGTCAGGTCCGCCCCATTGGTATCGAACACGCCGTTCGATACAGTGCCGCTTCCACTCATTACAAAGTTTGCAATGCTGCCCCACTTCGATCCGTCGGCATCGAAATACCCATGAACCAGGCAGGTATAAGTGCCATTCAGCCTCGCGTTGTTGGCGCCGCTTGGGCCGGCCGTTACCGGCAACGTATAAGTAACGGTTGCGTTGTCGCCGGTATTGTTGCTGTCGATCGCCTCCACCTGAAGCGAAACCGTCTCTGCCGAACTTGGAGTTCCGCTCACCACCAACGAGTTGCCGCCGTTGGCCCAGAACGTCAGGCCATCGCTATTGGTTGCGGCGGTATACGTGCTTGAAGTCGGGATCGTGGTCCCGTTCACCACAAAGGTAAAGTTACCGCTTCCGCCCGAGGCTTGCAGCCCTGAACCGTATACGTAATTTGTGACGCCAGGCCCCAGCGGGTTGGTGCTGGCTGCCGGCAGCGAAACCGATGTCCCGTTGTTCACGGTAATCGTGTAAGTGTCGGGGCCGGCGGTGGTATTGGTCGAGTCGGTCACGGCAACCTGGAACGAAACTGTTGTAGCTGAATTCGGCGTGCCTTGAATGTAGAGCGTGTTGCTGTTGTTCCCACCGGTACTGTAACCCAAGCCATCGGAGAGTCCGCCGACCGTCCAATTGTAAGGAGGCACGCCGCCGGAAACCGTGATGCTTCCGTTGTAGTTCACGCCCACGGTCGCCGAGCCCAGCGACGAAGGATTTGGCGTTGGCAGGGTCAAGGTTCCCGGAACCGCAATAAAGTTTGTGCTCGCCTGCGCCGAGTTGCCGTTGGCATCCATGGTTTGAATCTGCCATTCGTAGCTCGTTGCGTCGGTCAGAGCTGAAACCGAAGGAGAATTGCCCGATTCCGTCGGATCGTCGTTCCACACCAGCGGAGGAGTAAGCTGCGAGCTTGTAAAGCCGTTCGCGCTTGAGTTGTTGTCGGGGATCTGCCAGATGTTGTTATTGCTGGCGCAGCACAACTGGAACTGGTAAATGTAATCGGTCGCGTTGGCCGGGTAGCTCCAGTTGAACGACGGCGTATCTGTACTCGAGCTGTTGATCGGTGAGATCAGCGTCGCCAGCTGGGCCGAGCCCAGAACTCCGGTGATCGGCGCGGTTACCGTGTTTGACGTGCCGTCGCTGTATTTTACAGTCAGGGAGTAACTCTGGCTGGTGGTGGGCACTAATCCGGGCAGCAGCTCTACGTTGTAGCTAAAGTTGTCGCTGCCACAGTTCTGGCAATAGTTGCCGATATTCACCGGTAAAGCGAGATTCGGTCCGGTGGCCAGTTCTACCGCCACCGGCAGTTTGTCGCCCTCCCTTACCTGGAAGTTCAAGCCGTATTGGCCTGTGGTTACGCCATTATTTGTGAAAGTCTGATACTGCGTTTGCACAGTGGCGGCACTGTCAGCGGCCGAAAGCGTAAGATCCTGCCCGCTCGTATTCCCTGAAACCGTGACTGTTGTGTTGGTGTTGCCGCGCACATTCGTCACGTCTCCCGCGTCGATCACTCCGTTGTTGTTCTGGTCGACGATAGCGAACAGCCCATAAGTGCCATTGGGAGCATTCACGCTGAAGTTATTGGCGCCCACCACCGGGCTCGCGATCTCGGCAGCGTATACAGTCGTTCCGTTGTTCTGCGAATAGAGGCCGACATACATCGGCGCGCCTGCGTTGATGGTCACTCCCGTGGGTATGGTGATTGTGCCGGTCACCGTTGAACCGCTTGTCGGCGCGCCAATGGTGACTGCCGTGGGTGAGCCAAGCACTGTCCACTCGGAATTGTTGCTGCTCCCGATATTGCCGCGTGCGCGGAAGTAGTAAGCCGTGCCGTTCACAAAGCTGCTGTTCGATCCGGTTGAAGTGTTATTCAGAATCCAGACGTCGGCATTGCTGCCGATAGCGACGAAATTCTTGCTCGAAGTGCTGCCGCTGGGGAAGCTGGAACTGGTGCTCCACTCCACCGTATAAGAGGTCACTTCTTCGACCCCGTTGTTGTTGGTAATGGGACTGTAGTAGATCGCCACGCCGTCATTCGTCGGTTCCACCGAACCGAGGCTCGGCCCCGCGACACTCGAAAGTGTAGGCACCGTGGGATCGACCAGCGTATCGAAATTACTCCCCGAGTTGGCGTTCGACACCACCACGTTCGCGCCACCCGTGCCTGATGGGTCGTTAGCGTTCTGCCCGCCCTGGCCGACCGTGTCCATCCACGCGCTGATCGAATAGGTTCCGGGCGCAACTCCCTGGATGGTGAAGCTGCCGGCTGCGTTGTTCGAAGTTCCTTGCCCGCCGCCGCCGCCGCACGAAGTGTTTTGCAGATTGATGTAAATCGGCCCCGTCGCCGCTCCGCTGTAACTGATGGTTCCGGTAACCGTGTAGCCAACTTCAGCCGCAAAGTTTTCACCGCTCACTGTGCTGTTGTTTACCGTCACTCCCGTAATGGTTGCGGGATAGAACACAGAGCTCGCGCCCGTGATCGAAGGAGTGATGGTGTAGGTCCCGTTGGGCACCGACGCGAACGAATAGTTGCCGTTGCTGTCGGTCGTCGCCGTCTGCACCGGAGTGGTGTTGATGCTCACCGTAAACGTGGGCAGCGGTGATGGCGCATTGCAGAGGGTCGGCAGTGTGATCTGCCCGCTGACTTGCTGCAGCGCGTTGATGGTCACTGAAAGCGTTGCAGTAGCTGTGTTCGAGGCCGAGTCCTCCACCTGCACGCCGAAGGTCGCACTTCCGGCAACCGGTGGGGCGCCCGTCAGCACGCCGCCGCTCGACAAGCTCAATCCAACCGCCGTCAATGCGCTCGATCCCGAAGTCACCGTCCAGCTATACCCGCTGCCCGAACCGCCCGATGCCGTCAGCGTGTCAGAGTAGCTCTCACCGGCCGTGCCTTGAGGCAGCGGACTGGTGCTGGTAATGGTGAGTGCTCCGTTGATAGTCACCGACAAAGTAGCCGTAGCCGCGTTGTTCGCAGAATCTGTAACCTTCACTCCAAAGATAGCCGTGCCCGCAACCGGCGTGGCGCCCGAAAGCACACCGCCGCTCGACAGACCCAATCCCACCGCAGTCAGCTCGCTCGATCCTGAAGTCACTGACCAGGTAAGCCCCGTGCCTGTTCCACCCGAGGTCGTCAGCGTGTCAGAATAAGCCACACTTGCGGTGCCCGCCGGCAGCGGACTGCCGGAAGTAATCACCAGTCCGGCATCGATGGTCACGCTGAGCGTCGCAGTCGCCGAGTTATTCGCCGAATCCACAACCTTCGCCGTGAACGTCGCCGTTCCCGCAACCGGCGTTGTGCCCGACAGCACGCCCGCACTCGACAGGCTCAATCCCACCGCAGTCAGTTCGCTCGATCCCGCAGTTACACTCCACGTATGCCCGGTACCCGTTCCGCCGGCCGCAGTCAGCGTATCGGTGTACGCGGTTCCCGCATAGCCCACAGGCAGCGGGCTTGAACTTGTAATCGTCAACCCCGTGCCGACCGTCACCGTCAGGGACGCAGTCGCAGTATTGCCGACCGAGTCCTTCACCTGCACGCCAAAGGTCGCGGTTCCTGCAACCGGCGTCGTTCCTGACAACACGCCGCCGCTCGACAAGCCCAGCGCCACCGCCGTCAACTCGCCGCTGCCAGAGGTCACAGTCCACGTGTAACCGGCTCCCGAACCACCGCTCGCCGTCAGCGTGTCAGAGTAAGCCGTCCCCGCGAAGCCGTTAGGCAGCGGGCTGGTGGTAGTCACGGCCAAAGCCGCGTTGATGGTGACGGAGAAGGTGCCCGATGCCGTGTTGTTGGCCGAGTCCTTTACCTGCACAGTGAAGCTGGCCGTGCCCGCAACCGGTGTAGTGCCCGACAACACTCCGCCGCCCGACAAGTTCAATCCAACCGCAGTCAGGCTGCTTGCGCCCGCAGTCACACTCCACGTGTACCCCGTTCCCGATCCGCCCGTCGCACCAAGCGTCTGCGAATACGCCACGCCCCCGTAGCCAACCGGCAGCGGGGATGAAGTCGTGATTGTCACTCCCGCATTGATGGTCACGCTGAGCGTCGCAGTCGCCGAGTTATTCGCCGAATCCACAACCTTCGCCGTGAACGTCGCCGTTCCCGCAACCGGCGTAGTTCCCGACACCACGCCCGCACTCGACAAGCTCAGCCCCACAGCCGTCAATTGGCTCGCGCCCGAGGTCACCGTCCAGGTGCGTCCTGTTCCCGACCCACCCGACGCAGCCAGCGTCGTGGAGTACGCCGTGCCGCCATAACCTGCAGGCAGCGTCGTCGCCGTGGTAATCGTGATTCCCACGTCAATCGACACACTGAGCGTAGCTGTGGCCGTGTTGCCGACGGAGTCCTTCACCTGCACGCCGAAAGTCGCCGTTCCAGCCACCGGCGTCGTTCCTGACAACACGCCGCCGCTCGAAAGCCCCAGCGCAACCGCAGTCAACTCGCCGCTGCCCGAGGTCACCGTCCACGTGTATCCGGCTCCCGATCCGCCCGTTGCCGTCAATGTCTGCGAATAGGCCAGGCCGGCATAGCCAGCCGGCAAAGTCGCGGGGCTCGTAACCGTCAGCGCCGCGTTGATGGTCACCGAGAAGTTCCCTGTGGCGATGTTGCCCGCCGAGTCCTTCACCTGCACGCCAAAAGTCGCCGTGCCCGCAACCGGCGTCGTTCCCGAAAGCACACCGCCGCTCGACAAGCTCAATCCCACCGCGGCCAGGCTGCTCGCTCCCGACGTCACTGACCACGTGTACCCCGTTCCCGTCCCGGCCGTCGCTGCAAATGTTTGCGAATAAGCCACGCCCGCGTATCCAACCGGCAGCGGAGATGCAGTCGTAATCGCCAGTCCCGTCTTGACCGTCACCGAGAAAGTCCCGCTCGCGCTGTTCCCCAGCGAGTCCGTTACCTTCACCGTGAACGTTGCCGATCCCGCCACCGGCGTCGTTCCAGACAACACTCCCGCGCTCGACAAGCTCAATCCAACCGCCGTCAACGCGCTCGATCCCGACGTCACTGACCAGGTATACCCAGTTCCCGACCCACCCGTCGCCGCAAAGGTCACGGAGTATGCCGTGCCGCCATAGGCTGAGGGCAGCGGCGATGTATTTGTGATCGTCACACCGGCGTCGATGCTCACCGAGAGTGTCGCGGTCGCCGTATTGCCGGCCGAGTCTTTCACCTGCACTCCAAACGTCGCCGATCCCGCAACCGGCGTCGTGCCGGCAACCACTCCACCGCTCGACAAGCTCAATCCAACCGCCGTCAGCGCGCTCGATCCCGACGTCACTGTCCACGTGTACCCGGTTCCCGACCCGCCCGTCGCCGCTAACGTCTGCGAGTAAGCCGTGCCGGCATAACCAGCCGGCAAGGTTGTCGCGCTGGTAATGCTCAACGTTGGATAACTAACCACGATCTGGTAGCCCGACGCGGCCGAATCGCCAAACGCATCGGCGGCCTTCACTGAAAAGTTGAACGTCCCGCCCGCAGTCGGCGTGCCGGTAACGGCGCCGCTGGTCGTAGATAAACTCAGCCCACCCGGCAGCGCTCCGCTCGCAAGCGAATAGGTGAGCGTCCCAGCTCCTCCGGTAGCAGCCGCGCTGCCCGTGTACGCAACTCCGAAGGTGCCTGTTGCCGGCATCGCGCCGGTGAAGGTGATTGCAGGCGCGGCCGCAATGGTGATGGTCACAGAGGCTGTAGCGGTGAGCGCGTTGGGCGTTCCCGAGTCGGTCATGGTAAACGTCACGCTGTACGTTCCCGCGCAACTCGCGGTTACCGTGCCGGTAATCAAGCCGGAGCTGCTCAAGCTCAGGCACGGAGGAAGCGATCCGGTAGTCACAGCCCAGGTGTAGGGCGCAATTCCGCCACTGCCCGCCAGCTGCACGCTGTAGGTCGCGCCCACCGCGGCTGCAAGGTCCGCACTGGTGGTCGTAACGCCGGGCTGCGCCGCTACGGTGATCGCCGCCGACGCTGTCTCCGCGGTGTTGGCTTTTGAGGTGGCTGTGATCGTTGCCGTCTGGGTCGAGCTCGTACCTGCCGGCGCGGTGTACGTCACTGAGGTCGTCGACTGGGCTGAAAGTGTGCCCGCGCCGCTCAATGTCCAGGTAACACCGTCGGCGTTCTGGTCGTTGGTTACCGTCGCGGTTAAAGTAACCGCATCGGTGCCGTCAACGGTGGTGGCAGAAGCAGTCACCGCAACGCTGATCGGTTTCGAACTGCCGCCGCATCCGTTCACCCAAATCAACGCAAGAACTGCCAGAACCCCGAGCCCAAATCTCTTCGCCACCATTACCGCCTCCGGTATACAATGCAACTACCCTGATCTCTATTAAGAGAATGAAGTAAAGATGCACAACAGAAATCAGCCGAAGCGGTCTGAATTTCTGTATATTTCATCTCTTTTCGCGTGGTGCTTACGCGTAACTTTCGCGAAGCGATTCTTTTAACGCTTTCTAACTTACTTATCCGGGACCTTTTAATGGCCTGAAAGTTCGCCTAGTTGGGCGCTCACTTCGGTTCGTGGGCCAGAGGCAAGCAGTTTATGGGTATCGCTCCGGAAAGCCGTTACCGCATCCATGAAGCCAGCGTGTCCACACGGCTCAATAGCTGGAAAGAGATTGCGGCATATCTCGATCGCGATCCCCGCACCGTACAGCTCTGGGAAAAAACTGAAGGTCTCCCCGTTCATCGTCTCAATCACCAGGCGCGCGCCAGCGTCTACGCCTACACCGGCGAAATCGACGATTGGCTGTATACCCGGACCCTGCGGGGAACTGCCGCCCGCAGCCCGAAAGATGAGCCTCGAGCCGTAAAAGCGAGCGCAATCCCCGCGTCCCTTCCTGTAGCTCGGCGTTTCCTCTCGGTCCCCATTCTCGGGCGGTCGGCGTTGCTCGTGGCCTTGATTGCCATTGTGGCCTGGCTCGCTTACCGCCATGCCGGCCACGCGGCTCCCACTACTCCTGTGCTGGCGGTCCTGCCTTTCCAGAACCAGACATCCACCGACGATTTCCTGGTCGACGGCCTCACCGACGGCCTCATCACCGACCTTGACCGCGTGGGCAAATTCCAAGTCATAGCCCGGCAGTCCGTCTCCCAATTCAAAGGCCGGCCGGTTTCAATCCCGCAGGTCGCCGGCGAACTGCACGCATCGCTCGCCCTCGAGGGCACCGTCGCCCAGGACGGCGCCAATACCCAGGTGACTGTCGAACTCCTCGACACCCTTCACAACACCCACCTCTGGGGCGCAACCTACACCCGGCAATCCGGCGATATCCTGGCGCTCCAGGACGAGATCACCTCGCAGATTGCCGGCGACGTTACCCGCAAAATCACTGGTGCGGCGCCCGGCATTGCCTTTCCCGCGGCAGCCGTCGACCCGCGCGCCCGGCAGGCCTATCTTCAAGGCCGCTTCTATTGGAACCAGCGCGACCTGCCTGGACTCGAAAAGGCCATCGCTGCCTTTGGACAGTCCATCTCCATCGAACCCAGGTACGTCCCTGCCTACTCGGGTCTCGCCGAGTCCTACGACCTCATGACCGACCGCGGCGTCATCTCCAACAATGAGGCCTTTCGGCGCGCCCGCGCTTCCGCCGCCAATGCGCTCTCGCTCGATCCAGGCTCGGCCGAGGCTTACAACGCACTGGCCTTCGCCATCTACCGCCAGGATTGGGACTTCGCCGGAGCCGAGCAGTATTTTCAAAAAGCCATCCAGCTCAATCCAAACTACGCTGTCGCCCACCAGTGGTACGGCGAGTTCCTCGGCGATATGCGCCGCTTCGACTTGAGCATCGCCGAGTTGAAAAAGGCCAGGGAACTCGATCCCCTCTCGCCCATGATCGGTTGCGACCTCGCCGACGGATATCTCCACGCCGGACGCCTCGCCGATGCCGATGCTGAGCTCAACCGCGTCATCGAGCTTTATCCGGGCTTCATTTCTGCGCATGAATACCGGGTCACGCTCGACGTGTTGCAGTACAAATTCAATGAGGCCGAGAACGAGGCCCGCTACGTCAGCGCCCGCACCGGCGACGACCTCGTTGTGCAGGGGGTTCAAATTCGCCGCCTCGCCGCCGAGGGCAAGCTTGACGACGCGCGCGCCGCCCTCCGCCGCATCCTCGCTGACCCCGCCAAGGTCGCGGCCATGGGCGCCTACAGCCTCTCCCAGCTCGACTTCGCCACTGGCCAGTTCGACGCCGGATACGAGAACCTCGAAAAAGCCTATAGGGAACACTCCTGGTGGCTCGCCACCATGCTCGTCGATCCAGGTTTCGACTCAATCCGAAACCAGCCCCGCTTCCTCGACGTAGTCCACCGCGTAGGCCTCCCAACCCAGAACTTCACCCAAGCCCTCCGCTAAACAGGTTTTCTAGTTCCCTAGCTCCCTTGCTCCCTAGCTCCCTTGCTCCCTCGCTCCCCGCTTTTCCACCGCAGCGCCCTCCTTCCCCATCAGCTACGCTTGAAGAGATGACTGCCTGCTCAATTTGCAACGGCGTGGGACTGGTCCGGGTGGTTGACGAGGCCGGCCGCTGGGTCTCACGCCCCTGCGAGTGCCAGCAAATGGAACGCGAAGAACGCCGGATCGCCGCTGCCCGCATCCCCGACCGCTATCACGAGTGCACCCTCGACACCTACGAGATCTACCACGGATCGGATGCCTCGCTCTCGCAGGCGCTGCTCACCGCGCGCCGCTTTGTTGAGGAGTATCCGGCCGGCACCGCAGGCAAGGGGCTGCTTTTCACGGGCTCCATCGGGGTAGGTAAAACGCATCTAGCCGTCGGAGTGCTCCAGCGCCTGGTGCGCGAGCGCGGCGTGCGCGGCCTCTTCTGCGATTACCGTGAGCTGCTCAAGAACATCCAGAACAGCTACAACCCCCAGGTAAATACCACCGAGCTGGAACTGCTCAAGCCGGTTTTCGCTACTGAGGTTCTGGTGCTCGACGATCTGGGCGCGCAAAAACCCAACGAGTGGGTCTGGGATACAGTCGCGCTCATTCTCAATACGCGCTACAACAACCGCCAGACCACCATCATCACCACAAACTATTCCGATGTGCCCGCCGGCTCCGGGGCAGTGACCGAAGTTGAGCGTGCCGCCCGCGAGCAAACCCTCGGCGACCGCATCGGCGACCGCATGCTCTCGCGCCTCGCTGAAATGTGCATCCGCGTAAAAATGACCGGCAAGGACTGCCGCCAGACCGGCATCAAACGCGCCCGCTTCGGCTGATTTCGAGCACTCAAACTCTACGGCCGTCATCCTGAGCGGAGTTTGGCTCGCTTTTTTTGAGCCAAACGGAGTCGAAGGACCTGCATTTGGAAATGCTGGCCGCAAGGAACGGCCGGAGCACGATGCTGCTAAGGTCAGACAACACACCAGGAACCAAACCATGCGCAAGCCCGCAGAACTCCTAAGCCTGGCCGCCCTGGCCGCTCTCGCCTTCATCACCATCAACGTGTTCTACGGCCCCCACCCGCTCCCCAGCCGGATTCCAACCCACTTCGACGCCCTCGGGAACGTCAACGGATGGGGCTCGACGCAATCGCTGCTCTTCTTTCCGGTCTTCGCCGCCGCAATGTATCTCCTGCTCACCGCCGTCTCCGGCTTCCCCGCGAAGTTCAACTACCCCGTCAAAGTAACCGGGCTCAATCGGGCGCAACTCCAGCAGCTGGCCCTAAGCCTGCTCGCCTCAATCAAGGCCGAGTTACTTGTCTTTTTTGCGTGGATGGAATTTGCGATGGTTCAGGCCGCCCGCAGCCCCGAGCGAACCTTAAAGCCCTACCCGGTAGCGGTGTTTGTAGCCATTCTGTTCGCCACAATCATCGGCCACATTGTTGCAATGTTCCGCGCAACCAAAAGCCGCCAATAAAATCGGCGCTCTCCGCCGGGAAACTATCAATCACCCGCACAGCCGTTCGCAGTTCCGCGGAACAATCTGACCACTGTCCACTGTCTTTAAAACACCCACAAACTAGCCAGCAGAAGCAGCATCGCCGCGACCGTCAGACTCTGGTACACATACTCCGACGTGCGGTTCGAGCTTTCTTGAGGCTGCTCGTATTCGCTCGTCTCACCGAATGTAGCGGAGCCACTTTTTGGGAAAGTGTGCATCCTTGGCCTGCTTTCCATGCCTCTCAGCAAAATTTTCTCGCCGTGCGCCCCTGCTCCTGGCAGAGGCTTTTGCTTGAATTAGACGCCCGGAATTATTCCCACGATTCGCGCTTTCAGAAAATCACCTGAAAATTCATACACATTCAGTCCGGCATTCCCATTCCGATTCGGCAACACGTCCGCAATTGGCAGAGAAACATGGAGATGACCAATCCGGTGTACAATCTCGCTCGTGAGCGCAGGTCCGCAACTCGTCCGTCCCGATGCCCCGCCAGAGCGTAACTGGCTGCCTATGGCGATTGCCGCCATTGTCGTGCTGGCCGTCGTCGGCGGACTGGCACTGTACTTCGAGCACAGCAAGCCCACGCCGCAGGTCACTCCCATCTCGGCGCAGCTCGACCCTTACGCGGCCAGTCTGCCCATCAGCCAGCTGGCCATGAGCGAGTCGGCCAACCTGGCCGGCGGCAAAGTCACCTATCTCGACGGCCACATCGCCAACACCGGAAACCAAACCATCACCGGCATCACCGTCCAGGTGCTCTTTCGCGATCCGGCCCGTGAGGTGGCCCAGAATGAAACCCAGCCGCTCAAGCTGATAAGAATGCGCCAGCCATACGTTGACGTTGAACCCGTCTCTGCCGCGCCCCTCAAGCCCGGCGATCAGGGCGACTTCAGGCTCATCTTCGACACCGTCGCCGCCGACTGGGACGGAGCTTACCCCGAAGTCCGAATCATCCGCGTCGAATCCCAATAAACCGTCTGACTCCGAGTCCCCAACGGCCGCTGGCCAGGCCGTATCTGTGCTCCCTTTACACAGTAGAAAGTACCCACCCGTGCAGAAATTACACGGTCCCCCGCGCTCCCTTCCCCAATTCCATTGTGGGTTTCAGGCCGAATTCTCCATCTAAGCTATTCATGTAATTAAAGTTAACTTCGCCATCCCCCGACCGGCCATCTTTGGCACCGCCATTGCATCTAAACCGGGCAAGTGGGATAAGGCTCACCCTGTAAAGCACCGCCCTTCAACAGAGGTAAACAAAAATATATGAATACCCGCAGAGCTCTAATATCTATATCCCGGCCATGTGCAATAGCCTTACTGGGCTCGGCACTCGGTTTCCCTGTTTATGCCCAGCAGGCGCAGACAGGGAACGATACCCAGACCGCCCCTCCCTCGGCAATGCAGCAGCAGCCCTCCCCCGAGGCTCAGCCCTCGCTGAACCCGCCAAGGGAGGGGTTCTGGGGACGCGTCAATCCCTTCGCCCGCAAAAAGTGGGTCAAGAGGCGGCTCGATCCTATTAACGATCGGCTCACCGAGCTTGACGAAGTGAACGCTCGCAATGCCCAGGCCATCAAGGACGTAGACGAGCGCGCCCAGGCCGGCATCAAGCAGGCCCAGTCCTCAGCCGACCAGGCCAACCAGACCGCGACCACGGCCAACACCCAGGCGCAAACGGCGAGCAATACCGCGCAGCAGGCATCAGGCCATGTCGATCAGCTCAACACCACGGTCGCTGGCATCGATCAATACAAGCAAATCACCGATCTCCAAGTCTCCTTCCGCCACGGCACAACCATGCTGAGCAGCGACTCCAAGCAGCAGCTCGATCAGCTTGCCGCAGGGCTCACCGGCCGCGAAGGATACATCGTCGAAATGGAGGCTCACTCCCCGGCATCAGGTTCAACGGGACTGCAAAGCTCTGAACGGCTTAACGATGCAGTCGAGCGGTACCTCGTCGAAGAACATCAGATTCCCATCTACCGGATGCACGCAGTGGCTCTGGGCAACGTACAGGCGTCAACGTCTGACGATCAAGACTCAAAGCCCGAGCGCGTAAGAACCAGCACTGTGCATATCCGGCTGATGGAAAACAGTTTGGCGGCCCAGGCCTCAGCGTCTCCCCAAAGCGCTGGTGGTTCAGCAAAGGTGGAACAACCGTAATTTAGCGGTTACCCTCCCCCCCGAGGTTTGCGTCCACGTGCTAACGGTCCCCCCGCCGTTAGGCCGCCAATAAAGCTCTCGCAACGCGAGAGAACCAAGGCAACTTGGCCCCCGTTTATACGGGGGCCGTTTTTTTGGTGCTGCACGCCGTCATCAGCCGGCCTTCGCTCTTCCCTCCCAAATTGACATCCCGCGGCAACCAGCCTAGAGTGCGTTTGTCGGCCGCTGAGGCTCCGACGCCGACCCCGAAAACACCGTGAATTGAGATAGAAATCCGATGCCAATCGATCGACGCGAATTTATAAAGACCACCGCCGCCCTCGCCGCAGCAGGGACGTTAGCGCCGCGCGCCGCATTCGCCGGCCAAAGCAGCAAATCCGGCTGGAAGTGCATGCAAGAGGGACCGATGGCCTATAACCCAGCCACCCGGTACCGTCCCTACGCCTCACAACTCGCGCACCAGCCGGACACGCCCATGTGGCTCCAGATCGATCTAGGCGCATCAAAGCCCGTCGACGCTTTCCGGCTCTATCCAGCCTTCACGCCGGGCGATCTCAATGCAAACAGCTTCGGTTTTCCACTCCGCTTCCGCGTCGAGGCTTCAAGCGATCCCGCATTCAGCAGCCCGCTTCTTCTTGTGGATCAAACCGCCGCCGATTTTCCCGATCCCCACGACGCAATTACCGCATTCAATGCGCCCGCGCCCGTCAACGCGCGCTACATTCGCCTCACCGCAACGCAGCTTCGCAATTCCGATCAAGGCGTCGGCCATCAGCTCGCGCTGGCTAAATTTGAAGTGCTCTCGGCAGGCATCGATGTGGCCGAACGCCAACCCGTAACCGGAGATCCCGCCTACGCCAACCCCAGAGACCTCGCTCAGCTCACCCGCGCTCCGCGGCCCACGGGCGAAGGCATCTTTACAGATAATCCGTCGAACGTTTTCCCCGCCGCGCAATGGCAGCAGGTGCCGTATGCAGTAACGATCCCAGTCACCGGCGTCACTCCGCAAGGCGACATCTTTCGCCGCGCAATGCAAAACAACATTAACTATCTGCTCGGTTCGTTTTCAGTGGATGAGATGCTGCGCCCCTTCCGGGAGCGCGCCGGAAAGCCGGTCGCAGCGGGGCTGCGCAGGCCCATTCCTTTCTGGGACACAACGCTGCCTGGTTCAAGCGCAGGACGGTTTCTCATGGGCGCAGGCAACACTCTGCGCTGGATGGACAATCCCGAGCTTCGCGCCAGGATGAACGCCATCGTCGACGGCATTGAAGAGTGCCGCGAATCGAATGGCTACATCATGGCCTATCCTGAAGAGCTCATCCTCAAGTCCGAGCGCGGCGGCTACACGCGCTCGTGGGTCACGCACGGGCTCATCGAAGCAGGTTACGCGGGCAATCCCAAGGCGTTCCCGCTCTTGCGCGGCTTCTACGACTGGTTCGACAACTGCGAGTATCTGCCAAAGTTGATGCGCGGCGGCACGCAGGGAATACAGGGAATGATCGCCAACACGCGCATGTACTTTACGCCGGTCGGCAAGCCAGAAGATATTGAGGTCATCCAGCGCTACTATCAGGAGAATTACTGGCTTGAGGGGCTTGCGAAGCGCGATACGGATGTAGTCTGGCAATATCCCTACGACCGGCCGCATAACTATCTCATCACCGACTTTGAAGCCTATCTCGATATCTATCGCGCGACCGGAGATACAAAGTATCTTCGCGCGATGGAGGGCGCGTGGGAGTTATACCACGATAACTGGGAGCATGTAGGCGGATCGATCGCTATAACTGAGTTTGGCGAGTTCCCGCCCAAATCGTACCGCATCGAGGCGCAGTTTCCGTTCTGCGAGACAGGCGAGACCTGCGGCAGCAGCTTCTGGGTGCGGTTCAACCAGCGGTTCCTGGCCATGCATCCTGAAGAAGAAAAGTACGCGGCCGAGATCGAGAAATCCATCTATAACGTGGCCCTCGCCAATCAGGTCGGGGATAGAGGCATCATCTATCACACACGGCTCGCGGGCATGAAAGGCGATCTCGCGGTCCCGCTCTGCACCAACTCCTGCTGCGAAGGGCAGGGAACTCGCCTGATCGGGTCAATGCCTGAATACATCTTCTCGACAGACCCCGACGGACTCTATGTCAACTTATTCGAGCCGGCGTCAATTCAATGGAACCAGTCCGGCGCGGACATGAAAGTAAGTATGTCCGGTAACTTCCCCTATAAGTCCGAGATAACACTCTCAATAACTTCATCGCGTCCCACTCTGGCTAAAATACGCATTCGCATTCCATCCTGGGCTGCCTCGCCGGTTGAGCTGCGTGTCAATGGAAAGCCGGCGGCGACGGGTGCGCCAGGCGCCTACGCCACGCTCGTTCGCAATTGGTTTATTGGCGATACCATTCAATTTTCTCTGCCCATGCAACTCAAGCTCACGCGCTACGAGGGCCTCGACCAGATCGAGGGCCACCCGCGCTTTGCGCTTGAGTATGGACCGGTGCTGATGGCGCTCATTGGCTCTGACAGCGCTGTGCTCACCGCATCCGGCCCGCGCCATGAAGCGATACTCAGCCGTCTGCAACAGGACCCGTTCCATCCGCTGCATTTCAATATCGATGGCCATCCGCAATTCAAATATGTCCCGTACTGGCAGGTAGTCAGCGAGCCTTTCACCTGCTTCCCGGTAATCGATCTCACATGAAATGCTGCGATTCGCGGTGCCACGAATCCACAGAACGCTACAATGCCTGTAACTCTCAATTCATTGGAGGAATGATGCGCAGGATTCTTTCCGTTCTAATTGTTTTGGCCGTGGCCCTCGGCTTCACACTTCCATTACCGGCGCAGGGCGCACCCCCGCAGACCGGTGCAGGCCAGCCCTACACCATCGAGTACTACTACAAATGCCAGTGGGGCCATCAGCAGGAATTTCTCGATCTGTTTCTAAAAAACCACTGGCCGCTGCTCAAGAAAATCGAGTCAACGGGCCGCATCGTCGCGCTCAAGATCGAGTCGCCCGCCTATCACACCACTGAAGACGGCCGCTGGGATTACCGTGTAACCATCACCTGGAAGGACTCGACCGTAGCCACCACGCCGAACCCCGACGAAGAGGCCTTCATCAAGCAGCTATGGCCCGACCAGGAGACCTACAAGCACGAAGAACAGCGCCGCTTCGAGATTCTCCTAGGCCACTGGGATCTGCCTGTGACCAACATAACCCCGAAGTGAAGTAGAGTGAGTGCGCGGATCGGCATTGTCGACGGCCCGTGATGCCGGGTGCCCCCGGTCCCTCGCACTTGGGCACCGGGGATAGCACAAACCCCAGCCCACCCAATCTGAACCATGCACGACTCAGCAGGGCTCCCTCGCCTTCCACTTCCTCACCAGATCCGCCGCGGCCTCTCACCACTCCAGAGACCGGGAACTTGAACTCTGCACTATGGAAGGGTGGCGTGGGTGTCGTACCATCCGACCGGTGGAATGATGCGTTTTAACAGGCTAAGCGCCTTTGTAAAAAGATCGGCTGTATTTCGGGAAGATTTCGCTCCCAACGATTGGCCTCCACCTTCAGAAGGCGGCGCCTTCGGGCGAACAGCTCGCAACAGCGCGGCTGCTACGCTGGAGTCGCCATAAATTTTATACCTGAGGAAAATGCGCCGGTATGCCTTCAGGATTTCAGCTTCATCCATCCATTCGCCTGGCAATTCTTCGCCAAACAGCCCGCTGGCGCAATCTTCAAATTGATGTTCTACATATAAACCCTCGCTCGCAGGATTGGGGCATACCTGAGAACTCACGGTATGCTGCGGGATCAATTTGAATCGAGAATACCCAAGCTGTTTGAAAAGCGAGAATTCCCCATTTAATAACGTCCATGACGTTTTCGTCGATTCGATGGAAACGTACCTGGGCCTGGCCCCAAAATCTCTCAAACCTTCCAGGCAAAGCGTATCTGCGCCCTCGATATCGATCTTCAGATAGTACGGAACTCCATAACTGCTCAGTATGTTCGCAAATCTCATTCCTTGCGCGGTCGTTTCAATTGAACTCTGACCCAACCGCCGATTTCTTCCAGCCCACTTGGGATCGGTGGTTCCCCACACACTCGCTCCGGCGTTTTCGAAAAAAGTGAGCGGACCGTCCTCTTCTGCGACAGCAACGTTCAACACAACAAGTTGTCCGCTCTTGATGTACTGCTGCAAGCGCTCCGATGTTTTTTGAGCCAGGCCTGAAGCGGCCTCAATGGCCACCACTCTGAAGCCCTTCTTCAGATAGAACTCCGAGTCCTCTCCTTTATGCATCCCCACGTCGTAAATGAGATTTCTCTCGAAGACATCAGACACAAAACGCCTCGCAATTGGATTGACGAAAACACAACTCCGGGAACCATCCGCAGTTTCCAGCACGCTTCCCCGGAGACGTAAGTATACCGGCAACTGAAGCCGGGTCCCCCGGTCCCTCGCACTTGGGCACCGGGATAACAAGGGCAGCGAACCCCGGCCAAGCCTACTCGTGAGGCGTGGCCAGGTACTTCTTGAGCGGATCCCAATACCGCAGATGCCAGCCCGGATCGAGATGGTCGTAATCGCCCTCGGGGAATCCCGTGTGGTCGAGCACCAGCATCGTTCCCGGGTTCGCGGCCTTCAGCTCAAAGTGCACTACGGAGTAAACGCCGGGGTCCCACGAAGTAGGCCGCCAGGCCTGCACGATGCGCTGGCCGGCGATCAATTCCACATTTCTGCCCTCAACCAGCCCGCCAAACGTTGTGAACGCGCCGCCGGCGCTGGGGTCGATGGTCGCGGGCATGCCCGTAAAGGCCGCGAACAGCTTTGAATCCATCAGCACTTTGAAGATCCGCTCCGGCGTCCCGTCGAGCGCGATCTCCTGGTGCAGAGAAGTGCGCATCCCGTTCGCGCCGCCCAACGGTTTCTCAGGCATCGCCGCTTGCTGCGCCGTCCCGCGCAACCCCGCTGCTGTGAAAGCCATAGCCGCGGCAGCCGCGCCAATCGCCCCGCGCCGCGTGAGTTGCCTCTGCCGCGTAAATTGATTGAAGCTGTCTTTCATTCCTGCCTCGCAAATTCGCCCTGCAACTGGGAACCATGGAAACACGCGAAAACAATTTGTTCAAGAACATATTGCGGCCGGCAATTTGGCAAAGCCCCTCGCCAAAATTTCTCCGCCACCATTTGCATGCAATTACGCCGTACCGGCGCACAATGGTATTTGGATGAGCAAAAACAGTCGCTCTCGCCAGCAGCAATCCAACCGTCTCGCTGCCCCAGAGAAAACACTTCCATTTTTTTACCGTGAAACGGTGAAACCACAATCAATGGAATCAATCGCTTGGCGCCACGGCCGTCACAGTTCCACAGCTCGCGAGGCTTGAGTTGCGGTTCTAGCGCATCAACAATCGCCAGCGAAATGCGCCTAAAGCTCACCCTTCCCAGGCCGTAGCATCAACTCCCTGATCGCCTCGCGCGGATCCTTACCCTCGTTCAAAATCAGCTCCATCTGCTCGGTAATAGGCATCTCGATGCAATGACGCCGCGCCAGGCCCAATGCCGCCCGGGTGGTCAACAGCCCTTCGGCAACTTTGCCGCCCAACCCAGCCAGAATCTCAGGCAGCTTTTGCCCCTGGCCCAGCGCCTCGCCCACGGTCCGGTTGCGGCTCAGGCTGCCGGTGCAGGTAAGCACCAGGTCGCCAATTCCCGAAAGCCCGGCCAGAGTCTCACGCCGCCCGCCGCAGGCAACCGCCAGCCGCGTAATCTCGGCAATGCCGCGCGTGATCAGCGCCGCGGTTGAGTTATGGCCCAGGCCAACGCCGGCGGCGATGCCCGCCGCAATGGCAATCACGTTCTTGAGCGCCCCGCCAAGTTCAACGCCGATCACGTCGGTCGATGTATAAAGACGCAGCGTCTCCGATGAGAATTCCTGTTGGATAAGTGCAGCGACATCGGGATCGCTGAAGGCCACGGTGATGGCGGTCGGCTGGCCCGTCGCCACCTCGAGTGCAAAACTGGGCCCGGACATAGCGCCGATCGAAAGCAGCCTGCAAGCCGGTTCCAATACCGACGACACCACCTCGGTCATGCGCATGTAGCTGGGGTCTTCAAGGCCCTTGGTGGCGCTGACCAGGAACTGGCCGTTGCGGAGACAGTTGCGCAGCCGCAGGAATGAAGGGCGCAAAAACTCCGACGGTATAACCGAGATCACGATTGCGGATTCTGTTATCGACTCGCAATCTGCGGTAACGGCAATCGTTTTCGGCAGCGGAAACCCGGGCAGAAACTGCCGGTTCTCTCCCGCGTCGATAATCTCCTGGGCAAGCTCGTTGCTGTGCGCCCACAGCGAAATCTCGTGGCCGCCGCGGCGGTCGAGAGCGAGCGCGATGGCGGTTCCCCATGCTCCGGAACCTAAAACGCTGATGCGGCTCATATCTTCTTTTTGGCTCCGAATCGGGATTCAGTGCCGCTCAACAGGCGGCGGATGTTCTGGTGATGTTTGATGATAATCAGCAGGGCCACGACGCACTGCACGGCAATGAAAAAAGCCGGCCGCTCGCCGCTGGTCATAAACCATGCAAAGACCGGGAAACAGGCAGCGCCGGCGATTGAACCGAGTGAGACATAGCGGCTGATGGCAAGCACAACCGCAAACACGCCGATCGCCGCCAGCGCCGCCCACGGCGCAGCCACCAGGAACACGCCGAATCCCGTGGCAACGCCCTTGCCGCCCTTGAAACCAAGCCAGGGGGTAAACATGTGGCCGAGAACGGCCGAGAGCGCAGCCAGCGCCTGCAAATCGCGGTTGGGAAGCATCGGCAGCAGAACTGCACCAAGCCACGCGCCCAGCCACACGGCGGAGCAGCCCTTCAGCACGTCGAGCACAAAGGTTGCCGCGCCCAGTCCTTTGCCCCCGGCGCGCAGAACATTGGTGGCGCCAATGTTGCCGCTGCCCACTGAACGAATGTCCTGCTTGCGAAAGATGCGCACCAGCAGGAACCCTACCGGGATAGACCCCAAAAGGAAGCCAACCGCTGCGATGAGCGCCATTGCGAGGAGCATAACGAGTGAGAATAGCAGGTGAGGGCTGCCAGGTTCTGATCGCTGCGGACACCCGGGGCAGGGAACATCGAATAGTCCGGCCAGCAAACTGGCGGTTCCCGATTGAATGAACGGTCCCGCCTAGTTGATAGCGCGGCGAGCCGACCTGACCTCGGCGGCCAGAACAGCCAGGACTTTGAGCGCCACCGTTGGTTCACTTTGCATAAGGGAAACGAACTCGTCACGGGGAATAAACCCGACGACCGCGCCCGCCTCGACCGTAGCCGTCAGCGAGTATGGCTGGTTAGCCAGCAGGCCGGGCAGCCCCAGCAGCGAGTCCTTGGGGGCTTCGACCGAAATGATCGGTTTGCCCTCGGGTGAGTCCATCGTCAGCCGGGCGGCACCGCTCCGCAGAAGGTAAAGGCCAACCGGCGGATCGCCCTGCATAAACAGCACGCGCTCCGAGTCGCACACTACGGGGGTCGCTTTCTTCTCGAGCGCGGCTATCAGGTCCAGATCGGCGGAAAATGAAGTTGGGTCAAGTTGCACGGGTTCCCTTTCTATCCAATCGCGCCATGCCAGGCGGGCCCACGTCCACAGCATGCAGATTCAGGTGCGCCCTTATCGCTGGCTCCGCGCTCAAATTGACTAGGCACAGCGGAATCGGGGACGGAGCAGCTTTCAATCGCAGCTGAATGAGCGCTGAAACACATCTTGCCACCCCGGGGAGGCAAAAATTTGTGATATGGATCACGATTTAATGTTCACCGGAGAGCCAGACTGTGATTTTGAACAACTTGCGCCCAATGTCCGATCGCCTTCAGGCCCAAATTCCCATCCAAAGGGATGTGGCCAGCCGGTTCGATCTGCTCCCAACCTCGGGAAAACATCTTGCCGCGTTACATTAACATGACTGTAATCAAAGCCCCCCTCAGCATTTCTTACACTTCTTGGCATGTCCTTCGAGAGTCCCCTGACCTTTGAACGTATCGATAACGCGAACGGAACCAGCATCTTCCGGCTCGTGGGGCCACTGACCATCCGCAATTTGTTCGAGATTCAGGCGGCTCTTCGCACCAATCCCTTGCCGAAAATGACCGTGGTCGACCTCGGCCAGGTACCTTACATGGATTCAGCCGGCATGGGCGTAATCGTGAATGCCTATGTGCACTGCCGCAATCACGGCGGCGAGTTTTTTGCCGTCGCGGTGTGCGACCGGGTCAAATCGCTCTTTGAGGTGACTCGCGTCGACAAGCTGATTCCGATGCGCGACACTGCGGACGGGCTCTGAACCGTTCCCGTGCCCCATTTGCGGCTTCGGACGCGCTTGCCAGGCTCAATTAGACTTGAATCTGGATGCCGGGAATTCTCACCAATACACGCATCACGCTCGAGATGATCAAGTGGGAGCACTCGATTTTTGCGCTCCCCTTTGCCCTCACCGCGGTGTTGCTTGCCGCGCATGGGCATCCCGGCTGGCGAACCCTGGGTTGGATCCTGGTGGCGATGGTGGCTGCGCGTTCGGCGGCCATGGCCTTCAACCGCTGGGCCGATGCCGATCTCGACGCCGCCAACCCCCGCACCACAATGAGGGCCATCCCCGCGGGCCTGCTCACGCGGCAGTTTGTGTTCGCATTCACCGTTGTTGCCACGGTGGTTTTCCTCATCGCGGCAGGCGAGCTCAACCACCTCACGCTCTATCTCTCACCCATCGTCCTGCTGGTGCTCTTCGGCTACAGCTACATGAAGCGCATCACCCGCTGGTCGCACCTGGTGCTCGGGCTCTCGCTCGGCCTCGCGCCTTCAGCCGCGTGGATCGCGGTGCGCGGCAGCCTCGATCCGCGCATTGTGGTGCTCACGGCTGCGGTCACGCTGTGGGCCGGCGGCTTCGATGTGCTCTATGCCTGCCAGGACTTTGAGCACGACCGCAGCGTAGGCCTGCACAGCCTGCCGCAATCCAGCGGAGTCGCGGTTGCTTTCTGGGCCGCACGCATCATGCACCTCACTATGCTGGCGCTGCTGGTGTGGTTTGCGCTGCTCTTCAATTTCCGCCTGGCCGGATGGCTGGGCGTTGTTGCGGTGGCGTTGCTGCTGGGCTATGAGCACTCGCTGGTTTCTCCGCGCGATCTGCGCCGCCTCAACGCCGCCTTCTTCACCATGAACGGGGTTATTGCCACGGTCTTCCTGGTGTTTGTGGCGGCAGATTTGTGGCTGCGGTAAGTCGGAAAGCAGGGGCTGTTTTCGAGAAGCATTGAAGGTCGAGACCAATCCTCGGAGAATAACTTGCGAAAGCGGCCAGGCGTTTACAATTGCGGCGTCCAGAAAACCATCGTGGAAATGCTGGTCAAGACGCACCCAAATTGCCAAATGTCCAGGAAAGAAGGATCCGCACAGCAACGGAATCTGAATTCAGCCGAGCCGAAATCCCGGTAATTTCACCCGAGCTTGCTGGCCCGCCGCCGCGAAGGATCGAGCTTACGGGAAAGGGCATCACATTGGTGATTGTGACCGTAGTCATAATTGCGATAGCACTTACTTACGCCTGTTTTGTTGCTGCGGAATCTGCGCGGCAGTTTCAGATTCGGACTGCCTTGCGCAGCGCCGGCAATGAAACAACGGGCCAAATTACTGAGCTGCGCAATCCGTTCCACGCACTCTTGGAGTATGTGGATTACACATTCAATGCGGATGGCAAGACATATACGGGAGAAGCCATTGTGCCGCTCGAGGATTATCACACTATCGAATCGGCGAGCAGCTTACCCATACGGTACCTGCCTGAAAACCCGGCGTTGAACCACCCGGCCGATTGGGAGTGGTCGCCTATACAAGAGATATGGGGGTTTACCGCTCTAGTTCTCATCGCTGTGAGTAGCATTTCGTTCGTTCCCTCGCAACTGAGTTTCGAGCGGAGGCTGGCTGCCGAAGGCTTAGCCACATTCGGACTGGTAACGAAATGTCGTGTAAGTGGAAGGTATGGCGAATTCATCACATTGAGGTATGAATTCCGCACCCAGGATGGCAATCTGGTGCAAGGCCGCGGGAGTTTCAAGACTCAGCAGGAGGTTGGTGCAAAAGTTCCGATTCTCTACCTTCCCCAAAAGCCCAAGATGAATGCCCCATACCCGCTGTCTACCTGGCGGGTCGCGAAGCGTTAGTCTGAGCGGTGCTACAATAGTTACAGGAGCTACAACAGTGACAGCATCGCCTTCAACCGTGATCAGCATGCGGCTGCCCGCCGAGAGCGGAAGACGTTTGAAACGTCTCGCCAGCCGCCACGGATGGACCACCAGCGACTTGAGCGCCCGGCTTGTTGAAGAAGGCCTGCGCCGCGCGGAATTTGCCTTCATCGACTTTCGCGATTCGGCGACTGGCCGCCAGGCATACATCCAGGGCAGTTCCCTTGCCGTTTGGGAGGTAATGGCTCTGGTGAAGAGCTACAAAGGCGATTTCGAAGCCGTAGCCAGGCACCTGCGTTGGCCGGCAGTCAAAGTGGCCGCGGCGGCTCACTATGCCGAGGCCTACCCTGACGAGATTAGCGAAGCGCTCGCAGAGAACGAATTGCTGGACCTTGCCGCGTTGAAACGCATGCTGCCCCAGGCGACTGCATTCAAAACAGGCCAAGGCTCGCGAAAGTGAACGGCAGATTCCTGACGTGTTGAAAATCCTGCTCGACGAACACATCTCGCCTGCCGTGGCCGCCGGCCTTAAACGCCGCCTGCCCCGGCTCACGGTCCACGCACTGGCCGAGTGGGACAACGGCGCGCACCTCGGCCGCGATGATGCAAGCTGTCTCCAGGAAGCTGCGCGCCAAAAACTAACCTTGATAACCTATGATCGCCGAACCATTCCGCCCTTACTCAAGACGTGGGCGGAATCTGGCATCCATCACGCCGGAGTTGTCTTTGTCGACGAGAAAACCATCGCTCAGTCAGACATTGGCGGGCTGGTGCGGGCCTTGGTTGAATTGGCAAAAGCGGCAACGAATTGGGATTGGACTGACCGAGTTTGCTTCCTCGAACGCATCGAAAAGATGGAAGGGAATTAACCGTGACCACATCCGCAAAAGTCGCCGTCGTTACCGGTGGAGCGCAGGGTATTGGCCGCCGCACTGCCGAACTGCTGGCTGAGCGCGGCTATCGCGTCGCCATTATTGATCTCAACGCGCCCGTCAGCACAATTGCGGCCATTGAAACCGCCGGCGGCGAAGTGTTTGGATTCGTCGGCGACATCACCTCTGATGCTCAAGTCGAAGAGTTCAAAAGCCGGGTGCTCGCGCATTACAGCCGCGTCGACGTCCTGGTCAACAACGCCGGCATCAGCTTGATCTCGCCCGCCGAGCAAACCTCGGCCGCCGATTATCGCCGTGTCCTCGAGGTCAATCTGGTCGCGCCGTTCCTGCTGGCCAAGGCTTTTGGAACCGTCATGCTCGAAGCCGGCGCCGGATCGATCGTGAACGTTGCTTCCGTGGCCGGGCTTCTCGGAGTTGCCGATCGCGCGGCCTATAACGCCTCAAAGCACGGGCTGGTGGGGCTCACGCGCACCCTGGCAGCGGAATGGGGTGGCCGCGGCGTGCGCGTCAATGCCGTTTGCCCCGGCTGGGTGAAGACTGAGATGGATGTGGCCGACCAGGCGGGAGGCAGCTACACCGACGCTGACATTACCGGCCGCATTCCCATGGCTCGGTTTGCCTCGCCCGACGATATTGCACATGCGATTGCGTTCCTCGCCGACGAGAAAGAAAGCGCGTTCGTCAACGGGCATATGCTTTCAGTGGATGGCGGCTGGGCGGCCGACGGGAGTTGGGAGACGTTGCGGCTCGGCAAACGCTGAAAAAACAAAAGCGGCACGAACCCTATTGGGAATTCGTGCCGCTTGATCTGCCTCTTCTCGGTCTACACGTACGCCAGGTTGATGTTGTCGAAGGCTTCGTCGATCTCCTGCGGGCTCTTGAAGCCGATCGTTACGCAATCCACGCCGGCTGTCTGGAAGGCGAAACGCAGAGCCTTCTGGCGGTCGTCGCGCTGGGTGAACGTGCCGTCACCGGCCAGCTTCATGCTGATCACCCCCATGCCTTCGCTCTTCACCTGCTTTACATGTTGCACAACCTCGCTGACATTGCCAGGAGAGGTGAAGTCTTCGCCGGAGGGGCCGTCCATGCGCGTTCCGTTGTGGTTCATCCGGATCATGGCCACTTCAAGCCACGTATCGCCGGGCACCTGGCGCAATGCCGGCAGCCCGTGCACTGAAACGCCGCGCACCCTGATGGCCTTCTTGGCCTGCGCTTCGCTGATGCCGTCGCGCCAGCGCGCGCTCTCGTTCACCCAGTCGGCGGTGTGCTGGTAGTGCAGCAGCATGATGTCGAAGTACTCGGTCTGCGACAGGCGCAGCATATCGTCAAAGCGCTTTGCCGGGTCGGCGCCCTTGTCGGTGGTCACCTTGTGCATCAGCACGTAGCTCTCACGGGGGTAGGGCTTCAGCGCCTCAGCCAGCATGGCCGGCGTGGCGTACGACTCAGCGGTTTCAAAAAAGCGGATGCCGCGATCGTATGCATGGCTCACCAGGTTGTTGAAGCCCTGCTGGCCGAGCGCCTTTTGCACGTAGCCGTTGTTGCTTCCCGTGCCGAAGGCCAGGCGCGTAACCTGCAGGTTCGACTTGCCGAGGGTGACCATCTCGGTTGCCTTCTGCGTGGATGCGGCGTGCACCGGCAAGGCTGCGCCGGCGACGGTGCCGACGGCGATAGAAGTTTTCAGGAATTCGCGGCGAGAAACGGGGCTCATGAATGACCTCCTGGTTGGGTCGGATGGCCTGGGCGGACCATTGCCGAGATGGTATCACGGTAATCGCCATGCCGAGAATCGCGAATTCCACGAGGCGATTCGAGGTTGCATCGCCTGAACCGCGCGCGCTCTTCCAATCAATGAGATCAGGAGCCATATGGTATGGTGCGAGAGAGGCGCGTGCTCCCATTTGCGCCGAACGGAGACGGCGGACGAAGCAATGAAGATTGCAATCCAGGGTGAGCCCGGGTCTTTCAGCCACGAAGCGGCGCTGCGGCTGGTTTCGGATGCCGAAATCGTGCCCTGCGCGCTCTCAGCCGAGGTCTTCGCAGCACTCGCCGGGGGGCAGGTTGAAGCAGCCGTCATCCCTATCGAAAACAGCCTGGCCGGATCGGTCTCAGAGCACTTCGATCTGCTGCTCGCCAACCACGTGCGCGTCGAGCGCGAGACGCTGCTGCGCATCCGCCACAATCTGATTGCAATCGCCGGCGCTGAAGTCGAAGGCATCGATCGCGTCTTCTCGCATCCCGTTGCGCTGGCGCAGTGCCGGCAATTTCTGGCCCGTCATTCGCGCATGGAGGCATTCGCCTTTTACGACACCGCCGGCAGCGTCAAACAACTGGTTGAGTTGCGCGACCGTCATGCCGCGGCCATCGCCAGCGAACAGGCGGCGCAGTATTACGGGGCCACCATTCTCGAAGCGAGTATCGAAGATAATGCCGAAAACTTTACCCGCTTTTTCCTGCTAAGGCGCACCGCCGAATCCAACATCGATCCCGCGGCCAACAAGATCAGCATTGCGTTTTCATTGGAGCATCGGCCCGGGTCCCTGGTGGCCGCACTCAGCGCTCTTTCAGCTCTTGGAACCAACCTGACCAAGATCGAGTCCCGCCCGGTGCACGGCAAGCCCTGGCAATATGTTTTCTACGTTGACTGCCAGATCGCATCGGCCACCGAAGGCGAGCGCGCCATTGATGCCCTGCGCGCCCACTGCCACATGGTGAAAGAGCTTGGATGCTACGTCGAAGCCGTCGGCGCGGTGAACGTTTAAGCGCGCCGGCCGGAGCCCTCAACAGAAAAGGACCAGCCGAAGCCGGTCCTTGCTGCTCATAACTCCTGCAGGGCCCCTGATCTCTATTCTCTGATCTCTGGCTGCTGACCACTGACCACTGTTCACTGACCACTGTTTCTTAGAAGTGATACGCCACGCCGATGGCGGGATTCGAGATCCAGTACCAGCGGTTGGTGGTGAATTGCGTGTTGGCGAAGGTCGGCACCTTGGTTATCCATCCGCGATACTCGGCGCGGATGTCGAAGCTGGGACTGATCTCATAGGCAATGCCCGCGCCCGCCAGGCCGCCCACCTCAATCTGCTGCTTGGCGTCCAGCGTCTGCAGCCCCGAGTTGACGATGGGCAGGAAAATGAATGCTGCCGGACCGGCTTCAGCAAATGGATTCCAGTTCTTGAAAACGAACGACTTGACGAAGGCGCCCGAGACTTCCTGGGTGCGGGTGGGAATGTTGTAGTTGTTGGGATTCACGTAGTAGTGAATTTTGTTCTGATAGGTAATTCCATAATTGGCTTCAAGCGCTGCAGTGGGGGTCAGCATAAAACGGTAGCTGGCCAGGGCGCCGTAAGCCGGAGTCGCGCTTACCTGGACAGTGGTGGAGGATGCCCGGAACGGCTCAATGAGACCCATTCCACTAATGCTGATATCCTGACGGCTTTCCTGGGCATGGCCTGCGGCAACAGTAGCGGCCAGCAGAATAGCTAAATAGGCGATCTTCTTCATTCGGTTCTGAACCTCACCCCCGCACAGGCTCCAGGCCGGCAATGGGTATGTCGATTTGGGCGCTCCGTGTCTTCCGGGCCCCACTCTCAGCATTGTAACTGGCCGGGGTGGGCCGGCGTGGCTCGTGCGCTTGCGGAATTGTCTGATTCATAGACGCATGCCACGCAATTCGGGTGCTTTGGAAGCAAGCCAATAGCAAATAGCCAGTAGCCAATAGTCTGAGGTTGCGCCGCGGGAACTACTGGCTACTGGCTATTGGCTGTCTTTGTCCCTGCCCTTATCCCGCTCTACATGGTAGTAAAACGGCGGGCCCTTATCCCTGGCCAGCCTCCGCAACGTGCGCAGAAATGCTGTGGCCGCGTAAGACAGCGAGGCCTGCCGGCGGTACACCAGCCGAAGAATCCGCTTGATCTCCAGCTCGTCCACCGGAATCCTCTTGAGCTCACCCATCTCCAGCTCGCGGGCCACTGAAATATGCGGCACCAGCGCTACTCCGTTGCCCATGGCCACAAAGCGCTTGATGGCCTCGATCGTTGGCAGCTCTATGCCCATATTCAGCGGCGTCCGGTAGCGCTGAAATGTCTCAATCACCCTGCGGCGCAGCGGCGAAGCCACGTTATGGGCGATAAAGTTCTCGTTGCCCAGATCGTTGATGGAGACGCGCGGCGAGTGCGCCAGCGAGTGGCTCGGGCTCACGATAAAGTCCAGGCTGTCTCCATAAACGGCAATGGTGCGGAACTGCTCCGGATCGGGCCGGAACGAGATCACTCCCAGCTCAAAAGTGCGCAGGTTGAGCTCGTCGGGTATTCGGGACGCCAGCATTCGGTTCACCGTCACGCTGACGTGCGGCGCCTCGCGGCGAAATGCGTCAATGGCCGGCAACAGGTACATGCATGTGTATTCGTTGGCCCCCAGCTGAAGTCTGCCCCGCTCCAGGTTCTTGAGCTCATCGAGCGCGCTTGAGGCTTCGCGCCGCAATGCCAGCAGGCGTTGCGCGTAGTCGCGCAGCAGCACACCCGACGCGGTCAGCGATCCGTCACGCGCCGCGCGGTCGAAAAGAGTTTCGCCCACCGCCTCCTCGAGCTTGCGGATCACCTGGCTCACCGCAGGCTGCGTGCGGTGCAATCGAACAGCCGCGCGCGAAAAACTTTTTTCCTCGGCCACAGCAAGAAATGTTTCCAGCTGGTTGAGTTCCATGAGTTTCCCTCCGGGAAACAGGGATCAGGGGGCAGGGATCAGGGGCCAGAAAACAACCGTCCGCGGCGCGACGAAGCAGTGGCAACTCTGGCCAAATTCAGGAGACTTCAATCGATAAGAGCGTTCGCAGAAACGCTCGACTCCTGCGAGGCACAACTGATCCCTGACCCCTGATCCCTGACCCCTGCCGCTATAAGCAATTCTAATCGCAACTCCAACAATTATAACTTTGCCTTATACAGCCCGGATGCAAGATACTGGATATGTCTGATCCAGGGACCTTCCCCTGCCGGATTGCCGATATGAGCTCAAATCAAGTTGTGTTTTTTGACACCACGCTGCGCGATGGCGAGCAATCGCCCGGCTGCAGCATGACCACGCAAGAAAAGCTGACCATGGCCCATGCCCTCGAAGATCTGGGCGTGGACATCATTGAGGCGGGCTTTGCCATGGCCTCTGAAGGCGACTTCGCGGCCATCGCCACCATTACCCAGGCCATTCGCACGCCGCGCATCGCGTCGTTGGCCCGGGCAAAAAAAGAAGACATTGAAATGGCCGCCCGTTCGCTGCAATTTGCCGATCGCGCCCGCATCCATGTCTTCCTGGCCACCAGCGACCTGCACCTTGAATACAAATTGAAAATGGGCCGCGCCGAAGCGCTCGAGCTTTGCGGTGAGAGTGTGCGGCTGGCGCGCTCACTCTGCGACGATGTGGAGTTTTCGCCCGAGGATTCGACCCGCTCCGATCGCAATTACCTGGTCGAAATGGTGCGCGTCGCGGTTCAAGCCGGCGCCACCACCATCAACATGCCAGACACGGTCGGTTACTCCACGCCTGAAGAGTACGGCGGAATGTTTCGCGAAGTGCGCGAGCGCATCCCGGCCATCGACGAAAAGGGCGTGATTCTTTCCTCGCACTGCCACGACGATCTCGGCCTTGCAGTGGCTAACTCACTGGCCGCCATCCAGGCCGGCGCGCGCCAGGTGGAGTGCACCATCAACGGCATCGGCGAGCGTGCCGGCAATGCCGCTCTTGAAGAAATTGCGACTGCGCTTTATGTGCGCGGCGACTATTACGGCATCACGACCGGCATCAAGCTCGACCAGCTTTACCCCACCAGCGAGGTGCTGGGCCAGCTCATCACCTTCAAGCCGTCGCCCAACAAGGCGATAGTCGGGGCCAATGCTTTTGCGCACGAATCGGGTATTCATCAGCACGGCATGCTGGCCAACCCGCTCTGCTACGAAATCATGACTCCGCAACTGGTCGGCGTCTCAAAGACGAACCTGGTTCTGGGGAAGCACTCCGGCCGCGCCGCGCTGCGCCACAGGCTCGAACAGCTCGGCTACGCCGTAACCCGCGACGAATTGCAGCATATTTACTACCGTTTTGTCGCGCTGGCCGATCGCAAGAAGAATATTTACGACCAGGATCTGATTGGATTGCTGCCCGACCAGATTCGCGAACGGAAGCACGAGCCGGTGGCGGAGCTGGATTGAAAGCAGGGACTAGGGACTGGGGACTAGAAACTGCTTCGCAGCACAGTTTTGAAAGGGCACGACTTCAGTTGTGCCGAAAGCAGCAAGAAACAATTTGGGCTTTAGCCCTTGAGGAAAGGCCCTCGATGAAGGGTAATAGAAAGCTTCTCGTCAAGGACTTCGGGGCAACCGGACTCGCGTCCTTGATCCTGACGGTATCCATGGCCCTGCTGGTTCCGTGGTTCCCGATTATGCTCGCGATGCCGGTCGACGGTTTCGCTGTCAAATTCGGGTCCTGGATCGGTGCCGTGCTCCCCTCTCAAGGGGGTTGGGTTGAGGGAATGGCGGATTTTGTGCTGGCCATTCATATGATCGCGTGGTTTGAGATCTGGATTGTGTTGTTCGTTTTTATGACACTGATAAGGATGCGGATCAGCCATAGAGAAAAGCGAGATGCTGAGGATTCTGTCGCACTGCACCGAAATGTGTCGTAATGCCTAATCGGAAATAGACCAAGAGGGAAAACCTACGAATGAAGCTGAAAATATTAGTTACAGCCGGCGACGGCATCGGCCCCGAAGTGACGAATGAAGCAGTGGCCGTGCTTCAAGAGATTGCGCAGGCCGGCGGTCACACCTTTCAGTTCGACCACAAGCGCATCGGCGGCGTGGCGATTGTCGAGGACGGCACTCCACTGCCGGCCGACACGCTGGCCGCTGCGCTCGAGTCAGATGCTGTGTTATTGGGCGCGGTTGGCGGCAACGAGTTCAACTCGCTTCCCCCCGACAAGCGTCCGGAGGCCGGGCTGCTCGCGATTCGCTCGGCTCTCGGCGGCTTCGCCAATCTGCGGCCCGCATTCGCATTCAAAGAACTGGCGGTCAACAGCCCGCTGCGGCCCGAGATCATCGACGGCGCCGACATTCTCTTCGTGCGCGAGTTGCTTGGCGGTCTTTATTTTGGCAAGCCGCGCGAGTGGGACAAAACCGCTGGCCGGGCCTTCAACACGATGGTTTATACCCGGGATGAAGTTGCACGCGTGGCGCGCATCGCGTTCGACCTGGCTCGCGGCCGCCGTAAAAAGCTGACCAGTGTCGACAAAGCCAACGTGCTTGAGGTTTCACAGCTATGGCGCGCCACGGTCAATGAGATCGCAGCCGAGTATCCTGACGTGACTCTCGAGCACCAATATGTTGACGCCATGGCCATGCACCTGATGAACCAGCCGCGCAACTACGATGTAGTGCTGACCGAGAACCTGTTCGGCGACATCCTCAGTGACGAGTCGGCGGTGATTACCGGCTCGCTGGGCATGCTGCCCTCAGCAACGATCGGTGGCAAGGTGGACTTGTTTGAACCGGTCCACGGCTCCGCGCCCGACATTGCAGGCAAGGGCCTGGCCAATCCGTTGGGCGCAATTCTCACCGGCGCGCTCATCCTCCGGCTCACAGCCAAGCTCGATGCAGAATCAAAAGCAATTCAAGTCTCAGTTCGCAAAGTATTGGAGCAAGGCTTCCGCACACCCGATCTCGCCCGCGGCAATAAAGAAGGCCTCACCGTTCTATCGACGAAAGAGATGGGCCTCAAAGTCCGCGAAACGCTAAAGACCATGTTGGTCAGCGCATAAACATTGGGCGCCCCATCCTAACCGCGTCTCGTGCGGTTAGGGTGGGAAAGCACGAACCCCACTACTCACTGAACAAGGGAAACAATATGAGCAACGAATCTAAAACATTATTCGAAAAAGTCTGGGACAAGCACGTAGTGGTCGAGCCCAAGGGCGAGCCCACGCTGCTTTATATCGATCTGCAGTTGGTGCACGAGGTCACGTCACCGCAGGCGTTTGAAGGCCTGCGCTTGGCGGACCGCAAGGTGCGCCGGCCCGATCGCACCATCGCAACAGTCGATCACAATGTGCCGACAACCATTGAGGGCCGGCTAAATATCGTTGACCAGATTGCCGCCAGGCAGATTGCCACGCTGCGCAAGAACTGCGCCGATTTCGGCGTTGAGCTCTACGACGTGGACTCGCGCGAGCAGGGCATCGTGCACGTGATCGGCCCTGAAATGGGCCTGACCAAGCCGGGCATGACGATTGTGTGCGGCGACTCGCACACCTCGACGCACGGCGCATTCGGCGCTCTTGCTTTTGGCATCGGCACCAGCGAAGTTGAACACGTGCTGGCCACGCAGACACTGCCGCAGTCGCGGCCCAGCACTTTCCGCATTGCGGTTGAGGGCGAGTTGCCGCAGGGTGTCACGGCCAAGGACATTATTCTCGCCATCATCGGCAAAATCGGCACCGATGGCGCGACGGGCTGCGTGGTTGAGTACGCCGGCTCGGCAATCCGCGCGCTGTCGATGGAAGGCCGCATGACCGTGTGCAACATGAGCATCGAAGCTGGCGCGCGCGCAGGCATGATCGCTCCCGACGAAGAGACGTTTGCATATTTGAAGGGCCGCCCCTTTGCACCGAAGGGCGCGGAGTGGGACGCAGCTGTTGCAGAGTGGAGCACGCTGCCGTCCGATCCCGGCGCGAAATTCGATCGCGAACTGGTGATCGACGCGGCCACGCTGGCGCCATATGTAAGCTGGGGAACAAGTCCAGGCATGGTTGCGCCGGTCACGGCCTCTGTGCCCGATCCCGCAGCCGCTGCCAACGATCTCGACCGCAAATCGTTTGAGCGCGCTTTGGAATATATGAACCTGAAGGCCGGCACGCCGTTCGCAGAGATCGAAATCGATCGAGTCTTTATCGGTTCCTGCACCAACGGCCGCATTGAAGATTTGCGCGCTGCTGCAAAGATTGCCGCGGGACACAAGGTTTCAAGCCACGTGAACGCGATGGTGGTGCCCGGTTCGCAGCAGGTAAAGGCGCAGGCTGAGAGAGAAGGCCTGGACCGTATCTTTCTCGATGCGGGATTTGAATGGCGCGAGCCCGGATGCAGCATGTGCCTGGGCATGAATCCCGATATTCTTTCGCCGGGCGAGCGTTGCGCATCGACGAGCAACCGCAATTTTGAGGGACGCCAGGGACGCGGTGGGCGCACCCATCTTGTTTCGCCTGAGATGGCCGCGGCAGCCGCAATCGCCGGCCACTTTGTAGACATTCGCACGTGGAAGGTGAATGAAGAGGTAACTGCCTGATGGAACCGTTCAAGACACTCACTTCGCTGGCCGCGCCACTCGATCGCACCAACGTCGACACCGACCAGATTATTCCCAAACAGTTCCTGAAGCGCATTGAGCGCACCGGCTACGGCGACTTCCTGTTTTTCGATTGGCGGCAGACACCGGACGGTACGCCGGTCGCGGACTTCGTCATCAACATTCCGCGTTACAAGGGCGCGAAGATTCTGGTGGCCGGCAAAAACTTCGGCTGCGGATCGAGCCGCGAGCACGCTGCATGGGCGCTGAGCGATTTTGGCTTTCGCGCGGTGATTGCGCCTACCTTTGCAGACATCTTTTATTCGAACGCGGGCAAGAACGGCATCGTACTGGTGCGGCTTTCAGAGGATCAGGTCAATACACTCCTCCAGAACGCACAAAACATCCCCGGTTATCAACTCACGGTTTCGCTCGAAGCGCAGACAGTGACGGATGGCCGCGGATTCAATGCAACATTCGAGATCGATCCCTTCCGCAAATTCTGTCTGATTGAGGGGCTCGACGACATCGGTCTGACATTGCGCCACGCCGCTGCGCTCGATGCGTTTGAGAGCAAGCACGATGAGGCGGGATGGCTGAAGGCAAAGTAAGACAGCTTTCAGCCGTCAGCTCTCAGCTTTCAGCTCGTCCTGCTGGCATTAACGGAATCGGCGGATAGCGAAAGCGGCAAGCAGTTTGGTTTTTCATTCTGTTTGATTGAAGTGGTCCCACGCAATACGAACAAGCTGAGAGCTGAGAGCTGAAAGCTGATAGCTGACAGCTGGCGAACGAAGAGATCCAATGACTATCGAAGGCAAGCGACAAAGCATTCCAATGACCGAAGGCCCCAGCCGGGCCGCGGCGCGATCTTATCTGCGCGGGGTTGGCTACAGCAAAGACGATCTGCATAAGCCGATCATCGGCATCGCCAATACCTGGACCGAGATTGGCACCTGCAATGTGCACCTGCGCGATATTGCTGAAGCTCTGAAGGAAGGGATTCGCGAAGCAGGCGGCACGCCCATGGAGTTCAACACCGTTACCATCTCCGACGGAATTACGATGGGCACGCAGGGCATGAAGGCTTCGCTGGTTTCACGCGAAGTGATTGCCGACAGCATCGAACTGGTTGCCCGTGGCAATTTGTTCGATGGCCTGGTGGGCATTGGCGGCTGCGACAAAAACATGCCCGGCATCATCATGGCGCTGTGCCGGCTCGATATTCCTGGCATGATGCTTTACGGCGGATCGATCGCTCCCGGCAAACTGAATGGTCCCAACGGCGAGAAAATCGACATCACCATCCAGAATGTTTTTGAGGGCATCGGTTCCCACGCAGCGGGACGCATTGACGATGCCGGCCTTGAAGCGCTCGAGGCTGCGGCCTGTCCCGGCGCGGGCGCATGCGGCGGGCAGTTCACCGCCAACACCATGGCCATGAGCGGAGAAATTCTGGGTATCTCGCCCATCGAACTTTCCGGCGTTCCTGCAACATCTCCCGAAAAACTGGCAGCTACGCGCAAGGCTGGCCACATCCTCATGGATGCCGTCCGCGCCAATCGCAAGCCCTCGCAGATCATCACGCGCAAATCTCTTGAAAACACCATCGCCAGCGTTGCGGCAAGCGGCGGCTCAACCAACGCCGTGCTGCATCTGCTTGCTATCGCGCGAGAGATCGGAATTCCTCTTTCGATCGACGACTTCGACGCCATCTCGACGCGCACTCCGTACATCTGCTCGCTTACGCCGGCGGGCAAATATGTCGCATCCGACTACCAGGCGGCGGGCGGCTCTCGCCTGCTGGCCAAGCGCATGATCGACGCCGGTTTTGCCGACGGGTCTGCGCTCACCATCAGCGGAAAAACTCTTGCCGAAGAAGCTGCGCTCGCCAAAGAGACACCCGGCCAGGACGTGATAGCCACCTTCGAGAAACCCATCAAGCCCAACGGCGGCCTGGTGATTCTCAAGGGCAATCTAGCACCCGAAGGATCGGTGATGAAAATCGCCGCGGCGGGCAAATACAGTCATCGCGGCCCTGCGCGCGTCTTCGATTGCGAAGAAGATTGCTTCAAAGTTGTGCAGGCCGGCGGCATCAAACCCGGCGATGTGGTGGTGATTCGTTATGAAGGCCCCAAGGGCGGCCCTGGCATGCGCGAAATGCTGCAAGTGACGGCTGCCATCTCGTCCAATGCGGAGTTGAGCGCACACGTTGCCCTGCTTACCGACGGACGCTTCAGCGGCGCGACACGCGGATTCACCGCCGGCCACGTGGCTCCCGAAGCATTTGTGGGCGGGCCCATTGCCGCGGTGCGCGAGGGCGACATTATCTCGTTCGACATTCCTAAACGCACGCTCAATGTTGAGATCAGCGACGAAGAGATGGCCGCGCGACTCAAAGATTTTAAGCCACCGGCGCTGCGCTGGCCCAAAGGCGTCTTCCGCAAATATGTCGATCGCGTGAACTCAGCATCAGAAGGCGCGACGACGTAATTGCAGCTTCAAGCTACTAGCTTCTAGCTGCTAGCTGGGATTGCAGAACAACGAAAGATTTTGCACTTTTCAACGGAAGCAAGAGACCGGCGCTTCGCACGAACAAGCTAGAGGCTAGAAGCTAGTAGCTAGAAGCTGATTTTCGAAGGAGTTTCAACATGGCCACCAACCCCAACGCGCAGGCAAACGCAAACGCTCACCTCACCACGCCCACGCGCCTTACAGGCGCCGAAATTATCTGGGCCACGCTGGTTGGCGAGGGTGTCGACACCGTCTTCGGTTATCCGGGAGGGACGATTCTTCCGGCTTACGACGCTCTGCGCAAGTTTCCCATCCGTCACGTATTAGTGCGGCACGAGCAGGGCGCGGCGCACATGGCCGATGGCTACGCGCGCGCTTCAGGCAAAGTTGGCGTGGCCATTGCCACCAGCGGTCCGGGCTCAACTAACCTGGTCACCGGCATTGCCACGGCCATGCTCGACTCCATTCCCATCGTCTGTATCACGGCCAATGTGTCATCCAAACTGCTGGGCAGCGACGCGTTTCAAGAAGTGGACATTACAGGCATCACGCTGCCCGTAACCAAGCACAACTTCCTGGTAAGTCGCGCTGAAGATATTGCGCCAACCATCCGGCACGCGTTTCAAATTGCGCGCAGCAACCGTCCCGGCCCGGTACACGTCGACATTACAAAGGATGCCGAAATCAACAGCGCGCTCTTCGATTTTGAAGCGGCCAAGCCGCGCGCGGTTCGCCCTCATCCCATGCTGCGCGTGGAGCAGACGGACCTCGACAAAGCAGCGGAACTCATTCGCCAGGCCAAGCGCCCCATCATCTTTGCCGGCCACGGCGTCATGGAGTCAGGCGCCATGGAGCAGGTGCGCGCTCTCGCCGAGCGCACCGAGACTCCGGTAGCTCTCACGCTGCTTGGGCTGGGCGGGTTTCCTGCATCGCATCCGCTCAACATGGGCATGATGGGCATGCACGGCGAGGCGTGGGTTAATCATGCCATTCAGGAGTCTGACCTGCTGATCGCATGTGGCATGCGCTTCGACGATCGCGTGACCGGCACGCTGGCGAAGTACGCGCAGAAGGCCAAAAAGATTCACATCGAAATCGACCCCGCCGAAATCAACAAAAACGTGAAGGTCGATGTGGCGCTGGTCGGCGATCTGCGTGCTGTGCTTGAAGAACTGCTGCCCCGAATTTCTGGCCGCGACGGCTCGGCATGGCTCAGGACCATTCAGGCTAGCAAGGGCGCGGTGGCCGTGCGCGATATCAAGAATCTGCCTGACTCCGGCCATCTGTACGCGGCGCACGTGATGCACGATCTGTGGCGCATCACCGAAGGCAACGCGGTGGTGGTCACCGATGTGGGTCAGCATCAGATGTGGGAGGCGCAGTACTACCACCACGAGAAGCCGCGCACGCTGATTACGTCGGGAGGCCTGGGAACCATGGGTTTCGCGCTGCCCGCGGCCATCGGCGCAAAAATGGCCTGCCCCGAGAAAGAAGTGTGGGTGGTGGTCGGCGACGGCGGATTCCAAATGACGGCGGCTGAGCTTTCAACCATTGCGCAGGAAAAACTCAAGATCAACATCGCCATCATCAACAACGGCTACCTGGGCATGGTTCGCCAGTGGCAGGAGTTTTTCTACGAGCGCAACTACGAGGCCACGCCGCTGGTGAGCCCCGACTTTGTGAAACTGGCCGACGCTCATGGAATTGAGGGTCGCGCGGTTCGCACCCGCGCTGAAGTTGAATCGGCCGTTGAGGCCGCGCGCTCGGCAAAGGGCGCGTATCTGCTCAACTTCCTGGTTGAGAAAGAAGAGTCGGTTTACCCAATGATCCCGGTGGGCGCGGCGCTGCACGAAATGATCCGCCGCCCCGAACACGATCCGCTTGAAGAGCGGGGGGACGAGTAGCGAGGGCTTAGGGGGCAGGGTTCAGGGATCAGGGAATGTGACCGTCACCTGGCGCAATGTAATTCTGACCCCTGAAACCTGATCCCTGATCTCTGGAAAGGCATTTATGCTGCACACATTCGTTGCATACGTTGAAGACCTGCCGGGCGTGCTCACGCGCGTGGCGTCATTGTTTCGCCGTTTGAATATCAACATCAACTCGCTCACCGTCGGCCGCAGCGAACGGCAACGCCTGTCGCGTCTCACTCTGGTATGCGAGGCGTCGAACGAAGCAGGCGATCGCATTCGCGCCAGCCTCTTCAAGCTTGAGAATGTCGTTGACGTCGACGACATTGCCCAGGCGCCCTCGGTTACGCGCGAACTCGCGCTCATCAAGGTTGCAGTCAATTCTGCCACTCGCTCGCAGGTCTTCGACCTCGTAGAGGTCTTCCGCGCGCGCATCGTCGATCTCACCTCCGAGTCGCTGGTGATTGAAATGACCGGCGTGGAGAGCAAGATTGAAGGGCTCATCGAAATTCTGCGCGAAGACGAAGGTCGCATCCTCGAAATCTGCCGCAGCGGCAAAATGACCATGCGCCGCGGTCACCACACCAGCAGCGTCATGAAGGCGATGGGCGTTGGCGTAGAAGAGCCTGTGGATGCAATCGTAGATATGCCCGAAGAAAAAGTGCCGACGGAGATTGACTAGACCCTGGCACCGCCAGACATCAAAGAGTTCTCAACACGAATCCCAACAGCGCAAGCAAAGGACAACGAACAAATATCATGGCAAAGACTTATTACGACAACGATGCCGATCTGACCCTCATTCAGGCCAAGAAAGTGGCCATCATTGGATACGGCTCGCAAGGGCACGCCCACGCACTCAACCTCAAAGACTCGGGAGTTGAGGTCAAAGTTGGCCTGCCCGCAACCTCGCGTTCCGTCGCCAAGGCCCAGAAGGCCGGCCTTGAAGTGACCACAGTTGCCGAAGCCACCAAGTGGGCCGACGTGGTGATGGTTCTGGTTCCCGATCAGACCGCGGCCAAACTTTACACCGAAGAAATCGGCCCCAATCTAAAGCCGGGTACGCTGCTGCTGTTCGCGCACGGCTTTAACATTCACTTCAAAACCATCTTGCCGGCAGCGGGCATCGACGTGGGCATGGCCGCGCCCAAGGCGCCCGGCCATCGCGTGCGCGAGGTGTTTACTGAAGGCGGCGGCGTGCCGTGCCTCATTGCCGTCCACCAGGATTCAACCGGCACAGCTCATGCGCTCACGCTCAGCTATCTCAAGGGCATCGGCGGCACGCGCGCCGGAGTGCTCGAAACCACATTCAAAGAAGAGACCGAGACCGATCTCTTCGGCGAGCAGGCAGTGTTGTGCGGCGGCGTAAGCGCGCTGGTCAAGGCTGGTTTCGACACGCTGGTCGCGGCTGGCTATCAGCCTGAGAGCGCGTACTTCGAGTGCCTGCACGAGCTCAAGCTCATCGTCGACCTCATGTATCGCGGCGGCCTGGCCTACATGCGCTACTCCATCAGCGACACGGCCGAGTGGGGCGACTACGTGAGCGGCCCGCGCGTAATCAACGAAGAGAGCCGCAAGGCGATGCAGGCGATTCTCGCCGAGATTCAGGACGGCAGTTTTGCCAAGCGTTTCCTCGCCGACCAGAACTCCGGCCGCAAAGAGTTCCTGGCATTTCGCGAAGCCGAAGCCAAACACCCCGTCGAGATCGTCGGCAAAGAACTGCGCGCGCAGATGCCGTTCCTCGACCCGGTTACGGTTGAGGAAGTGGCGAAGACGCGATAGGGCAGCTTTTAGCTGTTAGCTCTCAGCTTTTAGTTTGATCGTGCTCGAGCCAGCGTTGAGATTTCCCGGTCCCGGAATCGGGACCTGGGAATCCTCATCACAATTTGCGGGGCCTCTTAGTTGTCATCGATATCCTGCATTAAAAAATCGTCATACGGATCCAATAGAAAGCCCCCAACGTCAGCCTGCGAGACGTCATACTTGTCAGGTTTGCGCGGGTTATATCGCACTTGGAACTTCTTATCAACCAGATTTCGTGGTTGAATATCGCCGGTTGAAAACGAGCGGGATATCATCGCTCTTCCGGAGTAGTACTCATCGTTGACGACGTAAGAGAAGTCACCCACATCAAGCGGGTAGGAACCTCGTCCCGAGCCGATGACTTTGCCGACGGACTGCATTGTTGCTTCAGTCTCAGGCCAAGTGGCCGGATTGTCTGCCGGTGACCGGCTGCGGACCCTCCAGAGTACAAAGACAGCCACTGCGCCAATCACAAAGAAAACAATCCCAAACAGCGGCCAATTCATGGCCAACATAGTAGCAGGGCGAAGGTGCGAATTGCAGTGGTTGCGTGATCGGGCGAAAAATCACGACTCGTCCAGATTGCTGACCCAGTTCTCTTTCTCAGTAGCCCGTGAAGCTGTGCCCTTTCAAGCCAGGATTATGAGATAGGTTCCGCGCCGGCGCAAATCTCTCAGTAGCAACAGCGAACTAGTAAAATCAACCTGATCCCGCATTTCTCCGGCTTCGGGGAGGCTTCTTGCTTTACTGGCTGCTCTACGAAAAACTGTTTCCGTTCTTTCACCCGTTCCGGATATTCCGCTACCTCACGTTTCGCACGGCCTTCGCGTCGCTCACTGCGCTGCTCATCACCCTGTTCATCGGCCCCTATGTCATCCAAAAGCTGCGCGAGTTCCAGATCGGCCAGTTTGTCCGCGACGACGGTCCGCAGTCGCATCTGAAAAAAACCGGCACGCCCACCATGGGCGGTGTCCTCATCTGCATCGCCATTTTGCTGCCCACGGTCCTATGGGCCGATCCCTCCAATCCGTTTGTGTGGGTCACAGTGTTTTCAACGCTCGCCTACGCCGCCATCGGCTTTGCCGACGACTACATCAAGGTTGTGCGGCGGCGCAGCCTGGGGCTCACTGCGCGCGCCAAGCTGCTTTGGCAGGGAATCGCCGGCGGACTTGTGGCCGCGGCACTGGTTACGCTTACCCAGTTCAGGATGTTCTCAACGCGGCCCAGTATTCCATTCATCAAAATCTGGCACCCGGATCTGCTGTGGCACCACTGGCCGGCCACAATTCATTACCTGGGGCTGCTGGCTTTCGCGCCGTTTGTGTTGTGGGTAATGCTGTGGCTGGTGGGCACTTCAAATGCCGTCAACCTCACCGACGGTCTTGACGGTCTGGCCATAGGATGCACCATCATCGCCGCCGGCGCGCTGGCCGTGCTTACCTACGTCAGCGGCAACGTTGTCTTTGCCGACTATCTCGAACTCCAGCACATGCCCCAGGTGGGCGAGCTCACCATCTTCTGCGGCTCCATGGTGGGCGCGTCGATTGGATTCCTGTGGTACAACGCACACCCAGCCGAAATCTTCATGGGCGATGTAGGTTCGCTCGCGCTCGGCGGAGCCATCGGCACCGTAGCGCTCATTATTCGGCAGGAGCTGCTGCTGCCCTTCATCGGCGGCGTCTTCATTCTTGAGGCGGTCTCGGTCATTCTTCAAGTGGGCAGCTACAAGCTGCGAAAAAAGCGCATCTTCAAAATGGCGCCGCTGCACCACCATTTTGAACAGCTGGGCTGGAGCGAGTCCAAGGTGATTGTGCGCTTCTGGATCGCCGCGCTGGTGTTTGCACTGTTTGCACTCACCACGCTGAAATTGCGCTAACGCCGCCCGCGGCTCGCCCCCTGCGGTGCACAATTGGATCAGGCGTGGCGAGAGCAGAGGCGGGGAAAACAGACAGGACACGATGAACCGCATCGAAAGGGCGATTTACAAACGTCTCGGGCTTCTTCATCTCGGCAGGCGAAGAGTCCGCGACCTCCTTGACTTCATTGAGGATCGCCAAATTGATGTGGTGATCGATGTGGGCGCAAACGTCGGCCAGTTTGGAAAATCGTTGCGCGAAAGCGGGTATCGGGGCAGAATCGTTTCATTTGAGCCGATCGCATCCGCGTTTCAGGTTCTGGCGAAAGCGGCCCAGGCAGACGGCAACTGGGAGGCAACCCAATGCGGTTTAGGAGCGGCATCGGGAACGGCCAGGCTCAAGGTGTCGGAGCTCTCAGTCTTCAGCTCGATTCTGGATTCGACCAGCGCCGGGACCCAGCACGACAAGCGCATGGCCGTGGATCACATTGAGGAGATTTCAATTCGCACTCTCGATGAGATTGCGGCGCCTATACGAGGCAAGATTCTGTTGAAGGTCGACACCCAGGGCTATGAAAGACAGGTAATGGAGGGCGGGCAGCAAACTTTGCCAAGGCTTTCGGGGATCCTGCTGGAACTGCCGATCATTCACACCTACGAGGGAGTGTGGCAGTTCCATGAAGCGGTAAAGTTTATGGATGACGCGGGGTTTGTTCCCGCGCAGATTACGCCGGTTGGTTATCACACTGTAGACAAGGTTTCGGCGGTAGAATTCGATTGCCTGTTCCGGCCGCGAAGCCAGGTGGACGTTGCACCCTGAAGCAGCAAAGTTGCCGGGCAAGCGCTTGGGATGGAAAGGGAAGATGGAACTCAAGGGCAAAAAGGTTCTGGTTGTAGGCCTGGGCAAGTCCGGGCTCGCGGCAGCCTTGTTTTTGCGCCGCCAGGGTGCGCAGGTGACGGTATCCGATGTTCGCAGCGCCGAATCGCTGGCCAAGGAGATTCCGGCTCTGCTTGACGAGGGAATCATGGTCGAAGCGGGCGGCCATGGCCTGTTGACCTTCCGCCGTCAGGATCTGATTGTGGTCAGTCCCGGCGTTCCGCTCTCGACGCCCGAGCTTGTCCAGGCGCGCAGTTTCGGTCGTCCGGTGATTGGCGAGCTCGAACTGGCCGCGCGATTCCTCAAAGGGAACATTCTGGCAATTACCGGGTCGAACGGCAAGACAACAACTACGGCGATCGCCGGCGAAATTCTCAAAGAGGGCGGACTTCCCACGCTGGTGGGTGGCAACATCGGCGTGCCAGTGGTCAGCCTCATCGACGAGAGCACCGACGACACCTGGTCGGTGCTTGAGGTTTCAAGCTTTCAGCTCGAAAGCACTGAGCAGTTCCGGCCCAAAATCGCGGTCATTCTCAACATCACGCCCGATCATCTTGATCGCCACGGCAGCTTTGAAGCGTATGCGCGCGCCAAGGAGCGCATCTTTGCCGCGCAAACTGAAAGCGACTTTGTAGTGCTGAATGCCGACAATACTCGCGCTGCCGAGGCTGCCGCCCGATCCAAAGCCAAGGTCTATTGGTTTTCAATCGAACATCCGGTATCTCCGGGAGCATGGGTGCAGGAGGGATGGGTCGTCTACCGGCATGAGCACATGGGCCCGGTCGAAAAGATTATGCCGCACGCCAAGATTCCGCTCAAAGGCGAGCACAACGTCGAAAACGTGCTGGCCGCGGTCACTGCCGCGCGGCTTGCCGGCGTCTCTGCCGAATCAATTGCCCGGGCCATCGAAAAGTTCCAGGCCGTCGAGCACCGGCTTGAGTACGTCGCCACGCTGCATGGCGTGGAATTCTTCAACGATTCAAAGGCCACCAACGTTGACGCGACCGCCAAGGCCATTGCGGCATTCTCAAACGGCATTCATCTCATCCTGGGCGGCAAAGACAAGGGTTCCGATTACATAACGCTCTCGCAACTGCTGCGTGATCACGTGCGCGCCGTCTACACCATTGGCACGGCGGCCGAAAAGATAGAGTCGCAACTGCGCGGCGTGGTTTCAATCTACTCTTGCGAAACGCTCGACGTAGCAGTGGCGCGCGCGGCAGCGGCGGCGCATCCCGGCGAAGTGGTCTTGCTGGCGCCCGCCTGCTCCAGCTTCGACCAGTTTGAAAACTACGAACATCGTGGCCGGGTATTCAAAGACATCGTCAACCGGATGCGGAGCGGAAAACCATGGCAAAGCTCGTAGGCGTCGACAAGTGGCTGTTCTTCACCACGCTGCTGCTGGTAGTGGTGGGGCTGGTGATGGTGTTCTCAGCCTCGGCAGTGGTGGCGCAGGCCCGCTATAACTCGCCCTACATGTATGTGGGCCGCCAGGCCGGCTGGGCAGTGGCGGGCGTGCTGGCCATGGTGGTGCTCATGAACATTGACGCCAGCCGCTACAAATCGCCGCGCTTCATCTATCCTGCCCTGTGCATCACCACGCTGCTGCTGCTCATGGTCTTCTTTGTCCCTGGTTCGCACAACACCCATCGCTGGATTCGCTTCGGTAGCTTCTTCACTTTCCAGCCTTCCGAGATAACCAAGCCGGTGCTGGTTCTTTTTCTTGCGTGGTTTCTCCACAACCGGCTCGACGCTATGCACAAGTGGAAGGAGACCTTGCTGCCGGCGGCCCTGATTCCGCTGCTGTTTATCCTGCTGGTGGTTCGCCAGCCCGATCTGGGCACCGCGCTGGTGCTGGCCGGAGTTACCGGCATGATGCTGGTGCTGGCCGGCCTCGAATGGAAGTATGTGATTGGCGGCTTCACGGCATTGGTGCTTGGCGTGGCGCCGCTGCTCTACTTTGTGGCCTGGCGCTGGAAGCGGATTCTTACCTTCCTCAATCCCGACGCCGACCCGCAGGGCGCAGGTTTCCACATCAACCAGTCGCTGATTGCCGTGGGCACCGGCGGGCTCACCGGCCGCGGCTATATGGAGGGCATGCAAAAGCTCTTCTATCTGCCTGAGGCATCAACCGATTTTATATTTGCGAACATCGCCGAAGAGCTTGGCTTTATCGGCGCCATCACCATCCTGCTGCTGTTCATTGTCTTCGGCATTCGCGGATTGCGCTCCGCGCTCCGCTCGCGCGATCCGTTCTCGCGCATGGTCGCTTTTGGCATCTCGACGGCGATCCTGCTGCAGGCCTTCTTTAACATCAGCGTGGTGCTGTCCATGGTTCCCACCAAGGGCATCCCTCTGCCGCTCATCTCCTCAGGCGGAACTTCGCTCTTCTGCACTCTGGCCAGCATCGGCGTTCTTTTGAACATCACTAGAAAAGTGGAATAGGTCGCCGCCACATTTCTTGAGTTGAGCCGGTCGGAGTACCCGCGCCACCCCCCCACTTGTGAAAAATCAGGCGATTCCGGCATGTTAACCTTTATCTAAACATCGGGGTCCACACTGGAAGCACTGCGGTAGCCAAGATGGGCGCTCTGCCGATCAAGAGAACCATGAGAATTCCCCAGCTCAAAGTCTATTTGAGGCAACGTTGGCACAATTGCGCATCCTGATCGCCGGCGGCGGAACCGGAGGTCACATCATCCCCGCACTCGCAGTGGCGCGCGAGCTTGTCGATCAGCATGGCGCAGACGTGCTCTTCATCGGCACCAATCGCGGCCTGGAAATGCGGCTTGTGCCCGAAGCTGGATTCAGGCTCCGCACCATCGATGTCGGCCCCCTCAAGAACGTCTCGATCGTTACCCGCATTCGCACACTCTTTCAACTGCCCCAAAGCATCCTGGAGTGCCGGCATCTCATCCGCAACTTCAATCCCGGAGCCGTGCTGGGCGTGGGAGGGTACGCGTCGGGTCCCGCAATGGCCGCTGCCCTGCAGATGAAGGTGCCCACCATGGTTTTTGAGCCTAACGCCATGCCTGGCTTCGCCAACCGGATCGTGGGCAAACGCGTTCGGGCTGCCGCCGTGAATTTTCCATCGGCTGAGCGCTGGTTTCACAACAGTGAGGTCACCGGAATTCCGGTCCGCCCCGAGTTCTTCCACCTTCACCCGCCCACCGGCGCGTTTCCGCATCTGCTGGTTTTTGGCGGCTCCCAGGGCGCGCGGATATTCAACAATAATCTGCCCAAAATTATTTCGGAGCTACTCGACGCGGTGCCCAGTCTCACTGTTTTGCATCAGAGCGGTGTGCGTAACGGAGAAGCCACGCAGGCGGCGTACGAGGCCAGCGGAGCCGATCCGGCGCGCTGGCAGGTCGAGCCCTTCATCAACGACATGCCGGAGCAATTCGCGCGGTCGCACCTGATAATGGCGCGCAGCGGCGCATCGACGGTGGCAGAACTGGCCGCTGCGGGAAAACCGGCGATGCTCATCCCGTTTGCCGCAGCCGCCGACCAGCACCAGCGCCGCAACGCCGAGGTGATGGTGGCTGCGGGTGCCGCCATGATGTTGCAGGAGAATGAGCTCGAACAGCCCGGCAAGCTCCTTGGAACACTGGTGGAACTGCTGAGCTCGCCTCAAGGTCTCACTTCAATGGGAGAGGCTGCCCGCCGCCAGGCCCATCCCGGCGCAGCCGAGCGCATTGCCGAGAAGCTGGTGGAACTGGCAGGGCAGCGAGTCGGCGAGCCAGCGAGTTAGCGAGTCAGCAAGTCAGCCGTGCTGCCAGACGGTGACGATGAAAGCCGACCCCTGCAATATGCCATCCTGAGCGGCACGTCATACCGATCTCAACCCAAACAAAAAGCCCGCTTGCCGAAGCAAGCGGGCTTTTGTCTTCTTGAGCCGGGCTAAACCGCCCGGGCTGTTGGCTTACCGGTGACCACCGCCACCGCCACCATGGGCTCCACCACCGCCGCCGCCGTGGAATCCACCGCCACCGCCGCCGCTATAACCACGTGCTGCGCCGCCGCTATATCCACGCGCCGCCGGGGCCGCTCCACGTGCTCCACCCGCATAACCCCGAGCTCCGCCAGCGTAGCCGCGTGCCCCACCGGCATATCCGGCTCGTCCTGCATA
>Ga0182016_10000222_pt1 | contig 70028 bp, 50 predicted proteins | sample 712S2MmetaG_FD_120491 | JGI IMG/M metagenome (GOLD analysis project Ga0182016, IMG submission 120491) | Permafrost microbial communities from Stordalen Mire, Sweden - 712S2M metaG | ecosystem: Environmental > Terrestrial > Soil > Wetlands > Permafrost | place: Sweden: Stordalen | collected...
CGTGACCTTTACGCCGACGGATACGACGGACTACAGCACCGTTACCGGCACGGTCGGCTTGACGGTAAGCAAGGCAACACCGAGCATATCGGCATGGCCAGCCGGCAGCAGTCTGACCTATGGCCAGACGCTTGCGGCGTCAACGCTGAGCGGTGGCGCCTCGACGCCCGCCGGCAGCTTTACCTGGACGACTCCAGGCACGGTTCCCAGCACGGGTACTGCGACCTATAGCGTGACCTTTACGCCGACGGATACGACGGACTACAACACATTGACCGGCACCGGGAGCGTGACGATAAATAAGGCAACTTCCATCGTGTCGGCGTGGCCGGCAGCCAGCAGTATCGCATCCGGCCAGACCCTTGCCTCTTCCACGTTGAGCGGTGGCGCCTCGACACCCGCCGGCAGCTTTACGTGGACGACACCAGGCACGGTTCCTGGCGTGGGTACTCAATCGTACAGCGTGACCTTCACTCCCACCGATACGACGGACTACACAACCCTGGCCGGCATGGTGAGCGTGACGGTGAACAAGGCAACACCGAGCATATCGGCGTGGCCGGTCGCGAGCGGCCTCACCTATGGCCAGACTCTTGCGGCGTCAACGTTGACAGGCGGCGCATCGACGGCCGCCGGCAGCTTTGCCTGGACGACACCGGGCACGGCGCCGAATGCGGGTACTACATCGTATAGCGTGACCTTTACCCCCACCGATACCACGGACTACAGCACCGTTACCGGCTCGGCGAGCGTCGCCATCGGCCCGGCGACGCTGACGGTGACAGCATCCAGCGTGAACGTGACCGTGGGCTCGCCGGTCCCGACGATCACACCGGTCTACAGCGGCTTCGAGAACGGCGACACCCCGGCGGTGGTGACGACCGCGCCCACTTGCTCGACAACGTACACTCCCACAAGCGCGGTTGGATCCACGCTGCCGACGAACTGTTCGCTCGGCGTGGTCAATTCGAACTACGTCTTCAATTACGTTTCCGGCACAGTGAACGTGGTTGCCATGAGCATCACCACCTCGCCCACCCTGCCCACCGGCTATGTGAACTCCCCTTATCCCGCAATCACCCTGGCGGTGTCCGGAGGCGTCGCTCCCTACTCATGGGCGGTGAGCAGCGGAAATCCGCCGGCGGGCTTGGGCCTCAACACTTCGACCGGCGTCATCAGCGGCACTCCCAGCGGGCCAGCGGGCACGACCAGTTTCGCCATTTCGGTGGCGGATTCGGCCCAGAACACCGCCCGGCTGCCGTTCTCCATCACGATTGCCGCGGGCATCACCATCACCACCGCTTCTACGCTCACCCCGGGCGTTCAAGGCACGGCATATCCAGGGGAGACCCTGGCTGCAACCGGCGGCGCGGGCGCCTATAGCTGGACCTGGGCCGCAGGCGCCGGATCGTCCATACCCTCCGGCATGACGCTCAACAAGTCGACTGGCGCCATCAACGGAACACCGGGCGTTTCGGGCACGTTCAGCATTGTTGTGACAGCCATCGACGCGGCCTCGAACACCGCTGCGACGACCTTCTCGCTGACCGTGTACCCGCCGTTTTCAATTACCACCGCAGCGTTGCCCGGCGGCACGGTCAACGCGACTTACACCAGCACCCAGCTTGCGGCAACCGGCGGTTCCGGCAACTATACCTGGAGCTGGACCGCGGCTGCCGGTTCGTCGCTGCCGGCAGGGATGACCTTCTCCCCGGGCGGTGTGCTCGCCGGCACGCCCACAACCCATGGCAGCTATTCGGTGGTCATCAAGGTCAAGGACCTGACCCTGAATGTCACCTCGAGCACAACCTTCCCCATTGCCATTGCTTACGCGCCGTTGTCGTTCACCACCAGTGTGCTGCCTACTGGCACTGTCAATACCGCCTATACCAGCACTCAGTTTGCCGCAGCCGGCGGCTCCGGCAGCTACTCCTGGAGTTGGGCCGCGGCCAGCGGTTCGTCGCTCCCGGGCGGGATGAGCTTTTCCCCCAGCGGCATGCTCTCGGGCACGCCGGGCGCAGTGGGCAGCTACCTGGTGCAAGTGACGGTGACCGATGCAACGGCCAGCACCAGCCTCACCGCGACCTTCACAGTCGACATCGACAGCACCGGCTTCAGCATTACCACGGCCAACCCGCTGCCCATCGACTATGTCGGCTCCGCTTACAGCAAAACGCTGGCGGCGTCGGGCGGCTCGGGAACGGGACGGACCTGGAAGGTGAGCAGCGGCTCTCTGCCTGCAGGCTTGAGTCTGACTGGAGCTGAAATCATCGGCACTCCCACCGTTATCGGCAGCTACAGCTTCACCATCGAGGTGACCGATTCGGCGGCGAACCACGCGTGGGCAACCTTCTCGCTCTCGGTGGCGCCGGTTCTGACGATTATGACCACCTCTCCGCTGCCCTCGGGCACGGTGGGCGTTGCCTACTCGGAATTACTGTCGGCCAGTGGCGGTTCGGGGAACTATTCCTGGAGCGTGTCGAGCGGCTCGCTGCCGGCGGGGCTCTCGCTCGATTCAAGCAGCGGCTCGATCAGCGGCACACCCACCACGGCGGGCAGCTACCCGTTGTCGTTGATGGTGACGGATACTTCGGTATCGGACAAGAGCGCCAGCGCCCCCTTCAGCTTCACGATTGCTGTCGCGCCCGTTTCCGTCAGCGGGCAGATCTCCCTGGTCAACAACTGCGCCGGAGCGGCCTCGGTGCCGCTCATCGCAGTGACGCTTACCAGCAACACCGACGCCAGCGCGTTACCGGTCACTGTCACCACCGACAGCAACGGGAATTACTCGTTTACCAACGTTCCCGCGGATAGTTACACGATTACGCCCGCGGTCGACCCGCCGGCCTCGGGCACTGTACCGTCCTCGGTTTTCTATCCGGTGTCGCAAACCGCGACAGTGAGCAGCAGCAGTTTGACGGGGGAAAACTTTTCCGTCGCGCTGGGCTATTCGGTCTCCGGTAACGCCGCTTACAGCGGAGCGCAAAGCGGACAGATTTATCTGCTGTTGAGCGCTCCCAATTGCGGCAGCGGCGGCGCGCTGGGCACCAGCATCGCGAATTCCGGCAACGGCGGTTCTTTCACCATCAACGGCGTGGCGCCGGGCACCTACACGCTTGAAGCCTGGATGGACAATCAGGGCAATGGCATTCCCAATGTCATCAATCCCACTGGCAGCAGCTCCAGCCTGCCGGTGGTCAACGACCTGGTCAACAACGCGGCGGTAACACTCGGCGACCCCACACTACCGGCGGTGTCGAGCGCAACTCCCGGACCCATCCTCAACCTCGTCAGTCCCACCGATCAGGGCGTGGTCATCAATTTCTCGCCGGTGACGAGCGTCAATGTCGAGGCCGTTACCTCCTACCAGGTGCAGTGGAGCACCTCGCCGTCGTTTACGGGGGTAACCGACATCTATTCCTTTGCAGCCAATGGCAACCGGGGCCAGTGGATATTGAACAACGGCCTCACGGGCTTCAGCGGAACGCTGAGCAATGGGAACACCTACTACTTCAGGGCCTGCGGCGTGCTGGCGGGCAACTCGACGGCCTGGTCCGCGGCCTCGGGGCCGATCACGGTTGGTGCGCCGAGCAGCGGAAGCAATGTTCAGGGCACGGTGAGCCTGCCCACCAACAACACGTCCAACGGAAATCCGATCACGTCCTACGGGCCGCTCTATGTCGGCTTCTACGATCAGGGCACGGGAGCGGTCTATGCGGATCGCATCGCCAGTCCATCCAGCCCTCAACCCTACAGCGTCAATCTGCCCGACGGCGCCAACTACATTTTCTTCGCCATCCTCGATCAGAACAACGACGGCCTGATCGACACCGGAGACATCAGCTACCTCAATGGCGGCTACACCAGTCCGCTGGCCATCAGCGGAGACACCACCCTCTCGCAGTACGACCTGGCCGCTACCAGCAGCACGGCTGCGGCGACCACGCAAATGACGCAATCCACCGACATCCATGGCAACTCCACCACCAGCTACGGCTTGAATCTGCAATTGCTGGGCGGGATCAAGCTGCCGGTGACAGTGGAGTTGAGCGGACCCTCGTATGCCTATCTGATTGCGCCCGTCGATTTCTCCGCGTGCACCAGCTGCGGCAATCCGCAGTTCGATTACCAGCCCAGCATTGCCAGCGGGGTTCCGACGGTAAACGACAACTTCCCGCTGCAGGTGACTTACAGCGATGGCACGACCGATGCCGCAGTATATGCGCAGGTGAGCGGGGTGGGAGCAACTGCAACCGATCCAGACAACGGCGTCGAAACCACCGTTGCCGCCTCGGGTTTGCAGTTGTCCGGGTCCGCCACAATGCCTGACTTCAGCTGGATCGATCCGAACAACGCCGGCAACTATATTTATTCGTTCACGCTCAGCGACAGCAATGGAAACATCCTCTGGCAGATTCCGTCCAGCAACTCGCATCTGAACGGCTTCGACAGTTCGATCAGTCTGATCAACTGGGGAATCGATCCAACCGGGAATGCCGATAACACGCCAACCGTCTCCAGCCTGACCAGCGGAGCGGTCTACACCTGGTCGATTGCAGTAGTGGACAGCAACGGCAATTCCAGCAGGACGCAGGTGAGTTTCAAGCCATAGTCCAGTTTTTTTCAGGCAGCAAAGCGAACGGCCAGCCGGATGGCTGGCCGTTCGCTTTGCGGGAACGCGCGAGATGGCGCGACGCACCCGGTACGAGCCCCGCCGCCACCGCGAACGGCAGGCGGAGGCGGGCATATGGGCTCTAAGGGCAAGTGTTTATTAGCGAACTTTAACAAAGGTAACGGTACTGCGCTCAATTTTCCCAAAAAAGCACGGATGAAGCAGGAATTGTGGCCGATATGGAGAAAGAATGCGCCGGACCAGCACTCGGCAATCGAGTGAGAACGACGCTGCATATCGAGATGCAGGTCGCGTGGAATCCGCAAGCCGGGCATCGTCGAGGGATGCTGTCACGACGCGATGCAGAGGGAGAAGGGCATGGACGACACAAGGGACAGCCAGCAGATGGTGAGGAAGCGGTTGTCGTTTGGTTCGCAGGTTAACTCCGGAGCGAACGCCGTGGCAAGGTTCTCGCACAGAACCGGACGGAAGTCCGTCCCGGCTATGAAGCAACCAAACAGCAATAGACTTTTGCGCTTTCGATGCCGAAGGCCGCGCGCTCGATCGGGGACTCAGCGTGGATCCACGCCAGACCCGCGACAGCGTCTTCCCTGAACCACCGGAAGGCCGATTGCTTGCATTCCCTTACCCGTCAATTTCCATTGCACACTGCTCAAGGCGAGCCAGTCACTCTAAGCGGAGGCTTCATATGTTTGAGACGCGATCCATACCTGCAACAACGACACGAAAAGGGATCTTTGCGATCACCTCCCGCGTCCTGAAAGGCCTCGGCTGCGCGGCCTTCCTGCTGCTGTTCCTGCTGGCAGCCGTGAGCAACGCCCACGCGACGGTAACCATTACGCCGGTAGTGTCCTCCTCCGCCAGCCCGACATATGGCGCCAATATAACGCTGACCGCGACCATGTCCACGTGGGTTTCAGCCGCGGGGGGCACCCTGACTTTTGAAACCTCTACCAGTTCAACTGGAACCTACACCGAGATCTCGACATGTGGCACCGGCGGCACCATTACCGTGGCCACAACCACTCCGACCTGCGTAGTCAACAATCTGCCGGTAGGAGCCACATACGTGAAGGCTGTGTACGCTACAACGGCCACGGGCTATGCAGGCGCCACCTCCGCCGCGTTTATGCTCACTGTAGCCGCGGCCGCAACGACGATCAGCATCAGCAATATTCCGGCGGCTGCTCCCATCGGTGGCAGCTTTACTCCTGCATATACCTACTCCGCCCCCACCGGCAGCCCGACATTTTCGGTGACCACGACCGCAGCCAGCACCATTTGCACAGTCGGCGCGAGCCCGAACTATCTGGTTTCATTCATCGGCTCGGGCTCTTGCCCCCTTAAGGCCGCGGCTACAGCCACCACAGATTACGCGGCGGCAACTGGAACCGTGCAGACCGTTACGGTGAAGAAGGCAGCGACCCTCACCCTTGGCAGTCTCAGTCAGACTTATACGGGCAGTCCACTTTCGGCAACCGTGTCGGTTTCGAACAGCGTGCCCTCCACTGAGGTGACGTTCACCTATACGGGCTCGGGCGGAACGACCTACGCGACCTCCGCGACGGCCCCGACCAATGCCGGCACCTATGCGGTAGTGGCCACGCTGGCAACAGATACTACTTATGCGGGCAGTGCTTCGGGAACGATGACGATTCTTGAAGCCACGCAGGCGGCTCTCAGCGTGACCGGTGTACCTGGATCGGCGCAGGCCTACAATGCAAGTTTTACGGTAGGATCGAGCGGCGGCAGCGGCAGCGGCACGGTGACTTACGCCGCTACGGGCGCTTGCTCGAATGCGAGTGCGCTGGTGACCATGACCAGCGGCTCGGGCACTTGCTCGGTAACCGCGACCAAGGGCACCGACGGCAACTACACCAGCCTGACCTCAAGTGCATCCACGGTGAGCGCGACCCTGGCGACGCAGGCGGCTCTTAGCGTGACCGGGGTTCCCGGATCGGCGCAGGCCTACGGTGCAACCTTTACGGTAGGATCGAGCGGCGGCAGCGGCGCGGGCGCGGTGACATACGCGGCGACGGGCTCCTGCACGAATGCGAGTTCATTGGTGACCATCAGCAGCGGCACGGGCACCTGCTCGGTAACCGCGACCAAGGCTGCCGACGCAGACTACGCCAGCTCGACTTCCGGTGCGTCCACGGTGAGCGCCACCACAGCCACGTTGGGTGTCAGCCTGGGTGTCACCAGCGCGCAAGGCGCGGTCACCGTGGCTCAGGGCACCAGCGTGACTCTGACCGCCAGCGTAACACCGGCTTCGATGGCGTATGGCAATGTGACGTTCACGGTGGCAGGCAATTCGATCGTCTGCACTGGCTCAAACCCGGCGGCCGTCAGTTCCGGGACAGCGACCTGCGTTACCACACAGCTCCCGGTAGGACAATCGCAAGCTTTGGTCGCTTCGTTCACCCAGACACAAAACACAGCGGACTTCACCGGCGCCACCGTCGCCAGCACCGGCAACAGCATCAGTGTTATTGTGGCGCCGACTGTGACGGTCGCGCCCACTGTGGCGTCTTTGCCGACGGCGCAGACGTTCTACTACGATGCCAGCGTCACGATGAGTGTAAGCGGCTTTCCCGGCGGAGCAGCTGGGGGGTCGATAACCTTCTACGATAACGGAAGCACTTCGCTGGGAACGTGCACCCTGAACAGTTCCGGCGGATGCACTGCCGCTACCATCTCCTCACTGGCGCTGGGCTCCCACTCCATCTCCGCTTCTTATGCTGGATACAATGGATACCCCGCGGCCGCCAGCGCTGCCCAGAACATTACCGTCATCGCCAACCCCACACTGGTTGCGTTGGTGGCCAATCCCACTGCCGTCTATTTAACCAGCGGCACCACGACACTGACCGCGACCGTCACCACCGCGGATAGCATTACCGTTCCTGGTGGGCATGTGACGTTCTACGACAGCACCACCTCATTGGGACAGGCAACGGTTGGAGCTATCACCGCTGGAGTAGCCACGCTGACCGTCCCCGCCGGAACAATGACGACGCCGGGCACGCACTACATCATCGCCTCCTATGGTGGTGTTTACAGTTCAGGTGCGGCGCAGTTTGGCACCGGCCTCTCTCATGCGGCGCAGGTAGTTGTCGAGAATGCGCAGACCATCAGCAATTGGTTTAACAAGTCCACGGTCTACGGCACGCCGATTGTGCTGGCGGCTGTTTCTTCTTCAGCGAGCGACTCGACCAACGGTGAGCTGGTTGTTTACACTGTGCTCGGCACGACGGGCAATATCACGTCCGCATCGCTCAGCGGAAGCACGCTGACACCCAATGGCGTAGGAAGCATCACCATCCAGGCGAATATCGCCGGGAACAGCTTCTACACCGCGGCGACTCCGGTAAGCAGGACCTTCACTGTGTATCCGAGGCCTTTGACCGTTACCGCCTCCAGTCCAACCGCAATCACCTACGGTGCGTCCGCGCCGACCATCACGGCAACCTATAGCGGCTGGTCCACAACCCCAGCCGATAGTTCCGCCTCGCTGACCACGGCGCCGACCTGCACGTCGGGCTACACGGCCTCGGCAAACAACCATCCCGGCACGTACACCACCTACTGCTACGACGCCGTGGATCCCAACTACGACATCACCTACACCAACGGTACGTTCACCCTCAACAAGGCAACGCCGGTGTTCGGCACCGCGCCGACCGCCGCTGCGATCACCTATGGCCCATTGTCCACTTCCACGCTGACCGGCGGCACGGCGACCGGCCCGTTTGGCAGCGCCATCAGCGGCCATTACGTCTGGACCAACAGCACCGCTGAGCCCCCCGCAAACGTATCGCCGGCAATTGTGTCCGTTGACACCCCGAGCGTAAACTTCAACCCCAGCGATACCACCGACTACAACACTCTCGCGAATGCGACCGAAATCAACATCAGCGTGACCAAGGCGAATCCGACCATTACATGGCCGGCGCCCATCACAGTCTCGGCTGGAGCCGTTACTGCGAACAGTCCCTCTGTGTCTCCCGCGCTCTCCAGCGTGAGTTCGTCAAGTGGCGGGTTCACCTGGACCACGCCAGGCACTACCATTACCACGGGCGCGAACTCTGTGAGCGTAACCTATACGCCAAACAATCCAAGCTACAACATACTGACGCATAACCTCAGCGTCACCGGATCAAAACCAGCAGCGACTGTCCCGGCTTGGCCAGCGGCTTCCGCCATTACTTATGGAGCGAAGCTTTCCAGTTCCACGCTCACCGTTGCCGGCAATAATGGCACCTCGTACGCGGTAACGAACGGCACGAATAGCTGGACAGGCAATAGTGGCGCTTTCGCGTGGACCACGCCGAGCACCACGCCTGCCAACTCGGGCACGTCGTCCTATAACGTAACCTTCACACCCACCGATACGGTGGACTATAGCTCGGTGACGCAGTCCGTCTCCGTGCTGGTGAACCAGGCAACTCCGACGGTCAGTAGTTGGCCGGCGCCTTCTTCCATCACCTTCGGTCAGGCGTTGTCCGCATCCACTCTGTCCGGCGGCTCTACCAGTGGCACGTTTGCGTGGCAAACCACTACCACTCAGCCGCTCGCCGGCTTGCAGGCTGAGAACATGGTTTACACACCCACCAATACGAACTACAGTTCGATAACGCAGTCCATCAACATATACGTGGACCAGGCGACGCCGACCAGCATCGTGTGGCCAACGGCAGGCGGTCTTGCTGTGGGGCAAACGCTGGACAATTCGGTTCTGAGCTCCAGTTCCGGCAGCGGCACTGCACCGTATGGCGGGGCAACTGTGGACGGCGACTTTGGATGGACCTGCCTCATCGGTGGGGACACCTGCACGGCTCCTCCAGTTGGCACCTCGCAGCAGAGTGTGACCTTCACTCCAACTGACAACAGCGACTACACCACTGTGCCTGACTCATTGGTGAACATCACCGTTAATGCCTGCGGCAAACAGGACAGCGTCAATTCAAGTTACTCCGCCGCCCTGAATGGGTATGACAAAGCGACTGAAGCGAACCTGACCAGCCCTACTCTCGATGTTTCGAGCGGCGTGGCAAGCACAGGCAGCGATGTAAGCGCCGTGTGCGCAACTGACACAAGCGCAGGAGATGGCACGGCGATCACCATCTCTTACCCCACCATCACCTCTGAAACGACCGCCAGCGCCGGCGCAATCGTCGACGCACCCAGCACCACCCTCTCCGACGTCACCGCCTACGGCACCAACGCCGCGGTGCTGGCCTACGGAACCGCAACCACCGCGGGGCAGGGCGCTACTATCAACATCGTTGACGATGGTGATGGCAACCCGGGCTCCATCCAAACCAGCAACGACTATAGCGCCGGCGTTTTTGCTTCCTATGGCGGCACCGTCGACATCTCGAACACCTACATCACTACAGGCATGACCACCGGGAACTACGCGCCCGCATTCAAGGCCACCGAGCAGGGCACGCTGACGATTACGAATACAAGCAGCCAGGGAGGCGCCGGTAACGGTCCCGTGTACGCCACCACCCTCGGCAACAACAGCCCCGTGCTTGCGACGGGGTTAGGCGGCGGCATTATCAACTCAACTGCCAACGCCTATAGCTCCGCCGGTACGGAATCGGCGGGCGTCCATGCCGCCGGCGCCAGCAGCGGTGGCACGGGCAGCACGATTAACCTCAACGGCGACTCCATTACGACAGCGACGTCCTCACTCGTTGAAGTGAATGGCAAGAGCACCGTAACCATCACCAGCACAGGCGCGCCAGCCACGCTCTACGGCATGCTTGGCGACAACCACGGCATCTTCCTGTATTACGATTCCACTCCAGGAGAAGCCACCGCCGGAGCCAGCGACTTTACAATGACCGGCGGCTACCTCACCTACACCTGCGATGCAACCTCGAACGCAGCCTGCGCGCCGAGTTCGCCGGCCGGCTATCAAAACAGCCTGCCCACGCTCTTCTCGGTGACCAACACCACGGCCAACATCGCGCTGACCGATGTGTACGTAACCAACGACACGCCTTACATCGATGCTGAATCGAACCAGCATCCCAACGGAAACCTGCTTATCGCCGGGGCGCTCGCTGGCCTCGCCGGTGGCAGCACGGTCAACTTCAACGCCAACGGTGAAGCCCTGATCGGCGACATCATTGTTGACAGCACCAGCACGGTGAACTTCTCCTTATCCGCGGACAGTTCATCTGTACCCTCTACGCTGACCGGCACCATTGACGGCGCCAACGTCAGCGGCGGCCAGGTGAATCTAACCCTCGACGCGGCCAGCACCTGGGTTGTCACCGGGAATTCGTACGTGAAAACGCTGACCAACGCCGTCTCAAACAACAGCAACATCACCTGCTTTAACCCAGGCCAATGCGTGGTCTACGTTGATGTCCTTGGAACCTGGACACCCGCGCCTGGCATCAACTAGCAGCTCCATCAACCGGGGGCAGGAATCAGGGTGGCATTCGCTTCTACCCTTGATTCCTGCCCCCACTTTTTTTGCGCGCTGCTTACCAGCCGCCCAACGTTGCAAGTGTCGCAGAATTCACGAAGAACCCCACTTACTCGCAACTGCTTCCCATCCCGGGCGGGAAATTGAAGGGATGGCTGTAACAGGCTCCCGCATCTGCAGCATTCGCAAAATGCAGTAGCCGGCTGCAGCCGCGGCAAGATGTTTGAGAGTATGACCGCTTACGAAATGAAGCACCCCAAAAATCGGCTGGTCGAAAAGCTCAAGGACCTTCGCCAGAGCGTAGAAAGCGATGACCAGTCCGAAATCTGCGGTCCGTGTGTAACGCCGCGGGAAGAGGAGCGCCAGCAGAATCACCAGCGCCGAATAGGCCTGTAAGGCTGCGTAGAAGCGCAAATCTCCCGCGCCTCTCGTTTCACTCCAATGCCACTGCAACACGCTCATCGGGCCGACCAACAGGAGGAGTGGCAATAGCCAGATGCCGAGTCGAACATTGAAGCGCTCGGCGATTACTGCTGACACCATCGACATGAAAGTGATGGTCATTGGCAGACGATCCCAGACGAGCCGCGTATTGCCGGGGGCCATGTGATAGTAAGAGGAGGCGAACGTGGTCAAGAGCAATCCGGTAAACACAGACAGATATGGCCATCGCTCTCGCCCATCGAGAAAGCGCCCGGCATTCTGATAAGAACGGGATTTGAGCAAGAACACCAGACCCCAAATGCCGACTACCGCGAATGGCAGGTTCGACAAAACATTGCCAAAATTGGGGATTCCGAGGAAGTTTCTGTTATCTGCGAACTGGTGATAGGATTGCGGCTGCGGAATCCGCGGCAAGATGAAGCAAATTACTACAACGATCGCGGTGAGGATCAGCAGCATACCCAGGCTGGCTTTTCGAGAAATCATTCAATCTCCTTGCTGACGAGTGTTACCTCTACTTACCGGCATCACGATCAGATACAAGACTGGAAACCACATGATCCCAATACTTGTGGTGGGGCCGATAAAACGGATCGTTGTGCTGCTGATTTGAAACGATCACGAGCATTGGGCGTGCCTTGCAACTCGAAGCCAGAGCCGATGCCATCTGTGCTGGGAACAGGCGATCGTTCTCGCAATGAAGAACCAGCACTGGCAGGGAGCACCGGCGCAATGACTCCTCGGTATTCCAAATCGGTGGCGCCAGAAAAGAAAGCCTCCGCGGCAACCCTACGCGGCACGCGGCGGCTTGAAACGAGGTGAACGAAGAACATAGAATCAGCTTCGCTGGGGAAACGCGATCGAGAACCGCGGCTGCGATTCCGCTGCCCAGTGAGAAACCCAGCATGGAAACAGGAGTACCTGGCAGCAGTGCTTTCAACGTGCCGAAGGCTGCAATGGCATCTTCTTCGCACTGCTTCCACCGGATGCGTCCGGTGCTCTTTCCATATCCGGCGTAGTCAAAAACAAGAGAGGCGACGCCCTGAGAGGCCAGCAGTTTCTGCACTTCGAACCAGTGGTCCACGGTCTCCCCAATCCCATGGCAGAGCAGGATTGCAGCCCGTGGGCGCTGATTGGCTGGTGCGACAAAAACGGCGTCGAGATGCTGACTATCACTTACAATTTGTGGTCTTGAGACTTCCAGGTTTTGGGGGACTGATAGTGGAGCGCCCTTTACTCTGCCCAGCAGCCGGTCGCGCAAAATGAATGTCCAGCTCGCAACTGTTACTGCAACCGTAAAGGCCAGGTTGTCTATCGATTCCGAGCGATTGATTCGCATCTTCTTCACCCCAGCAGAAGCCTCATGCTCCAAGCTCGCCAATAGACCACTCAATTACATCGCACTTTGCCTCAGCCATGGATCTCTACTTCAACCCCACCGGTCAATTCAGTTGCGAGCGCCTTTATGGCACGGAGGTCCATCTTTCCGGTACCTAATGTGGGAATTGAATCGACATGGACAAATTGGTTCGCCTTTGGCTTCCACAACGCAGGCAGATCGCACTGCGCCAGCTTTTCCAGAACAGTGGTCAGCCTTGTTTCCGGCAGGGTGTGTATGACAATGATCCGTTCGCCCTTCTTCTCGTCAGGCAACGCGGTCACGGCAAACACTTGCTCCGTTACGTCGGCCAGTTCGTGCAGCCGTTCTTCGATCCGGATGTGCGGCACCATCTCGCCTCCGATTTTGCTGAAACGCGAGAGCCGGTCGGTGATGGTGACGAAGCCATCTTCCTCAATCAATCCAACGTCGCCAGTTGTATACCAACCGTCGTGGAGCACTTCGGCAGTCTTCTCTGGCCGTCCAAGGTAGCCCCGCATTACGTTCGGCCCTTTCACCAACAGCATTCCCGAAATTCCCGAAGCCACTGGCTGTCCTGAGTCGATGTCAACCACCTTTACACAAACTCCGGGCAAGGGATGGCCAATCTTTCCACGCTTTGCGGCGACTTGCCGGAATCCTGGAGCGCGATAATCCTTACCATTCACAGTCACCACCGGCGAGCACTCCGTGCAGCCATAACCTTCCAATGGCCGAATGCCGAATTGATCTTCGAACGCCACCGCCACGCGTTCGGGCAACTTCTCCGCGCCAACCAGCACGTATTGGAGCGAGCCAAAACTCTCTGGTGTGCAACGCCGCATATATGCCTGCAAGAAAGTTGGCGTCGCAACCAGGAACGTTACTTTGTACTTTTCCACCAATCCGCCGATCACCTGTGCATCGAGCGGATTCGGATGGAACACCACGCCCACACCCTGTACCGCCGGCAGCCACAGGCCGGCAGTGAATCCGAATGAGTGAAAGAACGGCAGTATACCGAGTACCTTGTCGCTGCCATCGAGCATGAACACCTGGGTGACCTGGCTGATGTTCGACGCTATGTTGAAGTGCGACAGCATTACGCCTTTGGGGTCCCCGGTACTTCCGCTTGAAAAAATCACTGTGGCCAGTTCATCCATCGGTGACGATTTACCCGTTCCTACCGCACCGGTTGTGGCGCTCATCGGTTTCACACGATGCGCACCAAGCGCGCGCTTCAGCAATGGCGCTGGCAGCAGCCACGCCATCGACAGCGCACCGATCTTCTCGCTGAACCGCGGACCGCTTAGCGCATCCTCCAACAGCAAGGTTCGTCCCGGAATCGTCATATTTGGAAAGCGCTCGATGAATGCTTTCGAGGTAATCACTACATCCAGTTCGCATTGCCTGGCGCAATTTGCGATGGTTTCATTCGACGATGTGTAGTTCAGGTTCACCGGGACGCGGCCCATCATCATAAGCGCATAGTTGGTCAGTGCTCCGCCTACTGAAGGCGGAAGCAGCACTCCCACCATCGGCTGCTCCCCGATGCTGCGCCGTAATCTGCGCGCAATGTAGACGGTCTTGTTGAGAGCGGAGCCGAAAGAAACTCCAGGCGTCTTGCCGTCTGCCATGAAAAGCCGCCCTGGCCGCTGCCGCGCAGTCCGTATGAAAGCGCGGTCGAGTGTCTTCATGGAAGACTTCCGCGTATCGAAGGCAGTGGCATTCAATTCCTGTACGGCGGCCCGCACTTCGACTGCCGTCGATGTTGGCGCCATCGGCTTGCCGAAGCTCACCGTGACGCGATACGGAATCCGCCTCGGCATCTTCCACAGAAACCGGCCGCGATCGAAGCTGAAGATGCTTCCCCATACGCCGTCAAGGTTCACAGGAATGATGGGGACCTCAACGCCTTTCATAATGCGCTCCAGTCCGCGCCGGAATGGGAGCAGTTGCCCGGTGCGCGTAATCTGTCCTTCGGCGAAGATGCACACGATCTCGTCGTTCCGCAGCGCATCGGTTGCTGTTTTGAGGGAGTGGAGCATTTCACGCGGATGCTGCTCACTGGAAATGGGAATTGCTTTTACCATCCTGGCGAATGGCTTCACCACCGGGTGATCGTAGATTCCCTGGTACATCAGGAAGCGGATGGGCCGGTCAGTCGCAGCCACCAGCAGAGCGACATCCACAAACGACATGTGATTGCACACGAGCAAGGCACCCGTCTTCTCGGGAAAGTTATCGCGTCCGATCACTCTGACGCGATACACCGTCCGAGATGCGAGGAACAGAATCAGCCGCCCAAACCACTCTGGCAGCAGATACAAGACATATGCCGTGCTTACCGCGGTGATGCACGACGCGGCCACGATCACGCCGCGGGGATCGAGATGAATGTAGGCGGTGAACACAAAGTACACGCCAGAGGAGATCGCGATACCGACGAACGACAGCAGATTCGCAGCCGCAATAATTCCGCCCTTGTCCTTCTCGGCGGGCTTGTGCTGGATGAGCGCGTTCACAGGTACCGCAAAGAATCCCGCCCAGAAGCCCAGCATTCCGAGCAGCACCGCAGACCCCGCCATTCCGTGCGGCACCAGGCCGAGTGCCAACCCCGTGCAGGTCATGCCGAGCGATCCCAGCGGAATCAGCCCATACTCGATCTTGTTTTCGCTTAGCCATCCGGCGGCCATGCTGCCAATGCCGATGCCCACCGCAAGCATCGCGTTCAAATAACCCGTCTTCGTCTGGCCGATATGCAGCACATCGGGTCCGTAGATCACGATGGTGGAAAAAAGCAGCGAACCCAGGAACCAGAAATACGCATTGCCCAGCACCGCCAGAAACAGTGCCCGATCTTTGCGCATCTTTCCGATTTGCGCCCACAGATCGCTGACAATATTTATCCGAAACGGTTTTTCCGGCGCTGCTGCGGGTACCTTGTCAATGCCGAGGCTGGTTGCGAATCCGATCACCGACAATCCCAGCAGCACATATCCCGCGAACATTTCATGACGGCTGAAACTCTCGCCCATCCATGCGCCCGCAACCGTTCCGACGATGATTGCGAGGAACGTGCCCAGCTCAATTACACCGTTGCCCCATGACAGGCTCTTTTCGGGCAGCAGCTCGGGCAGCAGGCCGTATTTCGAAGGTCCAAACAATGCGGCCTGGCTCGCAACCAGCGTTAAAGCAACGAGTGAAAGTGCCATTGAGTGGGTCGCCAGTCCTACTGTTGCCAGCAGCATTGACCCGAACTCCATCACCTTTGTCCAGATGGTGATCTGGCGCTTGCTGAACCGGTCAGCCAGCCAGCCGCCCGGCATGCTGAGAATGAGAAACGGCACCGAGAACAGAAACGTCACTACTGAAACAAACGTCTCCCGCTCGCTCTTCGCCAGGTTCATCCCGACGATCATCGAGAGCAGCAAGTTGCGCAGAATGTTGTCGCTGAAGGCGCCCTGAAATTGCGTGGCAATAAGCGCCCAGAAGCCGCGACGGCCCCGTTGTGCGCCAGTCGCGTGGAGAGCAGTTTGGTCTACGAGAACGGGATCAGTCGAAACGGTATTCATCAGTTCAGCCTCCTCCGGGGGAGCGGAGATGAACTGAGATTAGCCATCTTCCAGTCCCGAAAAAGGCCCTTCCAGACAGTTTCGCGAGTGTCACAAAAATTGCGAACTATCAGAGAATTTGCTTAATTCCAGTTGGAATGCATCGGCCAGCAGCGAAAACTCGAATACTCGCGGTCCTGTTGGTAGCTCACGCGTGACCGCCGTGTGCGCGTCGCAAATAATCGCACCGGTTTGATCGAGCCCGCGCAGCCATCGCGGCTTTCTCGGGTTGCGCACCACCAGCAAGTCCGGATCAACCCCCGCCGCTGCCAGCATCGTCCGCGCAATCTCCCTGAAGTCTACCCAGTTCGACACCACGCCGATGAGTTTTCCCTTCAACGATGGCAGCTCGGGGTCGAGCCACTTGTTTGCCGACCGAATCTGCAATGGGATCAGCTCAATGCCCGCGGGCAGCACCGCGCGCACCATCTTGGTTTTGCTCGGCCGGCAAAGCGGAATTGCTGCCAGCAACGCATCCGGCTTCGCTGCTTCTTCGACTGTAATCGCTGCTGCAGGCCAAGTCGTCAGCTTGCGGATCTCTGTGAGCAGAATCTCCCGCGCATCCGCATCCGGATCGATCAGCACAAAATGATCCGGTGGCGGCGCGGCAATCCACTCAGCTACCCGCTGCCTGATCGCGACGGCCGGCAGCTGCAACTCGCGCACCGCCTTGAAGAACGCCACAATGTGCTGGTCCAGAATTTGCTCGGGTGTTTGTAGCGGCGCCGCTTCGCTCTGGATAAACACACCGCTCCCGTGCCGGTATTCCACCCATCCGTCGCGCAAGAGTTGCCGGTAGCCGGCGCTCACCGTATTGGGATGGATGCTGAAGCGCCGCGCCAGTTCGCGCGTGCTCGGCAGCCGCTCGCCTGGCTTCAGGTCGCCGCTCAATATGGCGAGCTGCACCTGTGTTGCCAGTTGCCGGTAAATGGGAACCTCACTCGCCGGAGAAAACCAGAGCCGCAACGTCAAACCCTCATATTGCAAAGAAACGACGAGATAAGGATACCTTGGTCGATCCCTCTGCGCGGATCAGGGAGCATTTCCTGGCATGATCTGCGCGGATTGGAAAAATGGCTCGGGACAGGGCTCTTCGGGGTGCCTTTTACTTCTGGTCTCCCCTCCAGAGCCGATATTTGTCACTAGACTCGGTGCGACCGCCTGTGTTCCTTGATGAGGGCAAATTCGGGGGCCTCAAGGATCAGCTTGTCCTCCTCGGCTTTCGAATACACCCTCGGCAGGGTCCGCAGGGCATTGTTTCCGTTCGAGGCCGATCCGGGAAACTGTAGCTTTTCGACTTCGATTTTTATGCGGTGAAGCATAAGCGATACTTGATTGCTTGACAGCCTCGCCTAATGTCCAGTTCCGTTCAGCGTCACAGTCTGCGGCGATCCGGTAGCGTTGTCGGTGATGTTCAGAGTCGCTGACAAGGGGCCGGTAGCCGCAGGAATGAAATTCACCTGGATGGTGCAGTAGTTGCCGGGCGGAATCGGGTGGCCGCCGCAGTTGCTGGTATGGCTGAAGTCGGTTGGATTGCTCCCGCTGTTGCCGATTGCGGATACCGTTAAATTACTCGTGCCCGTATTAGTCACCGTCACAGGAAGCGTGCGCGTCGAGCCCATATTCGTCGAGGGGAAGCTGAGACTCGTCGTCGACAGCGTCACCGTTGGCGCGGTTCCGTTTCCGCTCAGCGTCACGGTCTGCGGCGATCCGGTAGCGTTGTCGGTGATGTTCAGCGTCGCCAAATAGGGGCTCGCAGCTCCGGGAGTAAAGATCACCTGGATGGTGCAGTAGTTGCCGGGCGCAATCGGGTGGCCACCGCAGTTGCTGGTATGGCTGAAGTCGGTTGGATTGCTCCCGCTGTTGCCGATTGCGGACACCGTTAAATTTGTCGTGCCTGAATTGGTCACGGTCACTGGAAGCGTGCTTGTCTTGCCTACATTCGTTGTCGGGAAGCTGAGAGCTGTTGTCGACAGTGTCACTGTTGGTGCGTTTCCGTTTCCGCTCAGCGTCACAGTCTGGGGTGCTCCGGTAGCGTTGTTGTAAATGTTCAGAGTCGCCGAAAAGGGACCGGCACTCGCAGGAGTGAAGTTCACCTGGATGGTGCAATAGTTGCCGGGCGTAATCGGGTGGCCGCCGCAGTTGCTGGTATGGCTGAAGTCGGTGGGGTTAAGCCCGCTGTTGTCAATCAGGGACACACTCAGATTGGTCGCGCCCGAGTTAGTTACCGTGACCGGAAGCGTACTCTTCGAGCCGACATTCGTCGACGGGAAGCTGAGACCTGTTGTCGACAGCGTCACTGTGGGTGCGGTTCCATTTCCGCTCAGCGTCACAGTCTGCGGCGATCCGCTGGCGTTGTCATTGATGTTGAGAGTCGCTGAATATGGCCCCGCGGTTGCAGGAGTGAAAATCACCTGGATTGTGCAGTAGTTGCCGGGCGCAATCGGGTTGCCGCCGCAGTTACTGGTATGGCCGAAGTCAGTTGGGTTTGCTCCGCTGTTGTCGATTACAGTCACCGTCAGGCTGCCCGTGCCTGAATTAGTTACGGTAATAGGAAGCGTGCTTGTCGAGCCTACGTCCGTCGCGGGGAAACTGAGACCCGTCGTCGAAAGGGTAACCGTCGGCGCGGTTCCGTTTCCGCTCAGCGAGATGCTCTGTGGCGATCCGCTGGCACTGTCGGTGATGGTCACGGCAGCCGAAAGCGGGCCTGTTGTTGTCGGTGTGAAATGTCCATGGATGGTGCAGTTCGCTCTGGCAGCGAGACTCGCACCGCAGGAGCTGGTAAATACGAACGACGATGCGTTCGCGCCGGTCACCGCGATGCTGGTGATCGACAGCGGCGTTGGACCTATGTTGCTCAACGTAACCGACTGCGATGGGCTCGTTGTTCCCACCAACCGGTCTCCGTAAGAAAGACTGAGGGCGGACAAAGAGACCGCAGGGATTGCAGGCACATCTGTAACATGAATGTTCTCGGTAATGGGAATGAAGATTGGAGCAAGCGCCGAATCAACATCGGTAACGTGAATGCTCTCCACGATGGGAATGATGACGGGCGCAAGCGCCGGCAAACCGGCGTCTGTGATATGAAGAGTCTCGTTGATGGTCAACAGCGTCGATTGGACAAGTGCAGGAACGTTATCCGAAGTATTGATGGTTTCGTTGATGACCAGAGGTGTCGACGGAGTCAACGAGGCAGCATCGGAGATATTGAGCGTCTCCTGGATGTTAAGCGATGTTAAAGCGGCCGGTAATGTACCTACGCCGGCGAGCTGCGAGGTCTGTACGCCTGCCGTGTCGGTAACGATTGCGGTTGCCTTAAAGACGTCAGGCGGAGGGTTGCTGGTGGGGCCGGCGATTGGCGGGCTGAAAGTAACCATGATGGTGCAGGTCGATGTTGCCGCGAGCACGGCGCCGCAGTTGTTGGATGAGGTGAAGGCGCTCGCGCCGGTTCCAGTGATGGTGATCGAAGAGATCGGCAGCTGATTCGTATCGTTGTTGGTGAGCGTCAGCGGCTGTGTTGATGTGCCGTTTTGAGGAGTGAAGTAAGAGAGCAGCGGGGGCTCAAGCGTGACCAGCGGTGCAGGTCCGATGCTGAAGCCGGTGAGCTGGATCGTCTGTGGCGTGTTGGCCGCATCGTCTGTGATCGTGTCTTGCGCGGTGAGCGGCAGTGAAGAGACGGCCTGTGGCGTGAAATCGACATTGATGGGGCATTCGAAGCCGGCGGAGAGCAGTTCGAGATCGTAGCAGTCTGCACTTCCAGTGGGGTCGGTCACATCGCGAATAAAATTGCTGTTGGATATCCCCCAGCTCGGCGAAATAAATGGGCTATTGAAATGCAGCAGGCTCGCGTTGCCTGCATTAAGCACGGTTGCGGTCATCGGTGCGCTGACGGTGTCGATTTGCTGCGAGTTATCAAGCTGTCCATACGGACCTGCGAAAGGCACAATCGATTGCGAGACATTGACCTTGCGCACCCCGCCCCAGGCGCTGCCGATATATAGATTTCCCAGGCCGTCCAGGCGAACTTGTGCCGGGTGATTGAGGCTTGCTTCGAGTGCGGAGCCATCGGAGTTGGCCTGGCCTGCGTCGCCATAGCCAACGCTGTTGATGGGATATTGCGCATTGGGAGAACCCGCTACGGTTTGGATGACCTGCGATCCCATATCGATCCGGCGCACCACGCACGCTGACTGGTCAGCCAGATAGATGTTGCCTGCTGCATCAATAGCCAGGCTGTTCCATCCTGCATAGGCCGCACTCCCTTGCGGGCCTCCATCGCCGGACTCCCCGGCGCAATAGCCCGGTATCTGCGAGCTCGCAATTGTGTCTCCGCTAACGGTGGTGATAATCCCCGTGGACATATTCACCATCCGCACGTAGCGCAGCGAGTCGATGAAGTAAAGGTTCCCGTTGCCATCGAAAGCGAGATCGCCTGGATTGATATTGGCGCTGGTTGCGGGTCCATGATCGCCGCTGTCGCCGGAGATTCCGTTGCCTGCTACCACACTTACGATCCCGGTCACGGCGTCCACACGCCGCACGCGGGCGCTATCGGTGAAGTACAGATTGCCCGCCTGGTCGAGCTCCATCGATCCCGGACTGCCCAGAGTCACCTGCAATGCCGTGCAACCGTCACCCAGGTTATCGGTCTCCGCTCCGCATCCGTTGCCGCCGTTGTATAAGCCCTTGTTCATCCAGATCACCGAGCCGTCCATTACGGTCTGTCCTGCTGAAGCAGGCCACGCTGGAGAGACTGAGCCGGAGGAACCACCTTGCAAGGCCGTGAAGAGGTACTTGTCCGCACCAAGCGCCACAACAATTTGTGTCGTAGTCGCGAAGCTGGTAGCAGACGCCCACGCGCCGGGCGGCACGAAGCCCACCGCCGTGCTGATCATGCTGGTGACGGGGTCGATGTAGCGGATACGGGTGGGGTTGCCATAGTTGTCAGCGCCATCGACGAAGTACAGACCGCCCTTAGCGTCGAGCGCGAGGCCTCCAATGGCCTGGCCGAGTTCAGCTCCAAGCGCGGTGCCGCCCTCGCCGGCGATGGGCTCGATATATCCGCCTTGCGGGAACGGCGTGCCGGCGTAGAGATGAATGTTGCCGCTGGTATCGGTCTTCCAGATGACGTTGTTCAGGGTGTCGGCGACAAAGATCTGACCGAGAGAGTCGATGGCCATGCTGCTCTGAAAGCCGACTGCGGCTTGAGGGCCGGGGCCGTCGGCGCCGGCGATCCCAACAGCAACTGCATTTGAACTCCCTATCAATGTAGTGATGATGCCGGGCGTGAGTGACGCCAGCGGACCGGTGCCCGTGCCGCTCAAGCCGAAGGCATACGGCACCGGTCCGTGAGCTTCCACGTCAACCACCTGTAGTGGAGCGTTGCGAATTCCGACGGCCGCCGGCGTGAAAGTGATGGGCACGGAGCAAACCGTTGCTGCCGCATTCAGAGCGCCACCGATCGTGCAGCCTGCGACTGTGCCGAGAGTGTACTCGCCGAATCCGCTCGCAATCGCGATCGCATTCAATGCGACCGCGTTGTTCAACGTCAACGTGACTGTCTGGGTTATGCTTTGTCCGACCGCAGTTGGGGGAAACACGGCGTTGCCGAGTGTATAGCTCGTCAGCTGCGCCGGGGGATTCCCGGTATCGCCGGCCAGGGGTTCATCCTGCGTAATGTACTGGTAGACGCTATTGACGATGCGCACTCCGCCGGAGTCGTCCTGCACCATCAGATTTGCTGCATAGTAACCATAGGTTGGTGGCGAGAAGTTGACGCCGATCATGCAACTGGCGCCTGCCAACACTGTGACGCCGCAATTATTGCTGACGATTCCAAACCGGCTTGGGTCGTTCCCTGAGAATCCCCAACTGCTGGTGTTGAGGTGAAGTGGAGCGTTGCCTTGGTTGAGCAGCGTTACCATCGCCGTTGCGCTGACGGCTCCCGGCGCCGCGGCGAGGCCGGTCGGCGGGCTGATTGTAAACACCCCCTGCGGCGCTGTCCCGGTACCGGTCATCGACAAGGTCTGTGTCCCACCGCCGCTGCTGGCATTGTCGAGCACAGAGAGCGTTGCGCTTGCTGATCCGGTGGAGGTGGCGAAGAAGCTGACGCTGATGGTGCACGACGCGCCGCCTGCCAACGGCATGCTGGGGCCGTAGGTGGCGCCGTTGTAGTAGCCGCAAGTATCGCTCTCGTAGAAGTTGAGACTGCCGGGGGAGCCGAAGCTGATGGAATAAATCGTCAGCGGTGTGCTGCCGGTGTTGGTCAGCATAAACATCTGTGGCGCGGAGAATCCCTCATTCACCACCGAGACGAAGTTCACCGGAGTGCCGGTGAGCGCAGCAGTTGGCAGCGAGCCTGTTGCAGAGCCCGAAAGCGCGATGGAGGCATTGGTGGCAGGGTTGTATGCGTAGCCGGTGAACGGGCCGCCATCCTGGACAGGTTGAAACGCTATGGCAACTCCGCAACTCTGGCCCGGCAACAGATAGTTGTTGGTCAGAGGAGCATCACAGTCAAAAACGTTTGGATTTGTGGCAGCATACGGCACAACCGAGAATAGTTCTGGACTAGCAAACCCAAGTTGAAACGCCGGAGCCTGCAACAGGTTTGGGCTCAGCCCCGATGAAGGCAAAATGTCATCGTCTGTCATGACGGCTGTCAGCACGTTGCCTGAGCCGAGGTTGACGGTTCCGAAGTTGAAGCTCGACTGCTGCGTGTTCACCAGCCGAACGCCATCCGCTTCCAGAACGTAAAGATTCCCCAGTCCGTCGGCAACCACGCTCTCTGCCCCGCTCAGACCGGCGGATGTCGCAGCATTTCCGTCACCGGAGGCGGTGCAGATGCCGTTGCCGGCAACCATTGTAGTAGCCGGCGCGCTGAGACCAGTCTGCACGGACGGATTGTATTGCCACACGGTGCAATAGGTGTGCCCGGTGAAGTAGATGGAGTCACTGGCGTCGACAGCGAGGTTGGTTGGACCGTCGACACCCTGATAAACGGAGCTGATGTTGCCCGTGACAGCGTCGACACGCCGAACCGCAATATTCCCAAAGTCCGCTATATAAATATCCCCAGCGGAATCTGTGACCACCGCCGCGGGAGAATTCAAATTGCTAAGCGAAGCCAGGCCGCCATCGCCGTTGTTGGGCAGTCCCAGATTGGCTGGGCCGCCGGCAATCGTATAAATGTCGCCCGGAACCGCGGTCGTTCCTGGGATCTCAAGCGCGATCAAAGCCGCGAGCTGAGCGCCCCCGGCGTAGACCACACGCACCGCATCGTTATTGCTGTCGGCGATAAAGAGGTTGCCGTTGCCGTCTACCGAAATGCCCGAGGGAACAGAGAGCACCGCCGCCGTGGCGGGGCCGCCGTCGCCCGCGAAGCCCGGCGTTGAGCTGTTCAGCGTGCCCGCAACGGTTGTAATAATGCCGGTGGCCGCACTCACCATGCGCACTGCGCCGTTGTTGCTGTCGGAGATATAGATATTGCCCAGCGCATCCACAGCTACGCCAATGGGATTACTCAAAGGCGATGAGGTTGCCTGAACCCCATCGACTCCTGGACCAGCCGCCGTTGGGACGCCGGCAATCGTATAGATATAGCCCGCGACGGGACTCGCCACATTGGGGATAGTGCCGCTCGCGTAGACCACGCGTACGACATTGTTACCGCTGTCTGCGATGTACATATTGCCGAGCACATCCATTGCGATGGCGCTGGGGACCGCAAACACAGCCCCCGACGCTGCGCCTCCATCGCCGCCAAAGCCGCTGTGCGGAGTAGTGTCGTTGCCAACTATGTCCGAAATGAGTCCAGGCGAGATTGCCGCGTGCGGATTGGAGCCCGAACCAGTAAGTGGCACTAACTCCGTCTGCGGCTGCCCGGTAACCTGGTCCACATACTGAATCTGTAACGGCGCCCAACGGCCGATCGGCGCCGGCGCGACCGCATAGCCCGGCTTACTCGGCTGAAAATAGATGGCCGCCGTGCAGACTGTGCCCGGCGCAAGCACTGTACCCATCGCGCAAGTAGGGGTTCCGGTGACTTCGAAATCGGAATACCAGAAGGGCACCTGGATGGAATTGATTACCACTGCATCTGCGCCCACCGTCAGTGTGACATTCTGCTGCGTACTCTGACTGGTGTACGTCGCCGGAAAGCTGGTGTTTGTGACCTGAATGCCCTGTGCGCCGGCTGGCGTTGCCGCGCTGAAAAGCAGCATTGCAATCGCAGCCAGCAGCAAGGCAATCCGAAGTCCGGTACCAGGTCGACGGCGCGAGACACCGGCCCCGCAGGCAGTCCTCGAATTGTATTCGCGGTCCATCATCGCAGCTCTCCGTGCTTCGGTACGTTGGGGTTGCTCCGAGGGGCTAGGAGAAGCTGATGGTGACGGTGACCGTGAGAACCTGGCCAGGTGTCACATTGAGCGGCATGACCGCTGGCGGAGTTCCGCTGGTGATGGTGGTTGAGGTCAGTGGGTAAGCCAGCTTGTATTCGTTGGGATTGGCAGGTTGACTTGCCACGCATGCGTTGGGAGCGAGGTCGGCCTTTATAAAGCCGGGAGCCGCAATTGCATCTGTGGGTTCACAAAGAGACAGGTATGTTTCCACCGCGTTGATCGTGTTCAGTCCGGCTGGGATGGTGAAGTTTCCCGAGAGCACAAGAGAACTGGTCGGAGGAGTCGTTCCGGCCTGTCCGAGTATGACGGTCGACGTGAGGCCTGTTGCAATGGCATTGAATCCAAGACCTGCAGTCGTAATAATGTTGTTTGAAGAGGTGAATCCGTAACAGGATGATGGGGTGATGATGCCGCCGCAATATTGAGTGGCATCAGTATTAGTGGCCGTATCTACGTTCACGAAAACGATACTCAATCCGCCCGGAGATGCATCTCCCGAGATAACGCTCGCCAGGCCCAAATCGCCGCCTTGAAGAGCGCCATTCGTCACCAGCGAATTTTGGAAGTCGCGATGCTCGATGATCTTGCCGTCTGTGTCTTTCAAGTCGATTACCCAATGGCCATGCACTTTGACGCCTTCTCCGCCGGGCTTGCGGGGCTTTGGAGACTCTTGCTCTTCTTCACCGCCAGCTTTCGCAACCGGATGAGCCGCAACCACACCCGGCATAACGGCGGAAAACGTAGTGGGCGCAAACGTGCTGACCGCGGGCACAGCTGCAGTAGAAGTCGCCGCATTTTGCTGGCCACTCGCAGAACCCACTCCGCAAAGCGCCATCGCCAGGCAGCACAAACCTGCCATCCAGTACCCAATATTTCTCTGTCCCATCGAGTGCTTCATCGTCGTATCCTCCGTGCCGGAATTTGTGTTCGTTAGCTAAATCTTGCTTAGGCCCCTACGAGAAGCTGATCGTCACGCTGACCTGGACGATCTGACCTGCGGAAACACTGATAGGGGCGGGGAATGTATTGGTAAAGCCCACCGGCCCCAGGGCGCCAGGTGCAGTAGGAGACAACGCTGTGCAAGCGGAGGGGGTGATCGTGGTGTCTGGCGAAAGCACACTGACGTCGCCGCAGACTCCCAGTTCTGTTCCGACTGCACCGATGGTGCCTGTCTGAGGAGCAGCGAATTGTCCGGAAAGCACCAAAGAATAGGGAGGAGCAGTTACGTTGACCGTTTTCGTCAGCCCAACGAAGCAGTTAAAGAGAGCAGAGTTGCAGGCATAGCTTCCCATAAACGTTGTTGCCGATTGCACAATTGCGCAGCCGTTAGCGGGACAGATGCCGGGGCCCGTGGGTGGAAATAAGAGGATGGCAATGTCGCCGGCAACCCAATAGCCGCCGAGCATTCCCACCAGGACTGAGCCGCCGCCGCTCTCTAACGAATTCTCAAAAACTCGATGCTGCACCAGCGTCCCGTCCGGGTTCTTTACATCGATCACCCAGTGCCCATGAACCTTGATCCCCTCGTTGCCCGGCTTGGCCGGATTCGGCGATTCCTGCGGCTCTTTTTCCGCAACGGCCTGGTACGCAGGCGTCACCGCGGCAACTGCGACCGGGGCCGCACTTACAGGCACCTGTTGTGCGATACCCGCCGCAGTGAGGCCGAGTAACATGACCAGGCCGCAAACTGCATCGGCCAGGCGGATCGGACTTACGTTGTGTTGCTTCATCACTCGTTTCATCTCGGACCTCGCTGGAACTGATTTCGTGCATCGATTTGCTGGTTAGGTTGCACAGGGCAACCGTGCGGGAGACCTAAATAGCGTCACTCAGGCTTTGGCGGTGGCAGGCCCGTCGGCAACGTCAACTCCGGTTGGAACTGTCCGCTCTCGGGCTTCTGCGCAATGCCGTCGGCCGTCGTTCCGGCCGTGACCGAAATCCACTCGCGCTCGACGCTTATTTCGATCTCGCGATGGACGATCCTCTGTGCATCCCCTGTTGGGGCCGGCTCCTGGGGTCGAATCTTGCGCTTTAGAAATTTCATGCGACAGGCTCCTCGAAATTGGCTTGCAGCTTTTTGCTTCGAATCCGACTACACTGGAAACACCGATGAAATGTCTTGAAATTGTTCTGGAATCTTCTGGATATTTCTAGAGACCAGGTAAGCTCGTGTCCTTAAATGGTTTGTATCGCTTCGAAGAATTCGAGCTGAACCCCTTCCAGCGCTCCCTGACGCGAAACGGCACTGTCATTCCGCTTTCCTCGAAGGGATTTCAGGTACTCAGCTACCTCGTTGCCAACCCAGGACGGGTTGTGACCAAGGAGGAACTGCTGAAGGCGGTTTGGCCGGAATCCTTCGTGGAGGAAAGCAATCTGCCCGTATACATCTCGGGCCTGCGCAAGGTGTTAACAGATCGCGCCAGCTATATTGCGACAGTCCCGGGCGAGGGCTACCAGTTCACCGCGAGAGTCCAGGTTGAGACGCCCGCCGATCTACCACCCCAACTCCGGCCCGAAGATCTCAAACTCCACAACGTACAGATCATGCGAGAGCGATCGCGCGTCGTCATCCGCGAGACATCATCTCCGGTCGCCGCGCAAATTACACCGCTGCTGCACCGTTGGACTGTCTGGGCCGGAATTGCCGCTGTAATCGTCGCCGGCGCGGCAACCTGGTATGGCTTTTACATTCACCGGCAGCCCCACGAACTCAGCAAAGTGATGGTGGGCGACTTTCTTAACCTCACCGGCGACCCCTCCTTCGACCACACGTTGAAGAGTTCCCTGGAACTCAGCCTGGCGCAGTCTCCCTATATCCAGTTGATGGGTTCAGCGGAAGAGCAATCCGTTCTGACCACCATGCAGAAGGCGCCTGACTCTCCACTGCTCGGCGAGATCGCTCTCGAGGTCTGCAGGCGCAGCAACTACCAGGCTCTGCTCAGGGGAAAGATTGCTTCTGGCGACAAGTGGGGAAGCGACGCCATGTCGCTCGAGGTGGTCGATTGCCTCACCGGCAAGACTTTGACCCAGCTTCGCGCAGATGCTTCCAGCAAAGACACTGTGCTGAGCACACTGGATGGTCTCGCCGCCGGCGCTCGCAGAACGGTCGGGGAATCCAACCAGTCGGTGGAGCAATTCGACGTACCGATCATGAACGAGAGCACTTTTTCTTTCGACGCTCTCCAGGCCTTCAACACCGGTTCCAACCTGGGCAGCAACGGAAAGATTCTGGAGTGTATTCCGTATTTTCAAAAAGCTGTCGACCTCGATCCGAAATTCGCCATGGCGCAGGCCAGCCTCGGCACGGCCTATCTCACCCTGGGCGACACAAAAAGGGCCGGCGGCTACTCTAAAGTGGCATTTGACTTGAGTGGGGGCGTCAGTCAGTGGGAAAAGTTCTACATCCGCTACAACTACCACCTGATGACCCTCCACGATCTCGTCAGTGCAGAGAGCGACGTTGAAGATTGGACGCAGCTCTACCCACGGGACCCGTCCTCGTGGCAGGCTCTTTCATATGTTGAGATTCAGATTGGCCACTATCCGGCCGCCGGCCGGGCAGCCGAGATTGCGTTGCGCTTGAGTGCCATCAAGTTTGAGGGCATTTATGAGAATGTTGCAGATGCCGCGATGCGTCAGGGACATTTTGCCGACGCCAAACGAACGATTGCCGAGGCCCAGGCCCAGGATAAGGACGGCCCGGCGCTGCATCAATTGCTGCTGCAGATCGCCTTCCTGGAGCACGATCCCCAAGCCACGCAACGCGAGATTGCATGGACTGCAGGCCATCCTGAGTTATGGTCGTCGCTTGAAATCCAAGCCATTCTCGCCGCTGACCTTGGGAAGACGCAGGAGTCGGAGTCACTCTTCCACCGCGCCATGCTCGACGCCATCAACGAGGGCCAGCCAGCGCTGACCGATTCCATGATGCTCGACGAGGCTGGGGTCGAAGTTGAGCTGGGGCGATTGAACGAGGCGACGCAGCTTCTCGCACAAGTAAAGGACCACGGAAGCATCGCCTGGGCTCTCCTTGCAACCAAGGCAGGATCGACAACCGCGGCGGAGTCATACCTCAAGAAGCCCAACTTGTATCCGCGCGGCACCATCGAAAACTACCTGCTGATTCCGGAACTCAAAGCATTGCTGGCACTGCGTCGCCACGATCCGCAAGCCGCCATCTCCCTGCTGGAACCGTCGATTCCTTTTGAGTTGGCTCTACCGGAGGTCATTGAGGTGCGGGCTCAAGCGTACCTCGCTTCACAGCAAGGCGCGAAGGCCCAGGAAGAATTCCAGAAACTCATCGATCATCCTTCCCTGGAAGAACCTACAATGCCCAGGACCATCCTGGCGCATCTCGGCGTGGCTCGCGCCGATGAAATGCAAGGCCAAAAGGACGAAAGCCGGAAGGAATATCAAACTTTCTTTAGCTTATGGAAAGATGGTGACGCCGATGGTGCAGTCCTCAAGCAAGCTCATCTTGAGTACGCCGCTCTCCAGAAGTAGCAATACCTGACTGCGCCACGTCAAACGTCTATCCGCCTCCGATCTCATGCATCCGAAATAGATAGTCATGGCTTCATCAAGTGGACGACCTACCGGCTTTCCCGGTACATCTTTTTTTCCGGCCACGGATTGGTTCCTGCCAGTCGGCCGGTATTCAGTGAAGCGTCACGCGGCATGATCTTTCAATCAGTAGTGGATGCTGGGAGGGTCAGGCTGTTTCCTGAACTACAGGTTTTGGAACGCGGAGCGAGTCAGAGACCGCTTGAGCGGAACTTTTAGTAGAGGGATTTCAATCCCCGACCCTCTGCTCCCAACCGGATCGGACCGACTCTTGAGCGCTGCCGGGCCGGATTGAATACAAGTTGTCTCGATTGGCTTGCTTATGAAAAAAGCCAATCCAGGTTGATTTGTGCCGCTCTCAGGAAACTGGCCGGGTGTGTATTACCTGCAGGAACAAGAAAAACGGCGCGCGTGTCGCTGACCGGCCAGCAATGATCGCCGCAGCCTTCCTCCGATTTTTTCTCAATGCGTAGTCGAGCGACTGCTTTAGCGGTCAGGTACCGAACAGCAACAGGCAGATGGGCTCCGGCGGTAGATACAAGTCGAAGATCGCATCGCTCAACAGCTGGAGTATTTCTTGCACAGCGCCTGGATATCGCCAACCAGTTTCGGCACGCCGGTCGAGGGTGGCAGGCTGCCAGGGTAGTTGGGCTCATACTCCGCTGACACAAATCCCTGGTGCCCGGCATTCGCAAAGATCTGCCATACGCGGTCCATATCCACCGGGCTGTGATCGTAAAAGTGGTCGCGAATATGAATATTGGTGGCATACGGGATGCACGCGGCAATCTGCGCGTAGGCGTCTTGCGTTGGTGTGGGGATGAAGTTGGTAATATCGAGGTTGATTCCGGCATACGGCGAGTTAACCCGTTGCATGATCTCGACACACATGTCGGCGTTTTGCGTAACGCCTTCGTGGTCTTCAACCCCAAGCGTAATGCCCTTTTGGCCGGAATAGTCGGCTGCGGCCTTCATCGCCTCAACCACCCAATCAACGGCATCCTTCAGCCTCGCGCCGTCCGGCAGCACACCCGCAAAGATCCTCAGATGCGATGCTCCGAGTTCGTCCGTCACATCGACCCACTTTTCGATTTGCTTCACGCTATCCGCGCGCTTTTGAGCGTCGGCCTGCACCATGCTCACGCCGCATGCGCACCCTGAGAAAGCCACGGCATGCTTGTAGGCCAAATGACGCAGGCTGTGAAGATACTCCGGGTCAGTGGACTTAAGGTAATACGCGGTCATATCGACGCCGGCCAGTCGCAACTCTACTGCCTTGAGGATGAAATCTTCCATCGTCATGGCACCGGACCTGAGGGCCTCATTGTATGAGTAGGCACAGCATCCGGGAAGCAGTCTCGCCCATTTGGACTTGATCGCGTTCGCATCCGATTGGGCCCCGGCGGCAGCCTGCGCGCCCACTGCATCCATACCGACTCCTGCAACGGCGGCTAGTCCAACAGTCTTCACAAACTGACGGCGATTTACCATGGGACGCACCTTCTCTCCTGAGTTACACTCTGTTTTGAAACACGCAGTTCACAGCATTCTCGGCGACTGCCTTACAAACAGACCAACCTATCAGCCATCCCTGCCGCCGTCAACAAAAAGCCTTCCGCGCCGCTGGCCCCCTCACTCGTGGAGTGTTCCCTCACTTCGCCCGGATAGCGGCTCCGGACGGCATCAAGAACGCAATGGGCCACTGCTCCTGGCCCTGAGCTACCAACGTGGACCAGTTAAGAACCGGCGCAGATTCTTGTTTCAGAATTGAGACTTCCGGATCTACTTCCTGAAATCGAAGGGCCAGACTGTACGCTTCACCGGTTGCGGCCAGTGTCAGCGGCTCTCGCGGGAGCCGTGAATTGAGATTGCGAATAAAGAGCTGGGCGATCTTGAGATCGTCGAGCAGTTGAAGAAAATAGGGCCGCCCGGTCAGCAAGGAGTTATAGACATAATCAGCCAGTACGCTGCCGAGGGGATTGACATACGATTCGTCAAAGCTATCGGGCGTTGAAATACCTGACGAGTCGATGCGAAACTTCATGCTGGTTTCTCCCAATCCGCGAAAATCGAATGAGAATACTTCGTAGCCGTCGTTCAAAAGCTTCGCTATCTGCGGCCAATCCTCTCGGGACGCTTTGCCGTGAAGGCTAAACCAAAGGATGCCTCCCTTGGGGTGGCTGCTGTCGCTGTAAATGTGAAGAAAAGGCATCTCAAGGTGTCTGCTGTGATGAAGCACATAGTGGTCGATATGCACTGTTCCAATCGTGGTGCTTCCAACTGCTTCCCAACACACTTCCATTGACGATGTTGAGCCGGCATACCGACTGACGGTCCAGGATGCAATGCTTGGATCCTGTTCGCTCCGGTATAGCCCGGCCAACGTTGTCTCGTTGTTATGCGAAGCGTGAAAGGCGTAAGCGGCGATGAATTGAGGTAGTGTGCGCCCCTCCGGATAATCGACCGACACCTGCCCGCTCTTGGTCACGCGAAGGTCGGCGTCGCTAAACGCAGTTACAGGCGGAAGGCCGTGGCGAACCGGCATCTGATTGAAACGATCGAGAAAGTTCAACGCCGCTTCCTGGTTTTCGAGCGAATACTCGTGCCGGTTGTAACTCTCGACTAACTCGATTCGGTCGCCGTGTCCAAAACGCTTGTAGAAGCTGCTGACTTCTTCGTAGGACTTATGGGCGCCCTGCACCGGGAAGAAATCAAGGCTGGCTGTTGCCACCATTACCGCGCGCGGATACATCGCCAGTAACATGCCCGCATGATCGACTCCCTTCGAGATGAGCCCGAAGAGATCCTGTTCCGGATCGCTGTCTGAATCGGCAAAGATCCGGTTTTCAACCCGCATGGGAAGCGCCGTAATGTAGCAGGAGGGAATGATGACCTTGATCCTCTCATCGAGCGCGCCAATCAGCGCCGCCTGGAAACCGCCGCCGCTCGTGCCCGTGATATTGATCCTTGCGCCGTCAACGTCTGGGCGAGTGAGCAGATAATCCACGGCGCGCACGCCATCCCACACTTCCCACCGGGCAAGATTTGCGCCGGCGAGATAGGCCAGGTTTCCCATTACGGCGTGCTCGCCACAGATCAGGTTGTAGCGGCTCTTCTTTGCCTTTGCATCCCAGAACTGGCTTCTCTCACCCTGCCCCACCGGGTCCCAGCTGATTGCAAGGTACCCGCGCTGGGCCAGCCTCTCGCAAAGGGCCTGGTAGTGATTCTTCCCGTCTTCCGAGTGTCCAGCTGGAACCAGGATGGCTGGATGTAACTTGTCGCCATTCTCAGGCACATACACAAGTGCAGTTACATAGAGCCCCGGAAGACTCTGATAGATCAGCCTTTCGATATGAAATCCGGCGCCTGAAACTAGGCCAGTAATCTCAGCGTGCAGGTCTGTCTTTTCCGTTGGAAGCCCGCCGATCATCTCGAGCAGCGATCGTTTGAGCTCCGCGCGCAGCTCCAGTAGTTCGTTCTCGCTCTTGACATGCGACCAGCGTTGCAGGCGAAGTTCATCCTCATCCCATGCAAGGTTGGTTTGATAGAGCAAGTAGGGCGTAATCTGCGGGCCTTCCGCTTCTGCGACAGGCAGCACGCGAAAAGCCTCAGCGGGAGGCGCATTCTGTCCAGTACCTGGCTTGGCACTAACAATCGCGATCGCAAGAATGAAAACCAGCCGTACTTCGGTCGAACCGTTCACCAGCGCCTCCGCCAGCAGTTGCCACAACACCGCTAACCACTTCACCACCGCTTGTTCCTCGATAAAAAAGACAGGCGTCCGCTTGAAGGACGCCTGCAACATCTGCCACTTTCACAGATGCGGCGCCCAACCCTTCTCGTACTCGCGCGACCACATCTTCATCGCTTGAGCGTCGTTCTGAATCTTCCCGTCGCGCGGGTCAAGCTGTAACTCCCGGTTCATCTCCCAGGCGATATTTGAGAGTTGAAGCATGGTAACAACAATGTTGCCTTGCGAGATAGGAGCGTGAAGCTTCTCTCCCTTGCGGATCGCAGCGATAAAGTTGGCGAAGTGGGCAACGGTTGGGACGTCGCCATCGAACTTATCATAGAATGGCGTCGTATCGTCGTCCTTGAACACGCCCGTCCTGGTTCCGTTCAGATCGTAGACATCGTACCCGCTCCCGCCATCGCCATAAATAAATACCGTGCCCTCGGTCCCCACGACGGTCAACCCCGAAGCGTGGTCGTAGTACTTCATCCCGTTGCATGATTTTCCTTCCCAGGAAATCAACTTATCGCCGTAATCGAAGCTAGTCACCAGCGTGTCGTAAAACTGCCAGTCATCCTTGAACTGGTATCTTCCACCTGACGCCGTAACGCTCTTCGGATAATCCACTTCAAGCGCCCAGCGGCACAAATCGATGCTATGCGTGCCGTTGTTGAGTGTCTCGCCGGTTCCCCAGTGTTTAAACCAGTGCCAGTTATAGGGATGAATATTATCCATGTATGGCCTCCGTGGCGCAGGTCCCTGCCACAGATCCCAATCGAGTTGAGCCGGCACGGGCGCTTCCTTGCCGATGCCGATTGACTTTCTCGTGTTGCTGTACCAGCCTTTGGCAAAATAGGGTCTGCCGATGAGTCCGTTGTGTATCTTATCGATGGCTTCAATTGTGCGCAGGCACGATCGCTGCTGCGTACCCTGCTGCACCTGCTTCTGGTACTTCTGTTGAGCCTGCACCAGCATTGCGCCCTCGGCAGGGTTATGGCTGCATGGCTTCTCAACATAAACGTGCTTGCCGGCCTCGAGAGCGGCGATCGCAAGCGGAGTGTGCCAGTGATCCGGAGTGGCGATTGTGACGGCATCCACGTCTTTTTGCTGAAGGACGGAACGAAAGTCCTTGTCGCTGGCGGGAGCATATCCCAGTTCATGTTCGGCGATACCCGCAAACTTGGCCAGAATGGTGCTGTCCACATCGCAAACATGCGAAACACGGGCGGCATCCTTATTCCCCATGAGTGCGGAAAGATGGGCATAGCCCCGCCAGCGCAGGCCCATGATTGCAAAGTTGAGGCGATCGTTCGAACCGAGAATCTGGCTGTAGCTCTTTGCGGTGGAACCGATCGCCAAACCTGCCGCCCCTGCGGCAAGCGTGTCGAGAAAGTCGCGTCGATTAATCATCTTGTCTCTCCATCGGATCGTCCAATCTTCCTGTTCTGTGCGAGGAATGATGGGGAATCCATTGCGGCACAAAGTATACACAACAGAGCCCTGATCGTCCGATTGTCATACATTAGAGTTCCGCGCACGCGGTTTGCCCCAATGATGCCCCAGTCTTCTTGACGCTCTCTTGATCCAGGTGCAACGATCTATTTGGATTTGGAACCGGCGAATGAATTGCGCGGGATTCGGCCACCTACCCGCGACGTTATGCAAGAAGGATGGGCATGATCTATGACTGATGAGTCTACTCCAGGGACCGGCCGCAGAACCTTTATGAAGCGGGCGGCGGGAACCATGCTCGCGGCGGGAATGGACGCCCGTTCGTATGCGCGGGTAATGGGCGCGAACGATCGCATTCGCCTGGCCCAACTGGGATGCGGTGCGCGCAGTCAAGGGCATGTGCACATGGTTCAGTTGGCCTCACGGAAACTGCCGGTTGAAACAGTCGCCGTATGCGACATCTGGAGTCTGGCGCGAGAGCGCCGCGCGGCCCAGATCAAAGAGATCTTCAACCTGACCCCGCAATCCTATAAGTACTCTGAGGATCTGCTTGCCCGCAACGATATTGACGGTGTGATGATCGCCACGGGTGATTTTCAGCATGCCAAACTCTGCGCGGAAGTGGTGAGGGCAGGCAAGGACTGTTATGTAGAGAAGCCGTTTGCCAATGTACTTTCCGAAGCTAAAGAGGCTCGCGAAGCGGTAAAGGCTTCAAAGCAAGTGGTCCAAATGGGGTCGCAGCACCGCAGTGAGCCTTATCAGTTGGCTGTTCGCGACATCGTTCGGTCCGGCCGCATCGGCGCTATCGTTCATATCGAGCAGGAATGGAACGTGAATGAGGAGCGTTGGCGGTTTGTGAATATGGATACGGGCAACTCACCCGCGATGGAACAGGATGGCAATCTGGAATGGAAGAAGTGGCTCTTCGAGCGCAAGTCGAAGCTTCGCGAAGAAGACACGGACTGGGAACGCTGGCTGTCAGGCAAACCTCACCGCCCATTCGATCCGCATGTATACCTCGAATTCCGTCTCTATAAGGATTATTCCTCGGGAATCTTCGATCAGTGGATGAGTCATGGTTGCGATCTGGTCCACCTCTGGACTGACGAAGCGTATCCCGAGAGTGTTGTCGCCAATGGAGGAGTCTTTGCCTGGCAAGATGGGCGCGAGAATCCAGATACCTGCGTTGCCGCAGTCACATATCCCAAGGGCTTTCTGTATACCTACAAGAGCGTATTCGGGAACAGCTTCCGTAGCTTCTCCAGGATCCAGGGCCGCGACGGCACCATTGCGAATTATGGCGGCGAGGGCGCTTCGCTCTTTACCGTTAGTAAGGAAGGCGGCAGGGATGAATGGTCAGGATCCGTCGAAGCAAATACCATACCCCTGGTAAGTCCGGCAATCGACCGGGAAGAAATCGTCAAGGTTCCTGGCGCCGAGCCACCGAGTTCGCTCGGCCCTGATGACGACAGCGAAGTGCATATTGTGAACTGGCTTAAGGCGATGCAGTCGCGAAACCAGCCAAATGCAAACGTGGATCACGGGTTCTCGCACTCGATTGTTACCATCATGGCCGCGCAATCGTACTGGAGTGGCAAGAGACTCTATTGGAATCCGCAGACGGAAGAAATTATGGATCAGCCCCTCGCCCGTACCAGTTAGCTCTAGTTCTGAGCTCGTTTCGGCAGAGCGAGAAGAAATGAATTTGGTGAATCTCCCGGGCCTAAGCGAAGGGGCGGCCAAGCTTTGCAGCCCATGACGAATGCTGCCCCTCACCGAAATCAATTCCCTGATATCAGAAGTGCATTCTCCGCCAGTCCTCGGCCATCTAAAATAAATGACAATCGGCCACACTTTGTAACAACAGGAAGGCGATCATGGCGGACGAAATAGCAGAGCTCGAAATGTTTGTCGAGATCGTAAAGGCCGGCAACCTTTCTGCCGCAGCCAGGGCGCTCAACTCCTCGCCCGCGGCCATGAGCAGAGGCCTTAGCGCTCTTGAATCGCGCCTGGGCGTGCGGCTGGTGACTCGGACATCCCGTGCATTTGAGCTTACCGAAGAGGGCCACCTGTTCTACGAGCGCTGCGAACGCATCGTAGCGGACATCGCCGAGGCCGAAGCGGAGGCGTCATCGCGTGGCAAGACCGTAAAAGGCAAGCTGCGCGTCGGCGCTCCGGTAGCAATTGGCCGAAGGCTTGTTGCTCCTCTCGTTGCACAGTTCGTTGAAAAGTATCCGGGCGTCCAGGTTTATCTCTATCTGTCGGACTCGGGCCTGGATGTCGTCGATGACGGACTCGACGTATCCCTGCGCGTTGGTCTTCCCACGGATACAAGTGTGATTGCCAAAAAGATCCTCTCCACGAGGCGTATTGTCTGCGCCTCTCCGTCTTATTTGAAGCGCCATGGAGTTCCCCGAAGACCCGAGGATTTGCGGCAGCACAACTGCATTCGACTCGTCCGAGGCCGCCAGGTGACTGACGCCTGGTCGTTTCAGGAGGATGGCAAGCCATTCCAGGTGACGGTCAGCGGAAATTTGACGACAAACGGCGGCCTGGTTCTCCATGACTGGATAAAGTCCGGAAAAGGAATCGGCATGAAAGCAGCCTGGGATGTTCAGCCCGACCTTGAATCAGGTGCGATTATTGAATGTTTGAAAGAGTTTTGGTGCGATGAGATTGATTTATTCGCGATCTGCGTCAACCGGCAACATCTATCTCCGCGCATTCGGATTTTTCTCGATTACATTTCTTTGACACTTCCAGAGATGGTTCGCAACGAATGCCGAACCTGCTTGCCGGAATCATGGCCAGCCGCTCCGCCGCGCGGACGGATTACGAAAAGCACGGGAAAGCATGGCGCGGCGAAGCGATAACCGCTGGCGCTTATAGCCTCTGTTCGCACCAACATAGCGATGTCAGCGTTTGCCAAACGACGGTCCGGAATATGACCAGCTTTGCATAAATCGCAAAGCTGGTATCCGCATTATCTGACTCCTCAGGCGAATCGTAGATTCGTTCTCTCGAATCTCATGTCAAGAAAGATTCGAGGGTACTCAAATGTGGATTGTCAGAATAGCGCTGAGCCGGCCGTATACGTTTATCGTCTTGGCGCTGCTCATTCTCATCGTGAGCCCGGTTGTCATCATGAGAACGCCGACAGACATCTTTCCCAACATCGATATCCCCGTAATCGCCGTGGCGTGGAACTACACGGGGCTAAGTCCGGAAGAGATGGAAGGGCGCATCACCTCTGTGTACGAGCGTGTGCTCACTACCACGGTCGACAACATCCAGCACATCGAATCCACAACCGTAAACGGCACGGCGATCGTCAAGATCTACTTCCAGCCAAACGCCAGTATTGATCGGGCAAATGCGCAGGTCACCGCAGTCTCCCAGACCATCTTGCGTCAATTGCCGCCGGGCTCTTTGCCTCCGCTGATTCTCGACTACAGCGCGTCGACAGTTCCCATTCTCCAACTGGGCATCTCTGGAAAGAATCTAACCGAGCCGCAAGTGAACGACATTGCGATGAACTTTCTGCGTCCTCAGCTGGTTACGGTTCCGGGCGCTTCCATTCCCTGGCCGTTTGGTGGAAAGGTGCGCCAGGTCATGGTCAATCTCAACCAGGGATTGCTGCAGGCCAAAGGGCTCTCGCCGAACGATGTGCTCACCGCGATTGGCAATCAGAATCTCATCCTGCCCGGCGGCACTGCCAAGATCGGCAACTTTGAATACGACGTTGACCTGAACGCGGATGCAAAGACCGTTCAGGAACTGAACGACCTGCCCATCAAGACAGTTGGCAACTCCACCATCTATCTGCGCGATGTTGCAACCGTCAGCGACGGTTTTGCGCCGCAGACAAATATTGTTCGCCAGGATGGCAATCGCGGCGTGCTGCTCACCGTGCTCAAGGCCGGCGACGCCTCGACGATCGACGTTGTCAATGGCATCCGCCAACTGCTGCCGCGAGTCCAGCAAACCCTTCCGCCGAATCTCAGGATTCAGCCTCTCTCGGACCAGTCGATCTTTGTGAAGGGCGCCATCAACGGCGTTATCCGCGAAGCTGTGATTGCTGCCGCGCTCACCGGCCTGATGATTCTTCTCTTCCTCGGAAGCTGGCGCAGTACCCTCATCATCGCCATCTCCATCCCGCTCTCCATCCTGTCGTCTGTGATCGTGCTCAGCTTTTTGCATCAGACCATCAACATCATGACGCTTGGCGGCCTCGCGCTTGCCGTCGGCATTCTTGTTGACGACGCTACCGTCACCATCGAAAATATCGAGCGCCATCTTGAACAAGGCGCCGCGCTGCACGATGGCATCCTCGATGGCGCCGCACAGATTGCCGTTCCAGCACTGGTCTCGACTTTATGTATCTGTATCGTGTTTCTCCCCATGTTCTTCTTGAGTGGCGTCGCAAAGTTCCTCTTTGTCCCGCTCGCTGAAGCGGTCATCTTCGCCATGATTGCGTCGTACGTTTTGTCGCGCACATTGGTGCCTACGCTTGCCATGTACCTGTTGAAAGCCAGGCGACACGGCGGTCAACAGTCACGCAACCCGTTGGCTCGCTTTCAACAGGGATTCGAGCGGCTCTTCGAAAAAATCCGCGCCGCCTATTCTTCGCTGCTGGCCAGGCTGGTGTCAGCCAGAAGGCTCTTTGTCCCAGCCTTCCTCGTTGCATGTCTCTGCGCCTTCGCGCTGGTTCCGTTTCTTGGCCAGGACTTCTTTCCCTCCACCGACAGCGGGCAGTTCATTCTGCATGTGCGAGCCAAGACCGGCACTCGCGTTGAAGAGACTGCGCGGTTAGTCGACGAGGTTGAGAGCGACATTCGGCAAACGATTCCGCCAGCTGAGGTCAACAACATCCTTGACAACATCGGCATGCCGATCAGCGCCATCAACTACATCTACAACAACACGGGGCTCACCGGCGAGGCCGATGCGGACGTGCTTGTCTCTCTGAATGAGAAGCACCACGCAACTGCCGATTACGTGCGGACCTTGCGCGAAACGCTGCCTCGCGAATTTCCCGGCGTCACGTTCTATTTCACGCCGGCTGACATTATGACCCAGACACTGGACTTCGGTCTGCCTGCGCCGATCGACATTCAGATCGACGGTCCCGACGTTGCCGGCAATAGCCGCATTGCCGACAAGATGATGACCGAGCTAAGTCATGTGCGGGGAATTACCGATCTTCGCATCCAGCAGCAGGCCGATTATCCCAAGTTTCACATCGCGGTTGATCGCACCAAGGCCGCGCAGGCAGGCTTTACCGAACGCGATATTGCCAACAGCATGCTGGTGACCCTCAGTGGCAGCTTGCAGGTTACGCCCATGTTCTATCTCAACCCGAAAAATGGCGTATCCTACAACCTCGTCACGCAGACTCCGCAATACGATATACAGTCCCGGCAAGATCTCCAGAACATCCCCATCAGCGGCTCGAACCAGAAGCAGCCGGAGATCCTTACCGATGTAGCTTCGATTCAGCGCACCGATGAACTTGCCTCGATCAATCACTACAACATCCGTCGCGTAGTCGATGTCTACGCATCGGTGCAGGATCGGGATCTGGGCGCGGTTGGGCGCGACGTGACCCACATCGTCGATGCCAATCGCAAATTGCTTCCACGCGGAAGCTTCGTGACCATCCGCGGCCAGTACGGCACCATGCGCACGTCCTACATGGGCCTTATCGGTGGCCTGGGCTTTGCCATCATCCTGGTTTACCTGCTCATCGTGGTCAACTTCCAGTCCTGGCTCGACCCGTTCATTATCATTACCGCGCTTCCCGCGGCGCTGGCCGGAATCGTGATGTTCCTCTTCGTTACACATACGACTCTCAGCGTTCCAGCGCTGATGGGGGCAATCTTATGCATGGGCGTTGCCACTGCCAACAGCATTCTTGTCGTGTCCTTCGCCAAGGAGAGGCTGCTGCATCATGGCGATTCATTCATGGCCGCCATTGAAGCCGGCGCTACGCGTTTTCGCCCCGTCATTATGACCGCCCTGGCCATGATCATCGGCATGATTCCGATGGCGCTCGGCCTGGGCGACGGCGGTGAGCAAAATGCGCCGCTGGGCCGCGCAGTCATCGGTGGCTTGCTCTGCGCCACAGTAGCCACACTCATTTTTGTTCCTTCAGTATTTGCATTGCTGCATCGGCAGCAGAAGCCCGCGGAAGGACAACCTGTGACCGAACCGGACAACGAATTGATTCACGCGTAATCGCTGCGTATGCGAATGGAGATGTGACATGAACACCACTGAGATCAAAGCTTCTGAAGTTCCCCAGGCCGGTTCGGGAGAGCCGATGGCGGCTCCGTCGAAATCCTCATCGCGCTGGCTGCTGGCCGGTCTTGCGGCTTCGGTCGCTGCCCTCGGAACGGTCATCTACACGGGCATTCACGAGCGCGCTCATGCGGAGACCACCCTGGGTATTCGCACAGAGCAGGCCGCAGTTCCCACAGTGACTGTTGTGCTGCCAACTCCAGGCGCAGCATCTCAGGAGATTGTGCTCCCCGGCAACACTGAGCCGTTCAACGACACGCCGATCTACGCTCGCACCAATGGTTATCTCAAGCGTTGGTATGTCGATATCGGCGCGCATGTGGCGCAGGGACAATTGCTCGCGGAGATCGACACTCCCGAAATCGATCAGCAACTGGAGCAGGCGCGCGCGGACCTGAAGAATGCCCAGGCCAACGAGCAGCTGGCACAAATCACCGCAACGCGCTGGCAGAATCTGCTTAAAACCAACTCCGTTTCCAGGCAGGAGACCGATCAGGCTGTGAGCGACCTGGCCGCCCGGCAGGCATCTGTCGATTCCATGATTGCAAACGTGCATCGGCTTGAAGAATTGCAATCTTTCGAGAAGGTCTATGCTCCGTTCGCCGGCGTGATTACTGCGCGTAACACAGACATCGGCGCTCTTATTAATGCAGGGGCGGGTGGTACCCCGCAGGAACTGTTTCACATGGCAGCGGTGAACCGATTGCGCATCTATGTAGCTGTGCCGGAGGTTGACTCGCTGGCCGCGCAGAACGGAGCCAGGGCCATGCTTACTTTCGACGAGTATCCTGGTGAAACTTTTGCCGGCACAATTGTTCGCAACTCCGACTCCATCGATCTCGCATCGCGCACGCTGAATGTCGAAGTGGAAATCGACAACGCGCAGGGCCGCATCAAGACGGGCGCCTACGCCTCTGTTCATCTCAAGCTTCCGCAGACTGCGCAAGGTGCAGCTGCTTCGCTTACGGTGCCCGCCAACACACTGCTCTTTCGGTCAGAGGGCCTGCGCGTGGGTGTGGTTCGCAACGGTCATGCAGTGCTGGTTCCCATCAAGATAGGTCGCGACTTTGGATCCACGGTCGAAGTGGTCGCCGGTCTTCAGCCCGCAGACCAGGTGATCGTCAACCCATCCGACTCACTCGCCAGCGGCAACCCGGTAGAGGTGAGCCTGCCGCAGCCAGGCGGTGTGAAATGAAACGCCAACTACTCTATGCTTCTGCATGTTCACTGAGTCTGCTTCTCAGCGGGTGCATGGTTGGGCCGAAATATGTAAAGCCAACCGTGGCCACCGCTCCGGCATTCAGGGAGCAGCCGCCTGAATCCTTCAAGGAAGTCGACGGCTGGCAGACTGCACAGCCAGATGATCAAGCTCTTCGTGGTAAGTGGTGGCAGATATTCGGCGACCCGCAGCTCAATGCGCTGGAAGATGAGCTGACTGCTTCTAACCAGAACCTCAAAGTGTCCGAGGCCCGCTTCCGTGAAGCGCGCGCCATGATTCGCTTCAACCGGTCTCAGGAGTTTCCAACCATCACTACATCGCCGAGCGTCACCAACGAACGGGACTCTGCCAATGCTCCTTACTTTCCGCCGCAGTACGCGAATAATGGCGTCGGCAATTACACTTTGCCGTTCGATCTCACGTATGAAGTGGACCTGTGGGGAAAAGTTCGCCGCACGGTGAACGCGTCGCGCGAGGAGGCGCAGGCCAGCGCCGCCGATCTCGAGACGGCCAGCCTGAGCCTGCATGCCGAACTTGCCATGGATTATTTTGAATTGCGCAGCGCCGACGCGCAAAAACAGCTTTTGGACGACACGGTGAAAGCGTACACCGATGCTTTGACACTTACTCAGAATCGCTTCAACGACGGCGCGGCTCCCAAGTCAGATGTGGCTCAGGCGCAAACGCAGCTCGATGGGGCACGGGTTGAAGATACCGACGTTACCGTGATGCGCGCGCAGTATGAGCACGCCATCGCCACGCTGATCGACAAGCCTCCAGCCAGCTTCAGCATCGCATTTGCGCCGCAGACGCCACTCAAGCTGGCCGCGATTCCGGTCGGATTGCCTGCAACTCTGCTCGAGCGCCGGCCCGACATTGCCGCCGCCGAGCGTCGCGTGGCAGAAGCCAATGAGCAGATCGGCATCGCTCGAGCTGCATACTACCCGGCGCTGACCCTTGATGCAGCAGCGGGGTTTGAGGGAAATACAATTGCCAACCTGTTCAGCTGGGCAAGCCGCGTTTGGGCAGTCGGGCCACAGGCGTCGCAAACGCTCTTCGATGCAGGTCGCCGCCGCGCAGTTTCTGAATCCGCAACTGCGAACTACGACGGGACCGTGGCACAATATCGGCAAACCACACTCAACGCATTCCAGGAAGTAGAAGACAATCTAGCCGCGTTGCGCATTTTGGAGCATGAAGCGCAACAGCAGCAGGAGGCTACTGCATCTGCCTCAGAGACACTGCAGCTTTTCACCAACCGGTATCAAGGTGGCGTCGACAACTATCTCCAGGTCATCACGGCGCAGACGGTGCTTCTGAATAACGAGCGCAACGACATCGATCTCCAGCGGCGGCGCATGGATGCAACCGTCCTTCTGGTTAAAGCGGTCGGAGGCGGATGGAATGCGAAGCAACTACCAAAGCTCTGATACTGGCAATCGATTGATTGCCCCGCAATTGAGGGGTCGTTATGAGAATCATCCTGGGATTTCTACTTGCTTTTGCAATTGGTGCGGTGTGTCGTATCGCGCGTATACCGTCGCCCGCGCCAAACGCCATTCTGGGAGCCTTGCTTGTCGTGTCTATGAGCGCGGGGTTCGCATTGACCGACATTTGGCTTGCACGGCCATCGAAGTTGATTCCCGTTTCATCTCAACCGCAATTTCCATCGCACCGGGGAGGAACTTTGTGCAAGTAATCCAATTTGAACAATTCGGCGCCCCTTCCCAACTTCATATAGCACACCTTCCGCGCAGCAGGGCAGATGCCGAGACCGCCGTCGTTCGCCTCGAAGCGGCGTCCGTGAATCCGAGCCACTTCAAAAATGCTGCACTCAACAAAGCCGGCGGCGACGGCGACGAATAAAGCAAATTCCAGCTGTAAAGAGCCCTCTCTCCGATAACCGGGGAGAGGGCTCCCTATTCCTGCCTCAAACGCAAATCGGTCGCTGCGCGTGGTTCCTATTGCTCAGACACGTGCGATGTCGGCGGCTAGATTCACAGATGTAAGGGCAGATCAATAATTGCCTCGATTGAGTAACGGGAATTCTTGAAGAGACTCACCCCCCTTATGTTGGCTGCTGTTGCCGGGTTGTTCTTAGCGGCATCAGAGCATCCCACCCTCGTAACGGGAATCGCAGACACCTAAAAGGGGGGTCACTTATGCGCGGACTCAAGACTCTACTCGGCACCACAGCATTGCTCGCGGGCTTGGCCATGTCGCCACCGGCTAAAGCACAGGTTGTGATTGGCATCGGCATTCAACCAGTCTGTTCTTACGGCTACTACGGCTATGCGCCTTACGCGTGCGCTCCCATGGGCTATTACGGACCGGGGTACTTCTACAACGGCATCTTCCTGGGCATGGGCCCGTGGGGCGGTTGGGGCTACAGCCACGGCTGGGGCAGCCATCGCTTTGTGAGTGAAGGCGGCGGAAGCTATCACGGCGGACCTGGCCGTGCTTCCTATAACGCCGGCGGCGGCCAGGCGCGCGGCGGCGGCCAGGCTCGCAGTGGCGGACAAGTTCGCAGCAACACAGCGGTGGCCCGTTCTGGCGGAGCAAAACCGAACGCAGGCCGGTCGGCGGCCCGTCCCAAAGCCGCTCGTGTCAGCGCACCGCGCGCATCCGCTGCTCGTAGCGGCGGCGGCGGACATGCCGCAGCGTCGCATGGCGGCGGTGGTGGACATGCCGGCGGCGGATCGCATGGCGGCGGTGACGGAAAACGTTAACCACTGGCTGCCGAATCAGGCAGCAGGTTGGAAGACAAGCGGTGGAGCATACCTGCTCCGCCGCTTTGCTTTTCAAGATGATTACGGCCGCACCGTATTCGAGCGAAAACGAACTCGAGCTAATCCGAAGTCTGAGTGGCACTATCTGAGTTGTTTAATCCGAGGCAAAGTCTTGTAACGGTCCGCCACCATCGTCTCCGACCCGCGATGAATGAGACATTGGTTGCCCCATCCATCGAGTGTCCTTTTGCTCGATGGGTGGGAGGCCACAAAGCCCACCTATCGGCAAATCCCGCCCTGTTTCTTTCTAGTTCCTCACTGGCGTCTCCGGCCCGCGATGAATGAAACGCATGCGAACCTTCCGGGCCCCGTAGGGGACGAACGACAATAGCCCAGCAGGGACGCTTCGTTCGCGCTGGCGAACGAGGCGGGAACGCTGGGTAAGCCGGCCACCATTATGCCGCCGCCCCGAAGGGCCGGCACGAAAATCTTCTTCTATTAGTCTCCCCGGCGAAGCCAACCCAAAGCAGATTGACCACAAAGGCCAACCATCCTCAAATCCCGTTCTTGTTTCTTATCAGTAGATGTAGGGGAGACTGCGGGTAGATCAACAGGGCACTCACGGGCCGCTATTCAAGGAGGAAGTGCGCCGCGCACACGAATCTACAGGAATGGGCTGCAGTGGGTTCCAGCGCAACGCAAATGGGGGCGGTTACGCTCCGGCGCACTTCTTCTAAGGTAGGTTCTCTCGCCTGGCTGCCGGAAAACTGTACAAAAAGGATCACATTTCAGGGAAAGTTCAGGACTGCAGGCTCGAGGCTCCGGGAGATTCGGGGATTGTCAACGCTCCCGGAACTCGGGCTTCATCAGACGGCGCTACGGCGTCCGGAGACCAGGTTGATGACCAGGATGATCAACGCGACCACCAGCAGAAGGTGAATCATGCTGCCGGCGATGTGAAGGCTGAATCCCAGAAGCCACAAAATGAGTAAGATTACGAAAATTGCCCACAACATATATGCATCCTTCTCCGCATTGCGTGCGCCTGAAACGGTAGATCCGTCTCAGGCGCGCCCAACGCATTCATTAGCGGTTGTTAGTTCGCAGCGATCGACTGTGCTTTTGCCTGGCTCACTGCATCGATGAACGCGTCTGCGGATGCAGGCGTCGCCACTTCGCCGTGAAGAACGCGGCGCGAGGAGACGTCATGCCCGTAGAAGGCATCCATCGAACTGTCATCCCGGCGAACGTCGGCCCCGGTCAGCGTAAGACCGGCAAAGGCGCCTTTGGCTCGCGAGTAGGTCAGAATCTCGGTATTCAACTTCCAGTCAGTATCGGCAGTGGCATGGCGCCCTACCGGTCCGGCCGCCGCTGAGGCGTCCGCTCCAAGCTGGAACTTGGCATTTTCAAGGCGCTGCATTCCACTGTCACCCTGGAAGACCATGACCAGATCCACGCCTTCGACGCCGATCTGCAATCCCCAGCTTCCACCCGTAATCGCAAAGAATGCCGGCGCGCTCCAACCGTTTGCGGTCCGGCAGGTGGCAACGCCCTTGCCGTTCTCCCCGCCAAGCACAAATCCTGCCTTGATCATGTGGGGAACGACGGCGATGCACTTTGCATGCTCCAACACTTCTTCCGGAATGCCCCTATCCGGCGTGGACATGATCTGGTGCAGCACCAGCGTTGCATTATCCAGCCGGTTCTGCACTGCTTCAGGAGTTTCCGCGGTGGCGGCCGCGGCCGCACCCAGACTGCACAATGCCACTAATGCTATGAGTTTCTTCATCTACTTCACCTTTTCTACCCATGCGCAGTGTCTGTTGCTCTCCGCGCACTGAGGCGCACAAGGTAGTTTCAACATTAGCGAGATTGCGTTGCGCGGTCTGAGCAATATCGCTCTAGCTGGCTGCGTGAAAACTCGCCACGGAATAAGTCAAAGAGGCTTTGTAGTAACAAGGGCACGGCTTCAGCCGGGCCAATAAAGCTCCCAAAATGAGTCCGGGCTTTGGCCCCTGCTGCACCAGCTTTCACGAAGTTGCTTCGTTTAATCAGTCTTTTCCGCAGTCGGTTTATTCATTCCGGATAAATGTTCGCCGGTAGATTCCGCCCTCTCCTGTGAGCGCGGCATGCGGCGGTCGCACGAGGCCTTGAGGTTTGCTGCTCAAACGGGGGTTGAAAGATTCTCTGCAAAGTGTGCAAAATTAAACAGTTTGCTTGCCCGGTCGGTGCGATACTACGGCCACGGGGCAGTGCGCTGGCTTCGTAATGAACTCAATTAAGCACTTTCTTTCGCACGGTGCCTTGACGACGGTCGATGGAATTTAATTGGCATCTGCAGCTCTGATCTTTATTCGTTGAAACTGCGTGTTCGCACTCACGTGGCTGCGGTCACTTGCCGCAAGTTATCCAGAAAGAAGCCTGTACGATGGTTGAGCTAGAAAAACCCGCATTCGATGCCGCCGCCTTCCTGGCTAGCGCCGGTTTGGGACGAAGGATTGTTCAGGTGCAGCCTAAACAGCACTTCTTTTCGCAGGGAGATCCAGCGGACTCAGTCTTCTACCTCCAAACGGGCCGAGCCAGGATATCGGTGGTTTCGCAGGCAGGCAAGGAGGCCACCATCACGCTGCTCTCCGCAGGCGAATTCGTGGGAGAGGGCGCGCTCGCGGCAGTGCCTGGCCTGCGCTTGTCTACGGCCACCGCCCTTACCGCCTGCACCGCGCTCAAAATTACGCGGGAAGAGATGATCCGCGTCATGCACGAGGAGCATGGCTTCTCCGACCTGTTTCTGAAATTTCTGCTGAACCGGAGTATGCGCATCCAGGCCGATCTTGTCGATCAGCTCTTCAACTCCAGCGAAAAGCGCCTGGCGCGAATTCTCCTGCTGATGGCGGAATTTGGCAAGCCGGGCGATCCGGTCACATTGATTCCCAAGATTTCGCAGGAGACGCTGGCGGAGATGATCGGCGCCACGCGATCCCGCGTCAGCTTCTTCATGAACCGGTTCCGCAAGCTCGGCTTCATTGAATACAGCGGCCGCATCCGGGTGCACAAGTCGCTGCTCAACGTGGTTCTGCACGATCACTCGTCCGATGACAATGCCCATAGGCCCCCCATTTCCGGTTTCGAGGAGTAACTCCAAGCCAGTCAAGGTTTCTATTCAAACCCGTATAAACTTTCTATTCAATCCCGTATAAAACTGAACAGTCTTGCGCTTGCCTGCGTGGGACACTCCGTCTATATCCGATTTCGCCCTCTTCACGAGGTTGAAGATGCCCTGCACGAAAGCAAAACTCCTCATCGTGGACGATGAGCCGGCAATTCGAAAATCGATCTCGTATCTGTTTGCCGAGATTGGGTACTCCGTGCGAAGCGCCGCGGAGGGATTCTCCGCGCTCCGCGAGTTGCGGGATGAGATCCCCGACATTCTTCTCTCTGATCTCAACATGCCGGACATGAGCGGATTCGAGCTCATGCGCGTGGTCCGCCGCCGGTTTCCCGCTATCCAGGTGATTGCCATGAGCGGCGCATTCGCTGGCGACGAAGTGCCCTACGGCGTGGCCGCCGACGCCTTTTATCAGAAAGGCAGCAGCATGCGTGCGCTCTTGCGGATCTTTGAAAACCTGCATCTCATGGAACGGCGAAATCCGCTTCCGGCCCGCGTTGCGTCGCCTCTGCTGTTTCAAAGAAACGCAATCGATAGTTTCAAAGAGGCGAGCGTCACCATCACCTGTCCCGAATGCCTGCGGACCTACCCTCTGCCACTCCTCGGCTCTGGCAGTTCCGAGCGGGCAACAAACTGCATTTATTGCGGAAGTTCGATTGAGTACCGGGTCGTCGAACCTCTCAATCGAACGCCAATACTCAATGGAACTCTGGCTCTATCAAGAAGCACACTCGAAGGGGCGCAATGACAGTTCTAGAATTGGCGTTGATCCTGTTTATCTTTTCCTGGGCCTTGCGCGTTCCTGCGGAGCCGGTCCGCGACCGTATACGCTCCAGTCGGCCTATGCGGTAGAGTTCGCGAGCTCTTCGTCTCTGATTTCACGCGTCAAGATGCGGCCTTCCCCTTGATCGAGGCACTGGGGGTTCTCCAGTGCCTCCGCTCCGACCGCATCAGCGGCTCTTCTCTATTAAGTAAACAAAATCGCAACGCCCGAGCTGGCACAGTTGCAATACGTGTTGATTGCGTCACCAATGGTCGATACTGCTCAGACTCGCATGGCTTGACCCGCTACGCTCACGGAAGGTTGAAGCAGGCAAATCGCTGCCCCAACCATTGTGAGGAGAATTCATGAACAGCATCAAGTTTCTTGCGTTAGCAGCCGTCGCCGCATTCGCCATATCGTCTGGCGCTCCCAAGGCCGCGGCTCAGGTCACGGTTCAGGTCGGAGTCGCTCCCGATTGTCCCTACGGTTACTATGACTACGCTCCATATAACTGCGTTCCCGACGGCTACTACGGTCCGGAATGGTTTAACGGCGGCGCGTTCATTGGCGTTGGTCCGTGGTTTCGTGGGTCCAACGACTTTCACGGCAATGTCGACAACTCATTCGATCCGCAGCACGGCTATAACGGCGAATTGCCTAAGGTTGGCGATAAGCCCTCGGCGCAGCGTAGATCCCCCGACCAATTCAAGGGGAATGAAGTGCGCGATGGGCGCGGTCACGAAGCCGGCAAACAGTAACGGTAATCGATCCCAGTTTGCGTAAGCGGACAATCGACCCAGTTGCTCAGGCGAGCGCATGCCGCCGATGCACTCTGTGAAGTCGAACACTGTCGCTCTAACAAAATTTACGCCACACTAACTTCGATCGAGGCACCGAAGACGCAATTCGGTGCCTTGATCGAAGTCGCACTAGAAGACTCCACGGAGGGGTACCTATGAACAAAAATCGAGTCAACGGAACAATCGACGAAGTGGCAGGAATCGCCAAGCGAAAGACAGGCGAGATAGTTGGCAACCCATCGCTCCAGGTTAAGGGAGCCGCCCAGCAGGTGAAGGGTAAGCTTGAGAATGCAGTGGGCAAAGCGAATGATGCGATTGATAAATCCAACCGTCAAGCCAATTCACCGCGAGACACACGCCCGTAAGTGGACTCACCCTCGGCAGCAGATCGAGCCAGAAGCAAGCGCGCAAGTTCAGCGCCTACCCCATTCCGCTGGGTTCGATCGCTGCTGAGATCGCTTGGCCCCGGTATTATCACCGGTGCTGCCGACGACGACCCATCGGGTATCGCGACTTACTCTGTTGCCGGCGCGCAACTCGGCACAAGGCTTCTCTGGACGGCACTCCTTACATGGCCGCTGATGGCGGCGGTGCAAATGATGTGTGCCCGTATCGGAAAGGTCACAGGGCAGGGCCTTGCCGGAAATTTCAAACGCAAATTTCCCAGATGGCTCTTGCTTTCCTTCGCCATTGCTCTCCTGGTTGCAAACACAATCAACATCGCAGCCGACCTTGCCGGCATGGCCGACGCTGCTTCAATGCTTTCGGGAATCAAATCTTATTGGTTCGTGCTTGCGTTCGCGCTCCTTATCTCGTGGGCAACCGTCCGGCTCCAGTATCAGCAGATCGCGAACGTGCTCAAGTGGCTGGTCCTGGTGCTTTTCGCATACCCTGTCACTGCATTCATCGTGGGCGCCAATTGGGGCCAGGTCCTGCGCGATACCCTCATTCCATCAATGCCGCGCACCAGCAATGAATGGGCCACGCTGGTGGCGATTCTCGGCACCACCATCAGTCCTTATTTGTTCTTCTGGCAGGCCAGTGAAGAAGTCGAAGAAGAGAAGTCGGCTGGGCAGAGCACCCTCGCTCAGCGTAAAGGGGCCACAGCTGAGGAGCTAAGCCTTAGAAACGTCGATGTCGGCGTCGGCGCGTTCTTCTCCAACATGGTCATGTTCTTTATCATCCTGACCACTGCAATCACACTTCACCAGCATGGCATCGAGAATATTGAAACTTCTCGCCAGGCCGCTGAAGCCCTCGCGCCTTTTGCGGGCAAGTTCGCCACTACCTTGTTCACCCTGGGCATAGTCGGCGTCGGCTTCCTGGCCATCCCTACGCTGGCGGGGTCGACCTCATACGCCTTCGCCGAGACCCTGGGGTGGCGTCAGGGCTTGAACAAGAAACTGACGAGCGCGCGTTGGTTCTATGCGCTGATTCTTATCTCTACCGCTGCGGGCGTTGCGCTGAACTTTCTGGGCATTAACCCGGTAAAAGCGCTCTACTGGACTGCCGTCATCAACGGATTATTGGCGCCGTTTCTTCTCGTCGCAATCCTCATTGTCGCCGCGGACAAGAAGCTCATGCAGGGGCAACCCAGTTCCCGTCTGGGATGGATTGTCGTAGCCATAACCACAGTGGCCATGTTCCTGGCAGGCGTAGCAATGTTTGTTGTGTAGACCACCTGTCTCACCACATTCGTAAAACATGAGCAGTTGTGAACAGACTTTGCCGTCCCGCGGTGGAACCCTTGACCAAGGCGTGTAACACGCGCCGCCTGTCAGTTCTCTCAGCCCCGGTTTGCGCAGTACTGACGGGCAATCGAAGACTGACTTTGCAAGGAGATTCGTATGCGTACCATCCGCCTTTTACTGGCGCTTCTGTTTTTGGCCATTCCGGCCGCCTCATTCGGACAGATAGGCATAAGGGTCGCGATCAGTCCGCCAATGATGCCCATGTACGAGCAACCGATTTGCCCCGGCGATGGGTACATGTGGACCCCCGGTTATTGGGCCTATGACGACAGCGTCTCCGATTACTACTGGATACCAGGCACATGGGTCGAGCCGCCGGAAGTCGGCTTCCTGTGGACGCCGGGCTATTGGGGCTGGGGCGAAGGCGGCTATCTCTTCAATGAAGGTTACTGGGGAGAATCCGTTGGCTTTTACGGCGGAATCAATTACGGCTTTGGCTACTGGGGCGGAGGCTACGGCGGCGGCCGATGGGACCACGGACACTTCTTCTACAACTCATCGGTAAACAACCTGAGCGGCGGAAATTTTCACAACGTCTACAACGAAAGAGTTGACGCTGGCAACGCTAACCGCGCGAGCTTCAACGGCGGGACCGGCGGAATCGACGCCCGTCCAACCCATGACCAGGAGGCGGCAGCGAACCAGCGTCATATTCCGGCCGTGGCTGCTCAAACTGAACATGCACAGGCCGCGCGCGCGAATCCGGAACAGCGCGCAGGAGTGAACCACGGCAAGCCGGCAATCGCCGCCACTGCCAAGCCGGGAGACTTCAATCAGGAACACGGAGCGGTTGGCGCCAGGGAAACATCGGAGCATGCCAATGGCGCGGCAACTGAAACGCGCACTGCGGTTCATCCCAGTGACCTTGCTCCCATCGCTCGTCCGTCGCCCATCAATTCGGGGAACGCGAAGGCGGACAAGAAGTACGAGCAGCAACAGGACAAGTTGATCTCCAAACAAAACCAGGATCGCCAGTCGCTTCAGCAGAAGCAAGACTCTGAACACCAGCAGCTTGCTCGGCAGAAGGCGAGCGATGCCAAAACCAAGCAGGTTGAGCAAAAGCACCAGCAGCAGACGCAGAAGCTGGTGCAGAAGCACAGTGCGCAACAGCAGTCGTTGCAGGCTCGCCAACCTCAGCCTCGCGCATCGGCCCCGAGGGGCGGACGGAACTAAGAGGCCTTTTCAGAAGACCCTCGGTATTGATTAAAGCGGTTTGCGGTCGGGTGTGCGGGCACCCGGCCGTTTTTTTGCTCTTCAGTTGGTAAGCTGCACGGCTTGATCGGAAGATGCGCGAATGGCGCGCGGTGTAGTCGTCCACCGGCTTCGCCGACCCACAGCAGATGAAACTGTGCCCCATGTATCGAGCGTCTTTTGCTCGATGGGTGGGAGACCACAAAGGCCAGTCATCGGCAAATCCCGTCGTGTTTCTTATTTGAAAAGGGAAGCGCCAGCGCTCTAGCCCGCGCGAGCTGCGGAGGCGCGCATTGCGTGCCTCTCCGAGGCATCGCTCTTCCGCAGTCCGCGAAGCTTCCAGATCCCAAAGCAGACGCCGGCAACGACCAGACCTGTGAACACACACAGCAGCGGCGTCGACCACTTATCGAGGCTTCCAGACCAAAGACCGACGATCCTTCGCCCGTAGATCGCTGCCAGCCAGGCGATAAAGGAGTAGCGCAAGGTGCGAGCCGCGCTGTAGACGACGAGGAAGCGCCTGCGCGAAACTCCCAGCGCGCCCGATGCAAGCGCAAACGGCAATAGCGGAATCGGCGGAGGAAGCAATGCAGGAAGAAACACCGCGAGGATGCGGTGCCGATCCACCCATCCAACGACCCGCCCAAGAAGACGCGCTGGGACGTAGCGGTGCAATGCCGCTTCGCCGCCTTTCAAGCCGAGATTCCAGGTGGAGTATCCGCCCACGATGCTGCCGGCGATGGCCATCGGGCCAAGCAGCCATGGATTGCCGCTGTGCGCCACCAGCCATAGCAGCAGCAGGTCAGTACTGCCGGGCAGCGGCAAAGGAATAGGGGAAGAATCGACTACCGCAACGGAAAAGAGTCCCAGCGCTCCCATGTGCGTTAGCCACGACGGCATCGACGAGCGATGCGTCAGCAGCGCAGCGTGTTGAGCCAGTCGCCGAATAAAAACATTCATAATGACGTGTTCTTGCATTTAGGCGCCGTGGTCATGGAACGATGACTCAATTGATGCCGAGTGCGGAGCGAAATGTGTCTCGCGCCTCCGGCAACGAGAACCGGTGGCAGGCGCCGTAAACAGGCGCGGCCTCATCCCGCATCGGCGTCATGCAATGAGAACCAGTAATACCGCCGCCAGCAAAACATGCAGCGCACCGGGCGTATCGCGAACATGCTGAGCAGGCCGTCGGCGGGGCGCTGTTCGGCTGTCTTGAATTTGAGCGAATTACAGCGAGGACACTCGCGCCGTATCCAGAGCAGATGTGGCACCCATGCTGGCCATGTCCGGTTTGAAAAATTCATCTCAATTGCTCCTCAAGACAGCGGCTGGGTTGCATTACTGAGCTCTGGATTCAGTGGACTGGGATGTGCATCCAGCCAACCGAGCATGCAACGCACGCTGCCCGTAGCCAACGCAATGGTTGAATCCGCGGCGCCGTAGTACAAGTTGACGGTATCGCCATCCTGGCCCAATGTCTGTCCACAAGGGAACACGACGTCCTTGACGTCTCCGCCGCGTTCGTAGGGCGCTTCAGGACCAAAAACCCAGGAGTCTCCGCGCTGCAGGCAGACCGAGGGATCCTCGAGATCGAACAGGGCCAGGCCCAGTCGATAAATGCTTCCCGAGGCCGTTTGCCGCACTCCGTGATAGATCATCAGCCATCCCCTGGCCGTTTCTATCGGCGGAGAACATAACCCAATCTTGTTCGCATCCCACCACCCGCCGCGCCGCGCTTCCAAAATGATCTTGTGGCTCCCCCAATGCCTGAGGTCGGGCGAATACGAAATCCACATGTGAGCGCCCAGCGTTGTTACCGGCCGATGGATGAGTGCCCAGCGGCCGCCAACTCTCCTCGGCAACAGGGCTGCATCCTTGTCCTCCGGCTGCATGATTACGCCATATCGATCGAATCGCCTGAAGTCCTTGGTCAGCGCCAGCGAGACTCCGGGACCGCCTCGGGCAAAAGAAGTGTACGCCACCGCATATTGCTCCAGTTCCGGAACGTATGTGATGCGAGGATCTTCGATGCCCCAGATTTCTTCGGGAAAGTCCGCGGGACTTGCCATCAGCGTAGGTTTCGGGTCGATTCGCCAGCCATTGACGCCGTTGGCGGAACGCGCGACGCAAAGGTGCGATAAGCCGCTCCGATCCTCGACACGGCAAAGCAGCAAGGTATCTCCGTCGGGCAAGAGGACTGCCCCGGCGTTGAAGACACTGTTGATCGGATATGGCCAGTTTTCCCGGCTGAGAATAGGGTTGTCTGCAATGCGCGTGAACAGAGGTTCATCAACGCATGCCTGGAGCTTCGCCTGCTCCAGCGCGGTATATTCCGGCGTCTCAGCCGGCAAGGTGATTTGATTCAAAAGCGACACTCATTTCCTGATGCAGTTGCTCTACACTTGCTACTTTGGCTACCCGCATTTCGAGCAGGGCCATCAGGAACGAAAGCGTTGATTCCGCTCCCTGGTTTTCATTGATGCGGTCGGGATGAAGGCCGTCTCTGCAGCCGCCCGTTCGCGGGTCATAGACCGGCGCATGCAAGTCGTTCTTGCCGAGAAACCAATGGAAGACGCGGTGGGCCTCTTCAAGCCAGCAACTTTCCTCGGTAAGCCTGTATACCTCAAGGCAAGCCGACACCGTTGCGCAAGCCTCAACCGGCTGCTGATCGAAACGCGCCTTTTCGTTTCCCTCAATAAAGAATCCGTTGGACCCGATCGGCACAAATATCTCCTTGTCGTCGCGGTGCTGCTCGGCAACAAGCCACTTCAGCGAGTCCATTCCAACCTCGATCATTCTCTGGTTGTCGCTTCGCCATCCAGCCAGGATGAGCGCCTGTGACAACCTTGCATTGGAGTACGAGAGGCTCTTCTCAAACCATCTCCACGTTGCCGAGTGAGTTCGCTCATAGATATCGAGAAGCCGATTTGCAAGTGTATTTCGAATGCCTTGAATTGCTCTGTCGCCTGGGAACCAATCCAGATAGGCTTGCATGCCCAGAATGCAAAACGCCCAGGCACGCGGGCTGGTGAAGGTCAACGTTGCGGGAACTGCGGCTTCGAAGAGCCTCCCTGCGGCTCCCCTCAGTCCCGCATCCTGCGAATGGCCAAGCACTTTCCCGATCGACCATAAGGCGCGGCCATGACTATCGTCCGACCCAACGTCTTCGAGCCACTTACGGTCATAGCCCAGAAAGTTTCTGAACCTTCCCGTATCGGTGTTGAAAGCAAGCCATAAGAACGCGAGATAGCGACGAGACAGATTCAGATATTCCGCTCTGTCCGCCTGCGGCAGGCAATCGCCAAGAAGCACCGACACGATCAGCGCGCGTGCATTGTCATCGGTTGTATATCCTTCTTTCGAATTGGGAACCGAAAAGATTGCGTGCTGCAAAATGCCCGTGTCGTCTGTCAAGCTCAACAAGTGGGTGGTATTCAACACCGGCAGAACATCCTGAACGCTCGCCGCCACGTGATCTTTCTGGGCTGCCCTTGGTTGCAACGTGCGCTCGAAACGCGCCCGCTGGAAGCTCGCCATATATTTCTGCGCGGTCTTCGGCCATATCGTTTCCCGTGAGTGGAGATAGGCCCGCTTCCGCATGGCGTGCCGCATGCCGTCGTTATCCAGCAGTTGGATCACCGCTGCTGCAATGGCATCGGGCGCTTCAAAGGGCACAATCACGCCCCTGTTATTCGCCAGCAACTCCTTCGCGTGCCAATACGGCGTGGAGATGATCGCCTTTCCCGCGCCGAGCGCAATGGCCAGCGTACCGGAAACGATCTGCGCCTCCTGCCGGTAAGGCGTGATGTAAATGTCCGCTGCGCCTACCTGCTCAACCAGTTCTTCAGCGCTCACAAAACGATCGAGCAACATCAGATGTGAAGAAACGCCGAGCTGCTCTGCCAGAGCCCGCAGTTCTTCGCGGTAGCGCTCGCCCTCGCGCCGCCTGATATGCGGATGCGTCGCACCGGAAACGATATACACCACCTTTGGGTGTTTTGCCAAAATCGCGGGCAACGCCCGAATCACGTTCTCAATTCCCTTGTTGGGCGAAAGCAAACCGAACGTCAACAGCACCGACTTGCCTTCAGTGCCGAATTTGTCTTTGAAGAAATTGGGATCCATGAATTGAAAATCAGGCACCCCGTGAGGAATGATGTCGATCTTGCTGCCTGGAACCGCGTACACATCGCGCAAAAACTGCGCCGCTTGCTCGCTCATCACCACCACGCGATCGGAGAGTCTTGTTACCTCCTCGAGCACATGGCGCTGATCCGGATCTGGATCGCGCAACACCGTGTGCAGCGTTGTCACCACCGGCATCTTCAATTTGCGCATCAACTTCAAAATGTGGCCGCCGGCAACCCCGCCATAAATGCCATATTCATGCTGTAAGCAGACCAGATCGTTGCCGTTGAAATTCAAAAATTCCGCGGCCCGTTCATAGGAGGCAGTATCCTCCTGCTCCAGTTCCAGCCGCACCTGCTCCGGATATACATAGTGCGACTCCGGATCGTTGACGGGAATCGCAAACAGCCGGCCGGCTCCATATTCAGTTCCGAGAGCGGCGCATAAATCCGTTGTAAATGTAGCAATGCCACACTGGCGCGGCAGGTAATTTCCCACAAACGCAATGCGCGTAGGCAACGGCAGGTTGCAGCTGTTTGACGCAGCTACGATAGAATCCGCCGGCGGAACATGCCCCGACAGTTCTTCATTCTGAGTCGAATCGGTAAGAAGCATATAGTCCTGCTTTCGCTTGAATCTGAGTGGTTCAATCCGTCTCTGGGCAGTTTGATTAGCTCGGACGCGGTTCGAGCCTCGCGGCCTGTATTGTGCTCAGCGGCACGACGGACCTAGGGTGCCAGAACCTCTTGAAGTCGGCTTTCTGCGGCCAGGGAAAGTGAACTGCGACTCTGTATCTGCCGGCTATGCAGTGTCACTCTTGCTATCCGGATGCCAAGACAATTTATGACCTGAAACGACTGTAGCTCGGCTGCATTGAAACGGACGCTCACTCTTTTGAGTGCGTTGGCAAGCGCCCCGCGGATAGCACTCTCCGGCGTTGCGCCGAGGCCGCGGGAAGACCGGGAATCTGTCATCCACATGAAATGCCAGCCGGCGCTGCGAACACTTGCATCCAGTTCCGGTGCAAGTACCCCAATCACCGTTGTCCAGCCTTTGCAAAACGGCTCTATGCTCAGATCCACTTCATCCGGCAGTACGCAATCGTCGCGAAGGAATACCGTGCCGGGGTTCACGCTTGCCGGCTTCGCGAGATGGTCGGCGCGCCGGTCCCATCTAAATCGGCTGCAAGCGGAACTGGAGTGACGGGCGCGCTCACAGAAGAATGTCCTGGAGTTACTTCTTTGGTAGTGGCTGTAGCAATGGCAGCCTTGGGTGTGCGCTCGATCCTGAAGCCGGATTCGCTCAGCGGCCCGGTCCGGCCAAGCCGCATGGCTCGCCTTGCTGCGAAATGCTTATCGACATCGATTTTCTTGATGAGGCTCATGGCCGCTCCAATCGTTCTGTTACTTACTTGAACGGTGCTCGTCTGAAGCGAAGCCTGGAGAGCTGAAGGCGAGAAGGGGATTCCTTATTGCTCTCTCAAGCATACACCTCAGGGAGTTAACGCGCCGGCGTTTCGGCCGAGCGCATCCTGGTCAAACTCTGCCCAGAACCACCAGCACCACAACAATCAGCAGGATGAGCCCCAAACCGCCCGTCGGATAGTAACCCCAGTTCCTGCTGTGCGGCCAGCGAGGCAGCGCTCCCAGTAGCGCAAGAATTAAAAGCACAATCAGTATCGTTCCAAGCATGATTAGCTCCCCTTATTGATTCACAAATAGACAGCTGATCAGGATCCGCTGCGGCCATTATCGGGCCGCAGCTCTTCCACGAATGTGCTACTGCAAGCTTCCTGTCGTTGCATTGGCCGGGCTGCCAATCGCGTCGCCCGATACGACCAGTTCCACTCTGCGGTTCTCCTGCCGTCCTGCTGCGTTATCGTTCGACGCTACCGGCAGAGTGTTGCCGAAGCCCTGAGATGTTACCGAATTCGTCGCTACGCCCTGTGACACCAGGTAATCGCGCACCGCACCGGCGCGGTTCTCGCTCAGCGTCTGGTTCATGTCGTCGCCGCCAACATTGTCTGTATAACCGCCCACTGCAATGTTGAGTGACGGATAAGCGATCAGGATTCCGGCTACCTTTGCCAGCTTCTCCCTTGCGCCGGGCTTCAACGAATATTGCCCGGTGTCAAACAATACATCGGACATGCTGATAATGAGGCCGCGTGCGCTATCCCGCGTTTCAAGTATCTTGTTCAACTGCTCTGATAACTGCGCGCGCATTGCCGCCTTTTCACTGTCGGCATTGTGCTCGTTCTGCTGCGCCTGCTGCGCAATGGCCCTGGATTGATCAGCGTCTGCCTGGGCCGAGGTAACCGCCGCGGCCGATGCGGCCTGGTTGCTGGCCATATCGGCTTGTGCCTGTGCCGTTGCGGCCCGTGCTTGTGCCGTTGCGGCCTGTGCCTGATCCTTTTGCCTGGTTGCCTGGTCGGCCTGTGCCTGCGATTGCGCCTGGGCAGTGGCTGAGGCCAGCCGTTCGTTTGCCGCACGATCCTCGTCAATCTTTTTCACCGCGATCTCTCGCGCATCTTCCGCCGTCTGCACGGTCTCCCGCGACGTCGCGATCAATTGCTTCCTGTCGGAATGTCCATCCGTGGCGTATCCATCGGCAGTGCTCATTAACTCTGAAGCATGCCGATAGCTTTCGACGGCGAATTGTTCGGCTCCCTCTGATTTCGCGATGCGCACTGCATTGCGCGCTTCAAGAAACTCCAATGGCAGCTTGGCATCCAGCACCACCGGGTCAAACTTGTATCCGGTCGGGATATAGCCGCCGCGTTCCAGCAGCTCATATTTCGCATCCACTGCCTCGCTGGTTCCCTTGGTATCCGCACTAACCACGTTCTCAAGCACAACCGCGTTGCTGGGCTGCCGGACTGCAAAATAAGGCTCCGCGGTAACGATCAGCGCGAATGCCTGTAGGTCCGTCGTGGCAGTCAGCTTGCTTCGATCGTTACCGCCTACCAGCACTTCTCCAAGATTCACCGCGCGCCCTTCAGGCGATATCGCCCAGAGCACGTAGGTCAGATACTCGTTTCCAAAGGTTCTGGGGCTATCGAGGTTCCCGAAGTAGGCTTCCACTTCCATGGTGCCGCGCTTGCTGCGCACTTTGGCCTTCCCTTCGGCCGAAGACATTAAAGCCGTACCGGCAAGATCCACGTCGGTAACACCGTCTTTGTGCCGGTAGTTGATCGCATTCACCGTGCCGCTGGTTACGACCACACGAAATGTTGACGCCGGACCCATGGGTTCGGTAACGATTGTTGTTTGCGAGTTGATCTGAGCAAATGCGTTCAAACTCAACGTACTGCCGATAGCCAGTAAAACTATGCTTCTCACGAGATCTCCTGCAGACAATGGCCTGCCCCACTCTGTTGTATTGCGTTCAATCCGGCAATTCGCTCCGCCGGCTTATGGGTCACGGCGTTTTATTTTCCGACCTTGAACTGCGCGAGATATTGGAGCCCGCCGGATATTCTCAGCAGCCACACAACTAGAACAATCACTACGACGCCATTCAGGATGCCTTTGACCGTGCTCTGCATCGGTACGAACCGGTTAATAAGCCAAAGCAGAACTCCTACTACGGCGATGATGATGACAACGGTGACTAATGGCATCTGAAACTCCGATCAAAACGCTGAAGCCGATGGGGCCTGGTTCGCTGGATACCGGGAAAAGAGAGCAGACAGGCTCGCGGCTAACCCCGGGCCTGTCTGTCGAAGAAGAAATACTGGAGTTATTTCTTCTCGGGCTTTGACTCGTCCTTGGGGGCCGCTTTGGGAGCCGCGGCCGCGTGCTGAGCAGGAGCCGCGTGTTGTGCTGGCGCTGCATGTTGAACCGGCGCCGTGTGTTTCACCTGCGACACGGGCGCGACGTGAGCCGCTGGCACAGCTTTTCTCTGAACCACAGGCTTTGGCGCAGCCTTCTCCGCCGGCCGTGCTTGAGTTCTCGCAGCTACCGGCGCGGCATGTGTCGCGGGCCTGGTTTCTGTCTTGGGTTGGGTCTTTGCAATTGGCCTCGGCGCAGCCTTTTCCGCGGGCCGTGCTTCCGTTCTCGCGCTTGCTGGCGCAGCATGGGCCGCGGGTCTGGCTTCTGTCTTCGGTTCGGTCTTTGCAATTGGCTTCGGCGCAGCCTTTTCCGCCGGCCGTGCTTCCGTTCTCGCGCTTGCCGGAGCGGCATGTGCCGCGGGCTTGGCGTGCGGTTCTACAGCTGCCTTCGGCGCAGCCTTTTCCGCTGGCCGTGCTTCAGTTCTTGCGACAGGCTTGGTCTCTGCTTTCGCTGGAGCCGCCCTTTCTGCAACAGCCGGCTTGGCAACAGCGTTCGTCGGGTGTCCACCGTTGGCCTTGGCATACGACGTTTTGTCGGCCTTGGCCGTTGTCTCGTGTTGCGTTTGGACCGCAGTCGGAGGCGTTTGCTTCTGGTGTGCAGCCGCCTGCTCGGCAGCCGTAGGCGCGTGCTGAATTCCGTGCGGACCGCCGTTGTACGACACATGATTCGGGTTGGCTACAATGCCGGCCTCGACGATTGTCCGGTTCACGTAGGTGGTGTGAACGTAGGTCTGATTCACGCTCGTTACCGCCGTGTTGTAGGCAAAAGAGCCGCCGCGCCACTCACCGCCGGCAAACCCGATGCCCCCGAATCCGAAGCCATAGTTCACGCCGCCGTAGTAGCCCACGCTCTGGCCCCAGTAACCGCCATGGAATCCGTACTGTCCGTTGTCAAAACCCCAGTAAGGAGGTGTCCAGAGCGCGCCGCTATAGGCAGCCGGCACCCACGCGCCGGGCACAAAGTAGTAGTCCCCATCCCCACCGGAGTAGGCCCAGTAACCGGGCGTCCACATCAGGTTAGGCTGAGGGCACATCGGTTGCGCATAGACGGGCAAAGCCGGCGGAGCAAAGCCAACGTTGATGGCGACGCTGAATTGAGCGTGCATAGAAACTGCGGTAACTGATACCAGCAGAGCAAGCAGGAGTAGACGAACATTGCGGAAAAGTTGCATTAGGAGAACCTCCCGGTTCTTTCAAGCTCGCTCTACCGGGGGGGAATCAGATCAATTCCATCTGCGGCAGTGCTTAGGAGCTACTGGACCAGACTAGCCAGAATCTTTTTCCAAGTCTGGTCAATTGAGCACAGGGGTCTTCAGAACCGAAACCTTACCGTAACCCCTTCTATTGCTTCGGGGCCAGGGTTGCTGAAGCATGCACCTGCTGGTCTGAAGCGCCTCCTGCGGGAGCGGCGGCAGCAACTCCATTAGCTGTTGTGGCTGGCGGTTTCGCGTCGACTGGAATTTCAGTGCCGGCCGGGAAGATGAGAACCTGAATCGAACCCCAATCTGAGTCCGGGCTCGCGCCCGTCTGTTTGCCAATGCCCATCGTCTTCAGCAGGTCGTTGTCAAATCCAAAGTTCTCTGACAAATACTCGCGCACAACCATGGCCCTTGCCTGGGTCAGCACCAGGTCCTTCTGCGTATCGCCTTCAATACCCGACGAAACCACCACAACCGCAACTCCAAATTGATTAGCTGCTAGAAAGTCGCCGGCCTCTTTCAGAGCCTTCTGGTCCTTCAGTTTGGCTGAATCCCGGCTGTCGAAGAGTTGCCTGGCCGTGAATGTAAATGTCTTTACTGGCGTCCCCAGCGGCAGCCCGCCGATCTCGTTAGCGCCCAGGCCGGCAGAGTCTTCGTAGCCGCGCTTCTTGAAATACCCGCTCAGGATGAAGTTGTGTTTCAGGGCTTCCATATTCTCCTGGAAGTCCGTTACCCCCGCCCGCGCCTGAAGCAACGTTGCATTCAAAGTAGTCGTGCTCTGATCCACGTTGTTATAGAGATCCCTTTCGTTCACCAGTGCTCCCACGGTTCCCTGGCCTGAATCGATCTTGGCGGTTATCGAGTTAATGTGCGCGGTCGCCATGGTGGTGTTGTCAATGGCTTGCTGGCTGCTGTCCATAATGACCTTCATTTTTTGGATCAGATCGGCCATTTCGAGCGGCGGATCGCTATGGATGGTATCGCCATTCCTGACGTCGGCTTGCCCAGCGGATCCAAATGAAATGGAGAGGAACTGATTGCCCAGCAATCCCTCGGTCAGGATTGAGGCCACGGAGTCCTGCTTGATAATCGCGTGCGTGGACTTGGCAAGCTCTATGACGACCGTTACCTTGTCTCCCGGCTTGTTCGGCAGCAGGATGGCTGTGACTGTTCCACTGTGCACTCCGCCCACCTGCACGTCTGCGCCGTCAGCGAGGCCGGCAGCATTATCGAATTGCGCCTTCAGCTGGTACGTGGAGCCAAACAGATATTCCTTGCCCCCGATAACAAAAACTCCTGCAGCCAGAACTGCCAGGGTCACAACGATGAATGCTCCCAGCCTTGCCAATCTCGACATAAATCCCCCTGCTACTGATTCAGAAATTCCTTCACAAACCCGATATCGCTTTGTTGAAGGTCGCTGAATGTACCCTCAATCACCACATTGCCCTCATTCAGCAATGCCAGTCGCCCCGCAATCGCCTTAGCGCTATGCAGATCGTGAGTTACTACGATCGACGCCATCTGGCGTTCTCTCTGCAGCTTGAGAATCAACTCGTTGAACTCTGCCGAGCTGATCGGGTCAAGGCCGGCTGTCGGCTCGTCGAGCAGCAATATCTCCGGCTCCAGGGCCAGCGCACGCACGAGCCCCACGCGCTTCTGCATTCCGCCCGAGATGTCTGACGGCATCTTGTCGATGTCGCCTTCCATGCCCACTTCGGCCAGCAATTGCTTTACGCGGTCGTCTCGCTCGGCTTTCGAAAGGTCTCTTCGATGGTGTTCCATAGGAAACGCAACGTTGCCGCCGACGGTGAGCGAATCGTAGAGCGCCGCATGTTGAAACAGGTAACCCATCTTCTTCCGGATCTCTCCCATGCGGTCGAGCGCCAGGCCGACAATATCCTGGCCATGAATGCACACCGATCCCGTGTCGGGTTTTTCAAGACCGATGATGAGCCTCAGCAGCACGCTCTTTCCCGTGCCGCTGCGTCCCAGCACAGCCAGGGCTTCTCCGCGGCTCACGCTCAGGCTCACTCCGTTCAGAACCCTGTGCACCCCGAAAGTTTTATGCACGTTCTCGACCGCGACAAACGGCACGCCATCGTCCTGCTGAGCGCTTCGTTGCTTCATCGCATTGTCAATAGCAGTAGCCATATTCGCTTCGCGTGCGTTTCACGTAACGGTTAGTTAAAGAAAACAAGAATGAACTTCACCATCACAACGTCGGCCAGGATAAGAAACAGCGATCCCAGTACAACCGAGTTAGTGGCTGCTCGACCCACGCCTGCTGCGCCTCCGCTGGTGCGCATCCCTTGAAAGCACGCAATGAGCCCGATAATGAGCCCATAAACGGCGGTCTTGAATGTGGGCGGAAGAAAGGCGTTGAAAGTGGCGCCACTGAAGCCGCTTGAAATGAACTGGTGAAACGAGAGAGGCTCAACCAGCGCCTGCGCGACCCAGCCACTCATCAAGGCGCATGCGTCGGTGGCCAGGGTCAGCAGCGGCAGCATCAGGATGCAGGCCAGAATGCGTGTCGCGGCCAGCAGCCTGTAAGGGTTGATCGCAGACGCCTCAATGGCATCGATCTGCTCGGTTACTTTCATCGACGCCAGTTCCGCACCCATGCCGGCGCCCACGCGCCCGCTCACCACCAGGCCCGTGAGAACCGGACCCATGACCTGGATCACGGAGTAAACCAGGGTGGAGGAGAACATCGACTTGGCGCCGAATCGGCTTAGACTATAGCGGGCTTCGAGCGAGATGATAACGCCAATCGCGGCGCCCGCCATCACCACCAACGGCAGTGACTTCGACCCAACTTCGTCGAGTTGCCGAATCAGCTCGCGCCACTCATACGGCGGCGTCACCGCCGCTTTGAGAACCTGCCAGGTAAAAACGCCAAGGCTGCCGAACCACTCGAAGAAGCCGTTGAACAGCCCCGAAGCAGCGGCTGCAACAGAGGGCATGTGTTTGTTCCGCTCCTCCTGAAGTGGAGCGTCGATGTCAGCAGTTGCAGTGAATCCACGGTCGCTCAATGATTTGGACCTGGATCTGGCGAGCCGCGCGCGTTGTTCAGGCGGATGCGCGAAATCAGCGCGTGAGGCCCGCTATAGAAAAACTCCAGGGCAATGTTGCCGCCCATATATCCCAGCAGGCTGTAGTTGCCCATCCTGAATGCATCTTTCGCGCCGTAACGGTTCGGATACCATCCATAAACCGCGGTCATCGATCCCGCATAAGGTGCGGCAAGCGCGGAGAAAGAGAAGACCCGATGGCCGTCTGAGCCGCGGCGACCTGTCAGGGTAGAGATGATGGCATGACGCAGCCGCGGCAATGGGCCGGAACAATCGCAGCTGTAGTACATGGTATCTACCTTGAACGCTTCCGCCAGCCCGTAACGCGTCGTGGTTCCTATAGCCTCAATGGCGAAGTCGGAACCGAATCTCCTGCTGAAACCTTCAACGCCCTGGCCCCACTCAGGAGGAGCGTTGCCAAACTGATTAATTCCAGCCGCCAACGCGGCGCCGCCGATGGGATAAAGGCCGTATGCGTCGAAAATATAGTTGTTCACCATTGTCCTCTGCGTCGGACGCGCGTAGGTCAGGTCAAATGTCGCTGAAGTCGTAATTCCCGCACTTGCTGAGGGATCTTCCGATGAAAGCCATGCTTGCGATTTTGCCGTCATTGACAGTATTGCCATGGCGGCAGCCACCACGACCATCAGCATCGTCCTGTGAACTTTCATCCCGGAAAGCACTTTGCGCGATTGGTCAGCGCGCCTTCCCGCCAGACCTGCACCGCAGGCCAACGGCGATTGCTCTCCCGATATCCACTTGGATGACTTCACTGTCTCTCCTCTGCCGGGCATCACTCACCTGCGCGCGGCCGAGGTTGCCAATTTTCATAGGCGACGCGCTGCTATGCCCACAAAGATACTGGCAGAGCAAAGGCATCAAAGGATGGTCATAATTGATCGGAGCCGCAAGCTGTCCGCCGCCGCATCGGCCGCACCGGTCAAGCAAGGCGAAATCAGCTCTATGTGAACATCTGGTTCGCGAGGCCGATGTTCAAAACAGCACAGTTTTCACGCGTGTGAAAAGAAGACACTTCAGGGGACGCCGTTTCCACGGTTAGGCGAGGAGCCTGTTATGACGGAATCTCATGTATCTTCTTCCATCCCTACAAAAATCTTGTTGCCCATAGACTTCAGCTCATCATCCCAGGCAGCTTTGGAGATGGCCGCCGACCTCGCCAGGCACTTTCATGCCGAACTTCATCTTGTGAATGTGATCCCGATGTTTCCAGCCTCAACGCTTCCAGACTTTGTTCCCGAAGCCAAATTCCTTCAGGACGCAAGGTCACTTGCGGAACGCAACCTGGCCAAATGCCATGCCGCTCTGGCTGCCAAAGGAGTAAAGGCAACTTCCAGCGTCGAATTAGGCAACGACGTTGCCGGCAACATCATGGAAGTGGTGGAGCGCGAGCACATCGACATGGTCGTCATCTCTACGCACGGCATCTCCGGCTGGCGTCCGATGGTCTTTGGGTCGATTGCCGAAAAAGTCGTGAAGCTCGTTCAATGCCCCCTCCTGCTCCTGCGTTCAGCCAAGCCTGACGCCAGCGGGAAGATGCCTGAAGGCCACTCCACGAAATGGTGGTAGATCCGGTCGCATCAACCCTGCCTTGAATGGACACGGATTCATCCGCGCCAATAAGGCCTATTAAATGAGTCGGACTTTAACCCTTGAGGGAAGTCTCTCCTTCACGTCTTCGCGGCCATTCGATTCACCAAACACTGCCTAACCCAGTGCTAAGCCTCGCTTCCGCCTAACCCCTTTGGCGCCGGACTTCGGGCGGCCTCAAAACTATTCGTCCATATAGAGCAAAACTGACCAGACGCCAGATTTAGACCCGGGCGATGATGGACAGAGCTTGATCGTAACTGCGGTTGATCCAGGGGCCGATGTCCCATGTTACGCAAGTCTTCAGGATGCAACGCGAGGCTGCGTTGCCGACGTCAGGTCGCAAAAAAGACATGGCCTCTGACTCCCTCGAGCATTGCGTTCGCAGACTTTGATCGATTTGCTCCAGAACTCCAATCGCAGTCCACCGCGGTGAATGCTCCCTGGATATGGAAAGTACACCCGGGCAAACGGCCTGCAGCGAGGTAGCATTTTGACGACCACCATCAGCACAGTTTTCGATCCCGCAACTTTTCTTGCCAACGCAGGGCTAGGCCGGACCATTGTCGAGTTAAAGCCACAACAGATGTTCTATTGTCAGGGAGACACGGCAGACTGCGTGTTCTACCTGCAAAAAGGCCGTGCAAGGCTTACCGTCGTTTCGCAGAGCGGCAAAGAAGCCACAATCACGCTGCTATCCGTTGGCGATTTTGTTGGAGAGGAATCCCTCGCGGTGATCGGCGGGTTGCGGTTGTGCACCGCCACTGCCGTGAACGCCTGTACAGCGCTCAAAATCAGCCGGAACGAAATGATCCGGGTGATGCATGACGAGCCGGCGTTCGCCGATATGTTTCTCAAGTTCCTGCTGGCTCGCAGCATGCGAACCCAGGCCGATCTGGTCGATCAACTCTTCAACTCCAGCGAGAAACGCCTGGCGCGGATTCTCCTGTTGATGGCGGAGTTCGGCAAGCCCGGCGAACCGGAGACCTTCATCCCTCCAATTACCCAGGAAACACTCGCGGATATGATTGGCACCACCCGCTCCCGTGTCAGCTTCTTTATGAACCGCTTTCGCAAGCTCGGTTTTATCAGCTACAACGGCCGCATCCAGGTTCATAAGTCGCTGCTCAATGTGGTTCTACTCGATCAATTGCCTGAACATAACGCCCAAAGGCCCGCTATTCTTCGCGTTCCGTAGTCTGCGGCAGCTCAGAGCTTCGAGCGGCGCCACAAATTGACGCCGAGCCTCGCCAATAAAGTGAAATTGAAAGCGGATCACACTCGAGCTGGACAATTATGGCTGCCGCACCTGAGGGCTTACTGCATCGGAAGGCCGGCGCTCGGTTACCTCCTGAGCCCGATTGGAATCGAAAACATTTACCAGAGGCCAGGGGCTGCCCGCCAGATCATAGTGAAGTTCTCCCCGTTCATCCATCACGAGCCTGCTCGCCGGATACAGAAATCCTGTGCTCTTGCTATTGTCGTTGTCATTGATATCGAATTCTCCAACCAGCATGTCGAAGGACTCTGATTCCGCGCTCGATTTCACTTCATCGGCTTGAAGAGGACGATTAGTGATAAAGGTGATCTGCCGCCCGCTTGGCGTTACAACCATTTGGATGAAGGCAATGTCGAAGCTGAGACCGCCGGTAATCGAGCAAAGACCGACCGCTTTGGTTTTGGAGAGCGCGGTGGCCAATCCCTTTTCCTGGCCATCTCGGAATGCCAGTGAAAGAACCTGCAGATCCGCTGAAGTGGAGTAGTTGTATACCATCAGCGTTACGCCGACCACTTTCCCGTCTTTCGCGTATGTGGCCTGAATCGTCTCAGCACCTGGGCTGCTCGAAAATCCTGAGGTAGTTCCCAAGGTTAACAAGCACACCAGCAGAAGGCCGGAGAATCCTGACCTGCGTCCGCGTCGAGTTTCCTTCGCGAATAGTTTCATGGTCTGACCCTCCAGCGCTTCCACTGCTTGCGGAGACCTTCGCGCTATGCTGCTGTCCTTTTCTCTTGGAATCTTTGTGCCTGGACGAGTTCATCGAAGATGGTTCGGTATTGGATCATCGCCGTGCGGAGCTCTTCAGTAGATGCTTCAGCCCGGCCGGGCCGTACGACAATGGCGTGCGCCACGCGGTAGTTTTCCATAACGCGAGGGTAAGTTACTGAGATATTCTCAGCCCGCTGTTCAAAGTTGTCTTTGGGATAGCCGCGCGCTTCAAGCAGCGCAGCGATCAAGTCGTCGGCTTCAGTCACTGCGGCATGGGGATGGTCGACAAAGCGTGATTGCACCGTCTGCCACTCTGAGAGGAATCGCTCCCGTTCCGTGGCGCCGAGCTCACGGATTTTCAGTGCTTCAACGCGGGTCTCACGATCGGCCAGCTTGGCTTCGGCCTTGCGTACGGAACCATGCTGCGTGACTTCGCGGTCATATTCCGTTCCAAAGCGATTGCGGAAGGCCTTGGTACGGGTTTTGCGGCGATGCTCGAATCCTACAACCGCGACGATAATAAGGAAGACGAGCACTACAGCTGCGACGATGAGCTGAGTTTCAGTCAAGTGAAAAGGCATTGTGTTCTCCTGGGCGGGTTTTCCGCGATGGCAAATGGTCAGTGGAGAGGTTTCCCCGGTGGGGAAGAGACCTGCATACGACCCATCATGAGCGGCCCCGCGCACGAATGCTGGACACAATTGCTCATTGCGTGGGATGGGCGTGATTGCAAGCAGAGCCTGGGGGAGGAAATGGCTTTGGCCGCTGCGGCGTTCTTAACTTCCCGATCAATCAGGATCGCGATTTCGCCAGGTTGTGCAGGATCGCGATTCCGCCAGGCTGTGCTGCTGCCTCTTAATTACCGCTCGTTGGAATTTCGTTCATGAATGTCGAACTCACCAATGCGAGTCGGGCGATCATACAGGTTCTCGTCGTCGCACCAGGAGCTCTGCCTGAGCAGATCGCGGTCGTACTCGGCTCCGAAATAATTTCGGAAAGGCGCCACTTCTTCAAAGCGGTTCCTAAGATACGCTCTGACGGCCATAACGGTGCCAAATATAAGGACGAAGGCGCCCACGATCACCAGGGCAATCGTAAAGTGCGACATAGCAATCTCCTTTGCATAGATTGAGCGCAACAGCTGGAGCAGCGTGGCCTGGCGGCCAGGTGCTCCGTGTCAACTGTGAAGCAGGCTGGCCCAGGCGGGCTGTTCAAAATTGCTCAATCTGGAGTAATAACGGTCGTCTGTCTGGCCTATCTGCAAAACCGCCCTTGGCACCCTACAGCCCTTACGTTCAAATAGCTGTTCCCTTTTGCTCCTTAACCCCCACAATGTCATTCCTAAAGTTTGTCGAGCGTGAGCAATTCGGCACAGACCCAGTCAGCTTGCCGTTGTTAACTTTGGCTCGTCACGCATGGTCAGAATTGCACGTCTGGCCGGCGGGGTGATCGGTTTTAGACACCGTGTCACCGCAGGGTTTGAGGGGGAACAAATGCGCAATTACAGGTCTGGTATTACTTGCTTACTGGCGGCTCTGTCGGTCTTCTTCATCGCCGGTTGCGGTCAAGAGACAGTAACCATCCCAGGCGTTATATCTGTAACTCCCACTCAGGGTGCTACCGGTGTCGTCATCAGTA
>Ga0182016_10000224_pt1 | contig 69719 bp, 61 predicted proteins | sample 712S2MmetaG_FD_120491 | JGI IMG/M metagenome (GOLD analysis project Ga0182016, IMG submission 120491) | Permafrost microbial communities from Stordalen Mire, Sweden - 712S2M metaG | ecosystem: Environmental > Terrestrial > Soil > Wetlands > Permafrost | place: Sweden: Stordalen | collected...
CAGCATCCAGAAACAGCCAGAACGTGTCGAAAAATACTTCGGGCAGAAAGATGCATGTTATGCCGCCGCGTAGCAATACTTAAGGGCCGGATCAATAAGAGCACAATTCACTTTTCGAATCCCTCTCCCGCATTGAGCAGGCGCTTCGGCGTGCAATTGCCCTAAACCCCAACCCGGCGTACCCGCGCGCAAATCCGCGTAAATACCTCCCACGGAATCGACCCCGAAGCCTCGGCGTGGTCGAAAGCCGTGATGGTTTCATCGCCCTGCGCGCCCAGAATCACAACCTCATCCCCGGTTTCGACCCCGGCAATCCCCGTCACGTCCAGCACGGCCTGGTCCATGCTGATGCGGCCCACAAGCGGCGCATGCTCCCCGCGCACCAGCAGGGCGAAACGGTTGCCGAGCCGCCGGTCGAGGCCATCGCCATAACCCACCGCCAGCAGCGCCAGCCGCATCGGTTCCGTTGCCACAAAGCTGCCGTTATAGCCCACCAGCGCGTCTTCAGGAACCTGCCGGACACTCACCACTCGAGTCTTCCAACTGAGCACCGGCTTTAAACCGGTAACTGCCGCGCCGACACCCTCCGGCTCCAAGTCGGGCTCGAAGCCCGGCTCAAACCGCGGCGCCAAACCATAGAGCGCCAGTCCCGGTCGCAGCATCGCCTTCATTCCGTGGCGCGCGGCCAACGCTGCAATCCTGCCCGCCGCGCCGCTCAGCAACGCAGCGGAATTGCCCACGTTGAGCCAATCCGGAAAGAGGCCCAAATCCTCAATCCGTCGCAGCGCCTCGCCCAAGCGGGCAAGCTGCTGCCCGGTCACACGGCCATCGGCCTCGTCCGCGGCAAAGAGATGGGTCATCACGCCCTCAAGCCTGAGCGGCGACCAGACGCCAAATCGCGCCAGAGCCGCGTCAAGCCCATCCGGGCTCACTCCCTGGCGGCTCATGCCGGTATCGATCTCGAGGTGAACGGGAATGGATGCGGGGAGCGCACCGGCGGCGCGGGCTGCGCTTTCAAGCTCGTCGATCTGGCCCGGCTCCCACACAACGGCGGTCAGCGCGTGCTCGACCACGGCAGCGCCCTGCCCGGCAAAGATGCCGCCAATCACCAGGACGCGTGCGCCGGCGCAGAGTTTGCGGGCAGCCACACCTTCTTCAACGCTGGTGACGCCCAGCCACTGGGCTCCGGCGCGCACTGCCGCAGGAGCGCACAAGCCCAGCGAATGCCCATAAGCATCGGCCTTTACGATGGCCAGCAACTCCGCATCGCCGCCGGCAAGGGTGGTGAGAAATCGATAGTTCTCTTCGAGATTTTGGGCGCGAATTTCAACCCAGCAGGGGCGCATTGGCATCGGGCTTTCCAATCCACAGTCTACCGCGAGTGGCGGCCCCGCTCACCGCAGCAGCGCGAACGCTACTACCGTTTCGGCCGTTTCGCTCTTCCCGCCCAACTCGTCCAGCAGCCGGGCTTCCAATTCGTGCGGAACCGCCATCTCGCACCGGGCAACCTCGCTCTCGCTGGCTCCCGCAAAACACAACTCACAGTGCCCCAGCGCCTCCGCGTCTCCCATCCCCGCATCCATTCGTACGGGTGGACCGAAGACGCGGCACGTCATTGGCCTCCAGGCATACACATCGCAGCGGCCGGTCGCCGGGTCAAGCGCGGGACAAGCTGCCTCGTTGGCGAACTCCTCGAACCGCGCCCGCTCCCGCTCGGAATCGCCCAAACGCCCCGTACCCGCATCGCCGGGAAACGCCGCCCCATGCTCGACAATCCAGGCCCGCGCTCGCCCTTCGATTTCCGCAGCCAGTTGCGGCTCCGAATCTCTCAGCACCGCCATTCCAGCATCAAGCCGCAGAGCATCCAGCTCGTTGATCGCAAAGGCTCCGTGGCAGCACTGTGTGCATCCAATCCGGCAAGCCAGCCACGCTCCCGCGCGCAGCGCCGCATCGGCCAGCGCCGCATCCACAATTTGCACGAGTTCCGAATCGCCCGCCGGCAACCCCATGACGGCAAGGATAATCGATTCCACCGCAATCGCTCCCCTATTGCCGATGAATGCAATTTCGCGGTACTCTGCCCTTTGAAACTTGGAGGTTTCCGTGTCTGAATTCCGCTGCACCGTCATCCCCAGCCATCGCTATCGCAACGCCCCAGCCGCCATCGACTGGCTCTGCCAGGTAATTGGCTTCACCCGCCACGCCGTCCATGAAGGCGAGAACGGAACAATCGGCCACGCCGAACTCGCCCTCGGCAACGGCATGATCATGCTCGGCTCAGCCAAGGACGACGAGTATGGCCGCGGCTTCAAGTCACCGCAAGACTTGGGCGGCATCGAAACCCGCAGCGTCTATATCGTGGTTCCCGACGCCGATGCTGTGTATGCCCGCGCCGTAGCCGCTGGAGCAGTGATCGTGCGCCCGCTTCAGGACACGCCCTACGGCAGCCGCGAGTTCGGCATGAAAGATCCAGAAGGCCACTCCTGGAGCGTGGGCACTTACGATCCCTGGGCCGCGCACGAGTAGTTTGCGTCAGCTGAGGCTGGGCTGATCGCCGGCGCGCTTGATCCATTTGTAGACGCGCGCCGAGTTCTTCCAGAAATACTTTTCCGCGGCTTCATGCGACTTGGTGGAGAAGAATCGCTTCATCAGCCCGACCTCTTCGGGAATGGTGGCGACGCCATAGCTGTTGGGATAGTCGGAGCCGAAGATCACGCGATCTTCGCCAAAGGCGTCGAAGAGATATTCGAGGCGGGCGCGCAGCGGCTCATAGTCCTTGACGATGACATTGTCAGTCAGCCGCGGATGATAGACCTCGGAGAGCTTGACGAAGATGTTGGGGCGGGCCGCCATCTCCTTGACCACTGCCTCGTATGCCTGCTGGTTGCCGGGCGTGGGATCGAAAGAGGGCAAATGGTCCATGACGATACGCAGGTCCGGTATGGCATCGGCGAGCATCACGTTGGCCTGCATCAGATTCATGCTGGGATTGGCGGTGTCGAGCGCGAGGTCGGCCTGGGCCAGCAGCTTGAGATTGGCAACCTGCGCCGGATTGAGAGCGACCTTTCCGTTGTCTGCGCCGGGCGTCTCGGGCGTGTAGAAGCGGCTGGAGCGGATGGCGCGGTAGAGCGGGTCCTTGTGGAAGTGCGCGAGATATTGGCCGAACTCGGGATTGGCCGGATTGAGGCTGCCTGAGACGCCGACCATGATGGAATCGGCGTGGCAGGTTTCGAGATACCAGAGATTGTCGTCGATCAAGCCGCTGGATTCCACGACGATGGCGCCCACGATGCCGGTTGGCCGCGCCAGTGGGGCATAGAGCGAGGGAAGCGACGTCTTCGAGATAGCGCGATAGGCTTGCGAACCCATGTAGCCAGCGCCGAGGGGACGCGTGCCGTCGAAGAGATGAATGTGCGCGTCGATGATGGGAATGTTGTCGACGCTCGGCGACTGGGCATGCGCGCCGTCGATCGCGGAAATGGCGGCTGCGGCGGCCGCGCCCGCCAGAAAAGTGCGGCGGCTGATACCGTCGTGCCTGTCTTCGAGTTTGCCGAATGCTGACATAGGAACCCCCCAGGCAGTTCACGGCAATACTATACGAGGCGGCACAGCGCAAGAAAGCGGGGACTGGCTTACCCGATGTCGCGGTCCCACCCCTCCAGAACCTTTTTGAAGGCGCTCATGAACTTGCCCGAGTCCGCGCATGATTGAAACTGGGTGTACCATAACTGTCATGGCAAACTATCGCGTTGTCCTCCGCCAATCCGAGGAAGGTTTCAGCGTCTCCTGCCCCGGCTTGCCCGGCTGCTGGTCGCAGGGTGCCACCGAGGAAGAGGCTCTCGCTAACATTCAGGTCGCCATCCGCGAGTATGTCGAGGCGGCTGAAGAGTTAGCGTAAGAACACTCAAAGCCATATCTTAGTAATCGCGGCTGCCTAAGAGGTTGATTGGATGCGACGGCTTTGGTGTTGGCGATGCAAGTGCGAAGTACCCATGCTGGACGAAGATGAATACGTGCAAGTTGCACGTCTCTATAGAGAGTCAATCATGGCCGTCAAGGAATTCCGAGAGCGTACGGGCGCTTCCCTGAATGATCCGTCCATTGGCGAGCGATTCCGTCCTGTGCGGGATGAATACGAACACCTGACAGGGATGAAGGAACCCAATGAAAACGCCATCATGCACCACAGGCTCTCGCTCTACGGCCCACCGTGCGAACACTGTCATAGGCCCTTGCGAACGCCAAAAGCAAAACTTTGCGGAAGCTGCATGTTCCCGGTCGCTAACGGGTAAGTCTGCTCTGCTGGTCGGCTGGCTTACCCGATCTCCCGGTCCCACCCCTCCAGAACCTTTTTGAAGGCGCTCATGAACTTGCCCGAATCCGCGCCGTCGATGGTGCGGTGGTCGAAGCCCAGGCAGAAGTGCTGCATCGATCTAATCGCGATAGAATCGTTGCCCTCGGCGTCGGTCAGCACCACCGCCTCTTTCTTCAACCCGCCAATGGCCAATATCGCCGACTCAGGCTGGTTGATGATGGGCGTGCCAAACTCGCCGCCAAACACGCCGGAGTTAGTCAGCGTGAACGTGCCTCCAGCAACCTCCTCGGGCAAAAGCTTCTTCGTCCGCGCGCGCAGGGCAAGGTCGTTCATCGCGCGCGCGATCTCAACAAAGCTGCGCTGCTCGGCCTGCTTGATGACCGGCACAATCAGCCCCCACTCCAGCGACACGGCAATGCCCAGATTGATGTTCGCGTGATAGTGAATGGCGTCGTTCTCCAGCGACGCATTCACAACGGGAAACTTGCGCAGCGCCTCCACCGCGGCGACGGCGATGAAGGGCATATAGGTGAGCTTGACGCCATGCTTCTGCTCGAAGCGGCTCTTCTCGCGCTCGCGCAGGCGCATGATCCGCGTCATATCCACTTTGTAGACGGTGTAGACATGCGGGCTGATGGCCACGCTCTCCACCATGCGCTGAGCGATGATGGCGCGCATCCTGGTCATGGGCACCACCCGGCCTGGCAACTGGGGCGCGGCCAACGGCACCTGCTTCTCGGCAGATACGGCGGTGCTGCCCGGCAGATGTTCGCTCAGGTGGCGCAGCACATCGTCTTTGGTGATGCGGCCACCCAGGCCCGAGCCTGCGCCTGCAATTCGCCTCAGGTCGAGGTTGTTGTCCTTGGCGATCCGCCGCACCAGCGGCGAGGACCGCACTGGCAGCAAGGATATGCCGCGCTCGCCGTCGCCTGCCGTAACTGCGGGAGCCTGCGGCTCGGCGCTCGCTGGCTTGGGCGGTGCGGGGCTTTGCGCTTCTTCGGCGACAGCAGCCGCGGCGGCTCTTGCGCCGGACGCGCCGATGACCGCGACCACCGTATTGATCTCGACCGTTGCGCCCTCCGGAACCTTGATCGCACTCAGCACGCCGGCAACAGGCGAGGGAATCTCGGCGTCCACCTTGTCGGTGGAGATTTCAAACAGCGGCTCATCTTTCTCGACCGCGTCCCCTGCCTTTTTGAGCCACTTGGTGATGGTGCCCTCGAAGATCGACTCGCCCATCTGCGGCATCACAATCTCAATGCCGCCAGCCACCGGCGCGCTAACGGAAGCGGCTGTTCCCCGATCTCTGATCTCTGATCCCTGATCCCTAGTCCCCAGTCCCTCAGTCCCCAGTCCCTGGTCCCTAGTCCCTGGTCCTTGCTCTTCCCCGCTCTCAAGCACCACCGCGACCACGGTATTGACTTCAACCGTGGCGCCCTCAGGAACCTTGATCTGGCTCAGCACGCCGGCCACAGGCGAAGGAATCTCCGCGTCCACCTTGTCGGTGGAGATTTCAAAGAGAGGCTCGTCCATTTCGACCGCATCGCCGGCCTTCTTCAGCCATTTGGTGATGGTGCCCTCGAAGATCGACTCGCCCATCTGGGGCATGATCACATCGGTTGGCATGGATTCCTCTCTCCGCTTGGCGGGGCTTCAATCGCTCCCGGTTCCTGCCGGATTATAAATCCCGGCACGGGGCCAGAGGTCCAGGAGTGCATTCTTGCTGCGTTCTTTCCACGGAATAGACGGAAGCCATAAACTTCAGGACTGAACCGGACGGCCCTTGTTGCCTGTGAGCCGTTCTACCTCGGCCGGAACCCGGAGCGGCGTGTCTTGCGCTGGGAACGCCGGTTCGATTGTTGGCGCGGCCTCGGCTTGCTCGCGTAGCGCGGCAAGGCTCTCCACCGCCAGCACCTGCTGGTCAAACACCTGCCCAAATTCGAGCGCCGCGCGATGGGCTACTGCTTCCAGGCTGGGCAGATTCTCTGGCCGCTTCACCTCAAGCGCCAGGCTGGTCACCGCGTGGTCGCGAATCCCGCAAGGGACGATCAAATCGAAATCGCGCAGGTCGGTGGTTATGTTGAAGGCAAAGCCGTGCGTGGTAATCCCGCGCGAAACATGGATGCCGATGGCGGCGATCTTCCGCGCCGCAGCGGCATTTGCGCCCATTCCCTTAGTCCCTAGTCCCTCAGTCCCTAGTCCCTCGTTCACCCCGCACCAGACGCCGGTGAGGCCGCAGATGCGCCCAGCCTGCACGCCAAAGCCGCCGCAGAGCCGGATCAGCGCCTCTTCCATCCGGCGCACAAAGTCCACAGGCCCCATGCGGCCGCCGCTGGGGTTGCGCAGCCTACGCAGATCGAAGATCGGATAGCCCACCAACTGCCCCGGCCCGTGATAAGTCACATCGCCCCCGCGGTTGATCTCATGCACGGTCACTCCGCGCCGCGCCAGCAACTCTGCCGAGGCCAGCACATTGGCCCGATCGGCATTCCGCCCCAATGTCAGCACCGGCGGATGCTCCAGCAGCAGCAGCGCGTTCCGCACGCGGCCCTGGGCAAGCAGCGCCGCGATCTCGGCCTGAAGGCGCAGGCCCTCCTGGTAACTGACGCGACCGAGATAGAGATACTGAATCATCGTCGTATTTGATGGAGCGCAGGCACAACTGTCGAGTTGTGATTCTCAATGCGGCTATTCAGATGACGATCCGCCGGTAAAATTGGCTGTCTTGGCCAATCGAATGAAACACTTTGTACGCCAGATCTCCAAAACCGGACTGCTCGTCTCGCAGCTTATTTGCATCGCCGCTGTTCGAAAACCGCTTAATCAACTCATCTTCCGAATCGCTCGTAACATCCAAGAAATGCTCATACATGCATAGGAAATCGTGAATATCAGTTGCAGTCTCGGAATCGCCGATCTGTTTTGCGACAAATTCCACACGCTCTGTAGGAGTCAATGAAACCATCACCTGAGCGTCCGAGATTGTTACGGTTTTAGCAAATGAGTATGTGTGCAAAAGATAGAGTAGCGCCGAATAACAAGTAAGCATCCTGCTATGTTTAAGCTTATAATTTTTGATTTTACGCTTGGCACGATCGTACGGAGTTTGTTCAGAAGTGTTTGCTTCATAATTTAGACAAAGAGTACGCCAGTACCGAATGATGTCGTTCGCCAAATATGTGGGCATAAAGCGGTCGTAGTGATCTGAGAATTCGCGCCAGTACTTGGCAATAACATCATTAATAATTTTTGCATGGACTTCATTTCCAGCTAATGGCCTGCTCTCAAGCATAAGAAGAAGACGAGCGGTAAAAGTGTTCTCCGCATCATCATTCTGATTCCCTGTAGCTTGAATAAGCCTTTTTGCTGTGTGATGCTGGAGAAATCTTCCGTCTTGAGAGAACTCTGGAAACTTTAGATTTCGAGTGGCGCGAATTAGTTCGGCTTTCAAGAGTATCTCATCGAGCCTCGATAAGCGACCGCGGTCCCCTTTATCCTCGTCATTGCACAGCGAAACAATAAACAGATCCATATCGCTGTGTGGGCTGGCTTCGCGTCGGCCAAACGAACCTGTCGCGTAAACGCACGCCTTGTCGGAACAAATTGCGGGGGCCTGATCCAATGATGCCCTCAGTTGCTCAAACTTCTCGTCCGAAAACTGCCGTCGTTCCTCAATAACCTTCCCCATGATTACCGTCCCATTCGAACAGGTTTGCAAAAACCTGAGCTTGCTCAATTGCATCATCCAGCGCATTGTGTGTATGAACGCCGTTGGGGCGCAGACTTGGCATTAACCCGCTGCGCCCAGCAGACGCAATGGGGATGTGCGCCTTGACCGCAAACGCCGTCTTAATATCAAAACACCGCGAATGATTAAACGGTGAACCATCCCTGCAGAATCGCATGAAATACCAGTAAAGAAAACTCCAATCAAAACTAAGTGGGTATGCCACAAGTACAGGACGCCCATCACCCACAGATTCTCTCACCCACTGTGCAGCTTCATTCATGGCAACGGCGGGGAGGGTACCTTCTCGCTGAAGGCGGTCGCGGTCCAGCCCGTTCACTCGTAGCGCGTCAACTTGAAACTCGTCCGATATGGGTCGAAGCTCACGGTAAAAACTTTGATCGTAGTGTGCGGGGCGCACAAAGGTCTCTCCGTCGAACGTCCCCGCTACGACTAAACCAAACGACAGCATCGAGAACGGGCCTGGAATGGGTCCATCCGTTTCAACGTCGGCAGAGAAATATACGTCCACGACCCCTGACCTGGCCCTCGCGGTCACGAACGGTGAAGATTCCATTTCGATATCGGACCGATGCTCCGCCATGGTGCCCATGCTGTCAGATAATACCAACAAACACAGAATCCCGAATCGGGAACAACCCGGTGGGCGTATCTCTATAGTAATGAACATGATTCTCAGAATTATTGATCGGGCGTGGCGGCGAACACCCGAATTCTGCCTGAAATATCCACAGAGGCATTTTATGTCGATGCTGAGATTCCTCATATTCTCCGCAGCGACGCGTGAAACCACAACTGCGTTAGACTAGTGACTGGCAGGAGGACCGGGCGGTCGCTGCCGGAGGGTTCGCTTCGGCGAAGTCCGCCGGGGGAGGAAAGTCCGAACTCCGCAGGGCAGTGTGCCGGATAACGTCCGGGACGTGAGCGTAAAGGCTCATGGACGGCCAGTGCCACAGAAAAAATACCGCCCCGGCTACCCCTCCCCGTTTCTTAGGAAGCGGCCGGAGGGCCGCCCTGGAAACGCAATACCCGAGTTGGCCGGCTTGCCGGTACACTCGCCGTTGCGTAAACTCCAGCGCCGGGGTAAGGGTGAAATGGTGCGGCAAGAGCGCACCGCTCCGGCGGTAACGCCGGGGGCAGGGTAAACCCCACACGGAGCAAGACCAAATAGGGAGGGAGACACTGGTTCGGAGCAAAACCTGTGTCCGGTGCCGGCCCGGCGCCGTAAGGCTGCTCCATGCGGAGGTTCCCGGCGACAGGTCTTCGTCGCTGGGGTCTGATGCAATGGCCGAAACCTCCGGGTAGGTCGCTGATGAACGTCCGCGGCAACGCGGCGTCTAGAGGAATGACCGCACACGACAGAATTCGGCTTACAGGTCCTTTTGCCGATAGTTTTTGTCGCGCCACGACAGCCCCGGCCGGGAAAATTCCCAGCCGGGGCTGACCATTTTTGCCTGGAATGAGGCGACATTGCCCAAGCGTCGACGGCTGGACCCTAGTCGAGTTTCTCGAGTTGCGACTGATCGTTGGCTTCTTCCATGGGGCCCTCTTCAGCCATCGATTGGGGAGGAACCAAATCGGCAGGTCCAGGAGCATTGTCGATTTCGCTATCCGATGTCTCCAATTTCTTGGCTAATTCGAGGTCGGCAATGCGGTTCAGGATGACCCGCTTCAGTTCGGAGATCGAAGCGTCGTTGGGGTTACCCGTCTGCTCCAGTTGCTGGAGGGTTAAACGGAGCGATTCTAAGCTTTTGGGGGTAGGCCGCCGGGAAATTGCTATACCCTCCTGTAGTTTGTTTGATGACGACTCAACGCAAATGGAGGCCATGACGTTTGAAAATATAGGCTATGCGGCTGACGGCGCGCGCAGTTTTCCGTATCGCTCACCCGCTCAGTTACCATCGATGGTTCTACCCGGTTACCATCGCTCGACTCAGCTCAATTACCATCAATTCATGCTACGAGTAAAGTTGCTTGACCCGAGCGCCAAGCTCCCGGTGGTTGCACACCCCGGCGAAGACCTTGGCTACGACGTGTTTGCGCTGGAAGAAGCGCTTCTTGCTCCCCAGACCACGGTGAAAGTACGCACCGGCATCGCCGTCGAGGCTCGCCATCCCGCCACAGGCGTTCCGCTGGGCCTGCTGGTGCGCGACCGCTCGTCGATGGCGTCCAAAGGAATTGCCACCACCGCCGGGGTGATCGATGCCGGCTACCGCGGCGAGATTCTGGTGCTCATGACCAATCTCGGCCAGACTCCCGTCGAGCTCAAGGCCGGCGAAAAGATCGCGCAAATGATCCCGGTCCCTGTATTGACAGGAGCCGTCGAGGAAGTGGAGGCGCTTGAAGACTCCGCCCGCGCCGAAAAAGGGTTTGGAAGCTCGGGCCGGTAGCGCGACATTCAGGATCACGGCGGATGCGCCGAGCGCGCCATGCTCCCAACCATCCCCGCCGGTTCCAGCCGGCTTCTGGAACCGCCCCACGCAATTCTGCGTAATAACGAGTGAACCGTTCCTATTGGGGAGCGATTCCCGCCTTGTCTGGCCCCGCGGGAGCCGGAAAGCGGCCAGGAGGGGCTCTGGCGCGTCCATAGAAGTAGCCACGGGGAATTCCGATTCGTTCTCCAGGTTCAGAATGGGCGGGAGATCGCAAGCCGATTGATGCCCTGCCAGGGAAAGCGGGACCATGTTATTCAGTGAGGCCATCAAACTCGCGCTTCAGTCCCTCTGGGCCAGCAAGCTGCGCACCATCCTCACGCTGCTCGGCGTGGTCATGGGCGTGGCCTCGGTCATCATGGTCATCACGCTGGTTCAGGGCGCCAAGCAATACGTGAGCACCAAGCTCTCGGGCTACGGTGCCGATGTGTTCACCGTGACGCGCATGTCCAGCGTCATTATGTCCGCTGACGACTATTTCCGCTATCAGAAGCGCAAGATCCTGCGCTTCGAGGACTACCAGGCGATACGCGACAACTGCACAGAATGCAGTGAGGTGGGGGCGCTGCTCAACCGCTCCACCAACGTGGTCTATAACGGCCATTCCAGCAACAACACCGGGATGCGCGGCTACACCTGGACCATGATGGGCCTGAACAACATCGATATTGCGATGGGCCGCGGCTTTACCCCGGCCGACGAGGATAAGGGCACGCACGACGTCATCGTCGGCTACGACATCGTGGATAACCTGCTGGGAGACGGCGACCCTATCGGCAAAGAGATTCGCGTGGACGGCATTCCCTATACCGTCGTCGGCGTCGGCGACCGCCAGGGAAAGACTCTTGGGCAGTCCCAGGACAACTGGGTGGCCGTGCCAATCTCCACCTATCAGCAGACCTACGGATACAACGACTCTGTGGATATTTATGCCCGCGCCAGCGGCGGCGCTGAAGTAATGGAACGGGCCAAGGACGAGGTGCGGGTGCTGATGCGCTCGCGCCGCCACAATGCTCCGGGAACGCCAGACGATTTCGAGATTGAGACCAACGATACCTTTCTCGACATCGCCAATCAACTTCTCGGGCTGTTTGCCTGGGTGGTGCTGGGCATCGCCTCGATCTCGCTGGTGGTCGGCGGCGTGGTCATCATGAACATCATGCTGGTCTCAGTTACCGAGCGAACTCGCGAGATAGGCGTGCGCAAGGCTCTGGGCGCGCGCCAACGTGACATACTGCTCCAGTTTCTCATCGAGAGCGCAATGATGGCGCTGCTCGGCGGCGTCTTTGGCGTGCTGCTCGGCGTGGGCGTGGGCAAACTGTTCACAATTTTTGTCGGCCTGCCCAGCAGCGCGCCGGTATGGGCCGTCTTGCTGGGACTGTTCATGGCTACTTCGGTAGGTATCTTTTTCGGCGTATATCCAGCCAGCAAAGCCGCCCGGCTGGACCCTGTGGTGGCGCTGCGGGCGGAAATGTGAGTGGGGCAGCGGACAGTTGACAGCTAACAGCAGACAGTTACGAGCTAACAGTATGCAGTATACGCAAGGTCTGGGCGCGAGAAAATGAAGGCCAGCAGCAGGTGGACGGAAGTTTGTGGCGAAGATTCAGTTGGTGTACAAGCGCCGATGCGTTTTGTTGGTAGCCTCATGTTAGTTTTCGCAGTTAGCTGTTGCTGTTATCGAGGATCGTTATGACGCAATCGTTCCGGGATTTGCAGGTGTGGCAGAGGGCGATGCAGCTTTGTGTAGCTGTCTATCGGTTGACGAGAGGGTTTCCGCGCGAGGAAATCTATGGGCTGACCAGCCAAATGAGGCGCTCGGCAGTATCCGTCCCAAGCAACATCGCGGAGGGACAGGGCAGGCTTAATCCAGGCGAGTTCCGGCAGTTTCTGGGCATTGCCCGCGGATCGATCTGCGAACTGCAGACCCAAATCGAAATCGCTCGCTCACTTCAGTTCGGAGACCCCGAGTTGCTTAACGAAGCCGAGAGTTTGTCGCACGAGGCAGGAAAAATGATTTACTCGTTCTTGGCATCCCTGAAGGACCAACTTCGGGAAGACTGACAATGTAGCATGCGGATATCGACTGCTCGCTGCCGGTTATGAACTGTTTACTGTCGACTGTTAGCTGTTAGCTGTTTGCTAGGTGCAACATGGCGCAAGGACAAACCCGCGAATCCGTCAAGATGGCCCTCGATACTTTGAGGACCAACAAGCTGCGCTCGGGCCTTACGATCCTGGGCATCGTCATCGGCGTCACGACGGTCATTACCATGTCGTCGGTCATCAATGGGCTCAACAACCGCGTCAACGACTGGGTGAGCTCGCTCGGCTCGAATGTGTTTTGGGTCTTCCACATGCCGGTGATTGGCGTGCGGCCCACAACCGAACAGCTAACGCGCAAGAAGCTCACCATCGACGATGTCATTGCGCTGCGCACGCTGCCGCACGTTGTGGCTGCCGATGGCGGCTATCAGCACGTGAAGTCGCAGTTTCGTGTCGGCGATGTGAGCATCAAGTACAACGGCAAAAAGGTAGCCGGGACTATCCTGCAAGGCTCCACTGTTCAAGTGGGCGATGTCTCCGACCTAACCTTTATCCAGGGCGGACTTTTTACAGACGAAGAAGACCGGAGCGCCGCGCACGTTGTTGTATTGGGCCACGACGCATGGGAAGAACTCTTCGGCAGCGAAAATGCGATTGGAAAGGAAGTGAATATCGAGACCGGGCTGTACACCGTCATCGGCGTGCTCGACAAGCGGAAGCAGCCTTTCGGCGGCGGCAAGAACCCGGCCGACAACATGGCATTTTTTCCGCTGGGAACGTTCCACAATCTCCACCCGGAAGACAAGGACATGTGGGTGAGCGTCAAATACGACGACCCCAAAAACAAATCTCTCGTCGAGGAAGAGATTCGCGAGTTACTCCGTATACGCCGCAAAGTCAAGGTGCAGGCCGACGATAACTTCGAGATCTTTGGCCCCGATTCGCTCTCAAAGCTCTGGACTCAGCTCACCGGCGGCCTGGTGCTGTTCATGATCGCCGTTTCCAGCGTGGGCCTACTGGTGGGCGGAGTGGGCGTAATGAACATCATGCTGGTCTCGGTGACCGAGCGTACCCGAGAGATTGGCATCCGCAAAGCCATTGGCGCCACCCGAATGACCATCCTTACCCAATTCACCACCGAGGCAGTCACCCTTTGCGCCGTCGGCGGCGTTATTGGCGTTCTGCTGGGCGCTGTGCTCACATGGATCGTTTATATGCTGCCCATCGGCCTGCCCGCCACCCTTTCCACATTGTGGGTCACGATCGGGTTCGGCGTCTCCTGCGCGATAGGCCTTGTTTTCGGAATCTATCCAGCCTGGAAAGCCGCCAACCTGGACCCCATTGAGGCTTTAAGGTATGAATAGAACGTATCGGCGCCACGTCTTGCCGGGAAAGCGGGACCATGCTCTTCGGTGAAGCCTTTAAACTCGCGCTGCAAGCACTATGGGCCAATAAGCTCCGCACCATCCTCACGCTGCTTGGAGTGGTGATCGGGGTGGCGTCCGTCATCACGGTCGTCACCCTGACGAACGGCGCCAAGGAGTACGTGACCACGAAAATCAACAACTACGGCGCGAGCGTGGTGACGGTGAGCAAAATGCCGCAGACCTTCATCACTATCGAGGAGTATCTCGATTTTCAGAAGCGCAGAGACGTTACCTTCGACGACTATAGGGCTATCGTTTCCGAATGCAAATCCTGTGTGTCGGTCGGCGCGCAGCGCAACACCGTGGGCAAGATTGTCTACCAAACCAACTCCACGACGGACACCGACATTCGCGGATGGACGTGGACCATGCCGCCGATTTCAAATCTCAATATCGACGAAGGGCGCTCGTTTACCGAGGTCGAGGACGAACACAGCGCTCACGTCGCCCTTGTAGGCTACGACGTGGTGGACAATGTGCTGGGGGCCGGCGATCCGCTGGGCAAGGAGATTCGCGTCGACGGCACTGCCTATACAGTGATTGGGGTCGGTGAGCGCCAGGGCAAGATGCTGGGCTTTAGCATGGACAACTGGGTCGCGATTCCGCTCACCTCGTTTCTTCACGCCTACGGCGAGCACCGAAGCATGGTGGTCTATGTGAATACCGGCGGAGGCGGCGAGGTGATGGATGCGGTGTCGGATGAATTGCGGGTCATAATGCGCGCGCGCCGCCATCTTGCGCCGAGCGCCCCGGATAGCTTCTCTATCGATACCAGCGCAACCTTTCAAAACCTGCTGGGAAAAATACTCAACAGCTTTGGCGCCGTGGTCGCGGCCATAGCCGGCATCTCCCTGGTCATTGGCGGCATTGTCATCATGAATATCATGCTGGTGTCGGTCACCGAGCGCACTCGGGAGATCGGTGTCCGCAAGGCCTTGGGCGCACGCCGCAAAGATGTTCTGCTTCAGTTCCTCATCGAGTCGGCAACGATGTCTCTGACAGGCGGAGTCATCGGCGTTGGCGGGGGTATCGCACTGGCCAAGATCATTACTTTGATCATCGGATTTCCATCGAATGTGGAACTCTGGTCCATCCTTGTAAGCTTGTTCGTCGCCACCGCCGTCGGTCTGTTTTTCGGCGTCTACCCCGCATACAAGGCATCGGAGCTCGATCCCATTGCCGCCCTAAGATCGGAGCTATAGACATGAGACTGAGAGACTCGAAAGAATCCGTGCTGCTGGCGCTCGACACTCTGCGCAAGAACAAATTGCGCTCCGGACTTACCGTTCTGGGCATCTCCATCGGAATCTCAACCGTGATCTTGATCTCGTCGGCCATCAGCGGACTGAATGGCAATATCGATCAATTCGTGAAATCTCTCGGAACCAACGATCTGTGGGTCTTCCGTTTCGTGCCGTTCGGGAGGCGGCCCACGACGGAGGAGCTCAATCGCAAACAGCTCACCTATGAGGACGGCATTGCGATGCGTAGCCTGCCGTATGTCGCCGCCGTCGATCCTGGCCTTACTTACCAGAACTTTCAAACCGGCCTCGGCAGCGTGTCCGTCAAGGCCGGCACGCACAAGATAGCGAACACTATCCTTACCGGCTCCACTTCGGCGGTGAAAGAAACCAACGATATCGAGCTTATCGAAGGCCGCATGTGGACCGACGCCGAAGAACAGCGCAGCGCCAAAGTGGTTGTCCTGGGCCACGATGCCGCGGAGGATCTTTTCCCCGGCGAGTCGCCCATCGGAAAAGATATCGAATGTGAAGGCAGCGTATTCACGGTAATCGGCGTACTCGATAAGCAGGCACAGCCGTTTGGGAGCGGCCGGAACACGCAGGACAACTCCGCTTACTTTCCGCTTGAGACCTTCCGTCAACTTCATCCCGAGCTGAAAGACTTTTGGATCACGGTGAAATACGACGATCCCCCGCACAAGGCGCTAGTCATCGAGGAGATTCGCGAGTTACTTCGCGTCCGTCGCGGGGTTCGCCTGGAACAGGACGATAACTTCGCCATATTCGGCCCCGACTCGCTGACGCGCATATGGAATTCGCTTACCATCGGACTCTTTTCATTCATGGTTTCCGTTTCCTCGGTGGGACTTATGGTTGGCGGCGTCGGCGTCATGAATATCATGCTTGTCTCGGTGACCGAGCGAACCAGGGAAATTGGCATCCGCAAGGCAATCGGCGCAACCAAGAAAAACATTCTTCTGCAATTCACCCTGGAAGCGGTTACTCTGTGCGCGGTTGGCGGCGTGATCGGCATCCTGGCCGGAGCGCTGTTCACCTTGATCCTGCATTATGCCGTCTCGTTCCTGCACGCAGCCCTTTCGCCAACCTGGGTGCTAATCGCGTTTGCGGTCTCCTGCGCCATCGGCCTCGTCTTCGGGATTTACCCAGCGTGGAAGGCAGCCAACCTGGACCCCATCGAAGCGCTTCGCTACGAGTAGCAAGAGCGGCAGGTTTCGGGGCGCGGAGGGCAGGGAACGTTCAGCCTTTCGAATTCACTCGCCAGAACGCCGCATTCAGCACCGTGGCAAAACTCACCCAGGCCCAGTAAGGGGCCATGAGCCATGCCGCGGCGGACGCGACCCGGGCAAAGACCAGCGTTGTGGCGCCGATTGCGGCCCACAGCAGAACCACCTCGGCCAGCGCCGCGCCGATGGCGTGCCGGCGGAAGAATATCCAGGACCAGGCGAAGTTCAAGCCAAGTTGCACGATAAACAGCCCCAGCCCCCAGGCGCGCATTGCGGAGGGCGCAGCCTGACCCACCCGCCACGCGGCAATCGCCATGAGCGCGTAGAGGATTGTCCACACCGGGCCAAAGACCCAATTGGGCGGAACGATCCGAGGCCGGACGAGCGTCCGGTACCAACCGGGAATCTCGGTCGCCGTGAAGCGGCCGCTCACGCCCGCCACCGCGGAGCAAATCCCCAACCAGACAACCAGCCAAATCCAGCGCATTGCGGCCTACTTTCCCCCACAGGAAGAATGATTCCGCGGCGGAAGCTAAAGACTCGGGAAAGTTCCAGGTTCGCGCCTTCCGCTCCGGCGAGGCCCGGCCTGCTCGACGCAAGCCGCCCGCGGCAACTATCCTGTTGTCTTGCTGGGTGTTTCCTCTCCGGCGAAGAATCACAGGGAACCCATCCACTATGAGCGCGCAAACGATTGCCGTACACCTGCCCGACGGGGCCATTCGCGAAGTGCCCGCGGGCACAACGCCCCTCGAGATTGCCAACTCCATTTCTCCGCGCCTGGCCGCAGTGGCCGTGGTGGCGCGGCTGAGTCCCGTCATCGGCGCGGCGAAGGATGACCTAGCCAGCGACAATGAACCTGCGGAAGCCGCAATGTACGCCGCGGAAGACGCGGCCGCCCCGCGCCTGGTGGACCTGACCACTCCGCTCAATGAGGACACGCGGCTGGAACTGCTCACCGAGAAGGACCCGGAAGCGCTCAAGGTTGTCCGCCACTCGGCGGCCCATGTGCTGGCCACAGCCGTGCTCGAACTCTTTCCTGAGACCAAGCTCGGCCACGGCCCAGCCACCGTCGCGGGATTCTTTTACGACTTCTATCGGCCCACCAACTTTACGCCCGACGACCTCGCGGCCATCCAGGCCAAAATGGCCGAGGTGGTGGCCCGCGACGAGCCGTTCGCCCGCATCTACGAGCCTCGCGAGAAAGCTCTGGAAGACTTCGACCGCGACGGCGATTTCATGAAGACCCACTTCGTGACCAAGTTCACCGAGCCCGGCTCCGAGGTCAGCTTCTATCGCAATGGCAAATTTGTCGATTTCTGCCGCGGCCCGCATGTGCCCTCGACCGGCCGCGTCAAGGCATTCAAGGTGCTCTCGCTGGCCGGCGCATACTGGCTTGGCGACGAAAAGAATCCCCAGTTGCAGCGCATCTATGGCACGGCATTTTTCTCCCAGAAGGAGCTCGACGCCCACTTTGCGCGGCTGGAAGAAGCGGCCAAGCGCGACCATCGCCTGTTGGGCAAGCAGTTGGACCTCTTCAGCATTCAGGAGATCGCCGGCGCCGGGCTCATCTTCTGGCATCCCAAGGGCGCCATCATCCGCAAGATCATGGAAGATTGGATGCGCGACGAATGCCTGCGCCGCGGCTACTCACTGGTCTACACGCCGCACGTGATGCGCCGCGAACTGTGGAAGATCAGCGGCCATGAGGGCTTTTACGCCGGCAACATGTACACGCCCATGGAACTGGACGATGCCGAGTATCGCCTGAAGCCGATGAACTGCCCCGGCCACATTCTTATCTACAAAAACTCGCCCCGGAGTTACCGCGACCTGCCCGTGCGCCTCGCCGAGTTAGGCAACGTCTACCGTTATGAGCGCTCCGGCACCATGCACGGCTTGCTGCGCGTGCGCGGCTTTACGCAGGACGACGCGCACATCTTCTGCACCCCCGGCCAGATCGAGGATGAGGTTGTAGCCTGCATCGACTTTGCCGAGGCCGTGCTCACCACCTTCGGCTTCAAGGAGTTCAAGGTCGAGCTCTCCACATGGGACCCCAACGACCGCGCCCACTACGCCGGCTCGGACGATAACTGGAATCTTGCAGTGGGCGGACTCAAGAGAGCGCTGGACCGCAAGGGCATCGCCTATAAGACGATTCCGGGGGAAGCGGCGTTCTACGGACCCAAAATCGACGTAAAACTAGTCGACGTGCTGGGCCGCCTGTGGCAGTTATCCACCGTGCAGTTCGACTTCAATCTGCCCGCGCGCTTCGAGCTGGAATACGTCGGTGAAGACGGTGAGCGTCATCAACCGGTCATGGTCCACCGCGCGCTGTTTGGCTCGGTCGAGAGATTTTTTGGCGTGCTCATCGAACACTATGCCGGAGCTTTTCCCTTGTGGCTGGCGCCGGTGCAAGTCGGCCTGGTACCCATCAGCGAGCGGCATCACGCCTACGCAAAGAAGGTCGAGGCTGAGCTAAAAGCCGCGGGCTTGCGCGTCGAAATCGATGACCGCAACGAAAAAATGAACGGCAAAATCCGCGACTTCGCCAACCAGAAAACGCCCTACATTCTCGTCTTCGGCGACAAGGAAGAAGCCGCTGGGGCCGTAAGCGTTCGCACCCGCGCCAAAGGCGACCAAGGGTCCGTGCCGCTGGGCGAGTTCGTGGCCAAGTGCAAGGAGCTGGTGGCCAGCCAATCAACGGAACTGTAGGCTGACGTAGATCACCGCCCCACTACCGATTACTCTGGTATCGTTCCAGTAATCGGGTGATCTGGCCAATGCACTGCACGAAAACTCCGTCGCTGTGTCAATCTTGTGTTTTCTTCTGCGGAACGTTCCTGCTTCTTCTTGTAGTTGCACTCGGCGCACCATCGTTGCTGAGGGCACAAAACAATACTCCTCCGGTTCGCCCTGCACCGGTTCCCAGCGATCAGAAGACTCCCGGTCCCCAGCAACCCAGTGCACCTGCCCAGGCAGCCGCTCCCAAACCACCTGACCTTTCCAAGGAAGCCCTCGCCTTTGACACGGTCTCCACGCATATCCGTGAAGAATCCGACGGCACCGGGACACGCCAGACCACAGCCCGCGTCCGGATTCTCGCGGACGCGGGCGTCAAGGAAATGGCCGTTCTCACCTTCACCTACACCGCATTAAACCAGCAGGTGGAAATCGGCTATGTCCGTGTCATCAAGCCAGATGGCACAGTGGTTGCCACGCCACCCTACAACGTGCAGGATCTGCCGGCGGATGTTACGCGCGAAGCGCCCATGTACTCCGACATCCATGAGAAGCATGTAGCCGTCAAAGGCCTGAGCGTCGGCGACACACTCGAATACCAGGTTACTCTCAGCACCCTCAAGCCTGAGGTGCCGGGCCACTTCTGGTTTGAATACAGCTTCCAAAAGGATCTCATCATCCTCAATGAGCAGCTCGATCTCGACCTGCCCGCGGACAAAACTGTCATTGTTGCCAGCACTGATGCTCAACCGACCATCAGTTCAGCAGCTGGCCGCAAGCTCTACCACTGGTCCAGTTCCAATCTCGCCCGCCCCGATCCTGACGCTCCGCCAAAGTCCAAGAAGCACTGGAAACCTTCCGTACAGGTGACCACCTTCACGAGTTGGGAAGAAGTCGGCACCTGGTACAAGTCGCTGCAACGCGAACCGCTCACGATAACACCGGCTATCCAAGCCAAGTCCGCCGCCCTCACCAAAGGGCTCACGAGCGACGAAGACAAGGTTCGCGCCATCTTCAACGACGTAGCCCTGCACATTCACTATGTCGGCCTCGAATTCGGGATCGGCCGTTACCAGCCCCACCCGGCCGAAGACGTGCTGTCAAATGAGTATGGCGATTGCAAGGACAAGCACACCCTGCTCGCGTCCATGCTCAAGTCCGTTGGAATCGACGCCTGGCCGGTACTCATATCGAGCGGCCGCGAACTCGATCCGGAGACCCCTTCCCCGGCTCAGTTCGACCACGTCGTCACTCTAGTTCCAATGGGCGGAAATCTGGTGTGGATGGACTCCACCGAGGAAGTTGCGCCAGTAGGTATGCTGTCGGACGCCCTTCTCGATAAGAAGGCGCTTGCCATTCCCTCGAGCAAGCAGGCTTATTTGGAAAATACTCCGGCGGATTTGCCGTCTCCCCGGTCGATCTTGTTTCAGGTCGATGGCAAACTCTCCGATAAGGGCGTTTTCACAGGACACATGGTCCACAACGTGGATGGTGATGTCGGAGTTTTGTACCGCTCAGTTTTCCGCCGGATTCCCCAATCCAAGTGGAAGGAGGCACTCCAGGGTCTTGCTCAGTATGAGGGATTCTCAGGAGAAATTGCCAATCCGCAGGTATCGGATGTAGAACAAATCGGCCAGCCTTTGAATTTCTCTTATGACTATACCCGAGAGAAATTCAACCAGTGGAGTGACAGCGATGCATCGCACTGGATTTCTCCGGCTCTTCCATCGATGGGCGGTGAACTGGCTCCCGGCGTAAAGGAGAAGAGGCCAGCCGACGACATCGAGCAGGGCGTCACCGGCAAGACAGTCTACCGCTCCACCGTGGTATTGCCAGACGGCTGGTCGATGGTTCCACCCAAGGACGTGGATCTCAAGGAAGATTGGCTTGAGTACCACGCTCGATATAGTTTCAAGAATGGGATATTCACGACTGAGCGCACGGCCGTGATCAAGAAGACAAGAGTACCCCTCGATCAGTGGGAGAAGTATCTCGCGATTCGCCGCGGCATGTTTGAAGACTTGAACCGGCAGGTTCTGATCTCACCGCCCTATGACACAATTGCGCAAGCCATGCAAATGCAGATGAAGATAGCCGGCGGAAATGCGGCCAATACGGCGCAACTGAATGAGACGATGTCGGCAATGCAGCCCCTGCGCGATGTTGCTGTCATTCTTGAAACCGATCCGGCGCCCACCCCGGAAGATCTGGCCAAGGCAGTCGAGCTTTGCCGCAAGACTGTCGATCAGTTCGAGGCAAAGTCTCTCGCGCTGCCATCGGACGATGCGCACTCGCTCTACTTTGCGGAGTCGCTTGGCTTGGCATGGACTGAACTGGGCTGGGCTGCGTTGGAATCCAAGGACCTGCCCACGGCTGAAACCTATCTGCGCGCCGCATGGCGTCTGACCCATGATCAGATGGCTGGCTACCAGTTGGCACGGTTGTTCGAGAAACAGGGCAGCAAAGCCGCCGCCGCTCATCAATACGAATTGGCCCATGCAACCAGCTTGGGCGGCGGGTTCGGAGGGTTCCTCTTCTACAGCTACAATGTGGCCGGCCGCATTCCGGAGAACTACAAGAAACTCACGGGCAAAGAGTTGACAGCTAACGCATTGAACCACGGCGAATACAACGGCAGTTTACGCGCGGAATTGGATAAGGATACAGATATTCGCGGATTCACCTCCACCAGCAAGCTCACCGGAGAAGCCCTGTTTGCTGTAGCCTATGAAGAGGGCAAGCCGGCGAAAGCAAACTTTCTGAACGGCGGCAAAGCATTTGCATCCATGGCCGCAACGCTTCAAGGGAACAGGTTCGGTGTTCTGCTGCCCGCCGGTTCTAAGGCCAGGCTGCTGCGCGAGGTCCGCATCATTTGTACGCCGTACGGGGGCTGCGATGCTTACATGCTCCTACCCTCAGCCATTGTGATTCCGCCCAAAGACATTACGCCACCGAACGCTCCCAAAGGAACAAAGACGATCCAGATCGAGGTTCAACCGTGACGAGCGATGGTCTACCCGGCGAAACGCTCCTTGCGCAATTGCACTTGCACTTTCTTACGCGTTGATCGCCATCCCCTCGACGGCTCCATAAGCATCCAGCAGGCTCTCGGCCAGGGTGGGATGGGCGTGGATGGTGTACATCATCTCCTCCACCGTGCCTTCCAGTTCCATCACCGCAACCGCCTCGGCAATCAGCTCGGTGGCTTGCGGGCCGAGGATGTGCACGCCGAGAATCTCGCCATACTTCGCGTCCGACACGATTTTCACGAAGCCATCGTGGCTGCCCAGGATGGTGGCCTTGGAGTTGCCCGCGAAGGGGAACTTGCCCACCTTTACTTCGTGGCCCTTTTCCTTGGCCTGCGACTCGGTCAGGCCCGCCGATCCGATCTGCGGCTCGGTATAGGTGCAGCCGGGGATGCGGTCGCGGCGTATGGGGCGAAATTTCTTGCCGGCAATTTTAGCAACGGCAATCATCCCGGCCATAGATCCAACATGAGCCAGTTGCGGCAGTCCCGAAACAATGTCGCCGATGGCAAAAATGCCTGGCTCCGCTGTCTCCTGCGCTTCGTTGACTTTGATCAGTCCGCGTTCCAGCTCAACCTTGGTCTTCTCCACGCCGATGTTATCCGTGAGTCCCGCACGCCCCACGCCCACCAGCACCTTTTCCGCCTCTTTCACCTGGGTCTTGCCGTTGGCGTCGGTATAGGTCACTTTCACGCCCGTCTCTGTCCTCTCCACCTTCTCGACTTTAGCGCCGGTGTTCACGTCGATGCCGCGCTTTTTGAACAGCCGCGTGATCTCTTTGGATATCTCCTCGTCCTCGACGGGAACCACGCGCGGCAAAAATTCGACGATCGTGACTTCCGTCCCAAATGTGCGGAACATCGAGGCAAACTCCATCCCTACCGCGCCAGCGCCGATGACCACCAGCGACTTGGGTACCTGGTCCATCATCAGAATCTCGATATTGGTCAGAATGCGATCGTCCGCCTGGAGCCCCGGCAGCATTTTCGCCGCTGAACCCGTCGCCAGGATCACATTCTTCGCCTTCACCTGGCTCGCTTCGCCCGCCGCAGCCTTCACCTCGATCGTATGCACGCCGTCCTGCGCTGGGCCGGTCAGCCGCCCATAGCCCACCATCGTCGTGATCTTGTTCTTCTTCATCAGGAACTCAAGACCTTTGACGTGCTTGGCGATGATGCCATCCTTGCGCTTGAGTACCGCGGCCCAGTCCAGCATGGGCGTGCCGATGCCCGAAATGCCAAACTCGGCGGCGTGATTCAGGTGGTCCCATATCTCCGCATTGAAGAGCAGCGCCTTGGTGGGAATGCAGCCCACGTGCAGGCAGGTGCCGCCCAGCTTTTCGGTCTTCTCGATCAATGCGACTTTCAGGCCGTACTCGGCGCCGCGGATGGCCGCCGTATATCCGGCTGGCCCGCCGCCAATAATCGCCACGTCATAAATTGTCTCTGCCACGAAGATCTCCGCTCCGGAGTGCGCCGTATGCTGCTAAGGCCGCCTACCCTTGCCTAGTTTAATTCGATGACGGCGAGGCTGCCTTGGGCTCATGCAGGTAGCGGCTGGCAAAGTCGAGGAATGTGGGCCAATTCGGCCCCGGCGTGTGCCCTCCGGCGTGCTGGCGGAAGCTCAGATCCCCATCCATCAGCCCGGCCTCGATGGGCGGGTAGACCGTGGTTCCAAGATCCTTTTTGCCCAGCAGGCGATAGACCGGGCCGGCGGCAACCTCGGCCAGGAACATACCCTGGGGATCTGCCCAGCCATCCTTACTAACGACGCTGGCTCCCGCCCCGATGAACACAGGCCTGGGAGCGCACAAGGCAATCAGTTCGTGCGCATCCACGGGCATGTCGCCGGGGTTCAGCGGACCGGCGTATTTGAGGAAGTTGCCGGCCATCCAGTGGTACTCGCCCGCCGCTGCCAGGTTCTCAGTCAGCTCGCCGTAGATGTGCCGGTAGAGCTTTGCGCCGCCGGTGCCGGAGGAACTGATGTAGGCAACCGCGAAGCGGGGATCGTAGGCCATGGTCACGAGCGCCGTCTTTCCAAAGCGTGAATGGCCCTCGATGCCCACCCGCTTGGCATCGACAGCCTTGTCGGTCTCGAAATAGTCCAAGGCCCGGCTTGCGCCCCAGGCCCAGGCGCGCAGCGCGCCCCAATCGTCCGGCTTGCGCGGCTGGCCTTTGTTCACAAGCCCAATGATGCCTTCGGAGAGTCCCGCGCCGTTGTCGGCCTGGAAGCTGGTGGGGCTCAGAATCGCGTAACCCCAACCCCTGGCCAGCACCTGCTGCTGCCAAGTTGGTCCTTCGTTTCCCGGCCCGCCCGGCATCATCTCGGGAATGCTCTTGGCGATGGCCGCCATGAACTCATTGCTGAAGGCCAGTTCCATGACCACGGGCACCGGACCGGCGGCATGGGCCGGGGTGGTGAGCGTGAGCTCGATATTGACGGCAATCTTTGGAAAAGTCGCGTTGTCCACATGGCCCGTCAGCCGCTTGGTCACAACCGGGACGTCGCCGATTTTTTCCGGCGTCGTGCTTACCACCTCCCAGGTCACCTTGGGCAGATTGGCGGGAACGCGGCCCAGAATCTCGCGATCGAAGTCCTCGACGATCTCAGGCCGGCGCTTCGCCCACCAGTCGCTGGCCGAGGTCACGCGTTTGCCATTCTTCAGCAGCAAAGGATCAGGCAGGGTTGGGTAGATATTGGCCTTCGACTCGTCGTAGTTGACGGCGTAAGGCGATTGAGGGTCGTGGCTGGCGCCGGGCCGCAGTTCCTTGATGCCGAGCAGGTCAATCAGATGCTGATGATCCTTTTCCGCAGCCGCCCGCATGGCCAATTGCTCGGGGGTGGGCGCGGGGCGGGCAGCCTGCGCGGGAGCGGCAGGCGGGGTCTGCGCCGCCATCCTGCACGCGGCCGGACAAATCAGCAGGACCAGCACCGTAGCGACAAACCCGCAACGCTCAATCGGGCGCAATTCATACATATGAAACCTCACTTCCCCGATCTCTCTTCGGCAAAAAACCAAGGCGGACCCAAGAATATCGATCTACCTCAATTTGAGCAAGGTGTGGGCTGCCACTGCTTCCAACACCAATCGAAAGTACTCAAGTCCAACGGCATTGCGCCGATGAGATGAGCGAACCACCTGAGAAAGGGCTCCCGGCATGGCTTGGCTCCGCAATCTCCCCGTCTCCCGCAAGTTTATCTACGCGTTCGGCATTGTCTGTGGCCTCTGCATCGTGCTGGGAGCCTACACCTTCTTCACATTCCAGGGCATAGCCGCCAAAAGCGCCGACGTGAGCGACAACTCCTTTCCATCGGTGCTGGCTCTAGCGGAGATACATGGGGCAGCCAACACTGCGCGGCGCGAGGATCTTGAGCTGCTGCTCTGCCAGACGCCGGCCTGCTCTTCCGATCACGGGGCAAAGCGCCAAAAGGCGATTGAGACCTATAAAAACTCCGCCAAGGCCTACGAACCTATGATCAGCTATCCGGGCGAGCGCGAACTCTACCAGAAGTTTTCTTCGGCCTTCACTCAGTACCTCGACTCGAGCAATCGCGCCAGTGCTCTACTGGCCGCTGCCAAGACCGGCGATGCCCTGGACCTGCTCGCGTCGGACTCTGTGATGACAAATTTCAACACCGCCCTGGCAACCATCTCCGACGACCTCAACCTGAACGCGAAATACGGCACGGAAGAATCCAAAGCCGCCACCCTGGCCAGCGACCGCGCCACGTGGGTCAATACCGGGGTCACCTTCTTGATTGTCGTGCTGTGCGCGTTGACCGGCTTCCAGCTTACGCGGCTCATTGCTCCGCCGCTGCAAGCCGCTACAGACGCTCTGGAGCGCGTGGCCGAGAAAGACCTGACCGTAAGCGTAGATGAGTCTGGAACCGATGAGATCGGACGCCTGAACGCAGCCCTCAACACCAGCGTTGCCTCCATGCGAAAGGTTCTACTGTCCGTAGCCCAGGGCGCCGAGACGCTCTCCGCCGCCACAACCGAAATCAGCGCCCGAGCGGTGCAGAGCGCCGGCAACGCCCACACGCAGTCCAGCAAGACCAACCAGATTGCGGCCGCGGCGCAGGAGATGACCGCGACCATCGGGGAGATCAGCCACAACGCGGAGAGCGCTGCGAGCGCAAGCCGGATCTCGGCCGAAACCGCCGACCAGGGCGGATCGGTGATGCAGTCAGCGGCCACGACCATGGAAAAAATCGCCGCCGCCACCGGCTCAGTCTCAGATAAAATGACCTCGTTGGCCCACCGCTCCGAGGAAATTGGCAAGGTGGTCAATGTCATTCAAGAGATCAGCGAACAGACCAACCTGCTGGCGCTGAACGCGGCCATCGAAGCCGCTCGCGCCGGGGAGCATGGACGCGGATTTGCCGTCGTCGCCAGCGAGGTTCGCCGCCTTGCCGAGCGCACCAAGGGAGCTACCGAAGAGATCGCCGGCACCATCCGCAGCATCCAGGAAGAGACCCGGCAAACGCTCCAGGTGATGCATGACAGCCGCACCGCGGTCGAATCCGGCATGGGCGAAACCGCACATGCCCGGCGCAGCCTCGAAGCCATCATCGACTCGTCCAAACAGGTCGAGCATCAGATTCACCTTATCGCCACAGCCGCCACCGAGCAGACCTCCGCCTCCGGCGAAATTTCGGAATCCGCGTGCCAGATTTCTCAGCTCTCGATCGAAAGCGCACAGGTAGCGGAAGAAGCCGTCGAGGCGCTCAAGAACCTGGCCTCGCTGGCTGCCGATCTGGATGGCATGATTCGGCAGTTCCGGCTGGAAGGGGGGTCGCAATCGGGTGGAACTCTTCGCAGCCAGGGCCAGCCCGCTTTTCAGCACACCCTCAGGCCGGCCCATCTTTGAGCGCGGATTCGTGTTCGCGATGACTTAACGGGCGCGGGCGAGAACGACGGTTACGTCGTCCGGCTGTTCCGCATTGCCGATCCATCGCACGACAGCATTCGTTATGGCATCTCCGATGAACGAGAGCGGCTGGTGCCGATGCTCCTGAATCAGCTCAATCAGCCGCTCCTCGCCGAATTCGACTGAGTTATTCTCCGGCTCTGTGACGCCGTCGCTGAATGCGACGAGAAGATCGCCCGATTCCATCGCGATGGTCGCATCGCCATACGTAGCGCTATCGAAGAGCCCGGCGACGGTGCTGGAGGGCTCAAGGCGGGAGATCTTTCCATCGGTGCTCAGCAAAATGGGAGGCAGATGGCCCGCGTTGCAATAAGTCAGCTCGCGCATGGCCGGGTCATAGCATCCCAGGAACATGGTTGCGTATTTTTCCGGCGGAGTGCAGCGAACAAGCTGGTGGTTCAATGTAGCCATCAACATGCCGGGGGAAAGTCGCAATTGAATCGCGCCATCGCCCGGATGGGTCAAACGGAGGTCGACATTGGATAGCGTTCCGGCTCCCAGCGCCGGCGACAGCAGCATGTCCGGCGCCAATGAATAGGCGCGAACGAAAGCGTGCACCGTGGCCATCAACAGAGCGGCGGAAATCCCCTTTCCGCTGATATCGCCCACCGCCAGCACCAGCCGGTCGCTGCCGAGGGGAATGAAGTCGTAGTAATCCCCGCTTACCGAGCGGGCAGGACGGCAGACGCCGAAGACATCCAACGCGGCATGTTCCAGGAACTTATGCGGGAAGAGCAGATCCTGCACTTCGTAGGCAAAGGCCAGTTCGCTCTCCATGCGCTGCTTCTGTTTCTGCTCGGCAAGCAGCTTGACCAGGGATTCGGTCATGGAGTTGAACGATTGCTCCAGCGCCGCCATCTGGTCGCTGCCGCGAATCTGGATGCGATGCTGAAGATCGCCGCGGTTGACATGCTGTGTGGCCTTATAGAGTTCGCCCACGGCGCCTGTCACGCGCCGTGACAGCCGTATCCCAATAAACAGCGCCACCAGCTCAACCAATCCCAGGAGTCCCACGATGACCAGCAGTCCGTACTCCATGATTTGCGCGTTGTCGCCCAGCGAGGCGAACAAGATGTTGTAAAGTATCGACGGCCGGGTATCGACACCGATCGCGCCTTCTGTCGATTTCCCATTTTCCCATTTGACCAAATTGAAGAGCGAGTAAAAGCGGATTACCGGATCGAAGCGATTGGAAGGCGGCGGAGTTTGCCCTGCTTCCACACGTTTTTGTACCTTCCCATTGAATGTAGCGCCTGAAGGGCCGGCGGTGACGTCCAGGTTGCCGCTCGAGCCAAGCGGAATCAACTTCACCAGGCCCAGACGCGAAGTTGCCGATTGAATCAGTTCAGGAGTTATAGGGACGCTGGAGATCACGGTAAGGCGCTTGCTGTTCTGGCCGTAAGTCTTGACAGCGCGCAGATACAAACTGTCCCCATCGGCTACGAAATCGCTGAAGTCTCCTTTGATCGATTCGGGAACTTTCACGGGCTGATCGCCGATGAGCGCGCCATCGGCGGAGAATACAAAGGCATCTTTGCCTTCCCATACGGAAACAGTCCGCTGCGGGAACCCCTCGCCTGAGGCGGCCGCCAGTTCTCCGGCAACATGCTTATCCAGCTTTCCGGAGCGGTCGAGCGTACTAAGTTGTCCCGCCAGCGAATCGTTGGCGGTTTCCAGATGCAGGGACTCGGAATGCAAATTCGAGATCGCGACGTAAGTGGCAAACTGGCCGGCTAACATGTAAGCGCTCACGCCGGCCAGCAGCAGCAGCAGCGCGATCGGAATGACACCCATGAAGATATAGGTGACAAGCAGCCGATGGCGCAGCCGCCACATAAGAACCCGCCAGACCCAGCGGGAGCCAAGCCATAAGATGCAGAACGCGAAAATGAGAAAGAAGAACATCGCCCAGCCGCTCAGCAGGCGATTGAGCGCGAAACCCCGAACCATGTGCAGCCCGACGAAGAAGATAGTCAGTCCGCCAGACCACAAGGCGACGCGGCCCCACCCGCTGCGGGGGCGGAGAAGCCGCATCACGCGAGCCCGGAGAGCCCAATAACCCGGAAGCTTGATCACCGTTTCATCCTCCGCTTGCAGTTTTCGGGCAACCGTTAACCAGCCGGACTTTCAGCGCCTCCATTGACCGGCGCGCTTCCAAGCCAGGCGGGACGGCGATTCGATCATGTTTGAGACAAATGCGCGATGAATCAGCGCCTCTTCTTTTTCTTGCGCGGGACCACGACTTCCCTGTGAATGCCACCCTGCCGAATAGCGACTTTCGCTCCCGCGCAAATCGGTTCGTTCATCAAAAACGGTTCAAGAACCTTGAAGAGCGTTTCCGCATCCGGTCCGTAAAAGACCAAAGTCGTGGTCTCGGGAATCGCAACCCAGCCGCTGTAGTAACCGGCATCGCGCGCTTGAACTTCATTGGACAATTTGTCGGCGAGGACCATCGTGTTCTTGCGATCGTCGGGATGGAATGGCCTGTTTCCAAACGCGAGTTCGACAAGGACCGCGCCCTCCAATTGCGCCTTGGACGCGCTCAGGCCGCTATCAGCAAGGGGAATTGCCTGAATGGTGGCGCGAACGGAAGCCAGCGTTTCCTGCGCGGAGGCGGCCTCTTCCTCCCTGCTCAGCCTTTTCAGAGCCGCGATCTCGCTTTCCAGATTCTCCACCGTGGCCTCCAGGTCCGGGCTGGGCCGTTTCCAGCGCTCATCGCGGGACTTACGAAGCCATTCAACTGCTTGCATATCGTCGCCGGCATCCAGGAAGATCAGCCCTCGCGTGCCGTATCCTGAAGCCAGTCCCGCGTCTTCTGCGGAAAAAAGTTCGATCGCGCGATCCACGGCCGCATGAGCCTCGGGAAACTTGCCCATCCGCCTGTAGCTGTTCGCAATATTGTTGAGTACGGTAGCGATGCCGGTAGGCGGCGTTCCAGGAGACTGTTCACGGACGCGCAGGACTCTCTCATAATGTTCCAGCGACTCGGCAAAACGGCCCTGTTCGGAACAGAGGACGCCAAGATTGACCCAGGCCGAAGTCGCAGGCAGATACTGCAACCGCGAGGCATCCAATTCCGCCGCTTCCTGGTAGCAAGCCTCGGCTTCGGCAGGGGAGCTCTTACGCAGGGAATTACCTAGAGTCAGCAGCACGATCGGCAGGCGAGAGTTTTCGGGGCCGGCGCGATATATTTTGAGCGCGCTGCGCAACGGAACGGTGGCGTGGTCGAGCAGGCCAATCCGGCAATAGCATTCGCCCATGGTGAAGAGCATGCCAGCCATTTTTGTCGAGTCAACCTCCTCGCCGGCCAGGCCAATTGCCTGTTCCCAGAATGGAATGGCACGGCGATAATCGCCCAGCTTGTACAACACCTTTGCCATTTGAAGCTGGTATTTTGCCGATGCCAACTGGGTATCCAAGGTGTCCAACAGGTCTGTAGCCCGGCGGCGAAGGGCTTGGGACGCCGCATCCCTGCGCTCCCGGTGGCGAAGCAAGCTGAAGTTGGCAAGAACAAGCGCATTGAGGCGGCCGGCGAGATCCTTCGGCGCGCTTTGCGCGAGCTGAAGAGCTGCGCTAAGCGAAGTTTCGGCTGCGTCAAGCTCGCCATCTTCCATGCCTTGCACGCCCAGGGCGAGGGCCGCGAAACACCGCTCTTCCAGGCTGCTCTCGATGCTCTGCCGCTGCGGAGCCGGTCCCGCGGCGAACCGCAGCGCGCGGGCGAAGATTTTCTTGGAATTACCGATCAGCGACCATGGAATTTTGCTGAATACGTTATCTGTGAGCGCCAGAGCCCGTTGCAGGCGAACACTGTCTCCCGCCAGGTAGTACCAGCATGCGGCGTAGTGCAGGTAAGGAATGCTCGACCTGCGGGGAGTATAAGGTGGTTGAATCCAATCGTCGAATGCGGCGTTGAGTTCTCGGGTGACCTCGGGGTCATATGCGTAACTCTTGGCAGCTTCGGAGTCTTTGTCAAAAGAGGAAAGGTGGCTCCGCACCAGCAAATGCGCCCAGAACAGGCACGCGGCCATATCGCTTCCGGGGCCAGCCTTTGTCATGGAGTTCCGCGCGAATTTGAGAGAGAGTTCGTGGCTGCCATGCCACCTTTCCGAGAGAGCGTTCACAATTGCGCGGTGTGCGGGCACCAGATCGGGAGCAAGCTCGGTAGCCTGCTGGAAGGCCCGCCGTTGCCTCGACGCAAGATGCCCAAAGAGAGTGAGAGACGGCAAGACATAGGCTTGAGCGGTTGGATCCAGAGCGTCCAATTGGGCCGTCCTGTCCAAATCGTTCAGAGCAGCCTTGATGCACTCGGTGGTGTTGCGAAATCTCTCTCCGGTCACCTTTTCAGCGGTTCCGGAGCCTCGCATGGTTGCGGAAAGTTCGGAGAGCAGAGCGCAACGTATCAGAAAGAGATCGGCAGCCTCCGGTTCCATCTCGCAGGCATTATCCATATCCGCGAGACGAATATTGGGAACGACGAGACTGAGCATGAAAACACGGTCTTGCCAATCGCACTCTCTTCGGGTGCGAGCGAGATACTCGCGCAGGCCGGTCAGATCGCCATGCTTGACTTGTTCCTTCAGCTCCAATGCTTCAGAGCCGCCTAGTTCGGCGGTTCCCGCAGGCTGAGGGCTCTCATTATCCGGCGAGGCGATTTTGACGGGTTGACTTTGGGGTCGATCCATACGAAGTTCGCATCCCCTAAGCTTCGGAAGAAATCTCAGTATCGCATGACTGGTGGCAGGGAATGCAATTCCAACCGGCTGCCAAGAAGCCAGCGCCGGTCCCCCAATGCAGAATTCACACAACTTGTGTGACATTGGCCTCGCCGCCCTATGGTAGCCTCCGATTAAGGGCCATCGCCGCATCTCCGCCGGACCCGTCGCGGCCAAGCCTGTCAACGACCTCGGAGAGAGAATCGCATGAGCGCCGTCAAGTATGACCTGATCGTCATTGGTTCCGGACCCTCCGGGCAGCGGGCCGCCGTGGCCGCTTCCAAAACGAACAAGCGGGTGGCAGTGGTCGAGGCCCGCTCAGTCGTCGGCGGCGTCTGCGTAAACACCGGCACCATCCCTTCCAAGACGATGCGCGAAGCCGTCATGCACCTCTCCGGCTATAACTACCGGGCGCTCTACGGTTTGAACTACCGGGTCAAGGAAAAGATCACCATGGCCGATCTCGCCTTTCGCGTTCAGGCCGTCATCAAGACCGAAGTGGACGTGACCGAGGCCCAGCTCTCGCGCAATGGCATCGACGTCATCCACGGCATAGCCCACTTTCTCGATCCTCATCAAGTGTTCGTCGAAGGCCCCCTTTCCCAGGCCACGCTCGAGGCCGACCGGATCATTATTGCCGTGGGCACCAAGCCCGCAGACTCGCCCAAGGTGCCCATCAACGGCCGCACCATCGTCAACAGCGACCAGATTCTCGACCTGCCCGAGCTGCCACGCTCGCTGATCGTGGTTGGCGGCGGCGTCATCGGCGTGGAATACACCTGCATGTTCGCGGTGCTTGGCGTGCGGGTTACGCTCATCGAAAAGCGCGACCGCCTGCTTGAATTTGCGGACCGCGAGATCATCGAGGCCCTCAGCTACCACCTGCGCGACAGCCGCGTTACCCTGCGGCTGGGCGAAGGCGTGCAAAGTGTGGAAGAGCTGCCGGACGGCACCGTGGTCGCGAATTTGGAAAGCAAGAAGAAGGTCTCCGGCGACGCGCTGCTCTATGCCGTGGGCCGCCAGGGCGCGGTCGAAGACCTGAACCTGGCCGCCGCCGGACTTGAAGCCGACAATCGCGGCCGCATCCCGGTCGACGAGCACTACCAGACCAAGGTCGAGCACATCTTCGCCGTCGGCGATGTGGTCGGCTTCCCGTCGCTGGCCTCGGTTTCGATGGAGCAGGGCCGCATCGCCGCCGCCCGCGCCTTCAACGACCGCGCCACTTCATCAAACCCCAGCTTCTATCCCTACGGCATCTACACCATCCCCGAGATCAGCTTCATCGGCAAGACCGAGGAGCAGTTGACCGACGAGGATGTGCCCTACGAGGTGGGCCTGGCCTACTATCGTGAGACCGCGCGCGGCCAGATTCGCGGCGACACCACCGGCCGGCTCAAGATCGTCTTCCATCGCGAGACCCGCAAAGTGCTGGGCATCCACATCATCGGCGAGGGCGCCGCCGAACTGGTCCACATCGGCCAGGCGGTGATGATTCTGGGCGGCACCATCGACTACTTCATCGACACGGTCTTCAACTATCCAACTCTCGCCGAGTGCTACAAAGCCGCCGCCTTCAACGGCCTGGGCCGGCTGGGCCGCTATCAGGCGGGATAAGCAAAACACTGAGCGGAATGACCCATGTTCCGTATCGCAAAATGAACTCCGTTCTGTAAAAGGGCACGACTTCAGTCGTGCCGCAGATCGCATGCAATCGACGGGGCTTTAGCCCCTGTGGAAGGCCATCATGACTACCGCTTATCTGCTCTGGTATATCCGTGAATGGGATGAAGGAGAGGATACAGAACTTTTGATCGGCGTCTATCAATCCGAGGCAGATGCGACGGAAGCTATCGTACGGCTGAAAGGACAGCCAGGATTCGTTGCCTATCCGGAGGGTTTTACGATCATTCCCTATGAGATCGGAAAAGATCACTGGACCGAAGGATACGCGAGAATGTGCGGGGATATAGACCTCACTGAGACTCCAAACTTACCCACTACCTGAGATTGCAGCAATCGACGGGGCTTTAGCCCCTGAGGTATGCTTTTCGGGGAATGTGGATGCGATAAGCAATCGGTCGGCAAGAAGAAATCCTTGCTGTGTTGATTTGCCTGCCGGTCGCAATGAAAGAGCTGAAAGCTAGAGGCTAGAAGCTGAAAGCTAGCCCGGAGGGCTTGAATGACCACCGCAATCGGCGTCGTAATGACCGAACACATCGTAGCCGGACGGCTCCAGGACCAGCGCCTCGCCGGCCCGCTCCTCCGTCATCCAGAAAACGTGGACGAACTCGACGCGCTCTCGGCCATCCCCGGTAGCGAACTGGTCGAATTGCTGGCCACGCAGATCGCCACCCTAGCCGCGAGCGAGGCCATTCCAGTGGATGCCATCGGCGTCGCGGTTCCCGGCATCATTCGCAACGGCGTAGTCGAGGACTCGCCCAACCTTTCGCAGATCAAGGGTATGAACCTGGCCAGCGATCTGGCCAAAGTGCTCTCTGCCCGTGGCATCGCGGCCCCGGTGCATGTGGCCAACGCCGCCGACGCCATCGCCGCAGGCGTGGCCGCAACCCGTGGCCAGCTCAACAAGCTCACCCGTGTCTGGACCATCGGCAACGGCATCGGCTATGGCCGCTGGCCCTATATCGACGGGGTCTGGGAAGGCGGACACGTCACCGTCACCCTCGACCCCAAAGAGCGCTACTGCGGGTGCGGCGGCGTCGGCCACCTTGAGGGAATCATGGGCTACCGCGCCATGCGCCTGCGCTTCCTGGACCTTGAGCCGGAAGAAGTATTTGCCCTGGCCAAGCAGGGCGAACCTCGCTGCCGCGAGTTTGTCGATCTCTGGCATCGCGCCCTTGCCGCCGCCACGGCTTCCTTCATTCACCTGGCTGGCGCGGGACGATTCTATTTCACTGGCCACAATGTGGGCTTCCTGGATCTGCCCATGCTCCGCGCCCACCTTGAGACCATGGTCAAGATGAGCACGCTGCAAAGCTTCTCGCTGGAGATCTTGCCGCCCGACGACGAAACTGCCCTCCTCGGCGCCGGCGTCAGCGCCCTGCGCGCCTTGGCGCAGTAGGGCCGAAACCCGGATCTGCGTGCCCATCGTCTAAGCTGCCTGGGGCTCAGCCTCGGTCTTCGTTGACCGGCCACTGTCTGGAAACGACAGCCTCAGTCAGTGTCACCGCTTGTTGCGCCTGAAACTATCGATAGTTGCCGATTGATAGTATTTCAGCGCGTCGGCGTCCAACAGCTCGATCCGGCCCCACGGCCGGCGAACGAATCCGCCGTATAGGACGACCAACCTGGGATCTTTATCAAAAAGGTCAGTGTAAATAGTCTGAATCTGGTCTAGGTTTGATGGCTTGCCGGCGGCCATCCAATCTTCCTGGGTCGGGGGAAGGTTTCCCAGGATCATGTGTTGAGCTTCGTTTTGTGACGACATCACATACCAGACGTTTGGATCGCCGCTGCCCTTTAAATAACCCAATACGCCTGCCGGACCGTCGGGCGGGTAATAGTCGCTAAGTACCCCGCGTAGCTGCTCCATCCAATAAGCCACAAGACCACACCCTTTCCATTCGAGAAAGCGAGTTTAGCTCAGTTCCACGTCCCGAATCAACGGATCATCCTTGATAGCGGCAGGTGACCCTACTCTCATGACGAATTTTATCAAGTTGAGATTGCTGGGTGCCCCATCCTTTCCGCATTCTTTGCGGAAAGGATGGGATACCACGAACCTCGACCGTCCATTTTCCACACCACCGCAAATTCCGCATCAACTCATTGCAGAAAATTACCGTCCCTTCGTGCATGCTGAGAAAGAAGATGGCAGTGGAGAGACGATATCCCGTAAAACCGCCCCATCCATCCTCCGCTCCCCCGTTACCAGAAAATAAATACCCCCACCCCCCTCCTATATTTTTAGAATCTTGCCGATAATTACTGAACCATCCTTGAAACCCAAAATCACCGGCGCACCAAGCCTCCGCCGCAACCCCGTTTTTCGGAGCAAGATCGGTGTCTAAACCATAAAATGGCCCGGCCGGCTCCTACCCGCGCCGCTCACAGCCCCAGTTTCGCCCACAGCGCATCCACCCGGGCCTTGGTGGCGCGGTCCATCTCGATCATCGCTGGCCAGGGGCGGTCGAAGCCTTCGGCCTTCCACTTGCGCGTGGCGTCGATGCCCATTTTTGACCCGTAGTTGGGCAGCCGCGAGGCGTGGTCGAGCGAGTCAACCGGGCCCAGTGTGAATTGGATGTCGCGCTCCGGGTCGATGTTGTTGGCCACGCGCAGCGTGACTTCGCCCAGGTCCTGCACGTCGCAGTCCTCGTCCACCACCACAATGCACTTGGTGAACATGGCCTGGCCCAGTCCCCAGATAGCGCTCATCACCTTGCGCGCCTGGCCGGGGTAACTCTTGCGGATGGAAACCAGCATCAAGTTATGAAAGACACCCTCGACGGGCAGATGGATGTCGATGATTTCGGGGATGGTCATCTTCATGGCGGGCAGGAAGATGCGCTCGACGGCCTTGCCCATCCATGCGTCTTCCATGGGCGGCTTGCCCACGATGGTAGCGGCGTAGATGGGGTCCTTGCGGTGGGTGATGCAGGTGAGGTGGAAGACCGGGTACTGATCGGTGAGGGTGTAGAAGCCTGTGTGGTCGCCGAATGGGCCCTCGGCGCGCAGTTCGCCCAGTTCGACGTAGCCCTCAAGAACGATCTCAGCGTGGGCGGGAACCTGGAGATCGACCGTTTCGCATTGGGCAATCTCGACCGGCTTGCCGCGGAGGAAGCCGGCGATCATGAACTCCTCGACCTCGGGAGGCGCGGGGACGATAGCGGCAAAGGTAGTGGCGGGGTCGGTGCCGATGGCCACGGCAACTTCGAGCCGCGAGCCTTTCAGGTTGCCCATAGCTACCTGCGGCAGACCGCCGATCGGGCCGTCTGGAATGCTGACCGCGCCGCCGGCCGACTCTGCCATTGCGGCTACACGGGCGCTACTTGGATCTGCATCCGAAGCGGAAGACGCCGCTCCGCGCAACGCTTCGCGATAGTGCTCGGCAGCGACCTTTTGCCGCTGCCAGTGCATGCCGGTGGTCTGGCCGTCGTAGACCTGCATGCGGTACATGCCGATGTTGCGCTTGCCGGTGCGCGGATCGCGGGTATGCACGCAAGGCAGCGTGATGAACCGGCCCCCATCTTGAGGCCAGCACTTGAGGATGGGGAAGAAGTTGAGATCGATGTTGTCGCGGCGAATGACTTCTTTGCAGGGGGCGTCTTTGGCGCTCACCGTCTTGGGGAATGCGCTGGTCAGCGCGCCCAGTTGCGGCAGCATCTTGAGCTTGTCAAAGAAACCTTCGGGGGCCTTCACGTTCATCAGGCCTTTGATGCGCTCGGCAATCTCATCCAGCCGCTCCACGCCGAGAGCCAGCGCCATGCGCCGTTCGCTGCCGAACTGGTTGATGAGGATCTTGTGGCCGGGATACCCTTTGACGTTTTCAAACAGCAGAGCCGGGCCGCCAGGAGCGTATTTCGCCGCCGTCGCGATTCCCTGCCCTGCGGTCCGAGCGCCAATTTTAGAGACGCGATCTGTGATCTCAGTGATTTCGAGCTCCGGCGAGACTTCCTCGCGAATACGCTTGAGTTCGCCGGCTTTTTCCAGTGCTTTGATCCAATCGCGCAAGTCATCGTAGGCCAAGGAAGCGCTCCAGGGAAACACAAACTCTTCTTCCACTCATACTAAGGCCTTCCGTTAGCAGTCCAGCTTGCAAACAGACCTGAATTCGCCGACGCGCCGCCCGCTGCAGCTAAATCCAGCTCGGAAGCGATTCATGGAAATTTCTCTTGTTTCCCTCCCCGGGTTGTGCGACCCTGTCTCTCACATTCTGTTTGTCTTCAACAGGAGCTTCCTATGTCGTCTTCCCCCAAGTACCAGGTCAGGCCCTACTACAAACTGAGGAACACCTACTCCATCGCTGCCCATGCCGCCCTCACTGCCCATGCCGCCGGGGATGCGCCCGTAGCCGGTCCATGGACACTGCCCGCTCTCTGCGCGGCCTACGATTGGCCGACGGGCCTGGCCGGCGGCGGCGTAATCGCGATTGTCGAGCTGGGCGGCGGCTGGGTGCAGTCCGACATGGACGCGTTTTTCCAGTCGATCAGCCAGCCCTCGCCGCAGATCACCGACGTGTCGGTAGATGGAACGCAAAATAGTCCCAACCAGAACGTCGGTTCTCCAGACGATCCCGACTTCGAAGTAGCCCTCGATATCGAAGTAGCAGGCGCGGCCTACTATGCGGCCACGGGCAAGACCGCTACGATCCGTGTTTACTGGTCGCAGGACATCCCCTCGGCGGTGCAAAAGGCAGCCGCCGATGGATGCGACGTCTGCTCCATATCCTGGGGCTCTGACGAAGCCAACTGGGGCCAAGCCCCGGCGGAACAGATGGAAGCAGCCGCGCAGGCCGCAACCGCAGCGGGTATGGTCGTCTTTGCCGCTGCGGGCGACAACGACTCCGGCGACGGCGGGCCGACCCCTGCCAACGTGGACTGCCCTTCGTCATGCCCGCATGTGGTGGCCTGCGGTGGAACCAACAAGACCGCCTCCGCGGAGACGGTCTGGAACGACAATCCCGGCCAGACAGATGGTGAAGGAACGGGCGGCGGCTATTCGACCTTCTTTCCGGTTCAGACATTTCAGATCAACGCCCCGCCGGCGCCCGCCAACACGCAGTATGGCAGCGGCAGAATGGTGCCCGATGTCTCTGCGGACGCCGATCCCAACACCGGCTACACGGTTGTCGTCCACGGCTCGTCAACGGTGGTGGGAGGAACTAGCGCGGTGGCGCCGCTCTACGCGGGGCTTTTTGCCTCGATCGGGACCAAGCTGGGTTTTGTAACGCCCAAGCTTTGGGCAAGCCAGGCGGTCTTCAACGACATTACGGTGGGCGGCAACGGGTTTTACCAGGCAGGTCCCGGACCCGACCCGTGCAGCGGCATCGGATCGCCGATCGCAAGCAGCATCGCAACGCTGTTCGTTGGCCCCCCTCAACCGTAAGACTACTTCCCGGCAGGGAATGCCGCCGGGATTGCATCCAGAGGAAATCCGAGGCGCTTCCATTCGTCGAAGCCGCCGCGCAACGGGCGCACGCGCTCAATGCCCAGCTTTAGCAGGGCCATGGCCGTCTTGGCGGCCGTGGCCTCGCTGGGGCAGGTGCAGTAGAGTACGATGTCCCGGTCGCGAGGGATCTCGTTGTGGCGCGCGGCCAGTGCGTCAGGCGAGAAGTGGACGGCTCCCGGCAGCGTAAACGGGTCGGGCAGCAATTCCAGCGGATGGCGCAGGTCCACGATATAGACCGGCTCGCCGGCATCGAGCTGCTTTTTCAGCTCCTCCGGCTCCAGGCGCGCGGCCACGAGCTTCTTGATCACCATGCGGCGGCGGACCACGCGGCCCACGAAGAATCCAACAATGCCGAGTACCAGTAACGCGCCGGAGAAACGGCCTGCCCAGTTGAGCAGACTGGGGTCGCGCCGAAGCAGGTCCCCGAAGAAGCGGCCCACGGTGAGCAGCACGCCCACCCACAGCGTGGCCCCGATGCCGTCAAAAAACAAGAACCGGCCGTAGCTCATCCCGTTTTGACCGGCTACCGGCGGAGCCAAAGTGGCCAGTCCCGGCACAAACTTTGCAATCACAAGTGTGAAGTCCCGGCGGCGGCCAAACGAGTCTTGTGTGCGGCGAACACAGATGGTCGGCTCCATCGAGAGCTTGCAAAGCAAGCGCAGCACGTGGTGCCCATATTTGCGGCCAATAAGGAACCAGGCGCTATCGGACGTGAGCGCCGCTGCCATAGCCGCGGCCAGTGCCAGCGGAAAGCTGAGCTCGTTTTGTGCAGAGAGGGCGCCGGCGGCCAGCAGGATAGGCGTGGCGGGTAGCGGGATACCCAACTGCTCTACCAGAACCCAGGCGAAGAGCAGCAGGTAGCCATACGTCAGCAGAATGTGTTCCGGCAATGCCATTGGAGTGGAACCTTTCTTCGCTTGAGGGGAAATTGGGCTGTTTGTGCTTGCACGTTGACCAAGGAACTGCGCGAGACTGGAGAAGGTCTCACCCTATCCGATGATCCTGGGCGGGAAACGTTGCAGAGGGTGGAAAGACACGGGGCGTCTTTGTGTTTTGCGGTCCCGAATGATTCGTCCAAGCGCAATCCAACAGTTTTTAGTTTTCAGGGAACTTTCTGCCGCGCCACGGCATTACCAGTTGTGTAAGGTTCAGGCGGCAGATCATGGAAGACGCATTCCCGGCGTTCGTTCTACACTCGGAGGCAATTAGGCCACCCATGAACGAAGCGCCCAGATATCCCGAGGCGGACGGTTCGCAAACCGCCGAGAGCGACGAAGAGCTGATGGCCGCGTTTTCGCGCGGGGCCGCCGATGCGTTCACTGTCCTCTTCCTTCGCTATAAGCAGCCGTTGTTTGGATTCTTTCGCCGCCGCGTCGCCGATCCCGCCCAGGCCGAGGAACTGACGCAGGAGACCTTCGTCGCCGTGCTGCGCGCATCGTCGCGCTACCAGCAGACTGCCCTGTTTCGCACATGGCTCTATGCCATCGGATTCAAGATTCTGCGCGCTCATCGCCGCAAGGCCGCGTTTCGGGCTACATTTCTGGGTGAGAAGCCGCTGGGCAGCGAACCGGCCGTCGATGAAGCGATCGAGGCACAGACGATGATGCGCCAGGCGGTGGGCAGGCTCGATTCGCTGGACCGCGAAGTTCTGCTGCTGCGCGAGTTCGAGCAGTTGAGCTACGCGGAGATCGCCGAGCTGCTCGGCCTCCCGCTCAACACCGTTCGCTCACGGCTCTTCCGGGCGCGATTGGCTCTGCACGATCTGCTTTCGGCTCCTGCTTCCCACTCTTCCGCCCACCAGTTCGCTCAATCCAAGGAGCGCGTATGAACGCCGCTACCCATCCCGTTGCCCCCGAAGAGGTCATGGCCTTTCTCGACGGCGAACTAACGAGCGCCGAGGCTCAGGCCGTCTCGTCCCATCTGGACCAGTGCGCCGAATGCGCCGGTCTCGCCGCGCAGCTCCGCTCCACGTCCCAGTCGCTCTCGGGCTGGACGGTTCCGGCTGTTCCGGCGAGTTTGGAAGAAACCGTGCTGGCCGAGGCCGCCGAAGCTGCAGATAAACTTAAGCAGGAAAAACCAGGGCGCACCACCCAACTTAGCCTTTGGAATTGGCGGTTGTGGGCAGTCGCTGGGGGCGGTGCGTTAACAGTAGTTCTGATTGGAGTGGCTCTTGTTGCGTCGATAATTTACCCAGGGAATCTCGCAAAATCGCGCCCGATGGAAATGGCGGTGCAGAAGCCGGCAGCACCGGACTATTTCTACACGCCTGCGCGCGCTCAGAACCAGCAAACCGCCGTTATGAAGGGAAACTTTTCTGCCGCCGGTGCGGGCGTTGCGCAACTCGGGTCGCTCGCGACACCACCCCCGCCGCCGCCCGTTGCAGGAAAAACTGCGGGTGGCTTGATGTATGGATACAGCGCCCAGCCTGGTGCTGTGACCGCCCCCATGATCGCCCGCACTGTCTCGCTCACCATCGCCGTGAAAGACTTCGCCGCGGTCCGCGCGTCGCTCGACTCGATCCTGGTGCGCCATCGGGGCTATGCCGCGCAACTCAGCGCAGCGACCGCTGAAAACGCTCCACGCACTCTTCAGGCCTCACTGCGCATTCCCGCGCCCGAACTCGCTGCCGCTCTGGCCGAACTCAAGGGGCTTGGCCGCGTCGAAAGCGAAACGCAAGCTGGCGATGAGGTCACCCAGCAGCACACCGATCTAGCTGCGCGCATCCAAAACTCCCGCGAAACCGAAGAGCGCATGCGCGCCATTCTTGAGCAGCGCACCGGAAAGATTGAAGACGTACTCCAGGTTGAAGAGGAGATCGCCCGCGTGCGCGGCGAGATTGAAAGCATGGAAGCCGACCAGCAGGCCCTCGAGCACCGCGTCGACTTCGCCAGTGTGGATTTGCAAATTGCGGAGGAGTACAAGGCCGCGTTAAACCCGCCCTCCGCCTCGGTCTCCAACCGCATCCACAACGCCTTTGTAGGCGGCCTGCGTAGCGCGGCGGAGATGCTTCTTGGATGCGTGCTGTTTGTCGAGGAGTCTGGCCCGGTTCTGCTGATCTGGCTGGCGATTCTCGGCATGCCTATCTTTCTCTTGTGGCGTCGATACCGGAGCGTGATGGCCAGATTTTAGCTGGGAGGCGGATGGCTCTCGAACCATCCAATCACCCTGCGCTCAAACTCTGCCGGCTCCGCGCCCACCGCGCCGCAGTGGCCCGCATTCGCCGGCTCCCACAAAACCACTGCGGGATTCCGCAACGAACTGTGCGCAACAATCATCTCAGAGTGGCGCGCGGGAAGATTTGTGTCTTTGAGGCCGTGAATCAGCAGCACGGGAACGCGGCTTGCGGCCACCGCACCCTGCGGCGAAACCTGCTCCAGATCGACCCCGTACCTCCAGCGCGCATACAGCAAGCCAGCTTCGACGGCTGGACGAAGCAGCGTGCGTCCCACCCGCGCCCCGGCGTTCAGCTTTTCTCCCAGCCGGTCATACGAGGTTTCCCGGAAGTTGGCAAAGGTTGATTCGGCCACCACCGCGCAGAATCCAGGCGTGGTCTTGAGCGATTGAAGCAATTGCCCCGCGCCCATCGATTCACCCATGCCGTCGATGCAACGCGGAGACTCCGACCGTTGAATCCAGTCGTACCAGAGCCTCACGTCGCCGGCTTCCTTCACTCCGTAGGTGGCCAGATCGCCGCCGCTCACGCCGTGCGCCCGCGCGTCAGGCAGCAGGACGGAATAGCCATGACGCAGCAGCAGGTCCGCATTGCCCAACATGCCGGCCCGGTTGTCTGTATGCCCATGCAGCAGGATCACGTCGTCTCCGTTGCCATGCAAGGGTCGAAGACTCCATGCGCGCAGTGTTGCGCCGTCTTCCGCGGCAATGGAAACGTCCTTGAGCTCTGCGTGGTTGCGCGCAGCGATGGCCTGTGCGAAAGATTCAGCCCCTTGTCCCAGCGCGCGCCGGCCCGGATGCAGCGCCATCTCCGCGGCAAAAATGCCGACCGCAGCACAAGCGACAAACCAGAGTGCAAACAGAACCGCGCCCCAGCGTAAACAGATGCGCATAAGTTTCATCAGTCACGGTCTACGCTATACGATTCCAATGGGTTCCCTTGGAACTCTCAGTGTTTTCATGATCTCTTCCATGGCTGCCCGGGGAGACTCTGAGTTCCAGAGCGATCACCTTGCCAATCCCCCTGTTATCCTTGTTCCAACGCCGTAATCCTCGATGACAAACTGGAACGACACCCACAATCGCCCGCAAGCCACGCCCTCCGCGCGAGCCACCTGGCTTCTATTTATGGCCATCTTTGCGGCCGTGTATTTTGGCTCTCTGTTCTCGCCTCCCCTGCTCGACGACGTGGATGCGTCACATGCGCAAGCCGCGCAGCACATCGCCGAAACCGGCAACTGGATCACCTGCCAGATCAACGGCATCCGCTATATTGAGAAGCCCCCGCTGCCCTACTGGCTAGTGGCCGCCTCCTACCGCATCTTTGGCCAGAACACCTTTGCCACGCACCTGCCCAATGCGCTGGCCATGCTCGGCCTTGCATGGCTTGCATGGGTGTGGGCACGCCGGGCGTGGGGACCCCGCGCCGGCCTCTATGCCGGCCTCGGCGTGCTCACTGCCATCGGCCCGTTTCTCTTTACGCGCTTCATCATTCCAGAGGCTATCCTTAGCCTGTTCCTGCTCGTTGCGCTTTATGGCCTGATTACCAGCCTCGAACTGAACCGCCCCATGCGCATCTACTGGGCATGGGCGGGCGTGGCCCTGGCTCTGCTCACCAAAGGCTTGATCGCTCCGGTATTTTTTGCCGGCACGGCCATCCCCTATCTGCTGCTGACCGGGCAATGGCGTCAGTGGCGCGCATTGAAGCCCTTCTCGGGCCTGCTGCTTTTTCTGGCCATTGCCGCGCCTTGGCACATCCTCTGCGGCCTTGCCAACCCAGATCAGGGGCATCCGGTCGGCAACCACCCCACAATCGGAAACGTCCACGGGTTCTTTTACTTTTACTTCGTCAACGAGCACTACCTACGCTTTTTCTCGCTGCGCTACCCGCACGACTACAACAAGCTGCCTTTTGCGGCCTATTGGCTGCTTCATCTGGTCTGGCTCTTCCCTTGGAGCCTGTTTTTGCCCGCTTTGGCCGTGGTGGCATGGAGGACACGCCGCCTATGGGTCGAGCACATCCGCAACAAATCGGGCGAGACCCTTGACTTCTTTCTCGAGTACGGGCAGCGCGAAAACATGGCTAGCTACATTACACGGCTCAAGTTTCGCGTGCGCACGGTTTGGCTGCTCGCTCTCTTTACGGCCTGGACCCTGCTCTTTTTCTCGATTTCCAGCAACCAGGAATACTACACTTTCCCTGTGTGGCCGCCGCTCTTCATCCTCATCGCCGGTGTAATCGCCGGAGTGGAAGAGAGGCGGGGGTTGGACGGGGGGCCTGACAGCGGACCCAACAGCAGGAATCCGCTGGTCTCAACCGCATGGCTCACAGGCGGGCACGCCGTCTTTGCCGTGGTTGGCGTGCTGGCCGCAGCCGCGCTGGGATGGGGATTGTGGGACTCCCGCCGTCTGCCCTTTGTGGCCGACATCGGCACGCTTCTGGCGCACCGAGGCGTAGGCGATTACACGCTCTCCATGTCTCACTTCTTCGACCTGACCGGACCCTCCTTTGCCGCGCTCCGTCTGCCCGCCATCATGGCCGCCGTCACGTTGCTCATAGGCCCGGCGGTCGGATTGATACTCCGCCTCAAGAAGAAACACATCGCCGCCACCGTCAGTGTCGCCCTCACAGCAACGGTTTTCCTGGTAGCCGCCCACATCGCCTTTGCCCGCTTTGAGCCGATGCTCAGTTCAAAGCAACTGGCCGATACCATCATCAAGAGAGGCTCGCGGTCGGATACGTTCATCATTTACGGCGAGCATTCCGACGCCTCCTCGGTCGTCTTTTATACGCACCACTTCTTCGGGGGCAAGCCGGCCAAGTTGGTGCTTCCGCGTTGCGGCCAGCACGGCGAAGGCACGCCGCTCTTGTGGGGTTCCTGCTATCCCGACGCACCCAATATCTTTCTGAGCGAGGATCAGCTTTCCAAGGTCTGGGGCACGGGCGAGCGCAAGTGGCTCTTTGCCCAGGACGACAGGCAGCTCAAAGCAGAGAGTCTGCTGGCCGGCAGGCTCTACCTTGTCCAAACCATCGCCGACAAGGCACTGTGGACCGACCGGCCGCTGAAGTAGATTGAAGGCACATCTGCGAAAATCAAATCTAACAGCCTGACGTGAAAGTCGGATTTTGACTCGCATCGGTACGAGAGAATACGGAAGCAGGAAAGGTCCGCATGATCGAGCGCATCGCCATTCTCGGCACCGGCCTTCTGGGAACTTCGGTGGGTCTTGCGCTGCGCGCGGCAGGCTTTCGTGGGGCGCTTGTGGGATGGAACCGCTCAGCCGAAGGTGGTCAGGCTGCACTACAGATGGGCGCGGTCGATGTGCTCGCCGCTGACCCCATCGAGGCTGCTCGTGAAGCTGAAGTGACTGTTATCGCAGTTCCGATCTACGCCACATTGGACCTGATGGAGAAGCTCACCCTGCACCTCGGCGGTGACCATCTTGTTACCGACGTAGGCAGCACAAAAGCCAAGATCACCCAAGTAGGAATGTCGCACTTCAACCAGATGGCGTGCGCGGCCTTTCTTCCCGGCCATCCCATGGCGGGCAAGGAACGCGGCGGCGCGGCTCTGGCCGATGCGGAGCTGTTTCGCGGCGCGGTCTGGCTCTTCACCGACGTTCCGGGATGCGTACGTTCCAAGCGTGCTCTAGAACTCATAAAGGGCTGGCGGGAGTGGGTCACAGCCATGGGCTGCAAAGCCATCGATCTCGACCCCGTGCGCCACGATGAATTGGTCGCGTGGGTCAGCCATCTGCCCCAGTTTGTGGCCACGGCTCTTAGCGCGCTGCTAGAGGAAGAAGTGGGCGACGCCCCGGAGCTGAAAGACGTCGGCGGCCGCGCCTTGCGCGAGATGACCCGCCTGGGCGCCAGCCCCTATTCGATGTGGCGCGACATCGCCTATACCAATACCGAAGCGGTCCAGGCTGCGCTGCACGCGCTGGAGCAGCGCCTGGCCCACCTGCGCGAAAACCTGCGCACGCCGGCGCTGCGCGACGAGTTCGAACAGGCGAACCGGTTCCGCCGCGAGTAAGCAGCAATCCAACACCCTGTGCAGCCGTATAGAGAGTCGCTGAGCAAGTTCTCCCTGCGAGGCAGAACTGCTCTCAGGGGCTAAAGCCCTTGTCAATTTTGGCACATTTACGGCTCGACTAAAGTCGTGCCCTGACACAGTGCAAAAGTTTTTCAACGAGTTCCTAAAGAGCTATGCCGACGTGGCTAAACGCACTCCTCCGCGCTGGTCTTGGATGGTTTGCATGGAGCCAAGAGGAAGAACAGCGCCATGCCGCCATTGATCGCCAAACTGATCGGAACATTCCACCAGGTGACGATCAGGCACAGCAGATACATGACCGGGCCGATCGAGTACTGTTTGGCAATACCGCGCACGTCGGCGTATTCACGATCCACCAGCCCGCGCTTGATGCAGGTGAAGAGCAACAGATTGTAAAGCAGCGCAATCATCAAGTAAGAGCAGTTGTAGAGGATCGCGGCGTCGCGGATATCTCCAGCAGCGACAGACTGCGCCATCAGCAACGTCGGGTAGGGAATCCAGACAACGCCCAGCAAGAGCAGCAGGTTAGCCAGCATCAGGAAATCGTCTGCGCGCCGAACGTGCTTGAACAGCCGGTGGTGATTGATCCACATAACTCCGATGAAGAGAAAGCTGAGCAGAAAGCTGGCGAATCCGGGCCACTGCGCCAGGATTCCTTGCCAGAATGGCTGGCCAGGCGCCGGCGGCTTCAATTCGAGCACCAGCAACGTCGCGGCAATCGAGAAGATGCCGTCGGAGAAGGCTTCGATGCGGCTGGTTTCACTGGCCATGAGTCTCCCCGCTGCCCCGACGGGCGAATATCTGTGTGCGGAACTGCGTTAGGCCGGATCATAACAGAGAGGCTTTTTCCCGCATAATTGAGCGAAATTGCTCACAAAATTCTGCGATCGCGGTTCATTATCGCTGACAGGGCAGCATACAGCGTGATTGCCGACCTTGTCTCCAGATACAATCGGGTATAAGGGTGGGCGAGTCGCCACCCTCCCAAGGAACATTTCCAGTATGGCCTCAGTCCTGACCGCGCCGCCCCACGAAACCGCAAGCACAATTTCCAATCCGGCTTTTCCCGAGCTTTCCACATCCGCAATAAGCCATGCCGTGCCCGCGCGACAAGAGATTCGCATGGGTCGCGCCGCATCCATGGACGCTGGAATCAGCTGGCTGACGCTCAGCGTGATCGTTGCCTTCCACCTCGGCGCCGTCGCGGCGCTGTTCTTCTTTAGCTGGCAACGGCTGGTTGTGATGCTGGCGCTCTATATACTGGCCATCAATGTGGGCATTGGCATGTGCTATCACAGGCTGCTTACCCATCGCGGCTATCAGGTGCCCAAGTGGCTGGAATACCTGATGTCGATATGCGCCACACTGTCGCTTGAGGGCGGCCCCATCTTCTGGGTGGCCACACATCGCGTCCATCATCAGCTCAGCGACCACGAAGGCGACCCCCACACGCCGCGAGAGGGCGGATTCTGGGCGCACACAGGCTGGCTGCTCTGGGGCAATGCGCTGCACGCGCAAACCGACGTTCTGGCCCGCTACGTTCCCGACCTGGCCAAGGACCGCTTTCACGATTGGCTGAGCAAGTATCACTGGATTCCCCTAGTCGTGTGCGGCGCGGTGCTTTTTGGCGGCGGATGGATGACCGGCGGCCCGGCGAACGCGGTTGGAATGCTGCTATGGGGCGGCTTTCTGCGCGTGACTCTCGGCCTGCACGCGACCTGGTTTGTGAACTCGGCAACCCACCTTTGGGGCAGCCGCCGCTTTGAAACCCGCGACGACTCCCGCAACAACTGGTGGGTGGCCCTGATAAGCGGCGGCGAAGGCTGGCACAACAACCACCACGCGCATCCCGTCTCAGCCCGCCACGGGTTGGCTTGGTATGAGATCGACCCCAACTACCTGGGCATCTGGCTGCTTTCCAAGATCGGCCTCGCCAGCAAGATCAAGCTGGCTAAATTCGACCGGGCGAATCCAAAGCCGGCGGGGCTGTAAGGCAACGGGCCCACAATTATTTTGGAATAGAATGCGGCATGTCACCGAGCGGCATGCCGCATTCATTCGATTGGGATTGCTCAACGCCATTGATCGCCGTTGCGATGCGGCGTATTGAATTCAATTAATTCATAAAGGAAGGGACCCAAATTGCCTCCGCATTTCGGGCAAATAACCCCATTTGTGCCGGAAGCCTCTTGCATCTGAACGCCGCAGCCAGGGCAGAACCAAGTTCCGCCCATGCGAAATTTGATGGCGACAGGCTGCTTGGGTGGAACGGACCGTTCCACGAACGATGCGTGAAGAAGTCTGGCCATATGAACGGTGAGATCCAACTCACCGCGCATGCATGTAAAAGTCTCACCGTCCTGCTTGAGTTTGTCGCCGCACATCGGACAGTACATTATGGTCAGGCTCCCGTTGCGTAAATCCCCGTTTAGCTCTCTACGTGCGTAAATCTACCGGCGCAGCTTGGCGCGCACCCACAGCGTCCCGAAGACCGGCAGCGCCAATATGAGAACCAGCACCCCGGCAGGGAAGCCCACATAGCGGTAGCTATCTGCATAGCTGACCGTGTGGTGGCCGATCACATTCCAGCCCAGCAGCGAAAAAATGGCAATGCAGGTGGTTGCAAAAAATGTGAAGAAGGCCGCCGCAACCGCCAGCAGCAGGCTGGTGAAGAGGCCAAAGCCCGCCAGCGGGAAGCCGAGAACCGTACCGCCGCCGGCGCGTTGAGCATTTGCGGAAAGAGCCATTTTCAGAGCCTCCGTCGTCTAGAATACAGGTTGATGTCTACCAGCGCACAAATCGAACTTTGGTCCGCGGAGAAGGTTGCCGCGCTAGCGACCGTGAACCAGGCGCCGAACGGAATCCACTACGCGTTCTGGGGCGAGACCCGCGTCTCCGAGCCCGATCTGGAGCGGCTGGTGGGCGCGGTTCCGGCTACGCTCTCCGCGGCGCTCAACAATCGCGCCTACTACTTTGTGCCGCTGGCCATTGCCGACACCGGCGAAGTGATGGTGGCCCCCACATACAGCGTCGATATGGGCGACAGGGCCATCTGCCACCGCAACGCTACTTTTGGTTCGACGGAAGCAGTTTTTCTTTCCACACGGCTGGTTGAGGATCGATTCGGCCTGGCCTTTGAGTTTTTCATCAACGTGGCCCACAACTTTGTGGAGGCTGCCGGCGTGCCGGAGAGTTTCTCCACGCTGGCCTGGTCGCAGGCCGAGGCCCAGGTGCGCGGTGAAACCAGCCAGGACGCATGGGAGAGCCGCCGCCATGCGCAAGACAGCCACAACGGCAACGGCCAGAAGGTGATCGACGAGCGCGCCCGCAACGCGTACTACGAGTCAGCCTTCTCCGATGCGCTGGCGATTTATATGCTGGCCATCGCCGTGGATTTCGACTACCACGACCTGCGCGAACGCGATTACCCCCTGCTAGCCGCCCCGGCGCTCGCCGAGCGTCTTCGCCACGTTGCCGGCCTCTTCCCAGCCAACCCCGGCTACGAGTTCCAGGTGCTTTACCGGCGCAAGGGCTAGACCTCCAATATTCGATGGCGGTTGCCGCTCTTCGCGTTCAGAAGGTCAGCCAATCGTTTCACCCGCGATCTTCAAATCTCTGTTCCCTCCTCCTGTATCATCGAAGAGGCTCTCAGGCGCGCATTTCAATCTGCCGGGTGCCCCATGGGACGTGCATGAAGACAGGCATCATTGGCCTACCGCAGGTGGGCAAAACCTCGCTGTTCAAAATTCTGACCAAGGCCAAGCTTGAAGAGCGCGGTCACTCGCGCGAGGCGCATATCGGCGTGGCGCGCGTGCCGGACGAGCGGCTGGACAAGCTGTCGGCGCTCTACTCGCCCAAGAAGACCACCTACGCGGCGGTTGAATTTGTAGACGTGGCGGCGATCGGGCAGGAGGCGCTCAAGGAGACTGCCTTCCTCGCCAGCCTGCGCAACGTTGACGCTCTGATTCACGTGCTGCGCGCCTTTGAGGACGACTCGATTCCGCACGTCGGTCCCATCGATCCGTTGCGCGACATCAAGAATGTCGAGTTCGACCTGATGATCAGCGATTTGACGCAGGTTGAAAAGCGGCTGGAGCGGCTGGAGAAGGATCTGAAGAAAGGCCGCACCAGCGACCTGGAGCGCGAACAGGCTCTACTGCTGCGCTCCAAAGAGGCGCTCGAAAAAGAGCAGCCGCTGCGCGAGCTGGAGATGACGGCCGAAGAGAAAAAGCTCATCAAAGGCTTCATGTTTCTCTCGCAAAAGCCCATTCTGTACACGCTGAATATCGGCGAGAGCACTACGTTGGGCGCTGACCTTGAGGCCGCGGTTAGCCTCTTCAAGCTGGACGAGGTGGCGCACCGGCCCAACGCCGCGGCCACGGCTATCTGCGGCAAGGTGGAGGCCGAGCTGGCGGAGATGGACGACGAGGAAGCGGCGGAGTTCCTGGGCAGCTATGGGCTGCATGAGAGCGGCCTGGTGCGGCTCATCCACAAAAGCTATGAGCTGCAAGGACTGATCAGTTTCTTCACGGCCGGCGAGGACGAGTGCCGCGCATGGACCATCCCAGTGGGCTCAAAAGCACCGCAGGGAGCGGGAGCGATTCACACGGATCTCGAACATCACTTCATCCGCGCCGAAACGATTCGCTGGGACGCCCTGCTGGCGGCGGGTTCCGAGGCGGCGGCAAGAGCCAAAGGCACCCTGCGCCTGGAAGGCAAGGAATATGTCGTGCAGGATGGGGACGTAATGCACATCCGGCACAGCGGGTAAGAATACACGCTCCAAAGATTGCCACTTCTGCATTGAATTCTGGTTTGACGAACATATTGGCCTCGCAGCGTATCCCCAAGGCGAGCACAATACAGGGTCATCGAATCCGCTTCTACAGAAGCTAGATCCATGGAGGATCGAAGGAAATGCAGCCCTCCATCTTCCTGCAGGCCGCGCTGAATGGTGACCGGATTCACTGCGCAGCGCCGCGTACTCCAACTGCTATCGCGAAAGCGGCGCGGGCGGCCGTGGACGCCGGCGCGCAATCGGTACATGTTCATGCCTTCGACGAGACTGGCCGGGAAACTCTCGACGGTTTTGCTTGCAGTAAGGTTCTGCGCGCAATTCGACATCTGTGTCCGGGTATCCCAATCTCCTTAACAACGTCAGCGACGATCGTGGAGGAGCCAACAGAGCGTTTCAGTACGGTGGAAGCATGGGAGGAAATGCCTGACCTTGTTACTGCAAACCAGGGCGAGCGGGGAATCGTAGAGCTTTCCGAGTTGCTGCTATCCCGAGGTGTTGATATTGAGGCAGGACTGCTCAATATTGAGGATGCACGAGCTTTCGTGCGTTCCGGATTGGCGGACAGATGTCGTCGCGTCCTGATCGAGCCACTTGATGCCGATCCCGACGTTGCGGTTCGGCACGCTGCCAGAATGGAAGATATTGTGGTGTCTGCGGGAATCACGCTGGAGCAGGTTCACCACGGTTACGGCATAGCATGTTGGGCCGTCAATCGGCGTGGACTTGACCGAGGACATGGTATTCGCACTGGATTAGAAGACGTTACGCTACTGCCTGACGGTAGGCCGGCACGGGACAATGCTGAATTGATAGTGACAGCCGCGCGTTTGATTCGCGAGCATCAAGGGCCTTTACTATTGTGAGATCGTTTCCAGACCCGTGATCGTTGAAAGGATATGCCTTGCTGAAAATCTCTCTCCTTCTCGGCACCATCGCAGCGCTGGCCGATGTGGCTGGTGGGCTGGTGCTGGTACGCGCCAAGGGTGTGGAGCGCTATCTGCGCTACTTTGTGGCACTCGGCGCCGGCTTCCTAATGGCCACCGCACTGATCGAGATGACGCCGGAGAGTTTGCGCTTGAGTCCGAAGCTTGGGCCGGTGCTGATCATGGCCGGGTACTGCGTGGTGCATCTGCTGGAACACACCATCAACTCCCACTTCCACTTTGGCGAGGAGACCCATCACGGCGAGTTTGTCTCGCGGCATACTGGCAACTCGGTCATGGTGGGCTTGAGCCTTCATGCGCTCTTCGACGGCGTGGCTATCGGCTCGGGCTTTCTGGTCACCAACTGGCTCGGCTGGCTGATCTTCCTGGCCATCTTTCTGCATAAGGCGCCCGAGGGTTTCACCATGGCCTCGGTCATGCTGGCCAGCGGGCGCAGCCGGACCATGGCGTTCTACTCCGCCGTGGCGCTGGCCGCGGCCACCGTAGCCGGCGTGCTGGTGATCGAACTGATCCCCAGTTGGCTTCCGTATGGGCTGCCCATCTCGGCGGGGGTGGCGCTTTATGTGGCCGCCACCGATCTGGTGCCGGAGGTGAACCGCGAGCCCGGAATTCGCATGGCGCTGGTCTTCTTTGCGGGCGTGGCTGGATTTCTGGTGCTGCGGATGGTGCTGCCAGCTCTATAGTGCAGCGAGGCTTATTTGCCGCGCGACAGGCCAATTTGACCCGCGTAGAGCCTGGCCAGAAGCAGCGCATAGTCCCATCCGACCTTGAGGCTGGCTTTGCTTGCGCCTCGGTAGCGCAGGCCAAAAGCAAAGGGAATCTCCGCAACCGACCGGATGCGGCCGCGCACCAGCACCTCCAGCAGCAATTTGAAGCCGGCGCGTTGAAAAGCAACGCTTTCGACGCACTCGTGCCGAACGAGGAAGTATCCGGACATGGGATCCTTGGCCCGGAGCCGCGCCTTCTGCAGCGGCCAAGTCACCCAGACGGCTGCGGACGACAGAAACTTCCTGACCGGATTCCACTGGCCAAGCTCTCCGCCCGGCGTGTAACGGCTTCCAATGGCAATATCGCGCCCGTCCTGGATGGCCGCGATCAGCTTCGGCAGCAACTCCGGAGGGTGCTGAAGATCGGCGTCCATCACTCCCAAAATCGCAGCGTCAGAGTTCTTCCAGCCATGAAGTATGGCGCCGGACAGGCCCCTCTCGCCTTTGCGCACCAGCAGGCGCACGCGCGGGTCTTTGCTCGCGATGGCGGAGACCACGTCGCCGGTGCCGTCGGAGCTGTCGTCATCCACAACGAGAATCTCGTAAGGGGTCTGGAGGGGATCGAGCACAGAGCGAATATGATCGAGCAATCCGCCGATGTTCTCGGCTTCGCAGAGGGTAGGGATCACCAGCGCCAGCTTTTCCAGAGCGCGCTCCGAGTGACCCGCCGGCGGCTGCGTAGTCCCTGCGATGGCTTGCGTACTGGACGGACTCGTAATTGCTGACAGCATGATGGCTTAGCTTAGTGTACATGGGGTCCGCGGGCCGGAAACGCACAATTCTTCCGCCTGTGTTCTGCTGAACCCCTGAAATCTCGTCTAATCAAAACGGGTTGCAATCGTCGCAGGGAGTTTTTCCGAGAAGATGCCGTCGACTGTCGAGTTGAGCCTGGAAGACTCGTTGGATAGTGAAATGGGGAATCTCCGCCTACGGGAGAAGCGCGCGATTCCCGTAATCCCGCTCATTCTGCTGTTTACTGTCCTGGGCTTTCTGGTAATGGGCTACCACCCCGGCCTTGAAGACGATGGCGTTTATCTGACCGCAGTGAAGGCCAACCTCGACACCGCTCTCTATCCCCACAATTCGGATTTCTTCAAATTGCAAATGCAAGCGACCGTCTTCGATGCCTGGATGGCCCGTTTTGTTCAGTGGACCGGAATTCCACTGGCGTGGGCGGAGTTCTTTTGGCAGTTTGCGTCGCTTTTCTTCATCCTTTGGGCTTGCCATCGGATCGCAGGGCAGTTGTTCACGGAAAAGCGCGCTCAATGGGCGGCGGTGGCAATGGTGGCAACTATGTTTACATTGCCGGTGGCTGGTACAGCTCTGAACATCGCCGACCAGCATCTGCATCCGCGCAATCTGGCCACCGCCCTGATCCTTCTAGCCGTATCGCGGATTGTGGAGGGAAGGCGCTGGCAGGCTGTTCCGCTGCTGGTTCTGGCGTTTCTGCTGCATCCCATCATGGCAGCGATGGGGATATCGTTTTGCGGGTTCGCAACACTGGCCTTGACGCCGCCGGCCGGGTTGCAGTTGCGCTCATCGGAAAGTTCTCTGGCAGCCGCCGTGCCGCTGAGCTGGGTTTTCGAGCCGCCTTCGGCCGCGTGGCGGCACGCGCTGAACACGAAAACCTACTACTTCGTCTTCCGCTGGGCCTGGTATGAGTGGCTGGGCGCGCTGGCTCCGTTGTTTCTATTCTGGCTGCTATGGCGCATGGCGCAAAAGCGCGGAGAAACGCGGCAGGCCCGTTTTGCCCTGGCCGTCTTTGCATATGGCATCTTCCAGCAGGTTGTAGCCATGATTATGCTGACGCCGGATGCACTGGAGCGTCTTACTCCCTTGCAGCCCATGCGCTATCTGCAACTGGTTTATTTATTCATGGCGCTGGTTGCGGGCGGGTTGCTGGGCCGTTTCCTGCTCAAAGGGCGTGTTTGGCGCTGGGCGGCTTATCTACTGGTGTTCAACGGCGGCATGTTCCTCGTGCAGTGGGAACTGATTGACGATGGCGCCCACCTGGAACTTCCCTCGATGAGGAGCGCCAACCCCTGGGTGCAAGCCTTCGATTGGGTCAGGCAGAACACGCCGGAGGATGCGTATTTCGCCCTGGACCCCCGCTACCTGGCCGCCCCTGGCGAAGGCTTCCACAGCTTCCGCGCGCTGGCCGAACGGAGCCAGTTGTCCGATGGCATCAAGGATGCGGCAGTAGCGACGCAAGTGCCCAGCCTTGCGGCTGCCTGGCAGGAACAGCAGTTGGCCCAGGCCGGTTGGCCGCGCTTTCAGCTTGCGGAGTTCAAGCGGCTGAAGGCGAAATTCGGCGTGGATTGGGTGCTGGTCTCCTATCCCGCAACGGCGGGGCTGGTCTGCCGCTGGCACAATGACGTACTGACAGTCTGCCGGATTCCGTAAAACCAGGGAATCGGGACCAAAAATGCGCCGCTCACGAAAAACCGCTTCTTGGCCGGAGCGGCAAATGCACAACCGGAACTGGCTGAGTGCGCTACGCTTAAGAAAAGGAATTCTGCGATGGCGCCCATCCTTCTCTGGCTGATCATGTTTCTATGCCTGGTGATCTCGGTCGTCAAATATTTAATGGGGCTGATCCTCAGACTCTCCTTCCCAGGCATCAAAATTCGCAAGGACTATACGTGGCAACCCACTGTGAGCGTCCTTCTGCCTTGCTACAACGAAGGGCGCACGGTATATAACTCCATCGAAAGCATCAGCAAATGCAACTATCCGAACGACCGATTTGAAGTAATTGCGCAGGATGACTGCTCGGTGGACGACAGCTACGAGTGGATGCTCAAGGCGCAGCGCGATTTTACCAACATCTCCATCCGTGTGGGCCGCAACAATGCCAACTGCGGCAAATCGCGCACTGTCTGCAATGCATTGCAACACTCTTCCGCTGAAATCATCATTTCCATCGACTCCGACTGCATCTTTCACCCCGACGCAATTCGCGAACTGACCGCCTGCTTCGCCGAGCCTGGAATCGGATCGGTGGGCGGCCGCGTGGGCGTGAGCAATCCCAACGACAATGTCATCACCGCGATTCAGACTATCGTTTACTACGCGGCTTTTGAGTTATACAAGATTCCCGAGAACATGACACGCAGCGTCTGCTGTATCAGCGGCTGCCTCTTCGCCATTCGCCGGGAACTGCTGCTGGAGATTGAACCGGAACTGCGCGCGCGCCACTGGTTCGGCATTCCGGTTAACCAAGGCGAAGATCGCTTCCTTACCCATCAAACACTGTTGCGGGGCTATGGGACTTATATCAACAACGACGCCCTGTGCTGGACCGCCGTCCCCACCAAGCTTTCGGTCCTCTTCAACCAGCAACTGCGCTGGAGAAGCAGTATCCTGCGCGATCTGTTTTACACTTTGCGCAGCCTGCCGCAGCACGTCTTCAAGCTGCATCCGAATACCATCTTCACCATGGTTCTGACGCCCTTGGGCGCAGTGGTTGCGCTGTTGATGGTCATCACCATGCTCTCTACCAATCCGCTGGCATGGGCCGGCCCTGAGCCGTTGGTTGTGTATCTTGGTATCGCCGCTGCTTTCACCTGGGCCATCAAGAAGTACAGTGTCAGAGAGACCATCGAACATCCATTGGCCTTTGGCGCTTATATAGCATGGTCAATCGCTAGTTCTCTCTTCATCACGCCCCTCGCACTGCTAACTTTCGATTCAGGCGACTGGGGCACACGAGCCAAAGCACGCGAGGAGGCACCCATTGGCAGCAACAATCCTTGATGCAAAGCACGACCCGGAAAAGCCGCGCAAGCCGCTGCAATTGATCGCCTACAGAGTAACGCTTACTCTCTACCGCCTCTTTGCGATCGTCACGCTGTATGCCGTGCTTGCCGGCATTCTCGCCTATGCATTTGTTATGGGATTCTATGCCATCAACAGCAGTTGGGCAGCGCCGCTTATCCTCTCGGCTTCCGATGAAAAAAGTCTCGACTTCATGCAGAAGCTGGTCATTAGCAGGCAATCCATCGAGGACCTCAAGGTCGATGTCGTACGCCAGCAAACCACCCTCGCGGAGATGGATAAATACCGTGCCTCGCTGCTTGCTCTCGATCGCGAGCTGGAGACGGCCATCGCCAGCAAGCAGAATCACGATCGACTCACGGGGCCGGAGCTCGCCGCGCTCGACAAGCAAAAACAGGCCGACAATCGCAAGACACAGGATATACTCGCCCAGATGCATCGGATTGAGGCGCAGATCGAAAGCGATCTTGCCACAGGACTAATCACCAAAGGAGATGCAGCAACGCAACTGGCTGCGCTCAACCAGGCGAACACCGCTTACACCGACAGCCGTATCGCGGATGTGATGCTGAGCGACGATGTTCTGGACAAGACCACCGTCGGCACCAAGACGCTTGAAGTCCTGGAAAAACAGGCCGAACTCCACTCGGATATTGCTCAACTGGATGTAACTCTGAGCGTTGCGGAAAAGCAGTTGCAGGAAGACAATCGCCAAATCGACCGGCTGCGCGATGCCATTGCCATTGCCAAGCAGAGTCCTTATTATCTGAACGCCAGCGGGGACAAGCGGCTCTATTTCGCATTTGTTCCCTACGACAATCAGGCCAATGCAACGGTGGGCGCGCCCATCTACGACTGCTATCTCAATATGGCCTTATGCCGCAAAGTCGGCACCGTCAAGCAGATCTTTCTCGGCGAACAAGTTATCAACCATCCTATCTTCAAAAACCAGGTGCGCGGCCTCACCATCCTGATGGACTTGTCTCACCCTGAATCCGCAAAATCGCAGACCGTTTTCCTGGGCCGCAAACCGCTTTTCTTCTAGTCTGGCATCGCACAGTTTTGGGTTTTCATGGAGCGAAATCATGTCCCGCCGAATCTGGTATCTAACTCTCTCTACAGTTTTGCTGCTTTTCGTCTCAACGCTTGCGGCGGCACAAAACATTGAGGCCGATCAGAAGGCTTATTGCGTCTATCTCACCGAGCAGGCCAAGGCGCAGAGCGATTTCCTTCGCTCGCCCAACGCCCTCGGAGGCTTTACGCAACCTGATACCGGACTGCCGATGCAACTGGTTGCCAGCGCGCAGCTCAGCCTGTCCAATCTGAAGAAAGCCGGCATCACTCTCGATGCCGCACGCAAGAATTGCGAGCTCTACAAAGCTTCCACCGACGTGCTGCTCACTCTGCAATATGCTTTGCCGGCGGTGGAGAAAGATGCGCTCACGCATCGTCTGCTCCTGATTGACGAGGCTTCAAAGTCCCTCGACGGGCTGATCGGCAAGACAACGCAAATGGTCGATGCTCAGAATATGACTCGCCCCATGCTTGTTTCTCTGCTCTCCAACCGGATCAAGCTGGATTCGGATCGCGCCGAAACTCAATCGAGGATCGCCGCGCTCTATGTTCCGCAATTATCTACTCAGCCGCTCAAACTACAGGTCGCCGCCAAACAATCCAGCGACACCGCCGAACAGAGTTCCCTTGCCCGCCTTACCCGCCAGAACAACTGGGATGTGGCCCTTACAGTGGGCGCGCACCAGCAGCTCGACCCTGTGGCCAACGGCCTTGAACCTTACGGCGAGGTCAGCGTCACTTACAATCTGGGCAGTCATGTGATCGACAAGCACCTCGACCGCTCGGTCGACGCTTATTCAAGCTGGAAAAAAGTGCAGGAGAACGATGTGGAGCGCGGCATGGAGGTGCTGCGCGATCAGGTGGAGCAAACCATTGCCGCGCAGAAAAATCGCATCGAGTCTCTGCAACAAGAGACCGCGGAACTCGATAAGAATCTCAAGCTGGTGGGCGACGCCGATACCAGCGCAGCCCTGGATTTTCGCAACCAGTTGATCTCCTCAAAGCTGCTACTCGGAATCGAATCCGGTGACGCCAGCTACCGTCTCAGCAAATTGGAAGAGTTTCTGATCAAAAATTTCTGACAAAGAGCAGGAGGCGCGGGGAGCTGGAGACTGGCTTTCTGCCCCAACACAGTAGCTTTGCGCCATCGATTTCCACCAGCCGGAATGAACGTGTTGCCTCACCGGCCTGCTTCGATTAGGGTAAGAGAAGCAGGATGAGTCCTTTGGCCTTTCCTTATGCCGGCGCCCCCGGCTAAACCGAACAAACCCAGTACATACGCTTACCGGCATGGAGTCCGGTTCATGCTCAACCTTTCTCAGCGATTGATTCTCGGTTGCGTGCTGCTGGCCGGCCTTACGGTCGGGTTGGTGGCTCTGACTCACCGTGCTTTGGAGGCGGCGGGGCAGTCGGGGTTAGCCTACGGCTTTATGCTTGCTGCGCTGATTGTGGAGCTGGGGACGGTCTATTTTGTACTGCGGCCGATCCGTATGCTGGCGCGGGATGCGCGCAGGATTGCGCAGGGCAACCTGGAGCACCGGGTGGAGTGGAGCAGCCGCGACGACTTTGGCATGTTGGCAATCGAGCTGAACCGGCTGGCGGTGAGGCTGCGCGAACTGCGCGACTCTGAGGCGGGACGCCGGCAGATGGAGTATCAACTCTCGGATGCCGTGCTGCAATCGATCTTCGAGCCGATTATCGTGACGGACGGCAAGGGGCACATTTTGAAAGTGAATCAGGCGGCGGCAGAGCTGCTCGGGGATGTCGCAACCGACCGTATGGCGCTGGCAAAAGCCCCCGGCGGAGAGAAGATTCTCAGCGCCATCCGCGCTGCCGTTTCCATGCAGAAGGCCGTGGCCGCGGAGGATGAAGCGGCCATGCTGCCGATGCGCATCGGCAACCGGGAGCGCAGCTATCGCCTGCGCACTACCCCCATGCGCGACTCAGAGGGGCGGCTGCTGGGCACGGTGACCACGCTGGAAGATGTAACCAGCCTTCAGGATACCGACCGCTTCAAGACCCAGTTCATCAGCGTAGCAAGCCGCAAGCTGCGCGATCCGCTGCTCCAGTTGCGCCGGGGGCTTTATGCCCTGGGCCAGGGTTTCGGTGGGGAGTTGCGTCCACTCCAGGCACAGCTGGTGGCCGAGGCCAGCCATGAGTCGGAGAAGCTGGACGATCTGATGGGCGACCTGATCGAGGTGGCCGAACTGGACACGGGCAAGCGTGAGCTGAAACTCGAGCGGCTGCGCCCGTTTGCAGCCCTTGGCGAAGCTCGCGACCGCTTTTGCGACGAGGCTGCCCGAAAGCACATCCGCGTGGAGATACAGGCATACGCCGATCTGGCGGCCATTAGGGCCGATCGCCGCGCTTTGCGCTCCATCCTGGACAACCTGCTGTCCAATGCGATTCGCTACACGCCGGACGACGGGGAGATTCTGCTGGCCGCCGAAGAGATCAAGGACTTTGTGCAGTTTACCGTGCGCGACAGCGGCCGGGGCATCGAGGCGGAGCGGCTGGGCACCATCTTCGACCGCTTCAATCCATTTTCGGAGAGCGGTTCCGGGCTGGGTCTTGCGCTGGTCCGGCGGCTGGTAGAAGCGCTGGGGGGCCAGATCGCCGTGGAGAGCCGACTAGGCGCTGGAACCACCTTCCGGTTTGCTCTTCCCGTAGCGGCGGTGGAAGCGGTACGTCATCCAGTCGAGGTGGGCTGAGCCATGGCCGAGATTATTCTCGAAAAAAAACCGGAACTGGCCAAGCTGCGGATTTACCTTGGGGCGGCGCCGGGCGTGGGCAAGACCTACCACATGCTCAACGACGCCTATCTGATGAAGCACCAGCAGGGCGTGGACGTTGTGATCGGCCTGGTGGAGGTTCATGGGCGCAAGGATACCGAGTCCCGGATTCGCGACCTGGAGATCGTGCCGCAGCGCGTGATTGCCTATCGCGGCGTGAATCTGAAAGAGATGGACGTGGACGCCATTCTGGCCCGCCATCCCAACACGGTGGTGGTGGACGAGCTGGCCCACACCAACGTGCCCGGCAGCAAGAACAAGAAACGCTACGAAGACGTGCTGGAACTGCTGGATGCCGGCATCAACGTGATGACAGCGGTGAACATCCAGCACCTGGAGACGCTGAACGACGCCGTCAATCGCTCGGCCAACACCATCATCCGCGAGACCATCCCCGATAATTTTCTGAAGCGCGCCAACGAGGTGGTCAATATCGACATCACGGTGGAAGAGTTACGTTCGCGCCTACGCCAAGGCAAGATCTACGCCCCGGAAAAGGTGGAGCAGTCGCTGGCCAACTTCTTCCGCAAGGGCAATCTGAACATGCTGCGCGAACTAGCTCTTCGCACCACCGCCGAGCAGGTGAGCAGCCGCGCCGCGGAATACCGCCGCACCCAGGGACTGGAACAAGCGCCGATTCCGGAGAAGGTGATGGTCTGTCTGAGCACGCGGCCCGGCACCGAACGGCTGCTGCGCGTGGGGGCACGTGTGGCCGGCCGCTTGGCGACCAACTGGTACGCGGTCTATGTGACCCGCCCCGACGACGACAAAGGCCACGGCGACCCGGAAGCACACCACCGCCTGGAAGAGTACGAGCGCATGGCGCGGGACTTGGGAGCCAAGGTGGTTTCGCTCACCGATCGCAACGTCTCCGACGCGCTGATCCGCTTTGCCCAACAGGAGAACATTTCGCACGTGATATTCGGCCAGTCGGCACGCTCGCGGTGGGATGTTCTGTTCCGCGGCTCGGTGCTGAACCGTTTTCTCTCCGAGGTCCGCGACGTCAGCGTGCAGGTGGTGCCGATGCAGAAGCCGTTGCGGCGGGGTTGAGGAGACGCCCGGATCTTATTACGGTACTGGATTCCCACACAAAAACGGGACTATTACGGAATTTGCTTCACAATTGGTGCAATTTGTGGCCTATACTGCTTGTTAACAGTGAGGATTCTGCCCCGGTTGCGGAGTCCCGCTGGTCAATCTCATGGCAACGCAACTTTCCCAGAAGCGCGCCTTTGACCCGCCAGCGGCGATCCCCGACAGACTCTACTTCAAAATTGGGGATGTCGCAAAGATCTGTGGCGTCGAGACCTACGTACTGCGGTTTTGGGAGACGGAGTTCCCACAGCTTAAGCCCAACAAGAGCGGAGCCGGACAGCGGCTCTACCGCCGCCGCGATGTTGAACTGGTCTTGGAGATCAGACGGCTGGTTCACGCTGAAGGATACACGCTGGCCGGCGCACGGCAGGTTCTCGATCAGGCAAAGGGCCGCCCAGGGCCGCAGAAGGTACAGCAGATCCCCCCCCAACTGGCGGTTGTTCCCGATCCACTGCCCGTCCCGCAGTGGGAAGCGCAAGGCGATTCGCAATCTCGATTGCCGCTTTTGGTCGCGGGTTCCGCGCAGCAGCGCCTAGATGCGGCTGCCTCAGCAATCGGCCGCGCACGAGCGGAATTGCGCGAACTTGCAGCTCAACTGGCTTCGCCGGTTCCCTGCGTACCGCGCCGTCGCGCCCGGCTGGTCACCGTTCCAAATCCTTCCGAATCGCTCTTCCCCGCCTAGTGTCCTTTCTCTAAAGTTCGTGTACAAAATCGAGCCCCGAGTCGAGGATTTGGACGGCGGTCTTATGTCAGGCGAATGGCTTTGCGGCTTTGTTGTGCTGTTGGATGAAGCTGCGGATGGAGTTTTCAGTTCGTTGACGGAGCGATGCGCTGCTCGGTGGAGTTGCTTTTCGGTCAGCAGCGCAAAGCAGCGTTCAACAAGGTTGAGCCAGCTTGCCGAGGTGGGAGTGAAGCGCAGATGAAAGCGTGGTCTTTTCACCAGCCAGTCGCGAATCAGTTGCGTTTTGTGAGTGCCGTAGTTGTCCCAGGATCAGGTGTACGTCCAGTTCCGGCGGTACGTTTCGTTCAATCGTGTCGAGGAAGTTACGAAACTCCACGGAACGATGGCGGCGCTGGATCTGGCCGATCAGCGTGCCGGTTTGGGTGTCCAACGCGGCGAACAGACTGGTAGCGTCATGGCGGATGTAATCGTGTGTGCGGCGTTCGGTCTGGCCAAGACGCATGGGCAGCAGTGGCGCGGTTCTGTTCAAAGCTTGTATCTGGCTTTTTCCATCGACACATAGCACCACTTTGACTAATTTGTTTTTGTAATGTTTACATCGTTACTTGTTTGGTGCCCGGAAGGGGACTTGAACCCCTATGACCTTGCGGTCTGCGGATTTTAAGTCCGCTGCGTCTGCCAATTTCGCCATCCGGGCTCTGAAGGCTTAACCTGCACCTTTTATCGTACCTGAGGCGCCGGCCTTGTTTATCAGAGACCCCGCAATCCTGTACCCGCTTGCCGCCGTTTGAGCGTCGGCGGTTACTGGGAAAGCGCAACTTTGCCGCGATCAAATTGCCGATCTACAGCGGTGCGACAACTCGCCTGACAGGCCCATGCTCGATCCAGAATGTGGCACGCCTATTGAACTTTACGGAAGCAGATCGCTTCGCCGTCCAAACGGTACTCCGCCGAGCACAGGTCGCCGCCGCAGATCATCGTCTCCCCGGCGCAAAGTTGACGCCGCGTGATCAGACCCAGGGTTCCGCAACGTGGGCAAGACATCACGGCAATGAACGGATTCTGCGCATGACCCAGTTTGGCTTGGTTTTCAAGCACAAAAACCGTTCCAGGGTCCATTCTTTCCGGTATCCATTCCTCAAGAAACTGCAAGTCGGCTGACATCGTGCCCTCCACTGGGTTGATGTAACCGAGCCGCGTCCGATGCTGCCAGGCCGGCTCTTTCGTCGAACAACAGCAGGCTGCGAATGGCATCCCCGGGGGCTGGGGGAGCCTCCGGACAAACTCAGTGTTTCCTTGGACGGGCGGGGATGTCAAATGGAATCGGAGTTGGGGAGTATCGAGGGGGATTCCCCGGTCCCCGACTCCAACCGCGACGGCCAGCCAACGGAAATTCAAGCATGGAATGCTGGCGTTTCACGCTACCGGATAGCTCCCTTTGGTGTTCTGGCCTGGGCAGCGGCAAACTCGTCGATCGCTTTGTAGGTTTCCTCATTGCGGAGAATCGCTTCGACGTATTCCCGCGTTTGGGTAAAGGGAATGGACTCCACAAACTCGTCCATCCCGCTGTAGGGGCCACCGGACTGCCAGTCGGACACGCGCGAATCCCCGGCGTTGTATGCCGCCAGGGCATACTCCTGTACCCCGCCAAATTTGTCCAGCATTTTGCGCAGATAGCGTGTGCCCAAACGGATATTCATCGCCGGATCGAGCAGTTGGAAGGTTTCGAAGTGGCTGATTCCCTCCTCGCGCGCCATGCTCTTGCCCACCGTAGGCAGCAATTGCATGAGTCCGTAGGCGTTGGCATAGGAAACGACCGAAGGATCGAACTCCGATTCCTGGCGAATCAGCGAAGCCACCATGTATGGATCGAGGTTGTTCTTGGCCGACTCGGCTTTGACCGTTTCCCAATAAGGCTCGGGAAAGAGAATGCGCCAATAGCTCAGCGGGATGGACTTGATGGATGCTGTTGCTGCATAGGGCAGTGCCCTTTTGAGTGAGCGCAAGGCACGATAAGTCTCGCCGTAGGAGGCGTAAATCTGGGCCTCGGCCAGCGCGCTCCAGGTAGCTGAGTCGGGGTCGGCGGCAATCTCCTGCGCGATGTAGTCATTCAAGCCGGCGTTGGCCAGCAAACGAGCCTTGGCAAGATGAGGGCTGTCCACAGGAAAGCTCTCTGCCAACTGCGGAACCGGAACTGCCTGCAAGCGATCCAGTTGCGGTTGCGGCACCGGCTGCGCATTGCCCAGCGCGGCCAGGCGCTGGCGAGCCATCTGCGCATAAAAGAAGTGCTGGTAGGCGCGAATCAGGGTGCGGTAGTTGGCCACGGCGCTGGCCGGCTTGTGGTCCTCCGTTTCGTAAAGGCGGCCGCGCCAATAGATGGCGGACACGGTCTCCTTGGCGGTTGGATAAAGCCGAATCTGCTCATCGAAGAGACGCGAGGCGTCTGCATAGAGACCCTGCCGGTAGCTGAACCAGCCAGCCCGCCAGTGCGCGGCTGCCGCATTCGTATTGTCAGGAAAATGGGCCGCCAGATAGCCGTAGTAATTCACAGCGGCGGGATAGTCGCGGCGCAGCATATACATGTTGCCGGTAGAAAAGAGAGCCTCCGCCAGCCATGGACTGCGGGGGAAACTCGACTCCATCCGCTCCACGATCTGCTTCACGCCCTCGGTGTCGTTGCGGTCCCGGGCAAGCTCCATCAACAGATACAGCCGCCGCGCGCCGTTCTCGTCTTTCGAGTCGGCCAGCGTCTCTGCCTGGGCCTTGGTCAGCCGCTTGAGCTTCAGGTCGCAGGCGGCTTCAGCCACCGCAAAGCCATTGCGGGCCTGCGCATCCAAACCGGATGAGCGCGCCAGCGCGCGATATTGCTCGGCTGCCTCCTCGTAGCGGCCGGCGTTGTAATAGGCATCGCCCAGGCTGCGCAACTCGGCAGCTGTAAGGCGTGACTCAGCGCCCATGGCTGTCAGCTTGGCGCGCGCAATCTGCGCATCTGAGCTCAACGGATGGCCGAGGAGGAGATGCTTGAAGATACGCTCCGCCTCCGCCGTTTGCCCCAGCGCCTGTGCTACCTGGCCTTGCGCAAGCTCAAAGCCGGGACGGCTCGCGGCAACGGTGCCGGCCGCTTGCGCCAGCACCAGTTGGGCGGCTGCGGGATTGCCCACAGCGAGCAGCACACCGGCTTCCAGCTCGGGCGCCTGCGCATTGAAGATGCTGTCGGGATAGCGGCTCGTGAACCCCCGCAACAAAACCTCGGCGGCGGCTTCATTTCCCTCTTCGTGGGCGGCTTCCGCGCCGAGGAAGTCGGCATAGTCGGCCAGTTCTTCCCCGGCCTGGCGAGCTAAACGCAGGTTCGTCGCAGCCTCGCCGTAGCGCTTGTCGAGCAAGTAAGCGTGGCCCAGCGCCAGATAGGCCGCGGCGGCAGCCTCGCCGTTGTGCTGGCGCGCATATTTGCTCACGCCTTCATAGGCGGCGGGCGTGCGCAACGTGGCCAGTTGCTGGGCCATAGGGCGCAACTCGGTAGAAGCCACAAACGCCCGATGGATGCGGGCGGCGCGAGCCCGGCGCGCCGCTCGGGCCGCGCTGCTGACCGGCTTCCTTGCCCGTGTTCCCGGCTTGGCAGGCTTCTTTGCCGTGGTTGCAGCGGAGCTCTTGTGCTGCGCAGACGGACTGGGTGAAGTGGACGAGTTGCCGGAGCTTTGGCCGCCGGCAGGAGGCACCGTCATCAGCAAGGCAAGCGCACCGGCCAGCAAACGCTGCAAAGGCGGGGCGGAAGTTGGGGAACTCAAGAACCTCATGCCTTCACTCTAAGCCGATTTCGCCCAGCCAGGGCAGCAGGGAACCAATGCCGTCACTGTATGGACGCGCGATGAGCCTATTTGAGGCCAACTTGCATATTGGACACCGTTGCCGAATTGCGGTTTAGTTTCTGCATATGAATATAAAGCCGCTTTTCCAGCTTCGCGGAACAGCGGCGTGATTAAAACATGCCTCGACGAGCGACTCGGCCTGTTGGCGACAACTGACTTGAATATGCTCCCAGGTCCGAGAATCCGGACCCATTTCTTGGACTGATGGGATCTGCGCCACCCGCCCCTCCCCTCATCGGAGCCGGTTGGCCCGGGGATGGAGTCCGCACCGTGGGCGCCAGGCCCTGTCATATCCTGTTCATATCAGCGCGACTATACTATAGGCACCAATAGTCGAGCATTCAGTGAAGATTTCCGGGGGATCGATGACCTCGAAGGCAAGCGGCGGAAATGCGCCACGGAATGGGAGCGCACGGCGGAAGAAGGCACCGCCTGAGATCGAAATCGAGGACGTCAAAGGCCCGGCGCTTTTGCGCCAGACCGTCGGCCCGATAGAGGTCTCGGTGGGAGACGCGATCTCTGAGCGAAGCACGGTGAAGGCGCCGCGGAAAGTGAAATCTCGGCGAAAGGCGGTTGCGCCGCGGAAGAGCAAGCAGCCCGAAGAAAAGGCGATCGAGAAGCGGGGGCCGTCCCGCGCGATGATGGTCTCGATCGTCCTGTTCTTCTTAGCCGAATTTGCGTTGATCGATCTCGAATGGTCGCATCGCATGTTCAAGCTGTGGGATCCTCGTTTCGTCCTCCTGCCGCTGGTCGTCGCGCTGCCTCTCGTGGCCTGCCGCTATTTTTCCGCGGAGCTGAGGCGCTATCAGGAGGGCAAGGTCAACCAGGTGCTTATGCGGGAGATCGACACGGTCTTTTCAGTGGCACTCATTCCTTCCTACTTTTATTTGCTCTACGTATGCAGCTGCGCACTCTGGCACTGGTGCCGCGAATTGGCTGTCTTCCTTTCGAATGTGTGTGGGGCAGGACAATGAAAATGAACTATCTACTCTCAGCTTCGGTCAGACGTGGCCTGGTTCCCAGCCTGTGGGCGGGCTCGGCGGCGCTTTATGTAACTGCTGCGATCTATGCGATCCGCGTAACAGAAGTGTGGCATCGACTCAATAATCAGGATAATCACGTTGTCACCATGCCGATCTGGCTCATTTTTCCGCTGCTAGTGACCGGCTGGTACGCCCACCATGTGAAGAGCCTGGAAGGTCTGGAGGAAAACGCAGAACTCAGGCGCATGGTCTCGCTGGTTCTGGCTGCCGTGGTGTTTCTCTGCTATGTCGCTCTAGTGATCGGGTTGATTGCGCTCCTTGGGCAGGTGCCTCAGTTGTCGAACCCTCTCCCCGCGGACGCTTCCTAGACGATATTGGGGTGGATGCCGGGTAAATCGCCGCGTCCTGAGCCGACCCGCACTGCCAAATTGCTAGAGATGGGTATCCGCTTGACTGTCCTTGCCTCTGCACATTGTGGCGTTCTTCCCTCGAGATCCGCAACAGGTTGTATGTAAGCGTCCGCCGGTGCAGCGGCTTCGTTGTGCGCCGGGCATGTTCAATAGCTTGGAGGTGAAAGTCCTCTACCCGACCCGATGGAAGTAAGGGTTTCTTTGGCACTAATTGTCGTAGTCTCGAGTAAACGCTCCAAGGGCGGGGCGGAAGTATGGGAACTCAAGAACCTCATGCCTTGACTCTAAGCCGATTTCGCCCAGCCAGCGCAGCAGGGAAACAATGCCGTCACTGTATGGACGCGCTATGAGCAGAATTGGGGCCTACTCGCCTTTGGGATGCTGTTGGCGAATTCACGGTTTAGTTCCTGCATATGAAGATAGAGCCGCTTTCTCCGACTTCGCGGAACAGCAGTGTGATTAAAACATGCCTCGATGAGCAGCCCGGTCTGCTAGGCGTCATCCGAGAATTACTTCCGGAAAGCCGGTCATACGCCCCGAACTGGTATGTGCGATCAGTCGGGTCGCATTGTGAGTACCCGCAAGTATCGTTTCCTATCGCAGTTCGGGTCTGCGCAGATTGTCGTTTTGTGCAAAGCCCTTTTCCAACTGGCGGCGAACTTCCGGCGTATCTTCCTGCACGCCGCAGCGTGGCAAGCCTATGCGGGGCTCGCTGGAGGGCTCGTTGGGTGAATCAAATGGCTCAAGTGTCCCGTAAGTTTCTTCGATCGGCAGAATTACATATCGCCTTCCTAGTTCCAAGCGTTCTGCCTGTTTGAAGGGAGGAAACGCCATCTGCCCTTGGAAAGGAAGTACGTTCACTGTAGCTCCGACAGGCCAAAGCGGTTTGCCCTTCAAGAACGTTACTACCTTTGCAGTCGTCCATACAGTCGAGCTGTCTCTGGCATCCGGCTGTGGAGCCGACACTGCATCGACCACAAGCACCGTACCGGAGTCCCGTGCCACCGCCCAGAGCGGTATGTCGCAAGGCTTGGGAGGAAGCGATTTGGATTGCTGACCGATGGCATAGAGTTCGTCATCGTGATAGATATGCCATTCCCTGGCGGCAGGCAAGAGATCCTCCGGCATTTTGCACGAGATGAACCGTGTGAGACAAGACATATCAAACGAGGTTAATTGCTCAATCTCGGCTTGCGGGGTATGTGTCGAATACGTGATTCCAACCATCATGCAGCCCTCGCAGCCGCCTGGCCTCCCCGATTTGTAGTAGGGATGCTCAGCGAGATCGTCATCTGAGCCCTTCACGTGAGGGCCACCTTTAAAGTCACGGAGCGCCTGCTGGCTCTTCGCTCCAACGATAAGAACATAGCCTTCATCCTCGAAATCCAGCAACTTCGGGGGAACTTCAAGTTTGACGTAGAACTCGGTCCTCAAGATCGCCCCATCTTGAACAATAAACGTGAATTGAACGATCGAGTATCGGCCCCCGAGCCAGCGGTATAGGGTGTACGCCTTGAAGCGCATCAGCCAATCGAATGTCGACGGCCGGAGTGTCTCTAGTGCGCGCGCGCTTGCATCCGTCAATTCAATTGCGTACTTGCAGTCCGTCGGGGTGCAGTTTCCGTCGTAATGTCCCCATGCGCCCCAGCGGTGCATGAGGCGCTGGGCGTCGGCCCAGTTGCTTTGGTAAAGGCGTATCCGATGCATATCCGCCATTAGCCGCTCCGCCCGCCAGCGCAACAGATTCTGCTGAAACTGGACAAACGCGTAGGCGAGGACAAGCACTGCGAGCGAACTCGCGCAGACAATCCGGAAGGCACGCTTCATCCATTTCATGTAGGTCACTCTTTTTATTTAGACACCGCGAAGAAGGGATTTGCTCCGTGGCGTATCGTGTTCCGGTTGGAACGTCGCCCACTCGGAAGTTATCTTGGAGTCAACAGCTGTCTTAAACTGGCAAGCAGGTGCAGCTCGCCTCGCGCTAAATCGCCAATGTTCCCGTCGAACTTTCCCGCAGAAGCTTTTCTGGGTCGCCAGTGAAGTCCAATTTACAGCAGCTTCAGTTAGCCAGCCCAAATGCGCCAACGGTTGCCCAACTGGATTTCGGCGCCGATCGGCCGCCAGCTATTGCGCTTACTGCGTTCGGTGCGTTATCGTTCCCCAAACAAAGTGAAGTCCCCACCCATCCAGGAGCAATCGCCATGCATCTCACAGCCACTTCCCTCGTCTGCCGCGGTTTCCTTCCCCTGGCCCTCGGCGCTTTTCTCGTTGCCGCTTCCGCCGCCCACCCGCAGTCGCTCGATTCCAGCCATCCCGCGC